>Ga0207660_10002014_pt1 | contig 13513 bp, 12 predicted proteins | sample KBSC73BmetaG_FD_184335 | JGI IMG/M metagenome (GOLD analysis project Ga0207660, IMG submission 184335) | Corn rhizosphere microbial communities from Kellogg Biological Station, Michigan, USA - KBS C7-3B metaG (SPAdes) (version 2) | ecosystem: Host-associated > Plants > Roots > Rhizosphere ... | reverse complement strand
GCTGAAGTCGATACATAGCGCCTGCATGATCTCATCAAAGAGCCACGGTTCGGAGGGGAAATACTGATGGCCGCTCAGCGCGGCCATCAACTGTGTGCGAAAAGGTACGTTGGCACGCGTGGTGTCCACCATGTGGTCCCAGTCGTATTCCAGATCGCCGTACTTGCTTTTCCTCCGGTCGGGAAGGAGCTCCCGTAAGAGCCTGAAGAGTGCTCCCCCCTGCTGTCTTACCGTCCGCCAGACGCCATGACGTCGAACGCTTTCACGCCAGTGCCGCGCAAAAGCGCGACGGAAGTTGAAGTGCGGCTCGGGATGCAAAGCCGCCGGAGATGTGGTTAGATTGGGATCAGCCGCCATGAGAAAAGCCGTCCACCATCTTAAGAAATCGGATGCTATCTTGGCATCGGTCATTGCCAGAGTAGGACCGTGCCAGCTCGCATACCGTGAGCCCACTTTCGAAGCGCTGGCCCGATCCATTGTTTTCCAGCAGTTGAGCACGAAAGCAGCCCGCACTATTTATGCGCGACTGGAAGAAGCTGCCGGCGGAAAGCTCACGCCGGAAGCCATCCAGAACCTGAGCGTGGGCGAACTGCGGCGCTGTGGCCTTTCCAAACAGAAGACCGGCTACATCCGTGACCTCGCCGAACACGCAATCAGCGGCAAAGTGGATTTTGCGAAGCTTCCCGCTTTGAGCGATGAAGAGGTCGTCATCGCCCTGACTGACATCAAGGGTGTGGGCGTGTGGACCGCACACATGTTTCTGATTTTTGCTCTGCGCCGCCCCAACGTGCTCCCGGTGGGCGATCTGGGAGTGCGTACGGCCATCCAGCGGCTCTACCGTAAACGCAAACTTCCTACGCCTGCACAGATCGAAAAGCTGGCCGAAAGCTGGCATCCATACTGCAGCTACGCGGCATGGTATCTGTGGCGGAGCCTTGAGTTCCCAAAGACGGCAAAATCCAAACTTACCACGGAGGCACGGAGACACGGAGGAAGAGCAGGTCGGATCACAGCAAAGACAAACAAGATACCGGTTCCTAACTAACTCGACAACTTGCAAACAAAATTCCATTCAGCAAAGGAATTCCGCGCTGCTACTTTTTAGACTGCCCCTCTCGCTGTTCCTGATGCCCAGGTTTTGCTGTTCTCCTGCCTCCGTGTCTCCTTGGTGGGTTTGGTAGAATGTTGCTGAATGCCTGCCGAACGCAAAATCCGCGTGCTTGTTGCCAAACCCGGCCTTGACGGTCACGATCGCGGGGCCAAAGTGATTGCTCGCGCCCTGCGCGACGCGGGGATGGAGGTTATCTATACAGGCCTGCGACAGACACCGGAAATGATTCTGAACTCAGCCCTGCAGGAAGACGTGGACGTGATCGGCCTGTCCATTCTTTCCGGCGCGCACAATGCCATCGTCCCTCGCGTCTCCGAACTGCTCCGTCAGAACAAGATGGAAGACGTTCTGCTGGTCATTGGCGGCATTATTCCGGAGCAGGACTTTGAATTCATGAAAAAGTCAGGCGTAGCCGGCATTTTCAATCCTGGCACCCCGATGGACGAAATTGTCCAGTTCATCCGCAATAACGTGAAGCCCCGCGGCGTAATCGCGTAGCTTCCTGCGCCCACGCAAAATCCCCCGCCATGCTGCTAACTTATCAGCACCTCACCTGTCTAAGAGGCTTGAGAGGTGCGCATGAAAAGACTCCTGGTTGTGCTGCTGGCTTTACCCATTTGCGCTGTAATGCTGCGAGCCGCTGAGCCTCGCCCGCAAAACAGCTCGGTGACCTTGAACGATTCTGATAGCGACGATTGTGCGCAACACCTGCGCGTATATAACGACGATTACAGCGCTAGTGTTCGCGGTGAAGAATCCCGCACCGTTCCCAACCAGCCGCTCACCATCACCGCTGAACGTAACGGTGGTATTCAGGTAACTAACTGGGACAAACCGGAGATCAGTCTCAAGCTCTGCAAGCAGGCATCGGCTGCAGATGAGGCCACGGCGAAACAGGCGCTGAACGAAGTGAAGCTGCAAATCAATGGCAGCAATATCACGTTCACCAGTCCGGAGCCGGACGGGCATTCTGTAGGCACATTGCTGCTGGTCAAAGCGCCCAAAGGCGCCACTCTCGATCTCAATGTCCATAACGGCGGGATTTCAGTTCGCGGGTTCAATGGAGTGGTGAAGGCGCACGCCCGCAACGGCGGTATTGCGCTGACGCGGAGTACCGGCACGCTCACAGCCGAAGCCCGCAATGGCGGCGTCAGCATTAAGGATTGCAGCGGCGATGTGAACGCGGAGGTGCAGAATGGCGGGCTCAGCATCAGCCTGCCGGAACGCTGGGAAGGCAAGGGCCTTGAAGCGCATACACAGAATGGCGGCCTGGTGGTGGCGGTTCCGAAAAACCTGGACACAGGAGTTGAGATCGCCGGGTCAGAGCACGTCTCCATTGTTTGCAAAGATGACGTCTGCAACAACGCCCAACGCACCTGGGACAATGAGGGACGCAAGCTTCTCCGTTTCGGCACCGGCGATGCCCTGGTGCATGCGACCACGGTCAACGGCGGGGTGGTGGTAGAGGCGCGCGAGCATACCCGAGGCGAGTTGTAGCCCCCTGAAGGCGACCACCGAGCCGCGAATGATCGTAGGACGACGATGTTTGCCTGCGGTCGTCGCGGCTTTCGTGCTTTTTGGCTGCGAAATCACATATACTTGTCTCTGCCGCTTCCCATGACCAAGCTTGACGAGATCCTGGCTGCAGCCCGTGAACGCGCCAACCGTGCGCGCAGCATGGCGGATTTACGTGCACTGGAGAAGAGCGCAGCGCATCATCAGCCGCGCGGATTCCGAAGGCGGTTGCAGGCCATGGCCCAACTCGGGCCGGCGATGATTGCGGAACTAAAAAAGGCATCTCCGTCAAAAGGGGTGATTCGAGGCACCTTCCCAGTTGGTGTGCTGGCTAACCAGCTTGCCCGCAGCGGCGCCTCCGCGCTCTCCGTCCTGACTGATGAACCCTACTTCCAGGGTTCCCTTGCAAATCTGATGGAAGCTTCCGCGGCGAGCGAGCTACCCTGCTTGCGCAAGGACTTCATCGTGGATGAATTTCAGATTCTGGAGTCACGGGCGCATCATGCCGATGCCATTCTGCTGATCCTTGCAGCGCTCGATGATAAAACGTTTCGCGGGCTTCTTGACCGCGCCTGCGCCATGGAACTGGATGTGCTCTGTGAAGTTCATGACGGCGAAGAATTGCGCCGCGCGCTGGAAGGTGGCGCTGAAGTGGTTGGCGTGAATAGCCGGGATTTGAAAACGTTTCAGGTCAGCCTGGATACAGCCATCGAAATGGCCGAAGGCATTCCCAACCACATTCTGAAAATTGCTGAAAGTGGAATTGAAACAGGCGAGGACATCCGCGAGTTACATGCGGCAGGCTACCAGGCTTTCCTGATTGGTGAGACTCTTATGCGCGCCGAGGACCCCGGGAAGAAACTGCAACAACTGCTTCAGGAAGCCGGCTTGTATTCTCCTTCACAATCATCGTCGCCTCACTGGCGTGGCACCGTCCAGTAAGGCCCGCGCGAAATTCTCAAAGAACATGCGAATCTGGATCAAATTTTGCGGAACTACTTCCCTCGAAGACGCTATGGCCTCCATCGAGGCAGGCGCGGACGCCCTGGGCTTTATCTTCGCACCCAGCAAGCGGCAGATCGCACCTGAGAAGGCGCAGGAGATTGTCCGCAGATTGCCGGAAAACATTGAGCGAGTCGGGGTTTTCATGGATGAGAACGCGGATAGGATTTGCCAGATCGCCTTGGAAGCGCACCTGACCACAGTGCAATTGCATGGCAATGAATCAGCAGAGCTCGTCTCGCAAATCAAATCGAAGCTCCTGCGAGAGCAGGCTGTGCGCGTCATCAAAACGGTGGTTATTCACAATGATTTCCACTTGCGGCTGGAAGAGTTTCTCACCGGTGCTTCGCGGCCGGATGCAATCCTGCTGGACTCGGGCGCAGGCAGCGGACAAGCCTTCGAGTGGCGCGGCGTGCGCTCGTTTCTCACTGAAACTGAATTGCCCTTTATCGTGGCCGGCGGATTGAGCCCCGAAAACGCGGGCATGGCCATTCGCATATTCCGTCCATACGGAGTTGACGTAGTGTCCGGCGTCGAAAGCGCGCCGGGCAAAAAGGATCGGGAGAAGTTGAAGGCTTTTGTCACAGCAGTACGAAATGCGGAGAAAGAAGAATGGGCAGCGCAGCACTGAAATCGAAACTCGCGCCAGGACGCTTCGGCGTGTATGGCGGACGGTATGTTCCCGAGACGCTCATGGCGGCTCTGGAGCAACTGGAGCGCGAATATGAGAAGGCGCGCAAAGACAAAAAGTTCCGCGCTGAATTCGAGCGGCTGCTCAAGGAGTATGCCGGCCGTCCAACCGCCCTGTTTCATGCCCGCCGGCTCACGGAAAAACTGAGAGGAGCAAAGATCTATCTCAAGCGTGAAGACCTGCTGCACACCGGAGCCCACAAGATCAACAACTGCATCGGTCAGGCGCTGCTGGCGCAACGGATGGGCAAGCGGCGCATCATAGCGGAAACCGGCGCCGGCCAGCACGGCGTGGCAACGGCGACCGTCTGCGCGCTCTTTGGTTTCGATTGCGTTGTGTACATGGGCGCGGAAGACATGCGCCGCCAGGAGCTGAACGTCTTCCGCATGCGCCTGCTTGGCGCTGAGGTACGGAGCGTGGAATCCGGGTCGAAGACTCTTAAAGACGCGATTAACGAAGCCATGCGCGACTGGGTGACGAACGTCCGCGACACGCATTACCTGCTGGGAAGTGTTCTGGGTGCACATCCATATCCGACCATGGTGCGCGATTTTCATTCCGTGATAGGTCGGGAGGCGCGGGCGCAGATCCTCAAAGCTGAAGGCAAATTACCCACCGCCATCATCGCCTGTGTGGGAGGCGGCTCCAACGCGATCGGAATCTTCCACGAATTCATCAAAGACAAACGCGTTCGCCTGGTCGGCGTGGAAGCCGGTGGCCGCGGCGAGCAACTGGGTGAACATGCGGCGCGTTTTCGCGGCGGCATGCCGGGCGTCCTGCAGGGTACGTATTCTTACGTGCTGCAGGACGCGGCCGGACAGATTGCTACGACCCATTCTGTTTCGGCCGGGCTTGATTATCCATCCATCGGTCCGGAACACGCCGCACTAGCTGATGCCGGTCGCGCCGAGTATGTGGCCGCATCCGACGCCGAGGCGCTTGAGGCGTGTACGACACTGGCGCGCACGGAAGGGATCATTCCGGCGCTGGAATCCTCACATGCGGTGGCCGAGTGTATCAAGCGCGCTCCGAAGATGAAGAAGTCAGACGTGGTGATCGTCAATATTTCGGGGCGCGGAGACAAAGACATGGGAATCCTGCGGGAAAACCTGAGTATCGGCTGATAAAAGAACAAAATCTCACCACGGAGACACGGAGGCACGGAGAAAAGCAGCAATGGCAAATCCAGCGAGGGAGCGAATAAGAAGCCGACTGCAATTCCAGCAAAAACCCGGATTGGTGGCATACGTGACCTGCGGCGATCCAAACATAGAGACCACTTGTGAAATTGTTTTATCTGCTGTTCGCGCGGGAGCTGATGTGATCGAGCTGGGCGTGCCGTTCAGCGATCCTGTGGCCGATGGGCCGGTGATTCAGCGGGCCAGCGAACGGGCGCTCAAGAAGGGCACTTCCTTGGCGGACGTGCTTGCTCTGGCCGCGGAGGTGCGCAAGCAATCCGAAACAGGCCTGGTGATCTTTTCCTATCTCAATCCGATCCTGCGGTTTGGGATGCAACGGTTTTGCGAGCGTGCGAAGCAGGCCGGCGTGGACGGCGCATTGATTACGGACCTCACGGTGGAAGAAGCCGCCGAATATCGTCGGCTGATGGAGGCGCACGGACTGGAAACAATCTTTCTCACCGCGCCCACGAGCCCTGACCAGCGGTTGAGATCCATCGTGCGCGCCTGTCAGGGATTTGTTTATGCCGTCTCGCGCACCGGCGTAACCGGCACACGCGATCAACTTGCCGGCGATGCCGCCAATCTGGTGAAGCGAATTCGCAAGCTCACCAGGCTTCCTGTCGCGGTGGGGTTTGGCATTTCCAATCACGACCACTTTCGCCAGGTAGCGGAATTTGCGGATGCGGCAGCGGTCGGAAGCGCAATTGTCCAGGCTGTGGAGCAGAATCCCGGCCACGAAGCTGAGGCTGTTGCCGCGCTCATCCGGAAGATACGAGGCACTGAGGGCGGAGCTGCCGAATCAGCAGCTTCCCAGAGTTAACTTCCTTAAGCTACTCTAGAGTAGATTTAACTTTATAAAGTTTTGGTCGCTGGCAAATATACTCTGTTTTGAGAGACCCGAAATCATGGACATAGCGGATTGGCGCAAAAAAATTGACGAACTGGACCGCCGGTTGGTGGAAATCCTGAATGAGCGCGCGCGGGCGGCCCAGGAAATCGGTAAGTTGAAGCGCAATACCAGTATGCCGATCTATGAACCAGACCGTGAAAAGATCATTTTTGAGAACGTGGGGAAAGCGAATCACGGCCCGCTGCCGGACAGCGAACTGCGCAAGGTATACGAGCGGATCATTGACGTGATGCGCAACATCCAGAAGGTGGAGATCGTTCCAGAGCCGAAGATACCGGAGGGCAAGACGGAGTTTGATGTGGAAGTGAATGACTAAGCAAGAAATCGGGTGATCACGTGATCCGTTGATCGGGTGATCTGAACACAAGTTTTGAAGCATCATCGCGAGAAACGGAACAACAGAAAAGACCATGATCGTAGCCATGCAGGAGACAGCAACGGAAGAGCAGGTGCAGAAAGTGATCGAGCGCCTGATCGATATGGGATTTGAGGTGCACCGCTCAACCGGTGCGCGGCAGACGGTGCTCGGGGCCGTGGGTGCCCGGCGCGAATTCGACATCCGCGATGTTGAGGTGCTGCCTGGAGTCGGTGAGGTCCATCGCATCAGCTCGCCGTATAAGCTCGTGGCCAGAACCTTCCGGCCTGAAGGCACGATAGTGCGGTTCCCGAACGGAGTTGCAGTGGGCAGCGATGAAGTGGTGATCATGGCCGGCCCCTGCTCAGTCGAGTCAAGAGAGCAGTTGTTTGCTGTGGCGGAAACCGTCTCGCGTTCCGGTGCGAACTTTCTGCGGGGCGGAGCCTTCAAGCCCCGCACCTCTCCTTACAGCTTTCAAGGATTGGGAGAAGAGGCTCTAAAGCTGCTGCGCGAAGCCGCAGACAAGTTCCACATGCTGGTTGTGACCGAGGTGATGGAAATCTCGCAAATTCCGCTAATGCTGCCCTACGTTGATCTTCTGCAGGTGGGGGCGCGCAATATGCAGAATTTCAACCTGCTTCGCGAACTGGGCAAGGTACGGAAACCCGTCCTGCTGAAGCGCGGCATCGCTGCCACCATTGAAGAACTGCTGCTATCAGCCGAATATCTGATGGCGGGGGGCAACTATGACGTCATCCTCTGCGAGCGTGGCATTCGCACGTTTGAAACTTACACGCGCAACACTCTCGATATCTCCGCTATCCCGATTGTGAAGAAGCTTTCGCACCTGCCCATTCTGGCCGACCCGTCGCACGGCACCGGACGCCGCGACAAAGTTGCGCCTATGGGGCGGGCAGCAATCGCCGCCGGGGCTGATGGCCTGTTAATCGAAGTCCACAACTGTCCGGACAAGGCGCTTTCTGATGGCGCACAGTCTCTCTACCCTGAACAGTTCGCCGAGCTGATGGGCCAGTTGCGGCTGATCGCGCCGGCGGTAAGACGCCGGCTGAGCTGACTCGGCGGGCGATTTGGTGCGTCAGATACCGCGAAACCTCAATCTAGCTCCATATTGAGACTTTCCCATTTTGGGAATTCTGCAAAAAAGATTCCTTGTTGTTGGGTCTCTCTTAGTAGAGAGAGGGTATGATGCCGCGCGGAGATAGGTTCATTTATCTCCATAACTGCGTGGAGGCAGTCCCACGAAAAGAATGTTGCTCCTATTGTCCACTCTAGCTCTCGCCTTAAGCGAAGGTGCCATATGTCAAACGGTAGTCGAAAATCCAGGGACTAGTCAGACAATCAATCAGCCATCCGGAACCTCGTTCACGGTCAATGGTGTGGGATCACTATTGTGGCCGAACATGTTACGAATAGCGAACGAGGGTAACGTAATGGTGTGGAGAGATGTTACTCAAAATGATGCTTGGTTTATGGCCATGCGCAATGACGGAAACTCGACGGGGGATATACAATTCTTCGGAAATTTCGCGCATGGTGGGAGCATCACGCCAAACCCACCGGACACTGGGAGTATCGGCACCAACGTTGCTCCGTGGAACCAAATTGTCGCCCACAATGCGCAGATCGAAGATCTCGCTAAGGGCTTAAGCAATTTTAAAATCGATCACCCCCTCGATCCGCTACACAAGTTCCTCCTACACTCCGTTGTGGAAAGTCCGGACATGAAAGATATTTACGACGGCATTGCACTCCTCGACAAAAACGGGGATGCTTGGATAAACCTTCCAGACTGGTTTGAGGCGCTTAACGAAGATTTTCGATACCAGCTCACGGCTATCGGCGCTCCAGCTTCAGGCCTCTACGTGGCGCAAGAAATGTCCGGTAATAAGTTCAAAATATCGGGTGGAAAACCGGGATTGAAGGTCTCGTGGCAGGTCACTGGCATCCGCCATGATGCTCTCGCAAAAACACACAGGTCCCCAGTTGAACAGGTAAAGCCACCAAATCTACAAGGCAAGTATCTGTACCCGGATGCCTTTGGTAATCAAAACGACTCTCAAGTGGCAACAGAAAAAAACTTGTCACCCGCCAACGAGGGCTCGAAGCAGGAGCTAGGTGGAACCGGAAACCGGTAAGATATGGGATTGAAATTCCACAGGAATTGCCCGGCTGAACCCAGCCGGGCTTTGGTTTCTTGCCAACAACGAGGTTACCGCGGCGGCTGTTGCTGTTGTGGCGTCTGCTGCGGTTGCTGATTCGGCGGTTGTTGCTGCTGATTCTGGTTGGGAGGCGTGTTGGTCTCCTGCAATGCCGTGGGGTTCGGGGCAGTGCCGGGCACAGTCGGCTCCGTGCGAACCTGTCCGGTGGCGGCTTCGTCCAGCTTGATGTTATTGCGTTCGAGTGTCTGCGCCGTGTCCTTGTCGAGCTGGACGCGCGACTTGGCGTAATTGGTCATGGCGCTGACCAGGTTGGATTCGGCCTGGGCCAGATCACGCTCATCAGAAAGAACGTTCAGATAAGTTGACGCACCCAGGTTGTATTTCTTCTGCTCGGCATCGAGCGTTTCCGCAGCGAGCTCGCGGGCTTTTTGTGCGGCGGCCACACGCGCGCGATTCTGCTCAACTGTAAAGGCGTCATTGCGGACCTGAATGGCAACCTGGTTTTCGAACGCTTTCAAAGAGAGTTGCGACTGCCGGTATTCAAGCTGGGAGCGGACTGCTGTCGCCTGGGCAGATCGATTGCCGAGCGGGATCTGAACGTTGAGCGCGACGCCCTTGTTGGGACCACTGGAATTGAACAGATTTGCGAAGGCATCACCGAATCCCGTTGGCGGTATTGAACCGGGCAGGAGACATCCTGTCTGACTTGGATCCTGCCCCGGCGCGCACGTATTTGCGGCATTTTGAGTACCTGCGATTGATGTCGCTCCGTAAAACCCAACCAGATCCACTGTCGGAAGTAACCCATTGCGAGTACCCTGCAGGTTAATCTCACTATTTCTAAGGCCAATCCTCTGCTGGATGTAGTCTGGGCGGTTCTGAAGGGCTTGCTGGATCAACTCCTCTACCGAAGGCAGGTTCTCCTGGGCAGGAATCTGAACCATGTCTGTGGGGATCACATCCACCTGCATGAGCTGCGAATTCGCAGGAAGGTCGCGCGTGAGCGCATTTTTCATGGTCAGTTGCTGTAATTGCAGGTTCGTGCGAGAGACGATCAGATCCTGCTCGGCGGATGCGACGCTGCTTTGGGCTCGCACCACATCGAGAGGCGCCAAAGTGCCAATTTGGACCTGCTTCTGATTGTCGGACAGCGTCTTTTGCGCCAGGCTCAGCGAACGCTCTTTCACCTTCACATCCTGGTAGGCATTGACCAGGTCCCAGTAGATGTTCTCAATCTGGCTTACCGTGGAGATGACTTGATTGCGAAATCCTTCTTCGGTGATCTGCCGGGTGTTCTTTGCCTGGCGGATGAAGCGCGTATTCAGCTTGGGTCCGAAGCCCTGGAGGAGATGCTGACGCAACTGAACAGTAAAGTTGGAACTTAGCGCAGGGTTGATGGTGGCGCGGAGGTTATTGTTGGTAGAGCGCGAATTATTCAACGTAACAGTCAGCGCCGTGCCGGGTGAAAAACCCTGAAAATACGTGAAGTCGGCTGTACCCTGGTTCTGCGTAAGAACATTCGTACCTGTGATGAAGTTCGTAGTCTGCGGTGATGTAGCATGCGTGATCTGGAAATTCGCACCCAACACAGGATCGAAGCTGTCCGGCTGCGGTCCAGCGCCGCTCGTGGACCCAACGATTCCGCCAGCACCAGCGCCAGCGCCACCCGCCCCGGCTGTTGTACCGCCTGCACCTGTGCCGGTCACGCCGGCACCAATCCCCCCAACGCCGCCCCCCGGAGTGTTGGAGACCACGCCGGCGTTCACTCCCAGAGGAACGCCGCCTGCTTTTGCACGCAGGATATCAGTGTCGGCGATGGGCAGGTTATACCGCGCAACGGCTATGTCCAGGTTGTCAGAAACGGCGATGGCGATGGCGTCATCCAGTGACAGCATGAGCTTCCCGTTCTGAATGAGCTGCTCGAGTTTGGGCGCATTTGTGAACGAAGGCGGAGGCACATCGCGAGGCATGTAGCGGGCAAACGGGTTGGGGAGAAGCGGCGCCGGCTTGGAATAATCAACTCCGGTGATCTTCGGCAAACCTTGGGGCTCCGGCGCATTGGGCATGCCTGCCTGCGGCGCGGCTTGCTGGCTCGTTGCTGCACCGCTCGCTGGTTGCTGCGGCTGCGCAGATGACGCGCTGTTCGTCTGCTGCGCCGTCGCCGTGAAACTCCAGAGCGAGACCACGGCCATGAATTTTCTTAAGAAACTGCTTCGTATCAAGACTACAGACATTCTTCCTCTCCCAGATCTGCAACGGTTGCTGTTGGCGTAATGTATTAGAGACTGAGCTTCCCTTATTCCGTCACCCGGAAAGTACGTGGAAACCACGCTGGTAGTTCCAGCACATAAAACGTTGAGAGTGGCGGAAACGGGATAGTATATCGGCTCAACATCGCTCACGGGCGTTAAAAAGTGTTTTGCTGCGCGCATGGCAAGAAATCTGAAACTCACCCTTGCTTATGACGGCCATGATTTCGCGGGATGGCAGGTGCAGCCGGATCGCCAGACCATTCAAGGCGTATTAGTGTCCGCTATCGAACAGTTGTGTGGCGAAAAGACACTCCCCCAGGGCTCAGGACGGACTGATGCCGGGGTCCACGCGCTTGCTCAGGTAGCCAGTGTTCAAATCACATCCCCCATTCCCCTTGCGAACCTGCGGAAAGCATTGAATGACATTTTGCCAAAAACGATTCGCGTACTCAGCGCTGAGGAGGTTGTCCCCGAGTTTCACGCGCGCAAGTCGGCCCATGGGAAAACCTACATTTATCGCATCTATCGCGATGAAATTTGCCCGCCATTCCTGGCCCGCTACGTTTACCATCACCCGTACCCGCTCGCAGAAGAGGCCATGATGGAAAGTGCCGCCGAGGTGATGGGCGAACACGACTTCACCTCCTTTGCCGCGGTCGATCCGGAACGAAATCGCGAGAACACTGAGGCGACCAATGTCCGGACCATCTTCAGATCGCAGTGGAAGCGCGAGGGGACTGAGTTGATTTACACGGTCCGTGGCAATGGATTTCTCCATCACATGGTACGCAACCTGGTGGGAACGTTTCTCATGGTCGGCAAAGGCAGCCTCTCACGAAGCGATCTGCGGCGCATTTTGGAAGCGCGGAATCGTTCCGCTGCCGCGGCCACCGCTCCCGCCACGGGCTTGTACCTGGTCAGCGTAGAATACTGAGGAAGCCATATGAATGCCATACAGGCAGAGCTTGCGCAGGCTGCAATTGCGGTGCTCAACCCCGCAACACAGGAAACAATCGGCACTGTTCCGATCCTTACCGCTTCGGAAATAACCGCCGCGGTAGAGAGGGCGCGCGCAGCCCAGGAACACTGGGCAGAAACCGCGGTTGGCGAGCGGCTCAAGCTGATCCACCGTTTCCAGCAGCTCTTGTGTGAGCAGAAGGATGCTGTAGCTTCGATCATTACGAAGGAAGCCGGGAAGCCCCTGGCCGAGGCCATGTCCACTGAGGTTCTGGTGGTGCTCGATGCTGCCCAATATCTGCTCAACCACGCCGCGGAATTCTTGCGGCCGGAACCGGTCCCGCACTCGAATCCGGTGATGAAGCTTAAAAAAGGCATGGTATTGCGCGAGCCCTACGGTGTAGTTGGGATCATCAGTCCATGGAACTATCCGTTTAGCCTGCCGGCGGTGCAGACGCTCACGGCGCTGGTGACCGGGAATGCCGTCGTGCTAAAACCATCAGAGTTCACGCCGTTTTCTTCGCTGGAGTTGCAGCGGCTACTGCACGAAGCCGGGCTTGACCATGACTTGATGCAGGTTGTAACTGGGGATGGCGCGGTTGGCGCAGCGTTGCTGCAGACCAAGATAGGTAAACTTGTGTTTACGGGAAGCGTCGGAACCGGGAAAAGAGTAGCACAGGCTGCGGCCGCGCGGCTGCTCCCAATCGTGCTCGAACTTGGCGGCAAGGACCCGATGATCGTGCTCGAAGATGCTGATGTCAACGTGGCGTCCAGCGCCGCAGTCTGGGGCGCGTTTATGAATTCCGGGCAGACGTGCCTGTCCGTGGAGCGCTGCTACGTACACGAGTCAATCTATGAAAAGTTTCTGGAAGCTTGTGTCGGCAAAATTGCTAAATTGCGTCAGGGCGCCGGCAGCGACAATGGGACCGACATAGGCCCGATGATCCATGAGCGCCAGTTGCAAACTGTACAACGGCACGTGCAGGATGCGATCTCACGCGGAGCGCGACTGCTGGTGGGAGGAGAGCCCGCCTCGCATCTCGGCCCGAACTTTTTCCAGCCGACCCTCCTGGCCGACGTAACACATGACATGGACGTGATGCGCGAAGAAACATTCGGCCCGGTGCTGCCAGTGTGCAGATTCAAAACCGACGCTGAAGCTGTGTCTCTGGCCAACGACTCAGAATTCGGCCTTGCGGCCAGCATGTGGACGCGCGACAAAAAGCGCGGTGTAGCCATGGCTCGCCGCATTCAGGCCGGCACGGTGATGATTAATGATGTAGTCGCTTGTTTCGGAATCAGCGAGGCCCCGCACGGCGGCGTCAAAGCGAGCGGCATTGGGCGAACACACGGGCGCTA
>Ga0207660_10002013_pt1 | contig 13517 bp, 15 predicted proteins | sample KBSC73BmetaG_FD_184335 | JGI IMG/M metagenome (GOLD analysis project Ga0207660, IMG submission 184335) | Corn rhizosphere microbial communities from Kellogg Biological Station, Michigan, USA - KBS C7-3B metaG (SPAdes) (version 2) | ecosystem: Host-associated > Plants > Roots > Rhizosphere ... | reverse complement strand
GAAGACGGGCACGCCGCGGACCGGGTCATTGAAGTCCGGCGACTCGACCATGTTGTCCTGCTTGTCGCCGCGCAGGCCGTGCTGCGGGCCGAAGGCGGAGGTGACCTTGATGTCGGGGCACGCCGAAAGCGCGTCCAGCGAATGCTCCAGGCCCGCCGTGACCGAGGCTGGATGCGCCAGCAGCGAGACCCGTCGCCCGGCGAGCGGCGCGCGAAGGCCGGGGTCTTCCAAAAGCCGATCGATGCCGAATTTCATGGGCGTCCAGTCCAGGGAAGCTCGACCGCAAAGCCGTCGCGGTGGTGGAAATCGGGCCGGCCGGGCGCGTGGGCGGCGGCCCAATAGGAGATCTGGCCGCCGACCTCCTCGATGACCGCGGAGAGGCCGAGGCGCCAGCGCCACCCGGCGAGGTCGTCAAGCCGCAGGGTCGCGGTGAGCTCGAGCCCCTCATCGTTGCGGGTCATGGAGATCCCCGGCGGCGCGAACGGCTCGAGCGGCGCCATGCCCGCACGGTAGCTGTCGAACCGATAGGCGGCCCACTGGCCCGAGGGCGCCAGATTGACCTCGGCATAGGCCGCCTGGTCCGGCGCGCCGATAAAGGCTTCGAAGCAGGTATGCCGCCAGAGCTCATCGGTCCGTTCCGGCGCCGCGGCCGGCGGCGGCAGGACGACCCCTCGCATGTCACCCGTCACGACGTACCGCAGCGACAGCAGGCCGGCCTCAGGACGCTCGACCTCGGCCTCGATCGCGGTCACCGCCGCGCACCGCGAGTCCGGGTGAAGGGTCAGAATCGTCCGCATGGCGCCATCGTAGCGACCCGGCTCGTCGAAAGCCCTACTCCGTCACCTGATCCAGCATCCTGAGCGCCGCAGCCGCGAAGGCGGTCATGTTGGCGGCGCGGTCCCCGCTGCCGGTCTCGATGGTCATGGCCATCTCCACAGGGCCCGCGATGGCGATGCAAGTATGGCCGGCGGCGTCGCCGTAGCCGTTGCCGGTCGGCCCCGCCGCGCCGGTCTCCGAAAGCCCCCAGGTCGCGCCGAAGCGCTCGCGCGCCGTCTGGGCCAGCAGCATGGCGTAGGGCTCGCTGGCCGAGCGCATGCCCGCCACCGCCTCGCGCGGCAGGTCCATCAGCACCATGCGCGCCTTGCCGGTGTAGACCACCGCTCCGCCCAGGTAGTATTTGGAGGCGCCGGGCACGGCGAGCAGCGCCGCCGAGATCAGGCCGCCGGACGAACTCTCCGCCACCGCCACGGTCTCTCCGCGAGCCTTCAGCTTGTCGCCCAGGGCGCTCGCCAGTGCGTCCAGATCGGTCATCGGAAATCTCCTTTTTCTTGGCGCGCCGCCACCTGCGTGCCCATGATGGCGGCCAATTAGAGCAAGCGCCAATTTTGCCGGCAGAATTCACGGAGGAGATTTCATGGACGCCCAATCGCAGTGGACGGGACTGGACGCTGGCCGCCTGGAACGGATCGGCGATCACCTGAATCGCAACTACATCGCCAACGGCAAGATCACCGGCTGCCAGGTGAGCGTCGCGCGGCATGGCCACCTCGCCTACTTCAAGTCCTTCGGGCAGATGGACAGGGAGCGCGCCAAGCCGACCGCCGACGACACCATCTACCGCATCTATTCCATGACCAAGCCGATCACCTCGGTCGCGCTGATGACCCTCTACGAACAGGGCTACTTCCAGCTCAACGACCCGGTGAGCCGCTACGTCCCCTCGTGGAAGAACCACCGCGTCTGGGTGTCCGGCCAGGGCGCGGACATGAAGACCGAGGCGCCGGCTCGGCCGGTCTCGTTCCGCGACGTGCTTTCCCACACGGCCGGCTTCACCTACGGCGGCGGCCTGCCGGGCATCGGCATCCAGCACCCGATCGACCAGATCTATCGCGACCTGAAGGTCCGCTCGGTGGGCGGCGCGGACACCATGCAGCAGTTCCTCGACAAGCTGGGCCAGGTGCCGTTGCGCTATCAGCCTGGCACGGCCTGGATGTATTCGCTCGCCACCGACGTTTGCGGGGCGCTGGTCGAGGTGATCTCGGGCGTGCCGTTCGCGAAATACCTGCAGGACAACATCTTCGGCCCGCTGGGGATGAAGGACACCAGCTTCTTCGTCGCGCCCGACAAGGTCGACCGCTTCGCCGCCAACTATCAGCGCGGGCCCGACAAGCAGCTCAAGCTGATCGACGACCCGGCGACCAGCGACTTCACCCGCGAGCCCGGGTTCAAATCGGGCGGCGGCGGGCTCACCGGGACCTCAGCCGACTATCTGCGCTTCTGCGAGATGCTGCGCCGGGGTGGCGAGCTCGACGGGGCGCGGATCTTAGGTCCCCGGACCATCGAGGTCATGCACATGAACCACCTGCCCGGCGGGAAGGACCTGACGCAGCTCGCCATCGGCGGCTTCTCGGAGACCGCCAACGAGGGCGTCGGCTTCGGCCTGGGCTTCGCCTCGACCATGGGCCAGGTGCAGACGGGCACGCTGGGCGTCGGCGACTACTACTGGGGCGGCGCGGCCTCGACGATCTTCTGGGTCGACCCGAAGGAGGATCTGTCGGTGGTGTTCATGACCCAGCTCATGCCCTCGGGGACCTTCAACTTCCGCGGCCAGCTCAAGAGCATCATCTACGCCTCGATCATCGACTGAGGCTCGCCGCGCGAGATAGCTGACAGGAGGTGTCAGGAGGGGGCCGCTAGACTGGCGGCATGACGAATCTCCTCCTGTCGCTGGGCTCGCTCGCCCTGGTCAGCCTGGTCACCGCCGCCGTGCCGGGGCCGAGCATCTTTCTGATCATGCGGACCGCCATGCGCCGCGGGCGCGGGCCCGGGATGCTGGCGGCGCTGGGGACCCTGGCCGGCTGCGTGGTCTGGTGCGCCGCCGCGGCCCTGGGCCTCGCCGCCCTGCTGGCCGCCGCGCCCTGGCTCTACAGGGCGCTGCGCGTGGCCGGCGGCCTCTATCTCCTGTGGTTCGCCGTCCAGCTCTGGCGCGCGCCCAAGGAAGCGCTCGATCCGGGCGCGCAACCCCAGGCCGGCGGGGCCTTCTGGCGGGCCTTGGTCGTCTGCCTGACCAATCCCAAGACGGTGCTGTTCTTCGGCTCGATCTTCGCCGCCTACATGGGACCGGATACCCCGCTCTGGGTGCATGGCGCGGCCGTGGCGATCGTCTGCCTCACTTGCCTCACCTTCAACGCAGGCGTGGCCTGGTTCTTCTCGACGGCGCGGGCCGCCGACGCCTACGGCCGCGCCCAGAAGCCGCTCGACCGCGTCGCCGGCGGGTTGATGGGTTCATTCGGGCTCAGCCTGCTCTGGGTCTTCGATTGAGCTTGGGCCCGCGCGGGGCTAATCAGCGCCATGCCCATTGCCCAGCCTGACCTCGAAGCCATCCTGCGCGAGGGCTTCCCCGACGCCGAGATCAAAGTCGACGACCTGGCCGGCGACGGCGACCACTATCGCGCAAAAATCGTCTCGCCGGCCTTCAAGGGCCTGCCGCGGGTCCGCCAGCACCAGCTCGTTTACGCGGCGCTCAAGGGCCGCATGGGCGGCGAACTGCACGCGCTCGCGCTGGAGACCTCCGCCCCCGCTTGACCCACCTCGGACGGCTCCCTAGCTGTAGTCCCTGAGTTTCCGCCGAAAGGGCGACCGATGACCGAGACCGCGACCGCCAATCCGCTCCACGACTGGATCGCCAACGCCGTGCAGGAGCACCCCGTGGTGCTGTTCATGAAGGGCGTCCCGGAGCAGCCGCAGTGCGGCTTCTCCGCTCAGGTGGTGCAGATCCTCGACCACCTCGGCACAGACTTCGTGGGCGTGAACGTGCTTCAGAACGACCAGCTTCGCGAAGGCGTCAAGACCTTCTCCGATTGGCCCACCATCCCGCAGCTCTATGTGAAGGGCGAGTTCGTCGGCGGCTGCGACATCGTCCGCGAGATGTTCCAGGCGGGCGAACTGAAGACCTTCCTCGAAGAGCAGGGCGTTCTCGCGGCCTAGCTCGCGCGAGCGGGCGGACGGACATGCAATCTTGAACGGGCTGATCGAGCCCCCGCCGGGGCGCAAGGTCTTCCGGCTCGACTTCGAGCCCGCCCCATCCGACATCGACGAGAACGGCCACGTGAACAACGTGGTCTACCTGGCCTGGGCGCAGGATCTCGCCATCGCCCACTGGCGTAGCCTCGCGTCAGCCGAGGCGCAGGCGACCTGGGCCTGGATCGCGCTGCGTCACGAGATCGACTATCGCCGCGCCTTGAAGCCCGGCGAGACCGGCCACGGCCGCACCTGGGTTTCCGACATGGCCGAAGGGCCCCGCTTCGATCGCTTCGTTCGCATCGACGCGGCGGACGGCGCCATGTGCGCTCAGCTTCGCACCACCTGGGTGCTGATCGAGCAGGCCACCGGAAGGCCCAAACGCGTCCCGCCCTGGATGGTCGAGGCTTTCGCCTGACGGCCGCCAAGCGCCGTGAACAATCGGCGCGGCGAAGGGTTGAACCCTCAGACCGGCCGCAACCCCAGGGCTTCCCCGCTTCCCGTGCAGCTTGCCATGCCAATCCCGGGCCTGCCTGACTGGTCGGTCAGCATCGCCCTTCTGGCCGTCGCGCTTGCTGTCGCGCTGTTCGCCTACGAGCTCCTGGTCCGGGGCGTCCGGCGCGCGACGCGGGCGCGAAGCCCGTTCACGCGCTCCCTGATCGTACGCACCCGCGGTCCTGGGCGGCTGGCGCTCATCATCCTGGCGGCGAGTTGGGCGGTCCATGTCTCCCCGCTCCGCGACCGCCTCGCGGCCGTTGTCCAGCACGCCCTGCTCGCCGCGGGGATCGTGCTGGTCGGATGGGTGGTGCTCACGGCCATGGACATCGCACTTGCCCTGCACCTGCGGAAATATCGGCTCGACGTGGCCGACAACCTCCTGGCGCGCAAGCACCTGACGCAGGCGCGCATCTTGCGCCGGGCCGCCTCGGTCCTGGTCATCCTGATCACCGCGGGCGTGGCGCTGATGACAGTTCCCACCGTGCGCCAGATCGGCGTCAGCCTGCTGGCCGCGGGCGGCGCGGCGGGGATCATCGTCGGCCTCGCGCTGCAGCCGATCCTCTCCAACATGATGGCCGGCGTGCAGATCGCCCTCACCCAGCCCATCCGGCTCGACGACGCGGTGCTCGTGGAGAACGAGTTCGGCAATGTCGAGGAGATCAACAGCGCGTTCGTCGTCGTGCGGCTGTGGGACCTGCGGCGAATGGTGCTGCCACTGAAATACTTCCTCGAGAAGCCGTTCCAGAACTGGACCCGCGAGTCGGCGAACCTGCTCGGCTCCGTGATGCTCTACGTCGACTACCACGCGCCGGTGGAGGCTTTGCGGGCGAAGTTCATGGAGATCGTGGGCGCCCTGCCCCTCTGGGACCACAAGGTCGCGGTCCTGCAGGTCACCGACGCGCGCGAGCGCGTCATCGAACTGCGCTGCCTGGTCAGCGCGCGCAACTCCGGTCAACTGTGGGATCTGCGCTGCCAGGTCCGGGAAAAGCTGATCGCCTATCTGCAGGCGGAATTCCCAGAAACCCTGCCCCGCGACAGGTTCGAGGTCGCCGCGCCCGCCCTATCCGCGCCGCAGGAGCGTCCGCGGTCGCAGGAGCGTGCTCAGTAGCGTTCCGCCCTTCACCCACCCGGTTTCAGCTTGCGGCCGAAGAAGTCCATCGTGGTCCGCATGCGGTGCAGCAGCGGCTTGGACGTCCAGCCGGTCCGGTGGCGCAGCCCCGGATAGGTCATCATCTCGAATGCGATCGCCTTGGCCTGCAGGGCCGCGATCACCCGCGTCGAGTTCTCGAAGATGACGTTGTCGTCGGCCATCCCGTGCACCAGCAGGAGTGCGCCGGGCCTCATGTCGCCCAGCCGCGCGGTGACCTGGGAGAGCCTGTAACCCTCCGGGTTGTCGGTCGGGGCGCCCATGTAGCGCTCGGTGTACGCCGTGTCATAGAGCGTCCAGTCGGTGACCGGCGCGCCGGCGACCCCTGCCGCGAACGGCGAGTTTGGGACCGTCAGCAGCATCAGGGTCATGTAGCCGCCGTTCGAATAGCCGGTGACGCCGAGCCGGGCCGGATCGACATAGGGCAGCGACTTCAGGAAAGCGGCGCCCGCGAGCTGGTCGTCGACGTCCGGCCCGCCGGTCCGCTGGTCGATGGCGGTCTTGAACGCCGTCGAGCGGTTGGGCGTGCCGCGGTTGTCGAGGCTGAAGAGGATGTACCCGGCGTCGAGCAGAAGCTGGTCGGCCGGGGCCTCCCACTTGCGCTCCACCAGCGCACCGGCCGGCCCGCCATAGACCTGCACGATCACCGGGTAGCGCTTCTTCGGATCGAAGTCCGAAGGCTTGCGCATCGACCAGTGCAGGGCCTGCCCGTCGGAGGCTTTGATCGTGCCGAACTCCGGCGTGGTCAGGTGATCGACATAGGGCCAGAACGGGTGCCCCGGCTTCAGGGGGTTCTCCTCGATCCAGCGCACGAAGCTTCCGTCGGCCTTATAGAGGGCCGTGCGCGGCGGGGTCTTCGGATCCGAATAGGCCGCGGCGAAGGCGCCGCCGGTCTGGGCCACATTGGCGGTCCACCAGCCGCCGGCCGGCGTCAGCGCCTTGGGCTCGCCCGGCTTCAGCCAGGAGACCTCGTAGATCCGCCGCTCGATCGGCGTGTCCTTGCTGGCCGAGAAGATCACCATGTGGCGCGCCTCGTCGACGCCTTCGATCTCGGAAACCGGCCAGTCGCCCTTGGTGAGCTGGCGCACCAGCTTGCCGTCGCCAGCGTAGAGGTAGAGGTGCTTGTTCCCGCTGCGCTCCGACGACCAGAGGAAGCCGCCGTCCTTCAGGGGCTTCAGATCCTTGCTGAGCGGAACCCAATGCGGGCTGGTCTCGGTCAGGATCACCTTCGCAGCCCCGGTCGCCGGATCGACGGCCAGGATGTCGAGGCGCTTCTGGTCGCGGGTCAGGCGCTGGACGTAGAGGGCCTTGCCATCCTTCGCCCAGTCGGCTCGCGCCAGGTAGACGTCGGTGTTCGGGCCCAGGTCCACCTTCACCCGTGCGCCGGTCGCCACGTCCGCGACGTAGAGCTCGACCACCGCGTTGGGGCGGCCAACCCGCGGATAACGCTGGTGCACGACCGTCGCGCCCGCGACGCCGACATCCACGCGATCGATGACGTCGACGCCGGACTGGTCGACATGGGTCAGCGCGATCTTCGTCTCGTCCGGCGACCACCAGTAGCCGGTGAAGCGGTGCAGCTCCTCCTGGGCGATGAACTCCGCGGTTCCCCAACTCTTCAGCTCCGCGCCGCCGGTGGTCAACGCGCGCTCCGTCCCACCGGCCAACGGCATCACATAGAGGTTGTCGTCGCGCACCCAGGAGACGAAGCCGCCCTTGGGCGAGATCTTCCCGTCGACCTCGTCGCCGCTCGTCTGGGTCAGCCGCCGGACCTGGCCGTTGGCGCGCTCATAGAGCCAAAGGTCGCCTTGCACGGGCGCGAGCACGTACCGGCCCTGGTCGTCCCAGTGGTATTCGACCACGCCGCGGGTCTTCAGCCCCAGGCGTTCTCGCCGGCTCTTCTCGGCTTCGGAGAGTTCATGCGCGCCGGGCGACAACGCGCGCCCGTCGATCAGCAGCCGGGGCGGCCCGCCCGCCACGTCGGCGATCCACAGGTCGGTGACGTCCACGTCATCGGTCTTGGCCTTGAGATAGGTGACGGCCGAGCCGTCGGGCGCCAGCGCCACGCCGCGCGCCTGCGGCCCCGACAGGTCCGGACTTGCGAACACCCGCTCCGGCGTCAGGACTTCGGCGTGGGCTGGGCTCATGGGGGCGAAACTCATGGATATGGTGGCGGCGACCGCGGCGACGAAGAGCTTCATGGAATTCCCAACGACTTCGCCGGCGACCACACCGGAAAGCCGGGACCTTGCCAAGGGTTAGCTGCCAGGGCCTGTCCAGGCTGTCAGCGGGTTGAGCAGATACACCGGCGTGCGGGGCGCGAGGCCCAGTTCCTCCCAGGTGAAGCTGAGTTCCGCCTGGCCCATGGCGAAGGACTTGCACGGATCGATCCGCCGGCGCCCGAACGCCAGCGTCACCGTCTCGCCACGGCGCTCCACATAGAAGGCGAAGTCGGGCTTCGCGGTGCAGCCGTTCGACGCCACGCGGATGGTCAGCGCCTGGCGCCCCGCCTGGGCGGAATAGAGCGGCTCCAGTTCGGCCAGGGCGCCCGGCGCGGGCCGGACCGGCGGCGGCGGCTCGGCGACCGTCGCGCAACCGCCGAGCGCCAGGGCGGCGGCCAGGAAGAGCCTGCGATTCATCCCGCCACTCCGCCACATGCGCCGACAAAGCAAAAGGCCCGGGATCGCTCCCGGGCCTTCGCATCATGCTCAAACCTTCGCGTCGCTTAGGACGCGTAGAACTCGATGACGAGGTTGGGTTCCATCTTCACCGGATAGGGCACTTCGGCCAGTTCCGGCATGCGGACGTACCTGGCGCTCATGCCCTTGCCATCGACCTCGATGTAGTCGGGGGTGTCGCGTTCCGGCGATTGCAGGGCTTCCAGCACCAGCGCCATGTTGCGCGAGCGTTCGCGCACCGAGACCACGTCGCCCGGCTTCACGCGGTACGACGGGATGTTCACCCTCTTGCCGTTCACCAGCACATGGCCGTGGTTGACGAACTGGCGCGCCGCGAACGGGGTCGGCACGAACTTGGCGCGATAGACCACCGCGTCCAGGCGGCTTTCCAGCAGCGCGATCAGGTTCTCCGAGGTGTTGCCCTTCCGGCGGGCGGCTTCCTCGTAGATCTTGCTGAACTGCTTTTCGGTCAGGTTGCCGTAGTAGCCCTTCAGCTTCTGCTTGGCGCGCAGTTGCAGGCCGAAGTCGGAGACCTTCTGCTTGCGGCGCTGGCCATGCTGGCCGGGGCCGTATGCGCGCTTGTTGATCGGTGACTTCGGGCGACCCCAGATGTTTTCGCCCATCCTGCGGTCGAGTTTGTACTTGGCGCTATGGCGCTTGGACATATCGTTCTCTTCTTCGACCCGAGCCGGCCCTTCCGAAGTTGGAAGGGCGATTTCAACGGCGGCTTTCGCGTCAACCCGTCATAGCTCCACGACCGCGCGGTCGCCCGGCGGCGTGGAAGGCGCGGTGTATGCCTACCGGCCTCGGTGGAGTCAAGTTTGCACGCCCGTGCGGCGGGCCAGCGCACGGGCGGCTTCCTGCGCTTCAGCCCACCAGCGGCGGACCTGTTCGCCGGCCTCGCCGGGCCGCGCCAGGCCGACCGCCTGTCCGGCCCACAGCGACATCATCTGCGGGTCGCCGGCCTTGGCCGCGGCGGCCCGCAGCGGCTGGGTCAGCCGGTTCTGCACCGGATAGGCGGGCAGTTCGTCCTCGATCGCCCGCATCTCACGCATGAAGCGGTTTTCCAGCCCGCGGGCGTAGCGGCCGGAGAAGGCCCGGGTCAGGCGCGTCGGGTCGTCGGGCGCGTTGGCGATCGCCGCCTGCCATATCGGCCCGGTGATCGCCTGTTCGCTCAGCAGGAACGCGCTGCCCATCTGGGCGGCCGCCGCCCCAAGCGCCAGCGCCGCGGCCACGCCCCGCCCGTCCATGATCCCGCCCGCAGCGATCACCGGCAGGTCGACCGCGGCCCGCACCGTCGCGACCAGCGCCATCGTGCCCACCAGGCTGGCCTCGATATCGGCCAGGAAATTGCCGCGGTGGCCGCCGGCCTCCATGCCCTGGGCGCAGACGCCATCCGCACCGGCTTCCGCCCAAGCCCTGGCCTCCGCCACGGTGTTGGCCGTGCCGAGCACATAGCTTCCCGCGGCATGAAGCGCCTCGATCCGCTCGCGGCTGATCATGTCGAAGGCGAACGAGGCGATGGCCGGCGCGGCGCGCAGGGTCGCCGCAAACTGAGCGTCGAAGTCGTGGGCGAAACGGTTCGGCCGCTCCGGCAGGGCGACCCCCGCCGCCTCGTACCAGGGCCGCAGCCGTTCCAGCGCGCGATCCAGGGTTTCAGTGTCGGGCGTGGCCTTCGCCGAGACCAGGAGGTTGATCGCGAACGGCGCGTCGGTTCCGGCTCGCACCTTGCCGGCCGCGGCCTCGATCTCTTCGGGCGCGAAGGCGGCTACGGCGATCGAGCCCAGGCCGCCTGCCTGGCTCACCGCCAGGGCCATTTCCGGCGACGAGGCGCCCGCCATGGGCGCCTGGACGATCGGAATCGCCAGGCTCTCGAGCAACGTGGCCAGACTCATGTCGCGTCTCCTGTCTTCGCCCCTGCGGCCTTCTTTTCCGCCAGCTTCGCCAGCACCCGCCCTCGGCCTTTGGACAGCGCCGTCACCACGCCGCGGAAGGTGCGCACCTCCTGGTCGGTGAAGCTGGCGCGGCCCAGCGCCGAACGCAGGTTCTGCACCATCGACGGCCGCTTCTCCGGCGGATGGAAGAAGCCGGCGTTGTCGAGCTCCCGCTCGAAATGCTCGTAGAGGCCCATCATCGCCGCCTGGTCCGCCGGAGGCGGCCCGTTGCGGAAGGCCTGAGGCGCTTCGTCGGCGACGGTCATGCGCCACTCATAGGCCGTGACGGCGACCGCCTGGGCGAGGTTCAGCGACTTGAACCGCGCATCGACCGGCAGGGTCACCACCGCCTGGCAAAGCGCGATGTCGGCGGTTTCCAGCCCCGCCCGCTCGCCGCCGAACAGCAGCGCGGTCTTCAGGCCCTCAGCCGCCGCCGCCGAGAGGTTGCGCGCTGCAGTGCGCGGCGTCAGCACCGGAAGCTGCAATTCGCGGGGCCGCGCGGTCGTGGCGTAGACGAGCTGCCGGTCGGCGATCGCCGCCTCCACGCTGCCGAACACCCGCGCCCCGTTGAGCGGCCAGTCGGCGCCCGAGGCCGAGGCCCAGGCGCGCTCCTGCGGCCAACCGTCGCGCGGATTGACCAGCCGCAGCTCCGACAGCCCGAAGTTCGCCATCACCCGCGCCGCCGCGCCGATGTTCTCGGCGAGCTGTGGCGCGTTCAGGATTATGACAGGGGTCATGAGGGAGGCTTCGGCCATGACCGGGTTACAATCGCTTGGGCCGCGAAGCGCAAGTCCCGCCGGCCGCGGCCTTGGCAGGCGCAGCTTGCTGATGGCCGGCGTCGGCCTGGCGCTGGCGGCCTGCGGCCGGTCCGAGCCGCTGACCGCTTCGCGCACCCCCAGGCTCGACATGAAGCGGCTGGAAACCGAGGTGGGCGCGATCGCCGCCCGCGCGGCGCCTGGCGTGCTGGGCTTTGGCCTGATGAACCTGGAGAGCGGCGAATTCTGGGTGCGGCTGGGCGACCGCACCTTTCCGATGATGAGCGTCTTCAAGCTGCCGCTCGGCGCGGCGGCCCTGGCGGATGTGGACGCCGCCCGCCTGGACCTTCACGAGGTGCTGGCGCTGAGCGAGAAGGATCTCTCGCCGCCGTTGTCGCCCATCGCCCAGGCCTGGCCCGTCCGCACCAGCTACACGGTGGACGAGCTGCTGACAGCCGCGGTCCGCGACGGCGACAACACCGCGGCCGACGTCCTGATGAAGCGCATCGGCGGGCCGGGCGCCGTGACCGCCTGGCTGCAGAGCCAGAAGGTCACCGAGGTGCGTGTCGATCGCTACGCGCGCGAGATCCAGCCGGACACCTACGCCATGGCCTCCTTCCGCACCGCCTGGAGGACCCCCGCCGCCTTCGCCGCGGCCCAGGCGACGGTGCCGCCCGCGCGCCGCCATGCCGCCACGCTCGCCTACATCGCCGATCCGCGGGATTCCTCCACCCCCCGCGGCATGCTCCTGCTGCTGAAGAAGCTGGACGCGGGCGAGCTGATCTCCCGGGCCTCCACGCGCCGGCTGATGACCCTGATGAGCCAGACGACGCGCGGCGGCGACCGCATCCGGGCGGGCTTGCCGAAGGCCGTCTCCTTCGCCCATCGGCCCGGCGCCTCCGGCACGGATCAGGACCTGACCGCGGCCTTCAACGACGTGGGCGTCTTCACCCTGCCCGACCGGCGAAGCTATGCGGTGGCCGCCTTCCTCAGCGGATCCACGGCGCCGGAAGCCGCCCGCGCGGCGGTCTTCGCCGACCTCGGCCGCGCCGCCGTCCGCGCGGTGCGCTAGCGGGGAAGGCCGCTCGCCGCCCTCCAGCCTTTGCGTCCGCGCCGGCGAAGGCTATACGGCCCCAACCCGTAGAGTTCGCCCGGAGCCGCTGCCCCTCATGGCAAAGATCAAAGTCGCCAACCCCGTCGTCGACCTCGACGGGGACGAGATGACCCGCATCATCTGGAAGTTGATCAAGGACAAGCTGATCCTCCCCTTCCTCGACCTGAAGATCGAGTACTACGACCTGGGCATGGAAAACCGCGACGCCACCGACGACAAGGTGACGATCGAGGCCGCTGAAGCGATCAAGAAATACGGCGTCGGCATCAAGTGCGCGACCATCACCCCCGACGAGGCGCGGGTGAAGGAATTCAACCTCAAGCAGATGTGGAAGTCGCCGAACGGCACGATCCGCAACATCCTGGGCGGCGTGGTCTTCCGCGAGCCGATCATCTGCAAGAACGTCCCGCGCCTCGTTCCCAACTGGACCCAGCCGATCATCATCGGCCGTCACGCGTTCGGCGACCAGTACCGCGCCACTGACTTCCGGGTTCCCGGCCCCGGAAAGCTGACCATCACCTGGGAAGGCGACGACGGCCAGAAGATCGAGCACGACGTCTTCCAATACCCCGGCTCCGGCGTCGCCATGGCGATGTACAACCTCGACGATTCCATCCGTGACTTCGCGCACGCCTCGTTCTCGTACGCGCTGGACCGCAAGTACCCGCTCTATCTCTCCACCAAGAACACGATCCTCAAGGCCTATGACGGGCGCTTCAAGGACATCTTCCAGGAGACCTTCGAGGCGGCCTACGTCGACCGCTTCAAGGCGGCCGGCATCACCTACGAACACCGCCTGATCGACGACATGGTGGCCTCGGCGCTGAAATGGCCCGGCGGGTTCATCTGGGCCTGCAAGAACTACGACGGCGACGTGCAATCCGACACCGTGGCCCAGGGGTTCGGCTCGCTTGGCCTGATGACCTCCGTGCTGATCACGCCGGACGGCAAGACCATGGAGGCCGAGGCGGCCCACGGGACCGTGACGCGCCACTATCGCCAGCATCAGCGCGGCGAAAGCACCTCGACCAACTCGATCGCCTCGATCTTCGCCTGGACCCGGGGGCTGGAGCACCGCGCCAAGCTCGACGAGAACCCCGCGCTGGACCGCTTCGCCAAGACGCTGGAGCGGGTTTGCGTGGAGACGGTGGAGGCCGGCTCGATGACCAAGGACCTGGCGCTGCTTGTGGGCGACACGCAGGGCTGGCTCACCACCGAAGGCTTCATCGACAAGGTGGCCGTCAACCTGGAGAAGGCGCTCGCCGCCTGATCCCCGACAGTCCGGCGGAATCCGGACTTCATAGGCCGTTCGTTCTTGCTTCGTTCCCGCACGTCGCTATCCTCGCGGCGCGATCCCTGGAGACGAGCGAT
>Ga0207660_10002003_pt1 | contig 13554 bp, 10 predicted proteins | sample KBSC73BmetaG_FD_184335 | JGI IMG/M metagenome (GOLD analysis project Ga0207660, IMG submission 184335) | Corn rhizosphere microbial communities from Kellogg Biological Station, Michigan, USA - KBS C7-3B metaG (SPAdes) (version 2) | ecosystem: Host-associated > Plants > Roots > Rhizosphere ... | reverse complement strand
CACGACGCTCTTCCGATCTATGTTGGCACAAACTTTTTTCGCAATGTTCAGGATCCAAAAAAGTAAATTGCTGTTTTTCTTTGGTCCAAGTCGCAACGAGAAGATCATATTTGGCACGCTTAACTCAACCTGTTGCTGCATAATGGTTTTGCTGAACGCCGCTGGTGTGTGCAAAGTGTTCTAAGTCTCTACTTGTAACAGATTTGTAAAACGCGGCGATTGGATTTCCACAAAGATTTCCTCAGAAGCTGTGGAAAACTTCCGCGTTGGTCTTTTGGACTTGCGTCTTGGAAATAAGCTGGAGTTCTTAAGACCGAAATCAAACGCGCAGAGCAAACACCAAAGACCAAAACTCAAAGATCACTTCCTATCTTTCAATCGAATTACAAACTTAAGACCCGACCACACATTATCGATTGCGCAAATCTTTACATCGACTAATCCACAGTCCAGACCGATGCGCTGAACCTTTTCAAAAACAAGATCCGTTGCCACACCAGAGCTCTTCTTTGGCCAGGCGATCCAAATCATCCCATTGCTTTGAAGTTGTTTAGCGAGAATTGGAAATTGTTTGGCCAGTGTCTGCTCACGATCAACAAACAATACAACTAAATCCAATGAGCCATTTAGTCGCTTCACAATCGTTGCGTTTTTCGGCAGTAGACCGAGCTCTTTTGCGAAGTTGTTTGGAGCATTCACTAAAGCTATGCGTTGGTTTGGTTTGATACCGAGTTTTTTCGGAAGAGGTGTGCCGGAATATCCTGCCATTGGTTTTTCTCATCTAAGCTTTTGGCGCAGTTCTGTTATTGAATCGAACTGGTGTTGGACGTCAGCTTCGAACTTATGCAGGTCAATATTTGTATTGCGCTTCACCAAAGTCTCAAAACCTTCCACCATGCGAAACCGACGATTGTCCAGACCGCAATCGTGAGAAACGAGACGATCAACCCAATCAACCACCACGTTCTCTGCGACACGTAGCCGGCACCAAAGTAGATCGGTGATGCAGTTGTACCGTAATGAGTGACCGCAGCGCCGAGATTGGAAAAGTAAGCCAGTGACAGAATAGCTACATAAGGTGGAGCACCGGCGGCAAGTATAACTATTAAGAACGGCGCGTACATCGCAGTCGCATGAGCGGTAATACTTGCGAATCCGTAGTGGGCATAAAAGTAAATCAACAACAAGACTGCGAGAGCCAGCCACCATTTCCAGCCAAGTGTTATCGTCGCAGCGGCTTCAGCAAAGCGTTTGGTAATACCTGTTTTGCCAAGCGCCTCTGCCATTCTCACCAAGCCGCCGTACCAGATGAAGACGCTCCATCCTCCTCTTTCACTTATCAAGTCACCAAAATTGAGCACGCCCGTCAGCAACAAGATCGCGATACCAATCATTGCAACAGTCGCGTAATGAAACCACGGACTAATCCACAACGCTGCTACAAAAACGAAAACCAGCAGCATCAGCCATTCTGACCATTTTGGTTTGCCAAGCTTTGCGAGCTCCGTGGAAGCAAACTCAGATGCCGCGGGTGTATGTTTTATTTCGGGTGGAAAGATTCGATAGATGAGTAATGGGACAAGGACGAGGCTGACCAAGGCGGGCAGAAGCGCAGCTGTTATCCAGCGTGCGTAAGTGATCTCAATTCCCGTCACGTCCTTCGCAAGTTTGGCGATGATTGGATTTGAGGCTTGACCCGTTAACCACATCGCGCAGATCACGATGTTGCCCTGCGATACCGTGGTCATGAGGAAGGCTCCCAAGCGGCGCGCCGATGCACCAGGTCTCGACTCGTATGCCTCAGCCAAACTCTTGGCTATTGGGTAGATGATTCCACCGGAACGCGCTCCTGTGGAGGGAATGACCGCAGCGAGGAGCGCTTCAGTCGAGATAAGAGCATATGCCAATCCAATCGAGTAACGGCCAATCGCTTTAATGAACAACAACGCAATTCGTCTGCCGAGGCCAGTTTTGATCATGCCTCGTGAAATGAAGAAAGCTGCCAGGACCAGCCAAACAACTGGATCTGCGTAGCCACCTAATGAATCTTCGATTGTCATTACGCGAAATACAGATAACGCGGTGACACCAAGCAGAACCATTGCGCCGCCTGGGAGCGGACGCACCATCGAGCCGGTTATGGTTGCAGCGAAGATGGCGAGTAGACGCCATGATTGACTGGTAATGCCCGCGGGCACTGGAATCAGTAAGATTCCGAAAGCAACAAACAACACAATTCCCCAGCGAAGTAGGCGGCTTCGAGTTGAAATGTGGTCAGCGGGTTCGTTGTCAGGCGTCAGCCGGGTTGGTTCTTCCACGTAATCGTCCTTGGGTTCAGGCGACGACATCAATGACGCGCGGGATACTACCAAACTTTTTGGCTTTGTTCTTTGGGCTTAGTGCTTTCAGTCAAACCAGGCTTTTGCAGAACAAAGTGCAAAGCTCAAAGGTATCCGGGCTCAATAGGCTTTTGATTTACAATCCAAATGACCTATTAAACCCGTAAGTATTCAGCGAACGCGACGACAAATAAGAGGAGTCTAACGAGTAGGGTGCAGAATGGAAGACAAGATCAAGTCAAATGAAATCACTGATAAGCAGACCTATCTGAATCGGAGAGTCTTTATCCAGGCCGCAGTCCTGGCTGGAACTGCGACAGCCAGCACTTTGCTTTATCGACGATTGAATCCCCACGCAGTTGAAAAACCCGTTGGTGAAAAGCTTCAGGAAGTGGCAAAAACTTCGATCGCTGATTCTGCGAGCTCTGGATTTCGGGTTGATGAGAAATTAACTCCGCTTCAAAGCATCACGAACTACAACAACTTCTACGAGTTTGACACTTCTAAGAGCGGGGTGGCGTACGCTGCTCAGGGTTTTGTGACAAAGCCCTGGGCAGTGTCGGTTGACGGTTTGGTGAACAAACCAACGGTGTTCGATCTTGACGAACTACTTAAGTTTCAACAGGAGGAACGGATTTACCGGTTTCGCTGTGTTGAAGGTTGGTCAATGGTCATTCCCTGGATAGGCTTTCCTCTCAGCAAACTGCTCGAAAAAGTAGAACCAACTTCGCAGGCCAGGTACGTTGCTTTTCAAACTCTGCTAGATCCGAAACGGCTGCCCAACCAGGCAACCGGCATTCTACAGTGGCCGTACGTAGAGGGATTGCGTCTGGATGAAGCAATGCATCCACTCGCGATTCTCGCTACCGGGCTCTACGGCGAAACGCTTCCCCCACAGGACGGCGCTCCGATCCGGCTCGTTGTTCCGTGGAAGTATGGGTTCAAGAGCATCAAGTCTGTCGTCAAAATCTCGCTGGTCGCCGACGAGCCACCGACAACCTGGAATATCGAGGCACCTGATGAGTATGGCTTTTACTCGAATGTAAATCCGAACGTACCGCATCCACGATGGAGTCAGGCAACGGAGCAGCGAATTGGCGAATACGGAAGGCGCAAGACATTGTTGTTTAATGGCTATGGCGAACAGGTCGCCAGGCTCTATGAGGGGATGGATTTAGTCAAATACTTTTGATTCATTGGTTTTTGGCTTTAGTCTTTGGTCTTGGCTTCGCATTTCCAAGATCAAAAGCCAAAGACCAAAACCCAGGACCACGTGCACAACGCTCGCTTTTTCAAATCAGTCGTCTTTGTAAACGCGCTAATCCCGCTGGTTCTGTTGTTGTGGGACCTTTATCGCCATAATCTCGGCGCGAACCCCCAGGAGTTTGCGATTCGGACTACTGGAATGATGACGCTGGTCTGCCTGACTGCCAGCGTAGCCGTGACGCCACTCAGAAAGACGTTTGGTATTAATTCACTCGTCAAGGTCAGGCGAATGCTCGGACTCTTTGCGTTCTTTTATGGCTCACTTCATTTGCTGACTTACATTTGGCTCGATCGCGTATTCGACTTAATGAGCATCCCAAAAGATGTCGCTCGTCGACCGTTCATTCTCGTCGGCATGACCGGCTTCTTACTGATGGTGCCTCTTGCCATCACTTCAACCAATAAAATGGTGAAGCGGCTGGGCGGGAAGCGTTGGGCACTCCTTCACCGGCTTGTGTACCTGGCTGCAATTGCAGGTGTTATTCACTTTTGGCTGCTCGTTAAATCTGACACGCGGCTGCCATTAACGTTCGGTTTTATTGTTGCATTACTGCTCGCTCACCGGCTGCTTGTGAGATTCGTTCCAAGCCAGCCACCTCGAACAACTCGCAGTCTGTTTTCACGAGAATGAGTAATCCGCGAGACACCACCGGCTAAAGCTCGGTGGTGTCTGTTGTTCAGACGGAACGCTCGTAGTTGTGAAGTTGAACTACCACCGGCTAAAGCCCGGTGGTGTCTTAAAAATTTTAACCTATTCCAACCCACGCAGTTTCACTTAGAATCCGGTTCGAGGATAGAAGAAACCCAATGTCTCAATCAGTGGAACGATTCTCCAGCCGGATCGCTGACTACATCAAGTACCGCCCTGGATATCCGCCTGAGATCGTCACCCTCCTGAAGACTGAATGCGACCTAACCATTGATTCCGTCGTCGCTGATATTGGGTCAGGCACCGGCAAACTCACCGAACTCTTCCTCGCCAATGGCAACGTCGTGTTTGGTGTCGAACCTAATGTCGGAATGCGATCAGCCGCTGAGCAGATCCTCCAGAGTTTTCCAAACTTCAAGAGCATCGATGGAACCGCGGAATGTACCGCCCTGCCTGACTCAAGCATTGACTTCATTACCGCTGGACAGGCTTTTCATTGGTTCGATCCCGACAACTTCAAGGTGGAGGCAAAGCGGATCCTGAAAGCGCATGGCTGGGTTGTCATAACCTGGAATGCCCGCAAACTCATTTCGACTCCGTTCCTTGAAGACTACGAGCAGCTGCTACTGACATACGGAACCGACTATCAGGACATTCGTCACGAAAATGCCGAGGACCTGATCCCGAAGTTCTTCGCACCAAAATCGTGCCAGGTCGTCGTATTCCCAAGCGAACAGGTATTTGACTTCGAAGGATTGAAAGGTCGTCTCCGTTCATCGTCTTATACACCTGAACCTGGGCATCCTGGATTTGAGCCGATGATTGATGAACTCAGAAATGTCTTCAATCGCCATCAAAACAACGGCAGTGTGAGTTTTGAATATGATACAAAGGTCTTTTACGGTCAGCTGTGAAACAAACCTATGTCTGACGAAAGAAGAAAGAACGAAAGAAAAACCGTCAACCTCGTCGTTAAATGGGACTCGCTCTCAGGTAGTTATGAGGCCAAACTTGAAGACATCAGCCTGAGTGGCTGCTTTATTAACACTACCGGTCTCGCTGATGTGGATGAAGTCATGAATCTGGAAGTGCTGCTTCCTTCGGGTGAGTGGTTACCACTAACAGGAACGGTTACAACTTATCAACCGGGAATCGGCTTCGGCATCCTGTTCTCCTCATTGACGGATGAACAGACGAGGGCTGTGAAGAAGCTCTGCGGTGAGACCTACTGAACAGCACTGTTTTGGATCAAAACAATTGCATGCGCGAGCTCGCCTCGTGTAAAGGAGTTTTGAGGTCGGAACAATGTGTCTGCCTGAATAAAGCCCCGTGAAACTGCCACGGAAACGTAACCCCGCAATTCGGCTGGAATCGTCAGCGCATCAGCAAACGAAAGCTGTGTGCTGGTCTTCGCTTCAGCCTCCGCCTTTAATCCAGCTGCGCGTACAAGCGCCACGGCCGCAACCAGACGAGTAACCCCCTCAGTCGGGCGGAACCTTCCCCCCTGTACGACATCCGTGAATAGCGCCCCGCTTGGCGAGGCCTGGGCAGTTTCCACGAACGCCATCGTCGGCAAGTCCCGTACATCGTCGTAACTCGGCGCACCTGGCAAATACTGAGGTACTCGAGCACCTAAGACCAACGCCGACGCCAAGTCCGCCCGACTGACAACAAACTCAGGTCTAAACTTCGAACCAATAGGCCACATTGAGAATGATCGAAGAATTTGATCGACATCAGTGAGCAGGTTTGTATTTTGTAAACCTGCATCCGAAAAGTGACCGTAGCTTACGCGATTAAACTGCACGACCCCTGCAAAGGCTTGCGATAAACCTAGAATCGAACCGTTCTTTACTCTGATTCGCCAGGTGCCTGCCGCAGGTAGACTGAGAACGACACGCTCAGTTTTCCCGGTTAGCCCCGGTAAATTGATCGAGCTTGACTGAGCTCGCAAATTTCCGGCGGAATCGTAAACGTATAAACCGAGGTCGCTCACGCTCCACAGCGGTCCCCAACCTATCTGCACTGTCGCAAAAACAGTGTCTGCCGGAATTTGAACCGTCGTATCAACCCAGTTGCCAGGCAATACTGCGCCAGAGAAGGTAGACAGCGGATCATTGAGGAAACTGACCTGACCGCGATCCAGAATTGAACGCCAGCTCCCAAAGCTTCGTGTTGGGAATGCTGCCTGGAGCGCGGCCGCATGCGTGTTGAGCATTCCTGCGCCAACTTCGTGCTCGTAGTAGGGCGCTAAAGGCGTTGCCGTGCGCTGGAGAATATCGCGAACGTTTGCCGGCGTCAGATTCGGATTTGCCTCCAGCATCAGCGCGATCGTCCCAGCGACCTGCGGAGCCGAAAAGCTCGTACCGCTTCCAGTGGTGTAGTACGGCAATTCGGAGAGCGTCAATCGTTGTGTATCAACGTTTGCGAGACCGGTTGCACCCGTCACATTCACTACTCCAGAGCCTCGCAAGCTGACGACATTGACAGCAGGAGCCACAACCGTCGGCCTGAACAAGGCACTTGCGAAGTCGCCGCGCGACGAGAAGCTTGCAAGTCGTCCCTGCGTATCCGTAGCACCAACGCTGACAACCCAGGGAGCAACCGCATAAGGGTTCAGCGTATGTTGTGCCGGGCCTGAATTGCCGGCTGAAAACACAACGTTGACTCCGGCGTCAGTTAACATTTTCGTCGCTACGTTCACTGGATCGTTGACGTCGAACACAGTGTTCGCGGAGAAACTACAGTTAACCACGCGAACACTTAGACCCGGATTGGCGAGCAGATAATCAAAGCCATCAAGAACGTAGAGGAGCGATAGATCACCCGCATTTAGACCTACCAGACTCGCACCAGGTGCGACGCCTTTGAACTTACCCTTTGACGCTGCGCCGCTACCGCCGATTACTCCCGCGACGAAACTGCCATGCCCGTAGACCAGGTCGGTATTCGGTAAGTTAACTGTACTAAGTGGATAGTTGAACCCGACGCCCAGGCTCAGCGTGTCGGCAAGTTTTATGTTCTTAGTGACGCGACCGGCAACATCTGGATGAGTTGAATCGATGCCGGTATCCAGAACAGCAACCGTGATCCCTTGACCAGTGAGCGGCGCGCCATTCTTTGCAATCAGATCAGCGTCTTGCCATGCGCGATCGACGCCCGTCGCCGATCGGACCTCGGGTTCACTGTTCAGTTGAAGAGTTCGATTTCCGTAGATTGACCTTACATTCGGTAATTTCGAAGCAGCGATAATCTGTCGACGTGTGCCCGTCACCATAACCACTGGCAATACGCGAAAACGAGTTCCGCCCAAAAAACCGATATTCTTCAGTTGTGTGATGTCAGCGTCGGTGGGCCACTGGTGATAGACGATCGCTGCACTGACATTGCTATCGTCAGTCAACCGGTTCAACGTGATCGCCAGTTCCGGATCTACGCTGCGCAAGCCTGTTTCTGAAGCTCCTGTGTTCACCAGAGACGTCAAAGCGTCTACACCGGTGTTTGTGATCGAGTCGGCACCGGTAATGGTGATTCCGTGCGCGTTGGCCACGACGATCAAATCGGCGCCCAGAAGCGTCAAAGTAGTCACCGGGATTGAATAGACAGTGCCATCTGCGCCGGTCGCCGTAATCCCGTCGGCGCCGGAAATGGTTACTCCGTCGGCTCCCGTTGCAGTGATTCCGTTAGCGTTTGCAATATCTCTGGAATCTGCACCAGTGGCAGTTATGCCGTCTGCGCCGGTCGCGGTAATACCATCAGCACCGGTTGCGGTAATGCCACTTGGAAACCTTATCTGGATTGCATCTGCCTTGTAGGTTGTCCCGTCTGCTCCAGTAGCGGTAATGCCGTCTGCTCCCGTTGCGGTTATTCCGTCCGCGTTGTTGATTAGAAGCGAATCCGCGCCGGTCGCAGTGATTCCGTTGGCGCCTGGATAGGTGTACCCGTCCGCACCGGTAGCAGTAATTCCGTCTGCGCCCGTCGCAGTGATTCCATCCGCACCCGTAGCCGTTATGCCATTCGGCCCAAACGTTACGATTCCGTCCGCACCTGTCGCCGTAATTCCGGAAACACCGGTGAACTGAACTCCGTCCGCACCAGTCGCAGTTATCCCATTGGACCCGGCCACAGTGATGCCGGCGAAAATTGGCGCAGTGCTCAGCAGCAATACCAGTAAGAGCGCGACTAGACTGCGGCAACGATTTGTTAAAGTGGAACTGAAGAATCGAGGCTTAAGCAAACTATCACCTCAGTCGGGTTTTATCGGCGCAGCATGCTAGGGGTCGGCGCGGGGGCGATGTTCTTGCTAAAGCTGGAGCCCCGATGCTTTTCGGCATCCGCGCTGTGTCGGTCGGGCGACACCGACAACCATCTGCTCCATTCTCAATTAGCGCCTCAAGAATTGGTTCGTATTCTAAGTTCACTGCCTTAGCCGTTTTGTTGCGTTACGCTTGTGTTTTTACTAAGAAACTGGACAGACTTGTTCATTCCTGACCCAGCAGCTCCTGGTAGATTCGCCTGGTCTCGCGACCTGGTTCGACCCCTAGCTCACGCTGCAACAGGCGTTTCAGAGCTTCGTACTGGTCCCTGGCGGCGCCGCGATTGCCCATGTTCACGTGAGCTCTCATAACCACACAATGAATGTCTTCTCGAAACGGATCCTCGTGAAGGATCTGCTGGGCCAATTGCAAGGATCGTGACCACTCTTCCTGCTTTTCAGCCACCGACGCCAGGGATTCCAGTAAATGAAGATATTGTTCTCGGTAGTAACTTCGTTGTTCATCGACCCATGGCTCGTAACTTCCTTGCGCAAAATCGCCTCTGTAGATTCCGATGGCCTGTTCGTAGGCCTTGATGCATTCATCAAACAGTTTCGCCCTTCGCGCGTTCTCTCCTAAAACAACCAGCCGGTCAAACTCCTCAATGTCGATGCTGTACGAGAGCTCCGGATTCAGCTGGTAGTCGCCATCGCGATAGACAATGAAATTCTGTTTCAGAGACTTGTTGCTGTTCAGGGCCTTGCGGATATGGGAGATTGTCGGATGAAAGTTCTTCTCGACAACGGCCAGATCAGTTTCACCCCAAAAGGTATCGATGATCGTGTCTTTTGACGCGCGTCGATGACGACGGGAGGCAATAAAACACAGAATGTCGCGCGCACGGCGGGTGACCCACGCGTCAGGGGCGAGCGGTCGTGAAAACTCTCGGAAGATTTCAACTGGACCGAGCATGTTGATTGTGAGATCAGGCACTGGCTCGGCCTGAAGCGTAAGCTCAGAACTAACCGGGACGGTTTCAGACCTGGTCGTCACCCTCTCGGCGAGTTGACGCCTTAAGTCCGAAGGTAACAGTTCGGCAGCTTCTTCCGTCGCAAACAATTCGTGACTGGCAAGCGCCTCGCGTTTCAGCCAGTACTCATAATCAAACCGCAGCGCCAAATCCACTACGCGGCGCAAACACTCGATCATCTGCGGTTCGTTACCTAATCGAAGTTCGGTCACAGCACGAGCGAAGGATGCCTGCGCTTCGTAGTAATAAAGCGTATGGTCATGAAAATAAAGCTGGGCCTGAATCAGATCAGATCTCGCGGCGTCAAACTCTCCCTGGACTATCATGATGCGTGCCCTGGTCAAACTTGCCGTATGAAATCCAATCTCGTTGTTGGCTAAGGGGCGCGCTTCAATCAGACGCTCGATCTGATTCCGAGCTGCAACCGGATCGCCTACCGCCAGCTTCAACAACGCCTGCTCTTCGATTAGCTCTGTACGCGCCAAATTGACGCCTGCTTCGTCATATGCGCGAGCGGCTCGCTGGTAATACTCATTGGCTTTCTCAATCTCACCCTGCTCGCGAAAAAGATTTCCGTAAGTCTCGAATGCGTCTGCTCTCGCCGCAATGAGGTTGAAGAGCTGGCAGCGTTCAATCGCCTCGTCCAGGTGTCTCTCACAAGCTGCAAGGTCACCGAGATAGAGGTAACAGTGAGCCATGTTGAGATGCGCAGTTGCTTCTTGCGGCATTGGAACCTGGTTGCCATCTCCCAACATGCGTCGAAGCCATCTGAGAGCTTCGCCAAAATCGCCTCGCATCATTGCCGGCAGGCCGAGGTTGTGAGTGATCAACCGTACATAACGTTCATCGTTCGCTTCCTGGGCCAGTTGCAACGCGCTGCGGAATTCGACCTCCGCGCCCGTCCATTCACCAACTGACACTAAACACAAGCCTCGAGTGTTGGCACATTTCATCCGCACCGATCGGTCGTCAGTTAATTCCAGAGCCCGATCCAGGAATTCTAAAGCTGATGAGTAATCGCCTTCGCGACGAGCGAGAGTTGCGAGCGAGTGCTGTGTTTCAGCCTCTCCTTCACGATCTCCCAGTTGCTGCAACAGCGAAGCAGCTCGTCTGAACAGTGAGCGGGCAGATTCGTATTCCCCGCGCAACCTCGCAACTTCAGCCCGGTGGACGATCGTTCTTGGATATGCTTCCACCACATCCGCGGGTAACAGATCGGCCATCGCGGCAAGTGAGTTCAAGGCACCTGATGAGATCCACTGGGCGCCTTTCTCCGAGATCACCTGTGCTGCCCTGCTGAAGTTTTCTGCTTCCAACAGATGTCTCACCGCCTGTTCCCACAAACCACGTTTCAAAAAGTATTCGGCGTAACGCTGTTGTTCAGCAGCGACTCCGCTTCTGCCAATCTCACTGCGCAAACGTCGCCTAAGGAAACTTTGGAATAATGGATGTAGACGATATTCCTCGCCACTGCCGTCACTCGCAACGGTAATGAAGACGTTGCGACGCACGAGTGCAGGCAGCAGTCGTGCACAATTCATCTCTTTGAACAGTGCGGCGCAGGTATCGAGCTCGATGTTGTCGAGGAGCGCGATCTTTAACAGCAGTTGTTGTATTTCTTCAGGCTCATCAGTGAAGACCTCTTCAGCGAAGTAGTCGAAGATGTCGCGTTCTGATTGACGTAATACATCGACTAGATCGGTTTTACCGTCCTGCAGATTTGCGACTGTTTTCTGGGCGACTTGCCGAACAAGCTGTAACGCCGTGATCCAGCCATGTGTGCGCTCGCGATATTCAACCAGTTGCTCGCCAGTGAGTTCCAAATCAAAGACTTTGCGAAATAACTCGCGAGTCTCTTCGTCTGTAAACAGAAGGTCTGACCGATCGATTACCGAAGCTGGCGTTTGAGAACGCAGCCGGGCCAATGCCAGCGGCGGCATTTCGCGGGAAATCATGACGATATGGAGAACGTCAGGCAGGTAGGCGAGTAGCCGGTCGAGGACAGCGTGAACGGCCGTGTCCTGCCCGAGGTGATGATAGTCGTCAAGCACGACAACAATTTGCTGCTCCACTCGCTCCAGCACTTCGTTAATTAAGACGTCTACAGCTCGTTCCGGATTTTGTGCGAGTTCGCCCGAGGCTTCCCGGAAATAAGCGAACATCGCCTTGCCGAAGTCGGGAACGATCTGCTGAATGCCAAACGTCAAATAACCCAGGAAGACGAATGCGTCAGCGTCAGTGTGATCGAGCTGATACCAAACGAACTGCCGGTCTTGTGTCCGCAGGAAATCTGCGACCAGGGTCGTCTTGCCCGAACCGGCATTTGCTGTTACCAGGGTCAATGGATTGGTGAGGTTGGTAACAAGTCGCTCGATCAGACGCGGTCTGGAAAGTAATTCCGGCGCGGGTCGAGGCAGGAGTAGTTTGGTGCGAAGAAAAAAGTTCGGTCGGACGGCGGCAGATTGCTGTTTTGCTGCCGTGAGCGAAGCGGCGGGAGGTTTACCCTGTCGGGTTCTCGACGGCATTGCCCTTTGCCTCTGGGTTTTGTTCTCGAAGACCCGAAGATTAGCATAGGGAAATCCCGGCGCTCCACCATGGAGCGAAGTACCGAGAGAGGTTGCGGGGTGAGCGAATTCGTCGTGCGTAGCCATTGAAATGAACGACGTCTTAAACCAGGGACGTTTCGCCTTGCGCGGCTGCTTCAGCAAAATGCAACGTTGCCGCTAAATCCGAGAGTGATGCGGCGCGGCCTCTCGAGTGTTCCATCGCAATTTCTGCCTGTTCACGGGTTAATCCGTAATGCTCAAAGAGTGTGACTGCTTCCTCTGAGGAAAACAGCAACATCTCTTCATCAATGACTGCCAGCGTTTGCTTGGAGCGCATCCGCCAGAAGGAAGCAGGCGGCATTGTTCGACTCGTAATGATCACGTGCACATCCGCCGGCAGTAGTGGAAGGAGTCGTCTAAAAAAAGGAACCAACCACTCTGCGTCGCAAACGAGATGCAAATCCTCAATCACGATTAACAGTGGATGGGAAGGTTGAAGTTGCAACTCATAAAGAAAGACGTCCGCCAACAACGGAATCTGGCTTGTCTCGAGCGACTGCTCTATCAACGAGCAAAGCGAATAACTGCCGAAACCGGGCCTCTTCGCCTGAATGCTGCAAATAAGGTACTCAAAGAAGATTCTGAGTTGGGTTTCCGGGGCATCTACCTTGTACCAGGCAATGCGGCGCTCGGATTGTTCGGCAAAGTCAATTGCCAAAGATGTCTTTCCTGATCCCGCCCGGCCAGTAAGAATTGTCGACGTGCAGGAGCGAAGACTTTGATCCAGGAGTGCCAAAAGACGTGGTCTGCGAACGCTGGCGGTTGGCGATGGTACGGCAATTTTCTCGGTTATCAGTTGCCACTGGCTTGTACTGGATTCCATTGGGAATTGCTGGTTCGGCATGGGGTTGTCGTTCTGAGACCTTCTTGTTGGTTATAGCTAGGGCGGGTTGAGGAATTCTTGAGGTTTTAAACACGGTTGGACTGGAGCAGGAGCAGGAGCAGGAGCAGGAGCAGGAGCAGGAGCAGGAGCAGGAGCAGGAAAGGCTACTTACACGTATGAATGTCAAGTTCTTTTTCGAGCGATCCGTGCTTGCGCATGCCGCTACTCCTGCTTTTGCTCCTGCTCCTGCTCCTGCCGACTGCTCCTGGCCCTACTAGTCGTCCGGCTGCCTGGTCCGGCCGACTGCTCCTGGTTCTACTAGTCGTCCGGCTTTTTATCGTAGAAGAGGATCGTGAGGGCCAGCCCCAATCCAGCGAACGCGGCCAGAATGAACAAGATCATCGCGAGTCCTGGATATCCAAAGATTCGGAATGAAGTCTCGACGCGCATTAACATTGCCGCACCAACGATCAAAGCGGCTACGACCAGGCCCAGGGTTATTCGATTCGCGACTTTCTGCAGCCCATCGAGAACGATCTTTTCGTCAATCGCATCGACCTTAAAGCGAATATCGTTATTCCCGAT
>Ga0207660_10001996_pt1 | contig 13594 bp, 12 predicted proteins | sample KBSC73BmetaG_FD_184335 | JGI IMG/M metagenome (GOLD analysis project Ga0207660, IMG submission 184335) | Corn rhizosphere microbial communities from Kellogg Biological Station, Michigan, USA - KBS C7-3B metaG (SPAdes) (version 2) | ecosystem: Host-associated > Plants > Roots > Rhizosphere ... | reverse complement strand
TGCGAACATCTCCGGCGCGGAGGCCGCGCTGGCCCGTTTTGTCCTCGACGACAAGATGGATCCCAACGGCTACATCTACGTCAATGACTGGCAACTTGCCGGCTTTGAGCTCGAACAGCTCAAGGATCTCGAACGCTACAACCCTGACCAGCTTCGCCGCGTGTTCGAAGCCGAGCAGCTCTACAATCGGCGCGGACAACAGCTCGCGCTCGCCGCCCGCGCTGCGCTCGACAGCAAAGGCGATGCCGGGATCAGCTATTATTATGCCTCGACGGTAGAGACGAAGGACAATCCGAGCGTCGGCCATCGGCTCAACGACAAGCTCGACGACATCATCAAGTCCGAGCGTGCATTGACGCAGGAGCGGATCGAGCAGAGCCAGTTCTTCTCGGCCCAGGCGGACCAGTTCACCAATTATTTGAGCTGGCTCGGTGTGCTCGTCGGGCTCGGCGCGATTTTCCTCGCTGTCGTGTCGGTCCAGGCGCTTCGACTCAACATCCAGGCACGCCGTCAGGCCGAAAGCGAGGGCGAGCGCGCCGAAGCGCTCGAGCTTGCCGTCCGCCAGCGCACCCAGGAGCTGTGGGAAGCGAACCAGGCGCTGAAGGCCGAAGCGCAGGAGCGCGAGGCCGCCGAGGCCCAGCTCCGCCAGGTCCAGAAGATGGAGGCGGTCGGCCAGCTCACCGGCGGCATCGCGCACGACTTCAACAACATGCTCGCGGTCGTCGTCGGCGGCATCGATCTCGCCCTGCGCCGACTCAACGGCCCGAGGCGCGAGGTGATGATGCACCTCAACAATGCGATGGAGGGCGCGACCCGGGCCGCCGCGCTGACCCGGCGGCTGCTGTCCTTCGCCCGGTCCGAGCCGCTGCTTCCCGAGCGCGTCGATTCGACCGACTTGATCGGCGGAATGTCGGATCTGCTCGACCGCACGCTCGGCGAGCGGATCCGGATCGAAGTCGACCTCAAAGGCGACGCGTGGCCGATCTACGTCGATCCGCACCAGCTCGAAAACGCCATCGTCAAACTCGCCGTCAATGCCCGCGACGCGATGCAGGGCGAAGGACTGATGCGCATAGCGACCGAGAACGTGCGCCTCGCCGCGAACGAGGTCGGCGACATCCGGGCCGGCGATTATGTGAAGATCAGCGTCACCGATACCGGCTGCGGAATGGCTCCCGAAGTGCTCGAGCGCGCGTTCGAGCCCTTCTTCACCACCAAGCCGGTCGGCAAGGGCACCGGTCTCGGCCTCAGCCAGATTTTCGGCTTCGCTCACCAGTCGGGCGGTGAAGTGGGCATCGAAAGCCAGGTCGGCCGCGGCACGACCGTATCGATCTATCTTCCGCGCACGGAGAAGGCCGCCGAAGTCCGCGTCCACCCGGCGGTTCAGCGCGCCGAAGCCGCCGAAGCACGCGTTCCCGGCGCCAGGATCCTGCTGGTCGAGGACGATCCTCGCGTACGCACGGCGACCGTCGGAGCGCTCGAGGACCTGGATTACGATCCGGTCGCCTGCGGCAGCGGCGCCGAAGCGATCGAGCTGTTCCGCAGCCAGATGTTCGACCTCGTCATCAGCGACGTGATCATGCCCGAGATGACCGGTCCCGAGCTCATTCGGCACTTGAAGGAGACCAGCAGCCACGATTTCGCGGTGCTGTTCGTCACCGGCTATGTCGGTGAAAGCGAGAGCGACGACCTGCGCAGCAACGAGCTGCTGCGCAAACCCTTCACGGTCGGCGCCCTGGCCAGCGCCGTAGCCGCTGCCCTCGCCCGCGCTAGCGAACCGCCCCGGACGTCAGCAGGCGCGGCAAGAGCCTGATCGCCGTCAGCAGCGGATGCCGCTTCTGCCATTCCGTCAGTTGGATGTCGGTCCCCGCGTGGCGGTTGATCTTCCACGCGATATATTCGGCGCCTCCCGCGAAGGTCAGGCTCGCCTTAGCCAGGCGCGCGACCGATGCGCGTTTCCCGCGTTTTCGGAACTGGCGCCAGGCATCGATAGAAATCTCGCGCTGTTCCTCGTTCAACCGAAGGTCGCGAGGAAAGCCGCAAGCCGCCGCAAAGCGCCGGTAGCGATCGGGATCGCTGTCAACGATCGCCGAAGCCCGTGAGCTGCGTTCCGCGCGGATTTCAGCTCCGAACGTAAATTCGAACCCTCGTTTCCAGATGTCGAGGACATCCCGCGCCTCCGCATCCGTCATTGTTGGCCGAGCGAGCTCGAGCAATGCCGGAGCGGCACGCGAAACCGCATCAACTGCCAATTCCGCCGCTTGGTCATCCGCCGTCCAGACCAACCGCGACGGCTGTGAAAAGCGCGCGAAGACGGATGCCGTTCGCGCCGAAAGGTCGCACTCGCGCCGGAAATGATCCTCGCTCAGCACCGCATATTTCGAGCGCAGCCCGCCATGCTCGAAATAGAAAACGTTGGGCGGGATCAGCCGGTTCGCCGCCGCCAGCCAGCGCTTCGAATAGGCCTCGCGATAATCGGAGACGATCAGGTAGAAATCGAGCATCAGGCCGTCGAGCTGCTTTTCGCGAAGGCACGACCCGTAGAACAGCACCGCCCGGCTCGCCGCCCCGTGCCTGGCGGCGATCGCCGCCGCCATGTCCTTGACCCGCGCGTCGACACGCGCGCCCAATTCTCCCGCGACCAGCGCGCGCAACGCAGCCGTCATTGCGAGCGCCGAAGGCGCGCGGCAATCCAGTGCGGCAGTCGCGCGATGCGCTCAACCTCCATGGGCCCGCTACGGATGAGCAATTTCATCCCACAAGTCTCGCCAGTCAGGGTTCGTGGTCTCGATCAGCGCCAGCTTCTTAGCCCGAGAACCGGCCTTGATCTGCTTCTCGCGTGATATCGCCTGGTGCATGTCGCAGGCTGCTTCAATGATGTCATTGCGAGGAGCGCAGCGACGAAGCAATCCAGCAGCTCCGACCTGTGGATTGCCGCGCTTCGCTCGCAATGACGGCTTCGTGCCCTTAAGCCGCCAGCTTCACGAACGACAGCGGCTCTGCGGGCATCAGGTGGATCGGCCGGCCGCGCTCGGTGCGGAAGGTCTCGCCGTCGAGGATCAGGTGCGTGCTCTCGCCCTCGATCGTCACCTGGTCGACTTCCTCGAAGTGGACGCCCGGCATCTTCTTGCCCTTGTACCCGCCGGTCAGGCCGGTGAACATCGCCCGCAACACGCTCGAAGGCCGCTCGTCGATCGCCAGCACCTTGAGCGCCCCGCCGCCCTGGCCGCCGATCTGCTGCGACAGAAGCATCTTGTTGAGCGTCGTCACGGCGAGGAATGCGAAGCGGCCGGAAATCGTGTCCCGCTCCGACATCACGAGGTCCGTGTTCGTCGCGCGCCGCGGAAGGAAGCTCGACTTCAGCTTGAGCAACAGCTGCGCGATATAGGCTATGGCCGTCAGGCCGTGGCTGACGCTGTTGGGCAGTCCGAGCGGATAGATTTTGTGGCGGCAGTACAGCATCGTCTCGGCAAGGCCCGCGCCGCCGAGGAACATGCCGATCACCGGCCGGTCCTCGCTTCCAGGCCGCCGCAGGGCGATCAGCTCGCGCGCCACCGTGTAGCGCTCCAGCTCGTCGCTCCGGGCGAGCTCGATCAGCCGCTCGAGAGTCTCGATCGGGTCGCCGCGCGCTCCGAGGTCCAGCGCGATCAAATTGGTCTTGCCGCTCGGAAGCACCGCGACCGGCGGCGCCCGGTCGGCGAAATGGCCGCCGTTGTAGAGCTCCGTCAGCGCCGCCTGGACGGTTCCGTCGCCGCCGTTGATGACCAGCACCTTGGGCTCGATCCGCGCGATTACCCGCATCGCCTCGCCGATCTGGCTCGCCTTCTCGACCTCGTAGTGGAAGACGTCCGGGTGGGAATCGCAATATTCGCGGATGCGGGGGAGCTGGGCGATGTTGCCGGTCGACTTGGGGTTCGACAGGAGCGCGATCCGGGTCCGCTTGTGCCATGCCGCCGCGCAAGCCGCCGGGCACGGCTGTCCCGCCGGGTCCCTCGCTTCGCTTTCTGGCGGCACTTTCAACATGAATAAACTGACCGGTCGGCTATAGGGCGTCGAACGGACAGGCGTTCCCGTGGTCGGGCGCACCGGTCCAGTGATGCAATCTCGGCTGCCTTTGCGGCCAAATGATGGTGCTCGGACGACCGAATTTGCGATGCTGCCCCGCCTTCGCCTGATCGACCGCTATCTCGCGCGCTCCATCGCCGTGCCCCTGTTCGGCTCGTTGATCCTCGCCGCGATGCTGCTGATCCTCGACAAGATGCTGCGGCTGTTCCAGTACGTGGTCGACGCCGGCGGGCCGGTCAGCGTGGTCTGGCGGATGCTCGCCAACCTTCTTCCGGAATATCTGTCGCTCGGAATCCCGATCGGGCTGATGCTCGGGATCCTGCTCGCTTTCAGGAAGCTCGCGCTTTCGTCGGAGCTCGACGCGCTTCGCGGGATCGGCGTCGGCTACGGCCGGCTTTTGCGCATCCCCTACGCCTACACGGTGCCGCTCGCGATCATCAATTTGCTGATCGTCGGCTACCTGCAGCCCTATACCGAGTACCGCTACGAGAGCCTGCGCTTCGACCTCAACTCGGGCGCGCTCGGCGCGGCGATCAAGGTCGGCGAGTTCAACCAGCTCGGCAAGCGCCTCACCTTGCGCATCGACCGCAGCGAGAACAAGGGCACGCAGCTCCACGGAATCTTCGTCGAAAGCGACGACGGCAAGGGCACGACCGTCGCCGCGACCGCCCAGCACGGGCGATTCCTGTCGACCGATGACCCCAACAAGATCTCGTTCCGGCTGGTCGAAGGACGGCTGGTCCAGCAATCGCCGCGCTTCAAGGTGCCGCGCACCCTCGCCTTCGGAAGCTACGACCTGCCCATCAATCTGCCCGCGATCGATCAGTTCCGCGGACGCGGCGGGGCGCAGTCGAGCGAGCTCTACCTGCACGAGCTTTGGCGGATCGGCTACGGTGGAGGCACCCGGGACGAACATCAGCGAATCGAGGCGCAGGCCAATTTGAACTTCCGCCTGGTCGAGGTGCTGATGATGTTCATGCTTCCGCTGCTCGCGGTGTCGCTCGCGGTGCCGCCCAAGCGGAGCTCGTCGGGTCTCGGAATCTTCGTCGCGATCCTGGTCGTGGTCGCCTATCACAAGGTCAACCAGTATGGGCAGCAGATGGGCGTGAATGGCCAGATGAACCCCATCCTCTCGCTCGGAGTCCCGCTGGTGCTGTTCGCGGCGATGATCGCCTGGATGTACCATGTGCTCGCGCACCGCCCCGGCGGTCAGCCGATCGGCGCGCTCGAGCGCTTCTTCGCCCGGATCGCCAGCCTCGCCCGCTCGCTGCTTCCGCGGCGGCATGAGCCGGTGGCGGAGGCATGATCAATCTCGGCTTCTTCCCGTCGCGGCGGCTCGCGTTCTACATGGTGCGGCTGTTCCTCACCCGCAGCTTCGCGGTGCTGTTCGCGCTCATTCTCGTGCTCGAAACGCTCGACCTGCTGGGCGAAGCGGGCAAGATCCTCGCCGTGCCCGGCAACGGCGACGCGGCGCTGTGGCATTATGTCGCGCTCCGCATCCCGCTCCTGGTCTCGCGCTTCCTTCCCTTCTCGGTGCTGCTCGGGACGCTGATCGCCTTTGTCGGCCTCAATCAGAACAGCGAAGTGGTGGCGATGAAGGCCGCGGGCCTTTCGGCGCACCAGATCCTCGCGCCGTTGATCGTGGCGAGCATCGGAATTGCGGCGCTGCTGTTCGCGTTCAACGAACGGGTGGTCGTCAACAGCGCGCGGGTCGTCAACGCCTGGTCGGACAATGACTACAAGCCGATCCCGCCCGCGCCCGGAATCCTCAGCAATGTCTGGGTTCTCGACGGCGACGATTTCGTCCGTGCCGGAATCGTCTCCGGCCACGGCGCCGGGATGATCCTGCGCCAGGTCAGCTATTACGACCGCACCGGCGGAGTCCTTCAGCGTGTTATCGACGCCGGCCGTGCAACGCCGCTCGGGCCGCGCGGCTGGCAGCTCCAGGACGTCACGGTCTACGACGCCAACCAGGCCGTCCTTCGTCACTACCCCTCGATGACTGCGCTCGCGGGCCTCACGCCGGATCAGTTCACCCTCGCCAAGGTCGAGCCGACCGAGCTTGACTATTGGACGCTGAAGCAGCGGATCGCCGAGCTCGAGGCGGCTGGGCGGCCGACCGACGAGGCGCGCGCGGGCCTCGCCCACAAGCTCTCGCAGCCGCTCTCGATCCTGCTGATGCCGCTGCTCGCCGCGGTCGCCGCCTTCGGCCTTGCCCGTTCCGGCCAGGTGCTGGTCCGCGCCGCGATCGGGATGGCGCTCGGCTTTTCCTATTTCGTCGCCGATAATTTCAGCCTGGCGATGGGCAATGCCGGCGCCTACCCGCCGCTGGTCGCCGCCTGGGCGCCATTCCTGCTGTTCCTGCTGATCGGCGAAGCGGTCCTGGTGAGGACCGAAGAATAGACTCAAATCCGCCCCGGTCGGGATGGGACGACAGCGGCGATCTCGGAACTCAGCGCTTCGACGAAATCCTGAAGCACACGCGGAAGCCGCCGCTTGCGCAGCACGATCAGGTCGATCGTCGCGGTTTCGAAGCTCGGTTCTCTCACCGGCACGGCGACCAGCCGGGCACCCTCGCCGGGGCGAAGAATGGCGCGCATCGGCAGGAGCGCCGCCCCCGCGCCGGCCCGCACGAAGCTTCGAAGCACCTCGAAATCGTTGCTGGTCAGAATCGGCTCAAGTCGCATGCCCAGCCGTCCTGCCGCCGCGTCAATGATCTGGCGAACCCCGAAGTCGATGTCGGGAAGCGCGAGCGGAATTCCCGCCACCTGCTCCGGGCGAATCTCGCTGGAACCGGCGAGCGGATGATCGGAGCGAACTGCGAGCATGACCGGCTCGGGAATACGCGCCAGGGGCAGGATCTCGGCGTCAGCCGGGACGCAATAGGCCAGCCCGATCTCGCACTGGCCGTCGCGCACCGACTGAGCGACCGCGGGGGACGGCATCAAGCGGATGTTGAAGGAAACCGCTGGATAGCGCGTGTTGAACTTGTGGACCGCGCTCATCGGCGAGGTTGCGGCAATACTCTCGACCGCCGCGAGCCGCACCAGGCGGCGCTGGACTCCTCTCAGGTCGTCGAGGTCGGTGCGCAAGCTGTCATAGTCGATCAGCAGCCTGCGAACGAACTCGGCGGCGAGCGCGCCTGCGTGGGTCAGCTCGACGCCGTCCGAATGCCGTTCGAACAAAGCGGTCCCGATCTGCCGTTCGAGGATGGCGATGTGTCGGCTGACCGATGATGGGGCGACGCCGAGCGCCGAGCTCGCTTTGCGGATGGACCCGGCGCGAACCGTTTCATCGAACGCCCGAAGTGACCCATGGAACATCGCTCGTCCCCTCTTGGCTGCCCGCAACCTGAACCACCGTTGCAAAATGCGCAACGCCGCTTCTGTTGATTTGATGCTCCGGACGAAGGCCGCGCGGGTGTATTCGGTGCGCCGCACAGGATTGGAGAGGCGATGCGCCGCGGCCGGACAATCGAACTCGTCGCTATCCTCGCGGCAGCCACGCTCGCGGCCCCGGCGGCGGGCGCTCCGGGCGACGACATCTACCTGCGGCCCGGGCAGCTCGTTCAAGCCGATGGCGCGCGGCTCAATCTCTATTGCACGGGCAGCGGTTCGCCGACGGTGGTATTCGATGCCGGACATCAGGACTGGGCGCCCGCCTGGGCCGTGGTCCAGCCGCAAGTCGCCAAATGGACTCGAGCGTGCAGCTTCGACCGGCCGGGTTACGGTTTCAGCCCTCCCGGTCCGATGCCGCGCACCAGCGAACGGATCGCGACCGAGCTTCACGACGCGCTGCGCGCGCTCGGGATCACCGGTCCTTTCGTGCTCGTCGGCCACGCATTTGGCGCGACGAATATGCGAACGTTCGCCGATCTCTATCCGGCCGAATTGCAGGGCCTTGTGCTGATCGATCCTGACGTCACCGACGTCGCCACGCCCGACCAGGTCGCGCGGGCGCACGGCTTCTACATTCAGCAGGCCCTCGAAATTCAGCGTTGCGGAGACTCGCTTGCCGCCAATAGGCCGCAGCCGCCGGAACTCGCCTGCGACAAGCGGTTCTTCCGCGGCTTCCCCGAGCCTGGCTGGTCGGAAGCGCTGAACGCGGCGCTTGCGAACGCCGTCCACACCCGCCCCGGTCTCTCCGACGCCGCCAATGCCGAGCTGACGCAAATTCCTGGAGACGAATTGTGGCTCCGGGAGCATCGAATCTCCCTCGGCGCACGCCCGATGCGGGTGATCACCGCGGCCCAGCACAAGCCCGACAATATCGCCATTCAGGCCACGCTTCTTTCCGTCTCGTCGAACGCGAAGCAGATTCTCGCCACGCACAGCCGCAACGCCTACGTCCAGTTCGACGAGCCGCAGCTCGTCCTCGACGCAATCCACGAGGCAGCCGGACGATGATGCGCGCCTTAATCGCATTTGGACTCATGTTTGGCTCGGCAGCCGCCGCAGCGCCGGGCGACGACATCTACACCCGGCCCGGCCTCATCGCGCCTGCGCGCGACGGAGCCCGGCTCAACCTCGTCTGCCTCGGCAAAGGCTCGCCTGCGGTGGTGTTCGATTCCGGCTTCACCGATTGGGCGCCCGCCTGGGCCGTGGTGCAGCCGCAAATTGCGCGATTCACCCGAGCCTGCAGCTATGATCGCGCCGGATCGGGTTTCAGCGGCCCGGCTCCGCTGCCGCGCACCAGCCAGCGGATTGCGACCGAGCTCCGCGACGCGCTCCGCGCAGCGAGGATTGCCGGTCCTTACATCCTTGTGGGCCACGCCTTCGGCGGCGTGAATATCAGGACGTTTGCCGACCTGTTCCCTTCCGACGTGGCGGGCTTGGTGCTGGTCGATAGCGACGCAGCGGACGTCGACACCCCGGCCAATCGCCAGAGCGACGACAAGGGCATCATCAGCTACGTCCCGCGGCTCAAGACCTGTCGCGACGGCATTGCCGGCGGCAACCCGACCTTCGCGCTGCCAGCGCCTCCTGGCCGGCCGCCGCGGATGTGCGCGCAGCAATTCTTCCGCGGCCTCCCCGACCCGGAATGGTCGCCGGAACTCAACGCCAAGCTCCTCGACATCGCGCAGCATAAGGTCGCACTGTGGGATGCCGTCATTTCCGAGGCGCAGCACGTGCCGGCGAACGAGATCTGGCTCCAGAAGCACCGGCGGTACCTCGGCCGAACTCCGGTACGCATCCTGACCTCCGGCAATCACGGTATCGGCCATCTCGACCGCCCTCCGCCGATGAGCCTCGAGCAGCTCAAATACGAATATGACCGTGCGCTCGCACAGTCTCGCTGGTTGTCGTTGTCTTCTGACGCGCAGCGGATTTTCGTCTCAAGGAGCGGAGAATATATCCAGTTCGACCGGCCCGAGGCGATCGTCGATACGGTAAGGGAGCTCGTCGACAAGGCGCGCTGAAGTTCAGCCTCTTACGGTTCTGGCCGACGCGCTCGGCGAACGGACGCCGGCGATGATGTCGCGCACCAGCGCCGACTTCGATACCAGGATCGGGTCCTCGACCTCGTTGCGGTCGTGATAGCGCCCGTGCGAGCGCCGGTCCCGCTCGCTCATCGTGTCCCGGTCCTTGTACTTGAGCGCCAGCTCCTCCGCCGAACGCGTAACGTAATGGTTGATGCGAAGCTCGGCGACCGAGACCTGGCTCGGCGCCGGGCCGATCTTCGAATAGGGGTCGAACGGCAAATAGGGCAGGCGCGCCGCGATGTGGCGAAGCCGGCGGCGGCCGTTCGCCGAGCGGACGACGCGCACGGGCCGGAAATCCTCCGTAACCAGCGCGTGGCCCGGCTGGACCGTGAACAGGTGCGAGCCCTGCGGCTCGACCGCGAGCATGGGATCGACAATGCTCTTCACGCGCCGGTTGCGCGCCCAGCCGCTCCGGGCACGCCGGGTATAGGCTTCGATGGTCAGCCCCTCTGGCCGGCTCTTGTGGCCGGACGTGCCGTAGCACTGCCAGTTCACGATCACGCCCGCATGCGCTTCGTACGCCTTCAACGCCTTGGGCAGCCTCTTGCCCGTCGGCGAGAAGAGATATTCGTCGGGGTCGATAAACGCCGCCCAGCGTGTCCTTCCGCGCAACCGCCGAAGCGCGTCGAGATAGGCCCTGGTCTGCGACCCGCTCTTCCAGTGGAGCGGCCAGTCGAACAGCTCGACGAATCCCGCTTCGATCCACGGCCTCAACACTTCACGCACATTGTCGGTGCTGTTGTTGTCGTAGATGAGGACATGCTCGACGCCCTCGAGCAGGCAGAATGCGAGCCATTCGTCGAGATAGGGCGCCTCGTTCTGGACCACCGTCATCGCGGACAGGTACCAGCGCGGCGATCGGCTCTTGCCCTGCTTTCTTTCGGGTCCGAATGCACGAACGGCGGCGGGCATGCGCCGCGCCTGCGCGCCGACGGCTTACGCTGGCGCGTCCAAGACATGAGCAATTCGTTATTCGGCGGACCGCCTAGCGGCTGCCCCAGCGGCGGAATCGGTAGCGGCCATGCACCGGCGCCGCGCGATAGGACTGACCCGACGTGCAGGTCACCTTGTAGACGCCGGCCGCGCCGTCGACCGCGCTGGTCGACGCGACCTCGCCGCAGGCATAGCCGATGCGGTCGATGGTCCGCGCGACCAGCCTGCTCGCGAGCGGCAGGTCGGCCGCGGCAACGGTCTGGATCGAAGAATCGGCGGCGGGCGCGAGCGGATCGGCGGCGGGCTGACCGTCTTGCGGCTGCGCCGCGGCGGCGTCGCGCTCGCCCGGATTCGCTTGGGACGGGTCCGCCGCGGCCGCCACCGCCGCGGGCTGCGGTGCGAGGAAGCGCTCCGGCCGTCTCTTGCCCGGCTGGGCGCGGACGGCAGGCGCTGCTGCCGAAGCAGTATCGGCGACCGCTGGCGGTTGGGCCGCCGAAACCGCTGCGGATTGCGGCCGAGTCCTCGCGGCGGGAAGGGGCGCGGTCACCGCCGCCTGGCCCTGCTCGTCGCCCCTGACGGAAATCCCGGCGAGCGCCCCGACGAGCCCCGCGGCGAGCACGATCGCGCCGACCGCCACCGCCGGCCGCCTCCAGTCGATCGGCCGGACTTCGGCCTCGCCCGAGTCTTCCAGCAGCTCGTCGGGCGCGGGAGGCGGCTCCGGCTGCGCGGCCGGTCGAGCCGGGGGGTCGAGTTCGACCGGCCGCGCAATCTCGCTGAGCGACGATGCGATGAACGAAGCGGGCCCCGGATCGGGCACGGGCTCGACGTGCGGCTCGACGGCTTGCGCCGGCGCCGAGATCCGGAAGCTCACCGCCATTGGTATGGGCGCCGGCCCGGGCTCGCGCCTGAGGCCGAGCGACTCGTCATAGGCGCGGCGCTTGTCGGGGTTGCGCAGCGTCTCGAACGCAAGGCCGATCCGCGCCGCCGCGGCGGCCGACCGCGCGCCGAACACGCCCATGGCCCTGGCGAAGGCCCGCGCGATCTCGTCCTGGCTCGCCGTCGGCCGAAGCCCCAGCGCATCGTAGTGGCTCGGACGCGAGCTGATTGTGCTGGCCATCTCAACTCCCCGCTAATGCTTTTGCCCAACTCTCTCTAAGTGTCGGAAGCTTCGCCTGTTTTTGGGCAAATTCTAGCTCGGTTCGGCGACTCGATAAGGCCGTTGGGCGGTAACGAGGCCGCCCGCGGCGGGGAAAAGCCGAAGTAAATGCCGGGCCCGCCTCGAGTGCCGCGTTAACCGCATGAAAAGGGTCGCGATGGTCTAGATTCCGCCTGTTCCTCTCGATGGAGGCGCTGAATGGCCTGGACTCAACCGCTGCTCCTGGTGAGCTTGATCGTTCTTCTCGTCGGCATCGTCCTGATGATTCGCCAGCTCACGCGGCGGGTCCGCGAGCTCGTTCGAGGTGAGCGCCGGATCGTCGAAGAGACGGCAGACATGGCATGCAAGTCCCTGTTCCTCGGCGCACTCGCGCTGATGCAGCTCAGCCAGCTCGTCGGCCATGTCAGCGAGGGAGCCCTGCCTCCGGATCCGTGGCTTTCGCTGACCGCGAGCACGGGTATCTTCGTGCTTTTCGGCCTTTCGCTCGGGCGCCTGATGCTGCGCTGGCAATTGCGTCACGTTCTGAGCGAACGCGCGACCAGCAAGCAGCGCGTCACCGATCTCGGCTAAAGGCCGCGTCGTGCCTGGGGCACAACCGCGGCAGCGATGCCTCAGGCCGCGATCGGGCCGCTTATTCGCTCGGGCATCGGCCGGACGATGCGGTTGTGCAGCCGAAACTCGCGGCTGAAGAGGATGTGTAGCAGCAGCTTCGTCCACGACCGGTGGTAATAGAGCCCGTCGTAGAATTCCGGCGCGGCGGCGCGGACCGCCGGCAGGCGCGACCAGGGTACGTGCGGGAAATCGTGGTGCTCGTTGTGATAGCCCATGTTGAACGACAGCTTGTTGAGCGGGCCGTAATAGGAATAGGTCTCCTGCCCCGGCCGGAACACGAAATGCTCCTGGATCGAGCGCGCGCCGACGGGGTGGACGCCGAGCGAGAACATGGTCGACAGGAACAGGTAGGCGACCGGCCACCAGCCGAAGAACAGCACGACGGGCGCCATCGCGGCGGCCATTGCGACGGCGTTGAACAGGACCCAGCGGTCGACCGTCCGGACGGCCTTCACGGCGGTCGGCCGAAGCAGCCCCTGCACCGCCCAGAACATGCCCAGCCACAACGCCTTGCGCCACGGGCTGTTGCCGACCCAGCGCGCCTCGCGCGGCGTCGGAACGTCGCCGTCGAGGCCGACGATGCCGAGATAGGAGTGGTGCAGCAGGTGATGGCTTCGAAAGCCCATCGCCGCCGGGAAGACGATTGCGACATTGGCGAAGATCGAGCCCAGGCGGTTGGCCCTCACCGTGCGGAACACGACATTGTGCGTGTAATCGTGGATCAGGACGAACAAAGCGTGGTTGGCGAACGCGCCGACCGCATAGGCCGCGATGATGATCGCCCACCATGGCGCATGGAGCAGCGCCAGCCCGATTCCGATCGCCAGCTGCATTGCGACGAGGAGCACGGTCCAAAGCGCAGACCACGGGTCGCGCCTGAACAGTGTTCGAACGTCCGGATGCGCGGCGAGGATTTGCTTCGCGCGCTGCCGGTGCGGCAGCGGCGCGTCGCTTGGCATGAACGCCGCCCCGGGCGCTGTCACGGCGACGATCTGATCACATCCTCTCCCCGCGCCCCCCTGACGGTGCCCCGGGCTTCTCCTAACATGGATTAGAAGAGGCGGACGAACGAATTATTGGCCCGTCGCCGTCGGGCGGGCAGCCTCAGTTCGGCGGCGCGTTGAACCCGTTCCAAAGCGTGATCGGACCGCCACAGACCTTGGCAACGTCCAGGTGCTGTTCGCCGAGCAGCCAGGTTCCGGCCAGCCCGCTGATGAACCAAACGCAAATCGCACCGAGGATGTACGGCTTCATCCTGTCCTCCTCGCCGGCCCCGTGACGCAGGGTCGACCTACAATGATCGGCCGCACAGCCTAACGGCCAAGTCTTTACAACAGGTGTCGATT
>Ga0207660_10001982_pt1 | contig 13637 bp, 13 predicted proteins | sample KBSC73BmetaG_FD_184335 | JGI IMG/M metagenome (GOLD analysis project Ga0207660, IMG submission 184335) | Corn rhizosphere microbial communities from Kellogg Biological Station, Michigan, USA - KBS C7-3B metaG (SPAdes) (version 2) | ecosystem: Host-associated > Plants > Roots > Rhizosphere ... | reverse complement strand
CCAGCTGACCGACTATCCCGTCGAGGATCGCGCCAAGGTCCCGTCTGAGGACATCGACGTCGGCGGTGGCCGCACGCTCCACGTGCCCAAGAGCCTCAAGGGAGTCGCGGTCTTCTCGTTCAAGCGTCTATGCGGCGAGCCGCGCGGCGCGGCCGACTATCTCGCCATCGCCCGGCGCTATCACACGGTGATCGTCGTGGGCATTCCGGTGATGGGGCCCGACATGCGCAACGAAGCAAACCGCTTCGTCACTCTAATCGACGCGCTTTACGAGCATAAGGTGAAGCTACTCGCCGCCGGCGACGCGGAGCCGGCGGGCCTCTACCCCGCAGGCGACGGCAGCTTCGAGTTCCAGCGAACGGTCAGCAGGCTCGAGGAGATGCGCAGCGCGGAATATCTGGCGGAGGGCCACGGTACGGCTGCTTGACGCGCGATTGCCCGTCGCTAGCGTGGGCAGCCTCTTCCCCGGAGGCTCGCACATGCGCAAATTTCTGACGGTCCTGCTCGCTCTCAGCTCCACGTCCGCGCTCGCGCAGGAAAGCGCGACGTCGATCACGAGCCCGCCGCCAGCGACGCTTGCCGGGGCGAAGCCGCTCCCGTCCAAGTGGGAAGCGGTGACGCGCGAAATCTACAAGACCGCGATCGAGACTCCGACGGTCGCCGGCCGCCACCAGGTGCCCAAGCTCGCCAATTATCTCGCGGCCAAGTTCAAGGCCGCGGGCTGGGCCGCGAGCGACATCCATGTCCTGCCCTATGCGTCGCAGAACGATCCTGAGACCGCGGCGCTGATCGCGCGCTGGCCCTCGGCGCATCCGACGAAGAAGCCGATCCTGATCCTCGCGCACATGGACGTGGTCGAGGCGCTTGCCAGCGACTGGACCACCGATCCGTTCAAGCTGGTCGAGAACAACGGCTATTTCTACGGGCGCGGAAGCGGGGACGACAAGGGCGGGCTGGTGCCGACCATGGTCGCGCTGATGAAGCTGCGCGCCGAAGGGTTTCAGCCCGACCGCGACATCGTCGTCCTCTACACCGGCGACGAGGAGACGCAGGGCAAGGGCGCGGAGCTCGGCGCGACCGAATGGCGCAAGTGGACGGAGGCCGAGTTCGCTCTGAATGCGGACGCCGGCGGCGGCGCGTTCAAGCGCGACGGAACGCCGATGGGATTCGGCCTGCAGACGTCGGAAAAGACCTATCAGGACTATTTCTTCCGGGTGCACAATCCGGGAGGGCACAGCTCACGGCCGCGGCCCGACAATGCGATCTACCAGCTCGCGGACGCGCTCAAGAAGCTGCAAGACCATCGCTTCACGCCGATGCTCAACGAGACGACGCGCGAATATTTTGCCGCTCGCGCGAAACAGGAGGGCAACAGCCCGCTCGGCCAGGCGATGCGCGCCTGGCTGGCCAATCCGAACGACGGCGCGGCCGCCGACGCGATCGAAGCCAACCCGCTCGAGGTCGGGCTGACCCGCACGCGCTGCGTCGCGACGATGTTGAAGGGCGGCCACGCTCCCAATGCGCTGCCGCAGCTGGCCGAGGCCAACGTCAATTGCCGGATCATGCCCGGAGTCGAACCCAAGGCCGTCGAGGCGGAGCTGAAGGCGATCGTCGGACCGGGCGTCGAAGTTACGGCGGCGCCCGATACCGGCCGACCAACGCCGGTGTCGCCGCTGCGGCCCGATGTCGTGAAGGCCTATACGGACGCCGTCCATGCGCGCTTCCCCGACCAGCCGATCGTCCCGCAGATGTCCGCCGGAGCGACCGACGGGCTCGAGTTCCGGGCACGCGGAATCCCGGTCTATGGAGTCGAAGGCGGCTGGGGAGTCTCGCCCGACGACGAGCGCGCCCATGGCAAGGACGAGCGCATCCCCGTCCAGTCTTTATGGGACGACGTCTATCACTGGGAGTCGATGATCCGCGAGCTCGCCTCGCCGGGGGGTGCTACGCCGGCGCAAGCGCCTTCGCAGCCGTCAGAACCTCCTGAGCGTGGTTAGGCACCTTCACCTTGCGCCACGAACGTAGAACCTTTCCGTCGGCGCCGATCAGATAGGTCGCTCGTTCCATCCCCATATATTTGCGGCCGTACATCGACTTCTGGACCCAGGTTCCGAACGCGTCCGAGATGCGGCCGTCCTCGTCCGAGGCAAGCGGAACCGCGAGGCCGTATTTTGCGATGAACTTGTCGTGCTTCTTCATCGGGTCGCGGGAGACTCCGATCACTTTCACACCGGCTTTACGGAAATCGCCGGCGAGCGCGGTGAAGTCCTGCGCCTCGCGGGTGCAGCCCGAGGTGTCGTCCTTCGGGTAGAAATAGAGCACCAGGGGCTGGCCGGGTGACGCCAGGTTGACGCTGCTCCCGTCGCTCGAAGTGATCGTCATTGCCGGTGCCTTGTCGCCTTCGTCGATCATCACGATCCCTCTTTGATTCTGGTCCAAAGGTCGGCGATGCTCTGCCGCGCCGCGTCGTGCTCGGCAAGAAGCGCGTCCCAACTTGCCGCTCCGCATGCTTGCGCGACGAGCTGCCAGGTTTCGGGCGTCGGCTTGACGTCGGCGGGCGCGACGAGGCGCATCATCACCAACATTCGTGACAGCAACTTTAACGCATCGACAACATTTGTCTTTACTAAAGACTCAGCGGCGAGCGCCTCCAACGCATCCTCGAGGCGCGTGTCGAGCCCGACGCCGGTGGTGAGCTGGAGCACGTGCGTGGCGAATTCGAGGTCGACCAGCCCCCCCGGGCCCAGCTTCACGTCCAGCTTGCTCCTCGGCGGCTTGTGGCGCTCCATGTCGGTGCGCATCTTGGTCGCGTCAGCGACGATCTTCGCGCGGTCGCGCGGCATGCGCAGGATACCGCCGATCATCGCCGCGACCTGCTCGCGCACCTGAGGCGAGCCGAACACCGGGCGAGCGCGGCACAAGGCCATATGCTCCCAGGTCCAGGCTTCCTTCCGCTGATATTGCTCGAACGCTTCGAGCGAAACGACGAGCATTCCTTTCGCACCCCCCGGCCGAAGGCGCGCATCGACGTCGTAGAGCGGGCCCGAAGCGGTGGAGACGCTGAGCGCCGCGGTCACGCGGCTCGCGAGCCGGTTGAAATAATCGTTGGGGCCGAGTGGCCGCGGGCCGTTAGAACCGCGGCCTTGCTCGACATTGTGCAGATAGATGATGTCGAGGTCCGATGCATGGGTGAGCGAGTGGCCGCCCAGCCGTCCAAGCCCGAGGACGACGAGCTCGCTTCCCGGAAACTCGCCATGGGCCTTTCGGAACTCGTCTCTTGCCGCATCGCCCAGCGCAACGAGGGCGCCTTCCGCGACACGGGCATAGCCTTCGGTGACCGCCAGCGGGTCGCGGCGCCGGTCGATCAGCTGGACCCCGAGCGCGAAGCGGCGCTCGTTCACCAGCCTGCGCGCCCGGTCGAGCGCGACGTCGTACGGCTGGCCCTTCATCGCGGCGGCGAGAAGCCCGGCGAAATCCTCGGCCGGCGGCGGCATGGAGAAGCTCGACGCGTCAAACAGGCCTTCGAACAGCTCGGGCCGGCGGCCAAGCTGGTCCGCGAGCGCCGGTGCGTGGGCGAGGACCTTGGCGAGAAGCTCGGCGAGCTGCGGGCGCGCTTCGAGCAGCCGGAAGAAATTCACCCCGCTCGACAGCCGTTCGACGATGTCGCTGAGCCGGTTGAGCGCATGATCGGGCGTCGAGCCGGCGGCGATCGCGGGGAGCAGGGTCGGAAGCATCGCCTCGAACGCCTGGCGCGCGGCGGGCGAACGGAGGCTGCGCGCCTTGCCCGAGCGCCAGTTGGCGACGTGCCGGGCCGCCGCTTCGGCGTCGGTGAACCCCAGGCGCGCGAGCTCGCCTTTGAGGATGTCGGGGTCGTTCGAGAGGCTGCTGCGGTCGTCGGGCGACAGGCTGTCGAAGATTCGGCCTGCCTGCTCGACGTGAGGGCGAAGCTCGGCAATCAGCTCGGCTCCGCTCTCCAGGCCGTGCAGCCTCGCCACATTGTCGAGGGCCGCCGGACTCGCGGGAAGCAGGTGGGTCTGCGCATCCTCGACCATCTGCACGCGATGCTCGACCGTGCGGAGCAGGCGATAGGCATCGGCGAGCTGTGCCGCCATCGAATCGTCGATCCGTGCGGCGGCGCGCAGCGCCTCGATCGCGTCAAGGGTCGCGGCGGCGCGGACCGACGCATCGCGACCGCCGTGGATCATCTGCTGGATCTGGACGAAGAATTCGACCTCACGGATGCCGCCGCGGCCCCGCTTGAGATCGAACCCCGGACCGATCTCGGACCCTTGCGCGAAATGGTCGCGGATCCGCGCGGAAATCTGCCGCACTTCCTCGATCACTCCGAAATCGAGCGAACGCCGCCATACGAAAGGATGGATCGAGTCGAGGAAGCGCTGCCCGAGCGCAATATCTCCCGCCGCCGCCCGCGCACGAATGAAGGCGGCGCGCTCCCACGGCAGAGCGCTCGATTCGTAATGCGAGATGGCGGCGTCGACCGGAAGCGCGATCGGAGTCACCTCCGGCGACGGGCGGAGCCTCAGGTCGACGCGCTCGACATAGCCGTCCTCGGTCCGCTTCTGCAGGAGCTCGATCAGGCGCCGTCCGATCCGGACCGCGGCTTCGCCAGCGTCGTCGCGCGCGCGCCGAGGGAGCGTTTGGGGATCGAACAGCAGCAACAGGTCGACGTCCGAGGAATAATTGAGCTCACGGCTTCCGAGCTTGCCCATGGCGATGACCGCGAAGCCGGCGGGCGCGGCGTCTGGCACGCGCTCGGCGATGGCGGCGGTCACCGCCTCGTCGATCGCGCGGTCGGCGAAATCAGAGAGTAGCCGCGTGACGTCCTCGAGTGGGAGCTCGCCGGCGAGGTCGCCCAGCGCCACCGCCAATGCGAGGGCGTGGCGCCGCTGCCGAAGCCTGCGGTCGACCGGAAGGTCCGAGGCGCCCGCGAGCGCGAACTCGGCCGCGGTCATCCCGCCGCGATCCAAGAAGGCTTCGCCGATGTCGGGACGCGCCGCGAGGGCTTCACGAAGGAACGGCGAATGCGCGGTCGCCAGGCGGACGGCGCTCTCTCGCGGCGCTCGCGCATCGGTCGCGTCTGCGCGACTCATCGGCCCGTTTTCAGCTGCATCTCACGACTCGACGAAACTTCCGCGTGCTTTGGGTCGTTTGCAATGCCGATGAACGTGGAGAGAGAAGACGCTGCAGTGCCGGAGCTGAATTCCATGGACCGACGGATCATCCGCCTGGACATGCAGCCGGCGCATGCGGGAATCATGTCGGCGCTGCGCCGCGCTTTCGAGGCTGCGGCGAGCGAGCCGTCCGATCGCGATTTTTGCGAGCTGCTGCGCAAGCTGAACTGACCGATCCTCGCAATGACTAGCCGGTCCGCCATGCAGCCAGCATGACGGCATGCGGTTACTCGTGATCGCGGCTCAGTTCGTCGACTTCGCCCATGATCGTCTGGAGCGCCGACTTGTCCGGATCGGTCCGGTGCTGGCGGCGTGAGGGAAGCTTTCCGCTCGACAGCAATTGCTCGAGCGCGACCCGGCCGCGCGCCACGCGGCTCTTGATGGTGCCGACGGCGCAACCGCAGATTTCCGCCGCTTCTTCGTAGGCGAAGCCGCCCGCGCCGACCAGGATCAGCGCCTCGCGCTGCGGTTGCGGCAGGTGCATGAGCGCGCGCTGCATGTCGCCAAGCTCGATATGCCGGTCCTGGCTGGCCGGGGCGGCGAGGATTTTGGAAGCGGTGATATCGTCCCACTCGCCCTTGAAGCGCGCGCGGCGCATCTGGCTGAGGAACAGGTTGCGAAGAATGATGAAGGTCCAGGCGCGCATGTTGGTGCCGGCCTGGAAGCGCTTGCGCGCCGCCCACGCCTTGAGGAGCGTTTCCTGGACGAGATCGTCGGCGAGATCGCGGCTTCCGGAGAGCGAACGGCCGAACGCGCGGAGATGCGGGATGACGGCCGCGAGCTGGTCCTTGAACTCCGGATCGGACAGCGGGACCGGCTCGCTCAAAGCGCCTGCCGGCCGGTCCTCTACGCGATCATCTGCCAAACTAGACCCCACCCTGTGTGCGCTCGCGACCGTGGCCGCGCGCTGTTGGACCGAACATGAACAGCAACCGTGACAGCAGGTAGGGACTCAGGGCGAGCCAACCAAGAAGATCACCGCGAAAATGATGATCACGAGCAAAGTGCCGACCACCAACACGACTCGGGCAACACCCGGCGTTGAGCCTGCGCGTGCCTCCGTCGTCGTTTCAACGACCGAAGGTTCGTTGTGCCTCGGGTCAGCCATTATGCTCTCGTCACGAAATCACTGTTCCTCCGGCCAACGCGTCGAGGGCGAACCGTGTTCCGTGAGCGAGCGGCCTAGGCCGCGGGGACGGTCGCCGCGTCGAAGAAAAGGGCCTGGGCGATCGCCGCCTTGACCGTCGAGCGCTGGAAAGGCTTGGTGATGAGGAATGTCGGCTCGGGCCGGGTTCCGGTCAGGAGCCGCTCGGGGAATGCGGTGATGAAGATCACCGGCACCGAAAATTCGGCGAGGATGTCCTTCACCGCGTCGATCCCGCTCGAATCGTCGGCGAGCTGGATGTCGGCGAGCACCAGCCCCGGCGGGTGCTGGCGCGCCTGGGCGACCGCCTCGTCGCGCGTGACGGCGACTCCGGTGACGTTGTGGCCGAGGTCGCGGACGATGGTCTCGATATCCATCGCGATGATCGGCTCGTCCTCGATGATCAGAACGTCCGCGAGCGTCTGGCGCTCGATTTCCTCGAGCGCTTCGGCAACCAGCGAATCGACGTTGGCAGGGCTGACGTCGATCAAATATCCGGTGTCCTCCGACGAAAAGCCCTCGAGCGCGGTCAGGAGAAGCGCCTGGCGCGACAGCGGCGTGATCCGCGACAGCCGGGCATGAGCGATTCCCTCGGCGCCGACCGGGCTCTTCGAAGGCTCCTCGCCTTCCTCGACATTGGCCGTCGACCAGATGGCGTGGAAAGTTTTGTACAGCCCGAGCCGCGGATCGACGTCGCGCGGAAATTCATCGGGCTGGGCGACGATCGCTTCGAGGGTCGCGCGGACGAAAGCGTCGCCGTGCGCCTGGCTTCCGGTCAGCGCGCGCGCATAGCGGCGGAGGAAAGGCAGGTGGGGGGCAAGTTCCTGGCCAAGGGACATGGTCGTCAAAACTCCCTGGAAATCTGGTTTGCGGCGTCTTTGGCGAGCCGCCCTCATTGTTGCAACCCTGGAAGGACCTTGTGTTGCGTCGCCGCACCGCCCCCCAGAGAAGTGGCTCGCGTGTGGAACCAAGAACCGGCGATTTGGTTTCCGATGCCAGGACCGGCACGCCGCGAAGCTTACTTCAGCCGCGCGGCGCCCGGCCCCTTACGTATCGAAGCGGGGCAGGGACGAATCAGGACGTTGCGCCGCGCAGTCAGATTAGTATGAGCGCGCCGAGAACCCGCGCGAGGGGGGACGAGCAGTTGAGTGCCAGGAAAGGAAGCGAGACGGAGGGAGCCGGTCATCCCAGGCACTCGAAGAAGTCAAAGCCTTCCGATCGTTCGGCCCGAAAGGGCGACCTCGGACGCGCGTTGCGAACCGTCTATGACGATACGCTGCGCGAGCCCGTACCCGACGACCTTCTCAAGATCATCGGCAAGCTCGGCTGACGGCCGCGGGGCGTCGCGATGACGGCCGCCGAGCGCTTTGGGCGCCTCCCGACAGCCGCCAAGCTGCTGCTCATCCTGACCGCTGTCCTTTTGCCGATTGGCGCCGTTCTGGCGTCGCTCGGCGAGAGCGGCATCCGCCAGGCCAATTCCGCGCTCCTCCAGCGTAGCCAGGACCAGTCTCGAATCGCCGCGGGCGCGATCGAAAGCCTGATCGCGCGCAATGCGCTCGCTCTTCGAATCGCCGCCAACGGCGCGCTTGCCTCCGGGAGCGCGAACGCCTGCGCCCGAACGCAGCGATCGCTGTCGATCTCGCCCGCGGTCTCGCAGCATTTCGAGCTCGAAACCGCAGACGGCAAGCCGCTGTGCAGCAACGGCACCGTCGGGGACACGGGAACGCTGCCGCTCGTCGCGCCGGGCGATATCCAACTCAGGGTAGCCCCCGACGCCCGCGCCATCGCCGTGCGCGTTGGAGTCATCGACGGAATGGCGACCGCACTGATCCCGCTGCAGGAACTGACCGGCGCCGCGCGGGCCGGGAATCCCGGGGTGCTCGTGCTCACGCTTCACGACGCCAACGCGGACCTGACGGTGATCGACGGCTCGATGGATCCCGACGTGAAGCTGAGGATGACCGAATGGCCGCTCGGGCACGGCAACCTGGTGGCGCGGGTGGGCACCGCCGACCGGCGCATCACGGCGCTCGACCGGCTCGTGCTGCTGCTGCCACTCATGATGTGGATCGCGGCGGCCCTCCTCACCTGGCTGCTGGTCAGCCGCTTGCTGGTGCGCCCGCTCAAGCGGCTCGAGCGCGCGGTGAGGAGCTATTCGCCTGGCGGGACGCTCGACCTCCCGCGAAAATTGGGCCCGTCGCAGGAAATCCAGGAATTGCGCGACGCGTTCGGCCGCGCCGTCGCGCGGGTCGATGCATCGGACGCCGAGATGGCGGGCGCCCTCGAAGGGCAGCGCCGGCTGGTCCGGGAGGTCCATCACCGCGTGAAGAACAACCTGCAGGTCGTCGCTTCATTGCTCAATATCCACGGCCGCAGCGCAAGCGCCGCTGAGGCGCGCTCGGCCTACGCGGGGATCAGCCGGCGCGTCGGTGCGCTGTCGATCGTGCACCGCAACCATTTCGCGGAGATGGAGGAGAATCGCGGGATCGCGATGCGCCCGCTGCTGACCGAGCTTGCCGCCGAGCTTCGCGCCGGAGCGCCCGAGGCGGCCCGGAGCATGCGGGTCGATCTCGAGCTGGATCCGGTAAACACCACCCAGGACGTCGCAGTTGCCGTCGCCTTCCTGATCACGGAAATCGTGGAGTTCGCGATGCTCCACCGTCCTACGGACCCGATCGAGCTGTCGCTGAGGCGCACTAGCGAGCTCACGGCGCGGCTGATGCTCGGCAGCCCGGTCCTCGTGCCCGATGACGACGAAAGCCAGGAAAAGGGCCAGTTCGAGCGAATCGTCAGCGGCCTCGCCAAGCAGCTGCGCTCGACGCTCGATCGTCGAGTCGGACGGTATAGCGTTGATTTGCCGGTATTTCCGCCGCTGTAAGAGGCGGGCGGCATCGTTACGGGTGCGGCGAAAAAAATCTTCGAAAATCTTGCGGTGCTCGGGAACCCATTTCGAAGAAGGGGCGTTGTGCTGTTCGGATAGTGACCTTTTGCCCCCCCGCTCTCCCTATCCGCTTAAATGGGCCCAGAACCGCCAACCCTCCCCCCCCCCGGTGGCGCTTCTGGGCCCTCTTCTGTCTGGGGCTCAGTAACAGTTTCGCTCACGACGGAGCCTGACCGGGCGGCTTTCCGAGCCGCCCGCCAGTGCGTGATCCGGATCGCGAGGATCGCGAACTCGTAGAGTCCGTACAGCGGCACCAGCATCATCAGCATCGAAACGACGTCGGGCGGCGTGAGCACTGCGGCGATCGCCGCGGCCGCGACGATGGCATAGCGCCGCGACTTGGCGAGCTGCTCCCGCGTGACGATACCGGCGCGCTCCAGGATCATCAGCAGGATCGGCAGGAGGAACGCTGCGCCGAAACCGAAGATGAAGCGCATGCAGAAGGTGAGGTAATTGCCGACGCCGGGCAGCGCCTCCTGCTGGATGCCGCCGATATTGCCCTGGTAGCTCAGCAGGAACTTTAGCGCCCAGGGCATGGCGACGAAGTACGCGAAGCAAGCGCCCACCCCGAAGAAGATGGGGGTCATCAAAAGGAACGGCAGGAATGCCTTTTTCTCGCGCGCGTACATGCCCGGCGCGACGAACCGCCAGAGCTGAGTCGCGATCACCGGGAAGCTCACCATCAGCGCGGCGAACAGGCCGACCTTCACCTGGACGAAGAAGGCCTCGAAAATGTCGGTGTAGATGAGCCGCCCCTGCCCCGCCCTGATCAGGGGCTGGACCAGCACCGCAAAAATATCCTTCGCGAAGCTGAAGCAGATGAAGAAGCAGACGACGAGCGTCGCAAGCGACCAGAGGAGTCGTCGCCTTAGCTCGATCAGATGCTCCATCAACGGCTGCTTGGTGTCGTCGATGTCCTTCATGGCAGCGGCCGCTTGTCGACCGGGAGCTTTTCGTCCGGCTGCGTCTCGTCGAACGGCAAGGTGGGCTCAGGCGGCTCGGCGGCGACCGGCGGCATTTCATCGGGCTGGCCGGGCTCGGGATAATCGGCGTTCGCGGGATGTAGCCGCATGATCCGCTCATTCTCCTCGCGCCAGCGCTTCTCCATCTCCTCGAGCTCGGCCTCGCGGACCATATTCTCGATCCCCGCGGTGAAATGGCGCGCCATGCCCCGCACCTTGCCGACCCAATAGCCGACCGTGCGCATGACCTTGGGAAGGTCCTTCGGGCCGATGAAAATCAAGGCGAGGATCGCGACGACCGCAAGCTCGCTGGAATCGATACCGAACATGAGTGCCCTTCAGGGCTTAGCGGGGTTCGTCGTCCCGGGGAGGAGGCGGTGGCGCGACAGGCTCCTCGCGCCGCGGAGTGACGTCGATCGGCTCGCGATAGGCAGCATCCTCGCGCGGGAGCTGCCGCGGCGGCTCGGACCGGCGCTGCTGCTCGTCGTAGCGGCGCTGCTCCTCAAAGCGGCGCTGCTTTTCCTCATCCTCGTCGGCCATCCCCTGCTTGAAGCTTTTGAGGCCCTTGGCGACGTCGCCCATCATCGAGGAAAAGCGGTTGCCGCCGAACACCAGCAACAGGATGATCGCGACGATGAGAACGTGCCAGATGCTGAAACCGCCCATTGGGGAACTCCTTTGAGGCGGCTATCTAGTCGCCTTCCTCTTCGCTTTCCAGTTGAAGCTCGCCGAGCGATTCCATGACGCTCTCGTCGAGCGGGTCGAGAAGGCCGGCGGCCTTGAGGTCGTCGATTCCGGGCAGGTCGCGGCGCGAGCCAAGGCCGAAATGGGTCAGGAATTCCTTCGTGGTCGCATAGAGGAGCGGCCTCCCCGGCCCTTCGCGGCGGCCCGCGGGGCGGACCCAACCGGCGTCCATCAGAACGTCGAGCGTCCCCTTGGAGATTTGCACTCCGCGGATCGCCTCGATCTCGGCGCGGCTGACCGGCTCGTGATAGGCGATGATCGCCAGCGTCTCGGTCGCCGCGCGGGACAGGCGCCGCGGCTCCTCGCGGGTGCGGCGGAGGAGATGTGCGAGGTCCGGCGCGGTCTGGAAGTGCCAGCGCCCGCCGCGCTCGACGAGCTCGATGCCCCTCCCCTCATATTGCGCCGAGAGCCGACCCAGAGCGATCTCGACCTCGCCCTCGCCGACATGCTCGGCAATCTCCTCGAGGCTGAGCGGCTCGGCGGATGCGAACAAAGTCGCTTCGATGGAGCGCATCAATTCGTCCATCACGCCGCCTTCAGCTTGATCGGCGCGAACGGCTCGTCCTGCGCGATGTCGAGGCGGCCGCGGCGGGCGAGCTCGAGCGCGGCGACGAAGCTCGACGCGAGCGCGGAGCGGCGGAACTGCGGGTCCTGGCTTGCCGGCAGGAAGCTTTCGAGAAAGGTCCAGTCCAGAGCCGTCCCGATCATCTTGCTGACGCGCTCGATCGCTTCGTCAAGCGTCATCACAGCCCGGGCGTGGACGACGTGCATCGCGGGTTGCGTCCGCGCACGGACGGCGCCGTAGGCCGCGAACAGGTCGAAGTCGCGGACCTGCCATGCCGCCCTGCGGATGAGCCGGAGTCCCTCGGGCGCGCCGCGAATGAACACGTCGCGGCCGATCCGGTCGCGGCCAAGCAGCCGGGCGCCCGCCTCGCGCATCGCGTCGAGCCGCTGGAGCCTGAGCTGAAGCCGAAGCGCGATCTCCTCGGGGCTCGGGTCCTGCTCGGGGTCCTTGGGCAGAAGCAGGCAGGATTTGAGATAGGCGAGCCACGCCGCCATCACGAGATAATCGGCGGCAATCTCGAGCTTCAGAGCGCGCGCCTCGTTCAAATAGGTGAGATATTGCTCGACCAGTTGGAGGATCGAAATCTGCGCCAGATCGACCTTCTGCACGCGCGCCAGGCTGAGCAGAAGGTCGAGCGGTCCCTCCCAGCCGTCGAGGCTGAGGGTCAGCTCGTCCGGCTGCCGGATCGGGCGCTCGTCGAAGTCCTGGTCATCCACCCTCGGATGATATCACGCGTGGTGGCGCTGCGAAGGCGGCGCCACACACTATTCGTGGATAAATCAGCGCCGGCGCGCGGGCCGCGCCTCGGGCGGAGCAGCGCCCTCGGCTGCGCCAACGGCGTCGTAGACGAAGCGCTGGACGTCGAGCCGCATCGCGTGGAGCGCGTCGGGGTTGAGATAGACCATGTGCCCGGACGGATAATAACGGAACTCGAGGTTCCGCTGCTGAGCCGGCTCCAGCATCATGTGGTTGAGGTCGTACTCGGTCCCGAAGAAGGGCGTCGCCATGTCGTAATAGCCGTTGAGCGACAGCACCTTGAGATACGGGTTGGTGCGCATCGCGGCGGCGAGGTCGAGCGCCGTGTTCGGGTCGTTGAGCGTGAAGCGCGTGCCGGGCGCCCGGTGGTTCCAGTCCCATTTGTAATCGTCGCCGTCACGCGCGCTCAGGCGATAGGGCATCTCGGTGTCGTAGCCGAGGTTATGCACGAGATAGGATTGCAGGGTGCCGACGAACGCGCCGCTGATCGCCGCGTCGGACGCGTCGAAGTCGGGCGAATCGCCCGAAGCATCCGGGTCGACGCCCGTGTACCTCGAATCGTAGCGGCCGACGGTCAGGCGCTGGTCGCGAAGCAGCTCCTTGCGGAACTGCGACAGGCCAACGCGAAGATCCGCATTCTCGATGAACTGGGTCGAGAGGCCGGTCAGCGCACTCATCTGCTGCGCGATCGAGGCGCGTTCCTCGGGGCTGAGCAGCTGGCCCTTCTCCAGCGCCGCAGCGTACGGCCCCTGGGCGAAAGCGCGGCCTTCCGCAGCGGCCTGCTCCACGGTCGCCGGCGGGTTGGCCATCTTGTGATGGTACCAGGCGGTCGCGGCGTAGCTCGGCAGATAGTTGAGATAGTCGCGGTCGAGGCCGGGCTGGCGCCGGCCGTAATTCATGATCGACGAGAGCAGGACCACGCCGTTGAGCGCCATCCCGCGCTCCTGCAGCTGATAGGCGAGTGCTCCCGAGCGCGTCGTTCCATAGCTTTCGCCGAACAGGAACTTGGGGCTGTCCCAGCGGCCGAACTTGGTGACGTACCGCATGATCGCCCGGGCGAAGGCGTCGACGTCCTCGTCGACCCCGTAGAAGTCCGACGGCTTGGCGTCGCCGAGCGGCCGCGAATAGCCCGTGCCCGGAGCGTCGATGAAGATGACGTCGGTGGTCGGGAGCAGAGTGTCCGGGTTCGGTGCGAAGTTGAACGGCGCCGGACGGATATATTCGGCGTTCGTCGTCTGAATCCGCATCGGCCCGAACGAGCCCATGCGAAGCCACAGGGAGGCCGATCCCGGCCCGCCGTTGTAGAAGAACATCACCGGCCGGTGGCCGCTCG
>Ga0207660_10001981_pt1 | contig 13653 bp, 10 predicted proteins | sample KBSC73BmetaG_FD_184335 | JGI IMG/M metagenome (GOLD analysis project Ga0207660, IMG submission 184335) | Corn rhizosphere microbial communities from Kellogg Biological Station, Michigan, USA - KBS C7-3B metaG (SPAdes) (version 2) | ecosystem: Host-associated > Plants > Roots > Rhizosphere ... | reverse complement strand
ACTGCACAGGTGCGACTTCGCGACTATACTCTTGCAACACTGATTTATCTAGGACTTTTCGCTGCCTTTAGTGCCTTCTTTTTATTTGCTGGAAATCTTCCGTGGTGGCAAACCCTGTTTGCGCTTTTACTTGTTGGCGGCTTTAGTGCCTACATTATCAAGAAATTTCAGCAGGGAGATAAACAGGCGAACGCTTCACAGTTCACGCTACGAACAGAGCCAATTACAGCCCTCGTAGTGCTGGCTTTTATACAAGTTCTTATAACCATCGCCTGGTATTACGTAGAGTTGCGAGCAGTGAATCCGCATATAAGCCTGCACCAAGCTATGTCGTATGCCGGTGCAGCTAACTTTGCCCTATTTGTATCAATTACACCGGATGCCATTGGCATACGTGAGGCCTTTCTAGCGTTTTCGCAGCATATACATCACGTCTCAACAGCCAACATAATATCCGCCAACCTTATAGACAGAGCCGCATATGTACTATTCCTAGCAATATTATTTGTCATAGTGCTTGTCACCCATGCTAAAGCCCGGTTGCATATAAAGTCTGCGGCTGCATCCCAAAATTAGCTATTACAGCTAAATCTCAAGCGGCAAAGTATAATAACAGGTATGAGAATATTGGTCGTCGAAGACGAAGAAAAAATTGCTGCCGCTATTAAACGTGGTCTGGAACTTAAGGGCTATGCCGTTGACCTTGTTCACGATGCCGACACCGGCTTAAGCTACGCGGTCGATGCCGACTATGATGCAATTATTCTCGACCGCATGCTGCCCGGCAGCATAGATGGCGCTGAAATAGCACAAAAAGCACGTCAAGAAGGCCAGCAAGCACCGATATTGATCCTGACCGCACGAGGAGCAGTAAGCGATAAAATAGAAGGCTTGCATAGTGGCGCCGACGATTATTTAGTTAAGCCATTTTCTTTCGATGAGTTACTTGCCCGCTTGCAAGCACTTCTACGGAGACCGCCATTACAAACGGCAAGTATTCTTGAAGAGGGCGATCTCACTGTCGACCCAGCAAGTTACACTGTAACAAGAGCCGGTTCATCCATAAAATTGTCACGCAAAGAATTTTCGCTGCTTGAGTACCTTTTGCGGCATGCCGGACAAGTGGTTACGAAAGACATGATAATAACGCATGTATGGAACGAGGATGCTCTCGTTCTGCCTAATACCGTGGAAGTCTACATGGGGTACTTACGTAATAAAATTGATAGGCCATTCCCTAAGGCTAAGCCATTGCTTCATACCATGCGAGGCTTCGGCTATAAATTGAGTGCTTAAAACATATGTTCAGGTCCGCTCTCGTTAGATTAACCGCCTGGTACTTAACGCTTGTAATGGCAGTAAGCCTGGTGTTTAGCGGGGTTGTATATCACGTTGGCTCGAATGAGCTTGCTCATGGGTTACGACGGCAAAATCAGCGAATTTACGAAGACTTTCCCGTTTTTAATGGCAGTCCATTGCTCAATAATGACAAAGACCTTGCAAACGGCGAGCATCGGCTACTAGCCCGACTCGTGTTCTTCAATCTTATCGTTTTAGTAGGTGCTGGACTTGTTAGCTACTATCTTGCAAAGCGCACCTTGGAACCGATAGAAGAAGCCCACGCCAGGCAAAAGCGCTTTACGGCAGATGTTAGTCATGAATTACGCACACCTATAACTGCGCTTAAGATGGGATCTGAAGTAGCACTCATGGATAAGGCGGCAAGTAAGCAGGTACTCAGGACCACGCTGCAAAGCAATATTGAAGAAGCCGACAAGTTAGGCATACTCGTTGACAATCTTCTGCGACTATCGCGCTTGGACGCCGATGAACTACGCCTAAGCTTCAATCCAGTAGCCGCCTCTGCAGTTGGCCAAGCCGCGCTGGACAAGGTACAAGCCGCTGCCAGTAAAAAGAACATCGCCATAAAACCAGAATTGGCCGGGGGCACGATAGACGGCGATAAAGATAGCCTCGTACAACTGGTAACCATATTGCTCGACAATGCCATAAAATACAGTCCCGCAGGCACTACAGTTTTACTTAGGACCACTATGCAAGGAGACACAACGCTACTAGAAGTCAAAGATGAGGGAATAGGCATAGAGCAGAAAGCACTTGAACATGTCTTTGACCGCTTCTACCGTGCTGACTCATCGCGGCAAAAGGAGGACAGTGAAGGTTATGGCCTGGGTCTTTCCATTGCTAAGATGATTGCCGACTTGCACCATGCGAGTATCACCATCAGTAGCGTTGCGGGTAAGGGTACGACTGCACGAGTTGTTTTTTCAAAAGCATAACACCTGCGTAAAGTAGGTCTGTTTGCTATAGTAGTAGCATAATGCTTAAGCAAAAAGGGCAGGGAGTAAAAAAAGGAGCTTTACTTGGTATTGCGACTGCTTTAGCTATAGTTGGGGCCACAGCCGTTTACTTACACAGCCACACAGTAGCGGTCATGAGTCCTTCCGGCATTGTCGCCGAAAAGGAACGCCACTTAATAATCATTGCTCTATTGTTATCAGCTATCGTTGTGCTACCGGTCTATGTGCTGACAATCCTTATTGCACTTACGTATCGAGAAACCAATAAAAAATCCAAGAAATACCGACCAGAGTGGGATCATAGCTGGTTACTCGAAACCGTGTGGTGGGCGATACCCATAACCATAATTGGTATTTTATCGGTTATAACGTGGCAGAGCTCGCATGCCCTCGACCCATACCAGCCATTGAGCTCCTCAGTAAAACCAGTGGATGTGCAAGTTATAGCACTCGACTGGAAATGGCTGTTTATTTATCCGGCACAACACATTGCAAGTGTAAATATGCTAGAACTACCAGTAAACACGCCTATTAACTTCAGCATTACGTCCGACAGCGTCATGAACTCGTTCTGGATTCCGAGCCTCGGCAGTCAAATATATGCTATGCCTGGTATGTCGTCGCAACTCCACCTTATGGCTAACAAGACTGGCAACTTTACGGGTTCGCCAGCCAACATAAGCGGGAAGGGTTTCGCTGACATGCTATTTACTACTAAGGCTGTCAATCAACAAGCTTTTAACTCATGGACTGACTCAGTGAAGCACGGCTCCCGATACTTAGACTTAACGGCCTATCATAACCTAGCTAAACCGGGCACTATCAGCGCACCTCAGTACTATTCCAATGTTGAAGGCGGCCTATATAATTACACGGTCATGCAGTATATGGGGGATATGTAGTGTTAGGGTTATTTGCAGGTTTTTTAGGCCGGCTTACGCTAGACCAATTGCCACATAACCCAGTCACGGCTGGAGCTGCCGCCTCAATGGTGCTGATAGTCATAGCTGGCATAATCGCCATGACTTATTTCAAAAAATGGCGTTGGTTGTGGGATGAATGGCTTACTACGACGAATCATAAACGTATCGGGGTCATGTACATAATAGTCGCCTTAGTAATGTTGCTACGAGGCCTGGCAGATGCACTTATGATGCGCGCACAGCAAGCTACGGCAGCCAGCCCATCTCATGGACTCATGTCGCCAGAAATGTTCCAGCAAGTCTTTTCAGCACACGGTACTATTATGATTTTCTTTGTTGGCATGGGCCTTATGTTCGGCATTATCAACTTAGTACTGCCGCAAGGGCTCGGTGCACGCGATGTTGCATTCCCATTCCTTAACGCAACTAGTTTCTGGCTATTCACTGCCGGCATGCTGCTTATAAACATGTCGCTAGTTATTGGTGAGTTTTCGGCCGCCGGCTGGCTAGCGTATCCACCACTGTCCGAACTCAAATATAGCCCCGGGGTAGGTGTCGACTACTGGATATGGAGCTTGCAAATTGCCGGTATCGGTAGCCTGCTGAGTGGCATAAACTTTATGACGACTATTCTTAAAATGCGTGCACCTGGTATGAGCATGATGAAAATACCAATGTTTGCCTGGAATGTTTTTGGTAGCATGGTACTGGTTGCGTTTGCATTCCCCATACTCACCGTTACCTTAACGCTGCTGTATCTTGACCGTGCTTTCGGTATGCACTTCTTTACGGCAGGCGGAGGTGGCAATGCGATGATGTACGTCAACCTTATATGGGCCTGGGGACACCCTGAAGTATACATACTCGTTCTACCGGCTTTCGGCGTTTTTTCAGAGATTGTACCGACGTTTTCACGCAAACGACTGTTTGGGTATACCAGCATGGTCTATGCCACTTGGGGTATTGTATTTCTTTCTTTCATCGTATGGCTGCACCACTTCTTTACCATGGGAGCGGGCGCTGATGTTAACGCCTTCTTCGGAATCATGACGATGGCTATTGCTATCCCAACTGGAGTCAAAATATTCAACTGGCTTTTCACGATGTACCAAGGACAAATTCGTTTTACGAGCCCGATGGTCTGGTTCCTAGGTTTTGTATTCCTCTTTACTATTGGAGGTGTTACCGGCGTGCTCATGGCCGTACCCGCTATAGACTACCAGGTGCACAACAGTCTTTTCTTAGTAGCACATTTCCACAATATGATTATTAGTGGCGTAGTTTTTGGTTTCTTTGCCGGATTAACGTACTGGTTTCCAAAAATCTTTGGCTTCCGACTTAATGAGCGAATTGGTAAGTATGCTGCGTATTGCTGGATAGGTGGTTTTGCACTCGCATTCTTCCCGCTATATATATTGGGCTTAATGGGTGCTACTCGTCGGCTTGACCATTACGATGCTAGCCTTGGTTGGCAACCTCTATTCATTGTCGCTGGTATCGGTGCAATGATTATTGCCCTAGGTGTCGGGCTGCAGATACTACAGTTAATAGTCAGTATTTTCCAGCGTAACAATAACCGCGACCTTACCGGCGACCCATGGAATGCGCGTACATTAGAATGGGCAACAAGCTCGCCGCCGCCAGAGTATAATTTTGCAACCATACCGCTCGTTACAGAGCGTGATGCTTTTTGGGTTGCAAAACAAAAGGGTACAAAAACAATTCCTTCTCATGACTATCATCCAATACAGGTCGCCAAGAACACATCTAGCGGCATATTTATCGGTGTCGCCAGCTTTATTGCTGCCTTTGGTTTTGTATGGCACATATGGTGGCTTGTATTGTTAGCTTTAGCAGGCGCTCTTGCGACCATTTTCTACCAAACGTTACGCGAAGATGAAGCAGGTGAGCGTACTATACCTGCAGCTGAAATTGCAGCAACTGAAGCCGCATTTCGCAAACAGAAAGAGGCGGCATGAGCGATATAGCCACTAATAACGCTGCAGTACTTGCTGAGCAGCAAACTAATGACGGTAAGACTTTGTTTGGTTTCTGGGCGTATATAATGACCGACTGCTTGCTATTCGCTAGCCTATTCGCTACCTATGCGGTTCTGCATGGTAATACTGCCGGTGGTGAAAGTGGGCGGGACCTATTTAGCCTGCCGTACATTTTAGTTGAAACATTTGCACTGCTTACAAGTAGTTTTACCTGCGGCCTTGCTATGCTTGCAGCCAATCGCCACGCTAAGCGCCAAACCGCCCTATGGCTAGGCATAACGTTTGCGCTCGGTTTAGTCTTCCTAGTTATGGAACTTACAGAATTTGGCCGCCTGGCTCGTGAAGGCAATGGCTGGCAGCGTAGCGGCTTTTTGTCTTCTTACTTCACGCTCGTGGGAACTCATGGTTTGCACATAACCATTGGCTTGGTCTGGATGGCTGCGCTCGCAAGCAGGGTATGGCTAAAGGGCTTTACGCGCGCTACGCTTCGTCGTTTGAGTATGTTTAGTTTGTTTTGGCACTTTTTGGATATTGTTTGGATATTTATATTTACAATCGTATATATGCTAGGAGCCGCCTAAATCATGGAAGAAGTCTCATCAAATGTAGTACACGCCACTTTGCCGCGTAAGCAAGCATCTTTAAGTGGCTATATAAATGGTTTTATACTTTCAATTATTTTTACTGTCTGGGCATACGTAGCAACGACTCACCACACCTGGACTCATAACAAATTGATAGCGGCCCTGCTCGTATTGGCCTCAGCCCAGTTTTTAGTACAAGTATTTTTCTTTTTGCACATTGGTCATGAAACTAAACCGCGCTGGAAACTTCTGCTCCTCGTAATGATGGTCATCTTTGTACTAATATTAGTACTAGGGTCAATATGGATTATGAACAACTTAAACTACCGTATGACGCCCGACCAAATGAATACCTATATGCTTAAACAAGATGGCGGCATCTAGCGCACTAAAAACCTATTACTACCTCGCCAAGCCGGGAATTGTGTACGGCAACGTTATGACAACCGTGGCGGGGTTCTTATTTGCGGCAAGCAAAACAGTTCATATCAACACGCTTATAGCGTGTGTATTTGGGACGGGCATGGTGATTGCCAGCGCATGCGTACTCAATAACTGCATAGACCGCGATATCGATGCCAAAATGGAGCGGACCAGCAAGCGAGCACTGGTAAGTGGCAGGGTAGAGCTTGCCGATGCACTAGTGTATGCCTTTGTTTTGTTTGCATTTGGCTTTACATTGCTCATTCGTGGGACTAACTGGTTAACAGTTGCCGTCGGGTTGGTCGGTTATATTGCATATGTCGCTCTGTATGGCTACGCTAAACGTACGACTATATATGGCACGCTCATTGGCAGTATTTCCGGCTCCATGCCCCTTGTAGCCGGTTATACAGCTGGTACTGGCAAATTTGATATAAATGCTTGGCTTCTGTTTCTCATAATGGCCGCCTGGCAAATGCCACACTTTTATGCAATTGGCATTTACCGTTTAAGGGATTACAAAGCCGCCTCATTGCCCATCTGGCCGGCAGTAAAAGGAATTGCCAGCACCAAACGACAAATATTGCTCTACACCATACTTTTTATTATCGCCTGTGCACTACTAACAATATGGGGGCATGCCAGCTACAGTTTTATGGTAATTATGCTTATTACGGGAGCCTACTGGCTGTATAAAGCTCTCCCAGGCCGTCAAGCAAGTAACGATACCGACTGGGCTCGCGGCCTGTTTGGATTTTCACTCATTATACTTTTGGTGCTTTCGGCAAGCTTATCGCTCAATACATGGCTACCGTAAACTAACAACGTTAGAAGTGGTCCCGGATATCACTAAAGGAATACTCGCCGAAAATGTCCTGTGGACATATTTGTAGACGCGTACGAAGTGCCTAGAAATGATCTCGTATATGACCGAATGAATATTCCCACGTGGCATTTGCCTTTTTGTGCGGGTTAAAGATGCCCTCGGGGTCCATAATTAACTTAACTTCGCGAAATAGGTCGACGATTTCCTTGCCAAATTGCTGCTCTAACCACGGACCGCGGACAAGTCCGTCATTATGCTCACCACTGAGCGAACCATGGTACTTAAGCACTAAATTATTAACTTCTTTCATGGCTGGTAATAGCTTAGCCCGCTGTTTTTTATCTTCAAGTTTCATGAGCGGAATTATATGGAAGTTACCATCGCCCATATGGCCGGCAATTGTCGCAAAAAGTTTATACTTTTTGATGATTTTACGAATTTTCGGCAAGAACGCCGGTAAATACTCTGGGTTTACGACCAAGTCATCTATGAATGGGGCAGTGTGCTTATCTTTCACTTTGCTGCGAAGCAGCTGAAAGCTGTAACGGCGCATAATCCAGAACTTTTCACTCTTACCTTCAGTTGGGTCTTCTTCGAAACCATTTATCTCATAGCGGGCACGTAAATGACTCAGGTCTTGATGGAGATTGTGTACCTTGTTACGCACCTCTTGTTCGGTTTCACCGTTAAACTCCACCATGAGTATTAGCTTCGGTATGCCGCGCAGTAGCTGTAAACCATCTGGTATAAGTGTTATGAGCAAGTGTATAAATCGTTTCCAGCCCAGGAGTTTTAAGAAACTCGGCATAAACCGAATAGACAGCCATAATGTCTGGTCATCAAAGCTCTCGAAAGTGGCTGGTTTATATTCAAGCACTTTTGGTATCAGCTCGCCCAGGTCGTCTATGTCCTTTAAAAATAATACTAGCAAGCCTGAATGCGGCCGGACAGGTACCAGCCTAAAAGTACCTTCAGTAACCAATCCTAATGTACCTTCCGAACCTACGAATAGCTTCGTAAGGTCGAATATGCCAGCTTCCCGGTCCCAGACGCGCCATAGCGTATAACCCATCGAATTCTTGCTCACTTTAGGCTTTGCCGCTTTTATTGCGTCATAATGTTTTTCGCAGAGTTCAAAGATTTGCTTATAAACTTTGCCTTCAAAATCTTTCTGCTGTATCTTCTTAGCCAGTTCGACCTTAGTAAGTGGCTTGACGATACGCTCAACGCCATCTGCAAACACGACTTTTAGCTCTGTGACAAAATTTTCGGTTTTGCCAAATTCCAAAGACTTTTCGCCGCCGGAGTTGTTAGAGATTATGCCACCCATGGCTGCCAGGTCACGGGAAGCCGGGTACGAAGGGAAGAGGGCTCCATGTTTGAGAGTACGTTTTTCGAAATCGCGATAGTATACGCCAGGTTGTGTCGTAGCGCTGGTACGCGTTACATCTATAACTTCATTCAAGTGCTTCGTAAAGTCCACAATGATTGAATCATTTATGGCCCCGCCAGCCATGTCAGTGCCCGCACTCCTGCCGGTGATACTTAGATGCGGATCATGCTTTTTCTCGGCCACAACTAGCTTTACTAGTCTTTCGAGGTCAGCACTGTCTTTCGGAAAAACAACTAGCTTGGGTTTTATTTCGAACAGTGATGCATCGTGGCTATAAAAATCTTTTGCTTTTGCCGAATCGTCCAGCTCGCCCTTAAAGCCAGTTTTAACTAGTTTTTGTTTGAACCCATCCATTGGTATAAGCTTAACCGATTTTGTACCTTCTTTCAAACCCTGTAGTGAGACCGCCGAAGGCGAATCTACTACAAGGAAACTCCTTATGTTAAAATATAGTAAATGGCAAAAGAAAAAGTATTGGTTGTGGGCGGGGGTTTTGCTGGTATAAAAGCTGTACTTGAACTTTCTGAAGATGACCGTTTTAACGTTACATTACTCTCTGACCGAGACGACTTTCGCTATTACCCAACGCTTTATCACACTGCCACCGGTGGCAAGCGTGCTAATTCCAGTATTACTTTACAGAGCCTCTTCGAAGACAAGAATGTACATTTTATAAAAGGTACTGCCGCTACCTTAGACCGCAAAGCTAAAATCGTAAAAACTACTGCGGGCCAAGCGTACCAATATGACACACTCGTACTATGTTTAGGCGTTGTCACTAATTATTTTGGCATCCAGGGCTTACAAGAGTTTTCATATAGCATTAAGTCAAGTGATGAAGCGGAGCGATTTAAGCGTCATTTGCACCAGCAACTTATAGATGACCACAAGCCCGATCTCAATTACGTTATTGTTGGTGCTGGCCCTACCGGTATTGAGCTCGCCGGTGCTTTGCCAACGTATTTACACCGTCTGATGAAAACACATGGCATCCACGACAGGGCAGTACACATAGACCTTATAGAGGCTGCGCCACGGTTGCTGCCACGGTTGCCTCGAGACACTTCACGTATGGTGCAGCGCCAACTAAAACGACTCGGCATTCGTTTGTACCTTAACCAAGCAGTACAGGGCGAATCGGCCGATGCACTGACGGTCAACGGCAAACCAATTACAAGCCATACGGTAGTCTGGACGGCAGGCGTTACAAACCATCCGTTTTTTAAAGATAACTCCTTCGTACTGACCAATCGCGGTAAGGTTGCAACCGATGTCTACTTGCAAGCCGAAGAAGATATATTTGTGCTTGGCGACAATGCCAATACACCGTTCAGCGGCATGGCACAAACAGCCTTGCACGACGGTAAATTTGTAGCCGAAAACCTCAAGCGGCGTGCCAGCGGCAAAGACTTTACTAGCTACCGAGTTAAACGACCAATAACTGTCATACCGGCGGGCGACAAATGGGCGGCTGTTATTTGGGGTAAGCTGCGTATGTATGGTTGGCTTGGCTATGCATTACGCGAAGCTGCCGATTTCATTGGCTTCCATGACCTCGAGCCTTGGCAAGATGCCTACAAACAATGGCTTACTGAATTTGGAACCGAAGACCTTTGTCCGGTGTGCGCTCGCACAAATATAGCTTAGCTTTCCGCTACAATAGTTGTATGGAAAGTTTTGCGAGGCGGCGCATACATGCAGCTGAATAAGCGGCAGCAAGAAGCTGTTGATATTATCGAAGGCCCTGTACTGGTAGTAGCTGGTGCAGGTACTGGTAAAACCCGAGTTATTGTCGAGCGTGTAGAACATTTAATCGAAACTGGGGTCGAGCCAAAATCTATACTGGCTCTGACCTTTACGGAAAAGGCTGCAAGCGAGATGCAAGATCGTTTGACCGTCGGCAGCAAAGAAGGCCTTAGCATAGATGCTAAGGTAGCTACTTTTAATCGCTTCGGCAGTGAATTATTGGCGACTTACGGTGCCGAATGGGGATTAGGTACTTTACGCTTATTGGGCGACACCGGTCAGTTAGTATTTCTGCGCGAGCACTTCGACGAGCTTGAACTAAACTATTTTGCACCAGTTTCCAATCCAGATGGCCAACTTGAGTTACTTGCAAACTATATATCACTACTCAAACAGCAGCTCGTTACACCAGAAAGGTACTTGGAGTACGTCGCCTCTTTGGCAGTTACAGATGAAGCAGAGGTATTTGAAAAACAAAAACATGAGGAGCTAGCAAGGCTATTTAAAATATACTTGAAGCTCTGCCGAGCACAGCAAGTAATAGACTACGATGATCAAATTTACTTGACTATCCAGCTGCTTGAGAACCGACCAAATATACTAAAACAGCTTCAAGACCGCTACCGTTATATCTTAGTTGACGAATTCCAGGACACGAATCCTATGCAGTCCCGGCTCGTTGACTTGCTCACGGGCAATAATCAAAACCTTATGGTCGTTGGTGATGACGACCAAAGCATCTATGGTTGGCGGGGGGCCACACTTGCTAACATACTTGATTTTAAAAAGCGCTACCCAATCGCTAAGGAAATAACATTGATTGAAAACTATCGTTCAAACCAGGCAATACTCGATAGCGCTTATCAGCTTATTCAACACAACAACCCGCATCGCCTGGAAGCAATGAACAAGCTAGATAAACGCTTGCACGCCCAAAAGGAGGGCGCGGCGCCGTTAATAAAGCGGTTTGCTAACTTAGATGCTGAGCTAGCATGGCTGGCCGAAGACATACAAAACAAACTGGATGGCGGTTATGCAGCTGGCTCCATAGCTGTACTAGCGAGGCGCAACCAAGGTGTACAGAAAATACACGACGCACTTGAGCTTTACGGCGTGCCACACATTGTTGCCGGGCTCAATAATGACATATACACGCAACCGAGCGTTAGGCAGCTTCTAGAGGCCCTAAAAACCATCGTAGACCCATACGATGATGTGGCCTTATTTCATACTTTGACTGGCCCACTTTTTAACTTACCGATAAGTGAGCTCTCCGGACTATCTGGCACATCGCGGCGGGAATACATGCCACTTGCAGAGGCTATTGCAGGAGGCGAAGATGACAACGCTAAAGCTGCGCTCACTACTATTAATGAATGGCGAGAATTTGGCAGAGAGCAGTCGGTAGGACTACTGGCCTACACTATTATGACCGACAGCGGTTGGAAACAGCAGCTCTACACAGAGGCCATGCATGATAATGTAATTTTTACGGAAGTACAGGCCTTGTCTAAATTTTTTAAGACCTTAAAAGAGTTCGAGCGTATAGCCGTAGTGCCCAGTGTACAAAACTATGTGGTCAACTTGCCGGTTTTGCAGGCAGCAGGTAACCAGTTCGACGATGCCACGCTTGATATTTCCGATAGTCATGTAAACGTCCTCAGCGTACACCGTGCAAAAGGGCTGGAATGGGACGCAGTATACATAGTCGACTGTACCGAGGGTTCATTCCCATTAACTGGAGGCGGAGGTGGCTTAAGCCTGCCCGCTGAGCTACAAGCAAATCCCAGCCAAGCCGATGAGCACATAGCTGAAGAGCGTCGGCTAATGTACGTTGCGCTTACACGTGCCCGTAATGAAGTCATATTGAGCTATAACGACCGCCATGGGGGCGGTGCACAACGTAAACCCTCGCGCTTTTTAACTGAGTTACTCGGGCACGCCCCTACCGGCCAAGCAGAAGAGGAAGCTTCGCAAACCAGCCTGGAACTATTTGCGCCTCCGTCCGCGGAAACTAATGCCGTAAGCTTGCCAGAAAGTATGCACAATAACGGGCACTTTACATTGAGCGTGAGCCAAATTGAATGCTGGCTTAACTGTCCGCAAGACTTTTACTATCGGTATGTTTTAGCCATGCCATTACCACCAGCACCGCAACTGGCTTATGGTAGCCTAATACATAGTGTAATTGAGCAGATTCACATGGGCAGGCAAAGCGGCAGTATGCCCAGTTTAGAAGAATTAACAAAGCAAGTAATAGATAATCTGCCGCAAACTGGCTATCCATCTAAGCTTTCGCGTGAACGTGCCCACGCCCAGGCTCCTCAGACGGTTAAGGTAGTCTATGAACGTTTTACGCAAGATGATCTTCCTATAGAAACTGAATGGCCATTTGAGCTCTTACTGGAAAACTTACCGCTGACTATTCGCGGTAAAATCGATGCAGTATATCAGCTTGCGAGTGGCGTAGAAATACGCGACTTTAAAACTGGCACCAGTGTGCGTACCGCAGAGCAAGCCAAAAGTCGCGCTACAAGTTCGCACCAGCTAACGCTGTATGCGTACGCATGGCGGGAACTGCGCGGTGACATGCCTGCGCTTTTAAGCCTAGATTTTGTGGAAACCGGTCAGCTAGGTTCAGTAAGAAAACAGCCTAAGTCGTTAGTAACGCTTGAAGTAAAATTACAGTCCATGCTTGAACAGCTATCAGCAAGTAAGTATCCTGCCGGCCATGACCATAAACGCTGCATGCACCCACCAATTTCATAATTGTGAATCTCGCACAAAGTAAAACCGCCTGTGTTGGCAGGCGGTTAGTTTTAGTTTCGAAAAACTCTAGCGCTTGCGGCGCGTGGTCGTGCGCTTGCGCGTTGTAGCACGTGCACGGGTTGTACGCGCAGGAGCTGCAGCAGTAGTCCTAGTTGCAGGAGCAGCTGCTAATAGCCCGGTTGGTGAAAAGAGCAAACCGTACAGGTTTACGCCAATCACGGTACCGAGGACTGGTCCAAGCACGTATGTGCCCCAACCCATGGAACCCCAAATGTTCCAAGCGCGAACGCCAAGAGCGACAGCAGGGTTTACGAGGCCGATACCGGCAACAGCAGCGACTATGATAGCTAGTGCATATGCAAGGCCAATAACGGTTGCCTGTGAACCAGCAAGCCACTGACGGTAGGCAACTGCTGCCCAACCGAGTGCCAGCACTAAGCCACCAACGGCTTCAGCAACAAGCACACGGCCAGTGTAATGACCGCCAATTGGCTGGAAGCTGCTATTAACAAGGTAGGTGTACACGCCATAGGCTGCCCATGCACCGAGTAATTGCACTACAATGTAGAGCAAGCCAGTAAGCGTACCGACCTTGCGTGCAGTCCAGAGCGCCAGCGTAACTGCTGGGTTCAGGTGTGCACCTGATGTTTCGCCCACCACAAATAGCG
>Ga0207660_10001969_pt1 | contig 13696 bp, 10 predicted proteins | sample KBSC73BmetaG_FD_184335 | JGI IMG/M metagenome (GOLD analysis project Ga0207660, IMG submission 184335) | Corn rhizosphere microbial communities from Kellogg Biological Station, Michigan, USA - KBS C7-3B metaG (SPAdes) (version 2) | ecosystem: Host-associated > Plants > Roots > Rhizosphere ... | reverse complement strand
TCGCCGAGCCATATCTCAAACAATCGACCCTGGCCCATCAGGGTTCAAATATCGACTTCGTATCAGGTGCTACCCAGACCAGCGAAGCCTACGAGCGATCACTCCAGGCAGCTCTAGACCAAGCGGCGTAGGTCAAATGGTTTATGGTTTACGGTTTGTGGTGGGTGTTTGTCGATTAGCGAATCACGATAAACTATAAACGATGAGAAGAGTAGCTCAGATAATGGGTTTGCCCATAAGTATTGATATCCCGGGTTGCGATAACAGCCAAGCCTTTGATTGGGCTTTTGCCAGGCTGCGGCAGATCGATAAGAAGTTTAGTACCTACAAACCAGACAGTGAAGTCTCTAGATATATAAAAGGCGAAGTCAGTGAAGATGGTTTAAGCCCAGAATTTAAAAACGTTATAAAAGCTTGCCGTCGGGCAGAGAAACTGACCGATGGATACTTTTCCGCCTGGGCTGCCGGCGCCTTTGACCCTAACGGCTACGTAAAGGGCTGGGCGATTTCCCGGGCAGGGGAGATTATAGAAAAAGCCGGTTTTAAGACTTACTGCATCGGCGCCGGCGGTGATATCTTAGCCCGTTCCAACACGGATAAGACATGGAATATCGGAATCCAAGATCCTCATAACAAAACCGAAATACTTAACTTGTTAAGTATTTCTAACGGGGCGGTCTGTACCAGCGGCAATTATGAGCGCGGCCCTCACATCACCAACCCGATGACAAAAAAACCAGCCGACGAATTATTGAGCGTGACGATCGCCGGGCCGGATATCGTCTGGGCTGATATCCTGGCGACCGCTGTCTATGCCATGGGCGAAAACGGCATCAGCTTTATGTCTTCCCAGCCTGGATATAGCTATCTGATAGTTGATAAATCAGGAAGTGTGAACTCGACCCTAGACATTTGAGCGAGATGGTTCTAGAGTATCCGTATCGAGTCATCAGGGAGGTTGCTTGATATGCCAAAAAGGGAAGATCTGACCTATTCATTCGGTAACGGCAGCCTGTTCAAGGCCGACCGCCACCTGGTAGCGGTCAAAAATCGCTATGGGCCGGACTTTGCACCGCCGTTCAAGTGGGTCAGTGATGAGGTATATCTCAGCCGTCCGGAAATCAGGCGGGATGACTATTACCAAGCCCTGGAGGATATAAACGATACTTTCACGGTGATCGCCGACCCGGATGATCCGTCGAAAATCTTTGAAGTCGCAGCGGCTAATATCGATGCGTCGCCAGACGACGGTATGGACGCGGAGCTGTCGACCTTCACGTCCAGCATCAGCGGTAACATAGGAAATGCCGTGGAGTTCGCTGAAAATGCGGCGCTGCGGCCTGGCAGACAGCGGCTTTATATCGCCAGCTTAGGCAATGGCCGCTCCAGTTACTGGACAGCTGCCGAACGGCGATATGTCAGACAGAACGGCAGGTTCACTTTGGACGACGGTGAAGCATTGCCAACCCTGCGATCCCTGGCCAGGGCTCTGAAGGCCGCGGATTATATGATTACCCGTTTTTCGGCCAATTCAATGGGCGGTGCGTACGCCACCGGCCTGATGGCCGCCTTGCCAGAGGGCCAGGTTGAAGCTGCCTATCTTAAAAGCCGGCCTAACCTCAGCCACCACTCAATGAGTATCCTATGGGGAATGGCCATGGTGGTCAACGATGCCCGTGAGGACAGGAAATTCGCTAAGCAGTCAGAAGATCCTTGGAAACTCACGTCCGAGAAAATCGATGAAGCTGAAGCCTTGCTGCCGAATGCATATTCTGATGCGGCCCAGAACAAGCATCGCAGTTTTGTGCAGAAAGCATGCACTTCACATAAACTCGGCAAGATGCTGACCGACTTAAAAGCTCTGAGCCGCGGCGATACGGACAAGCATCCCGCTGCTACCGATACAGTCTTTGCTTTAAGGCAGCAGCCTGGCGCGCTTATTACTCATCACCTGCCTTATGCTGACCGGCTGTACAAGGATGTGAATGTTGATGCTGTACGCTACCTGATGCTGACTTACAATCTGGGCAGAATGGCCTCGGTCGATATCGCGGCCGGACAAGTCGAGATGCTGATGATGCCTGGCGCCCATCGGGACCACACGCAGTATCCGGGACTGCGCTGGGCGGCCGAAGAATATGCTTTTAGCAGGGATAATTAATCGGATCCAAACGCTAAGCGCCGTAATTGCTCACCAGAATCGATAAATCGAAAATATCTACCACGCCATTCTTATTGAGGTCGGCTGCGGCGTTCGAGGTTCCAAAATTGCTTAGCAGTATGGATAAGTCGGCGATATCTACGGATCCATCGCCGTTGATGTCTCCGGTCTTAGCGCTGGTCGGCGTGCCGCTTAGGCTCATTAATCCAAAACCTGACGGGTCTTTATAATCATTGGCCGTGCCGTGCCAGATGAGCTGGCCGACCCGGCTGCCGTTGGCGGCATCGTTAATGCCGATATCCAGCGCAGCCGATGCTCCGCTAACTGGTGCAACACCTAAACTTGACCATGGAATCGCCATCTCTACGGAGTAGCCGCCGCTAATCGGCGCCCAGGCGTGAAGCACGCCCGGAGTAGCGGAACTGATGCCGTAAAGCCCGGTATCATTCCAGACTTGGGCCAGCTGCTTATCATTGCTATCGTACGTAGTGCCGCCATCAGCGTTCGGGTCGACGTATACCTCCACCGAGTCGTTGTGCCAATAGTCGACTGGCGAAAAGCCGCTGGTAGTTGATAAATTAGAATCACTGACCTTTACGCCGACATACAGGTAGTTTTTATCCCATAGAGCGCCCCAGGTACCGGAGTCCCCGGTTGTGCCGCTGACAACTTTGGTAAGTGGCGTGCTGATATTCCAGTCCGGTTCATCAAGGATGCCATCAGTTTTATGGAAGGCAGTAGCCGCCGGCAGCTGGCCGGGCGGGGCAGAAACCGCCGTTACGGTGATCGTAGCGTTGGCAGTGGCGCTGCCGCCGGCACCGGTACAGACTAAAGTATAGGCGCCGGTGGCTGTCGGTGATACGACCAGGCTGCCGCTGGTCGCTTTGGTACCGCTCCAAGCGCCGGATGCCGTACAGGCCGTAGCGTTTGATGAATTCCAGCTCAGCGTACTGCTGGCGCCGGTATTGATCGAGGTTGGATTGGCCGTAATTGAAGCTGTCGGCACCGGTGTCGATGAAGAGCCGATCGGAATCTCAAATAAATAGATAGAGCCCGGTTCCAAGGTACGCGTAAGGCTAGTGCCGGCGGAAATCGTAGCGGTCGGCATGTTTCCCGCAGGAGTCGTTTGGAGCATATAGGTCGCGGTAATAGGCCCCGAGGCCGTAGTACCGAAATTAATCTGGAACGGCTGAGGATTGGCCAGGTCGAGGTTAGCTGCCAGGACGGCCAGCTTAGTGCCGTCGGCGCTTAAACCGGCTGTCGCCTGGATACGCTGTACTGGGTTGGCGTATGCACCGCCCGGAGTCATGCCGGAGCCGGCTACCAAGCCGCTGGCGTAGCCGGTTATCTGGCGTTTATAGTTATGCATGAATTTGCCGGTTATGTCCCGGGCCATTGATGAGCGAACCGTGTTACGGAAGTTGACGTGATCAGAGGTTAAGAATAGGGGCCAGATATTTGTACCACCGGCAGAGGTGGTGTTAGCCGACCAAAGCGTGTAAAACGGTACATTCCAATGAGCCTGTTCCCGCGACATAACCACGGCGTAGACGCCTTCAGCTAATGCATCTACGTTCGTGTTGAGGTCGAACCCGCCCTCGTCGAAGGCTAGCTGCTTGCCGCTGCCGTTGTTGGCGTTCAGATAATTCCGGGTGGTTTCCATAAAAGCGTATAACGATGATTTGTCATTAGTCGTCAGAGTAGGATACACCAAGGAATTGACGCCGCTTTGCGGGTCGCGGTTAGCAGGATAAGGGTGGAAGTCGTACGTGTCGAAAATCGGACCGGAGGCGGTACTGGCTAGATTATTGTTTGGCCACGGCCAGCCGCCGCCGTCACTGATTATAGTGCCATTGCCACTAAAAAAGACTTGCGCCCAGTTGGCGCCATAGCCTTCACCGGTTCCCAGCACGCCACCTAAAATCTTTACGGATCGGCCTTTGGCCGATAACGCCTGATGCACACCGTCGGAAAACTGACGCTGGTGAATATAAGCCCAGGCTTCACGGGTATTGAGGACGGTCTGGGTGGTGCCGGTATACCAGCTGGAGTCGTTGGCCGGCTCATTATAGGCCTCATAGCCTAAAACATCGATTCCGCCATCCATGAACCAATTGACCATAGCGCCGTGATTCTGCGGGCTGCGCGTGCCAGTCTGATCGTAATTGCTTATGGTCGCAGGAGCAATGCCGGACGGCAAACTGGCTGGGCCTGACTCCATCATGAGGATAGCCCCCATGTCCAAGCCCTGGCTTTTCATCGTTTGCAAGAAACTGCGCATATCCCCGAGAAATGGGTCAGGACTTGCTGGAGTGCCGGGAGAATATCCCATACCTTCCTGGTTGCGAAAAACTTCTGGACCCACCTGCTTGAATAACTGCTGATACTGGGGCTGCAGCAGATCACCATAAAAATACCGCGACATTCCATAGCCCCAGAACTTGGCAGGCAGAGTGTGGTCGACCGATGTGGCACAAAGGTTTATCGAGGCCGTACCGGCTGGAACGGAGGGGTAAGAGCCGCAGTCGATAGTCGCGGCGAAACTTCTATAAATAATGTAGCCGCCGATGGCGGCAAATACCAGGATAAAGGCAATCAGGTTCGGCTTTGAGAAAGATGCTTTTTTAAGTGTCCGCAAACTATGTTTCGCTTTCCGCTTGACTGGCCGTGTCCGATGTTTTTTTCTGGCCACCAATTTCCTTTACCAATACTTAAGCACTAGGATTAAACAGTGTCAACGATTGACGGATTAGGTGCCATAGCCGGGGAAGTAGTCGGTTAAAATCTGCCGGCCGGTGACGCCCAGCTCAAGCAAAGCTTTGTGTACGGCGTTGACGAAGCCATAAGGCCCGGATATATAAAAAATCCTTTCTTTATAATCCGGCAGCAGCGATTTGATCTTAGCTTTGTCTACATGACCATCGGTCACGTAATGTGATTTAAGTCCGGCCCCGCCGGCATCATCGAATAGTCTTTGGAACGATAACTCGTCCGGGCTGCTGGCCGAGTAAATCAAGGCCATATCACGTGGCTGGTTATTATCAATTGCGTATTTTATCATGCTGCGGAAAGGGGTGACGCCGATGCCCCCGGCCATAAACGCGATTTTCTTGGATGAGTCCGGCGGCAGTATGAAGTCGCCTGCCAGCCTGGCTGCCAGGATTTTATCGCCGGGCTTCAGCTCGCTCAGCTTCTGTTTGAATGCGCTGGCTGGCAGGGGCTGCTTGATAGTGAACATCAGTCCTGGCTCCGTCGGTGAGCTGGCGATGGTCAGATAGCGCCGGTTGCCGCGCGCGTCGGTCTTATTATGAGCGATGGTCCACTCCATATATTGTCCCGCCTTAAAACGGAAGCCTTTGGGCGTACTGAAAATATAACTGTAGATGCCGTCGGCTTCCCGGACGCGACTGATGAACTTCAGCTGGTATCTGCGGTTCCGTGCCAGCAGGAATGTCAATAGGTTGCCGAGCAGTAGGGTTTCTTCAGGACTGAGCTTGAGCTTGGTCGCGGTATAAAAGAAGCCGACTACAATGGCATACAGCAGGGAGTAGTTCAGTTTCGCAGGCGAGGTAAGCGGTTCGGTCAGCATCACGACAGCGAAGAACAGTACCTGCGTGGAAATTAGCTCCAGCCATAGGAAATGCAGGCTGCCGCCGAAACTGGTGCCGAACACCAGGTAAAGCAGAAAGACCGCGAGGAATACGCCAGCCATAGTAAAACGTTTCATCTTGCGCAGCACCAAAATACCGCCGATGACTACTAGAGGAGTCATAAACTTAGTGCCGACCCACCAGGCTGGGTATTTATGGAAGACTTCTCCAGCGATAAGAGCTCCAAATGCCGCCGGATTGAAGATATGGCTCTTATTCAAGGCGATAACATATTTGGAGGCTATGGCGGCCGCGGCCGCGGCTGCCAATACGGCGAAGTCAGCCGTGTTTTTTGGCGGCGCTAGTATCAGGGTCAGAATCAGTCCGGTTATCAGATATGACTCTTTATTCGCCGGTATATCCAGGAATTTTGAAATCGACTTGTTGGCACCCCAGGCGATACCGACTATCCAGATTGCTGATATGGCGATTTCATTCCAGCTATACGGGACCTGTCTGAAAAAACTGCCTAGAATAGCCCACGCTACGAGAGCCAGCAGGAAATATAGCATTAGCCGGTAGCTGGTCAGCTTGTCGTTCAGCCAGTCGATCATGCCGGTGGCGCGCTGAGCGGCGATATCTAACTGCTTCTCCATCTTGGTATTGTTGTAGGCCTGTCTTAAATTTTGCTTAATCCTGGCGCTTGTTTACCGGAGCATATCTGACAATTCTTATCTTCTTCATACTCGGCCAGCCAGTGCCTGGAGGCCATCCACCACGGCTCATAGTCTTTAAAGCCGGCGAAATCGGCCGCCGAGCGCAGCAGCCAGCCCAGCCACCCATAGATGTGCACGCGACCCCAGACAACGGCCGCCCACCCAGGTCCGACCGGCGTTATATATACCGGCCGCTTGGGCTTATAGGCCTTTAGGCGCCGTCCGTGGCCTTGACGCTTAAGATGAGACGCGATGAAGATGCCATCGTAAAGTGCCGTCTGGGCCATTCCGGAATACGGCGTATCGGCATTATCGCCGATGACGTAGATATTATCTTCAGCCTGGAGATACTTATCGACCGACACCTTGCCGCGGTCATTAAGCGTGAAGCCATGCTTGCTGAAGAAAGGGTGATTTGTGACGCCGGCTGTCCAGACCACGGTATGGCTGGCCAAGGAGTGGTCGCTGACCAGCAATTTGTCGGCTGTCTCGGCTAACACGGCCTCGCCCAAATAAAGTCTGATGCCGATCCTGTGCAGGCGCTTCTGAATAACTCGCGAATAGCTTGGGGCCATCCGGGGCATCAGCCGGGGAGCTGCTTCGACCAGGTCGATGTGCAGCTTCCTGGGCTTGAGCCCGTGCATCTTCATCACATGATCGATATATGTCGGCAGTTCGCCAGCCAGCTCTACACCGGTGGGGCCACCGCCTATGACTATATAGTTCAGGTCAGGTTTACCGTCTTTCATTAAGATTTTATGCACGTGGTCGCGCAGCTCCTGGGCTTCCTCCTGGCTTTTTATGCCAAAAGAGTATTCTTTCAAGCCTTTGATACCGAAATAGTTGGTCACCACGCCGAGCGCCAGAACCAGGATGTCGTAACTGTAGGTTTTTTTACCAGTGACAGTCTTGGCCGTCCGATCGAGCTGTTTGATATCGTCCTGGATCAGTTTGACTTTTTTAGTTTTGAATATCTCGTCCAGCGTAATCGAAGAGGCGAAAGGACTGCCGCCAACAGCCGTCCGATAAAGGGTAGGATAATACCGGAAACTGTCACGATCGGAAATCAAGCTGATACTGAAACGTTTATCATCACTGAGCGCCAGGGCTGTCTTAATGCCGCCGAAACCGCCGCCAACTATAAGAACTTTTGTTTTATGCTCCATCTTATGAATTAGTTTAAACCATATTCGATTAAAAGTGATTATGTATTATTGTCCGATTAGTGATTTTCAGATATGATTAAGTCTAATATTATTCGCGGAGGGTTGAGTGGTTAAAGCTAAACGTCAATTATCAAAACATTCTGAAAATAAATGGATGATTCTGGCGCTGTTGGTATTGGCACAGTTCATGGTCGTCCTGGACGTAGCCATCGTAAATGTGGCGCTGCCGTCTATCAATAGAGAACTGCACTTTGGAGCCGGCGGTCTACAGTGGGTTATAACTGCCTATACGATTACCTTCGGCGGTTTCTTGCTGCTCGGCGGCCGGGCGGCCGACCTATTCGGGCGTCGCCGTCTATTTATCGGTGCCGTTTCGGTCTTTGCGCTGGCGTCGCTGGCTTGCGGTTTAGCCCAGTCGGATACCATGCTGATTGTCACGAGAGCCATACAGGGCTTAGCAGGCGCCTTTATGTCGCCGGCGGCTTTGTCAATCGTTCTTTCTGAGTTTGAGGAAGGTAAGGACCGCAATACCGCGATGGGTGTTTGGGCCGCGGTATCAGCCGGCGGCGCAGCTGCCGGGGTACTATTGGGCGGAGTCCTAACCCAATACCTTAGCTGGCGCTGGAATTTCTTCGTTAACGTGCCGGTTGGTATCATCGTGGTGTTCACCGCTTTGAGGATGCTTCCTCACCACATTGGCGAGGAGAATAAGAAGATTGACCTCGACTTGCCTGGCGCTATTACCGCGACCGGCGGCTTGATGGCTATTGTCTATGGCCTATCTAAAGCGCCCAATGACGGCTGGAACTCGACCACTGTTTGGGGATTCATCGCAGCCGGTGTAGTGCTTCTTTTGACCTTTGTGATAAACGAGCGGCGGGCTAAACAGCCGCTGATGCCTTTGGAAATCTTCAGGATCCGTAACTTGGCTGGGGCTAACGCCGCCTTTCTAGTCATAGCCTGCACCCTGTTCTCGATGTTCTTTTTCCTAACGCTGTACGTGCAGACCGTACTGCACTATTCACCGGTTAAAACCGGGATCAGTTTTCTGCCGACAACCTTCATCATCGCTATTATGTCGGGAATCATATCGAATATAGTCGGAAAGATCGGCTATAAACCGCCGTTGAACCTCGGGCCACTGGTCTTGGCTCTGGGCTTGTTCCTGTTAGGCCACTACATGAAAGTCGGCGGTAACTACTGGCATAACGTCTTTCCCGGCCTGGCTGTATTCGCCGTCGGTATGGGCCTGACTTTTGTCTCCGGTACTCTAGCGGCGACTTCGGGTGTGCCTAAACACTTCTCGGGACTGGCTTCGGGAATTCTTAACACTTCCCAGCAGGTCGGCGGGGCGATAGGCTTGGCCGTTCTGTCAGCAGTGGCGTTCTCGACCTTTAAAGCCGAAACTTCAGCTGGCGGGCCGGCTATCTACGCCCAGGTACACGGCTATCAAGCTGGTATAGACGTCGGTATAATCCTGGCTTTAGCCGCGGCGGTCGTAGTCTTCTTAGTCGTCAAAAACCACAAGGTAGATGCTAAAGAAGCCATGATGGCCGGCTAAGTTTTAGAACAGTTTACGCACAAACCGAAGACTTCCAGCTGGTGGCCGCGCGGCGAAAATCCGGACTTAGCCGCTACGGTGTCTATCATGGTCTCGAGCATCGGATTTTCCGGCAAGGGATACATCCGGCCGCAGTTAGTGCAGTACATATGGTGATGATGGCCGGAAAAGACGTCGGCCAGCTCGATCTTATATTTCCAGCCGATATTTAAGCGGCGGGCGATGCCCAGGCGCTCGAATAAGTCTACCGTCCGGTAAACCGTAGCCCGGTCAACTTTACCTTTGGCCCGCTGGGCCAGTACCTGCATGCTTTGGGGGTCCTGGTTAAGCAGAAGGTCGAAAACGACTTTGCGCGGCTGGGTCAAGCTGGCGCCGCTGTTCCTTAGTATTTCCTTCAGCGTGTCGTAATGCATATCTGTAATTTTAAGTAAATTGCGACAAATTTGCAATTTATAAACGCACAAATATAGAATCGACCTATGATCGTTTTTCTTCTCACCGTAGCCGCGTCAATCGCCGCCCTTCTAGGCGGTTATACGGCGATACGCGGCCGCCGCTGGCTCCACTACGCTTTGGCACTGACTTCCGGCTTGGTGCTGGGCCTGGTAACTTTTGACCTGTTGCCGGAAATCTTTGATATCTCCCAAACCCAAAAACTTGACCCCATCTGGCCGATGATAACCATGACCGCCGGCTTTTTGCTGTTCCATCTGTTCGAGAAGTTCGTACCGTTGCACCAGGGCAGCGAAGAGCAATACGGCCCGCACCGCCACCCCAGGCTGGGCACGGCCCGGGCGGTCGCGCTTTCCGGGCATAGTTTTTTGGACGGGCTGAGCATCGGCGTCGGATTTCAGGTCAGCACCGCTGTCGGCACCGCAGTGTCGATCGCTGTTATCGGGCACCGTTTTGCCGACGGTTTCGATACGACCACTTTCATGCTGTTCCACCGCAACAAGTTGGCGCATATCAAAAAGTGGCTGGCAGTCGTCATATTGATGCCGGTGCTCGGCGGTTTATCGAGCCTGGTATTCGATTTATCCGAAAAAACTTTAGCCGTCTACCTGGGCTTCTTCGCCGGATTTATGCTTTATATAGCCGCCAGCAACCTGCTGCCGCAGGCCCACAGCAAAAATGCGCCACGCTGGACCTTACCTCTGACACTTCTTGGTGTGGTTTTCATATTCATAGTCACCCGCTTCGCTTAAAGGTATAATTAGAACATGCTTATCGGGGTGATAATCGGGGCGGTAATCTTAGGCGTGCTGCTGATAGCCGCGGCTTTTTATTTCTTAGGCCAAAAGTTTATTTTACAGCTGACCAATTTAAATAGTGAACAGCGCAAAGGTAATAAAGACGAGATTGAGACCGGCGTCAAAGATATCCTGAATAACCATGAAAAGTTATTAGGTGAAATCACCCGGAACCTGCAGAAAGAACTCAAACAGAGCCAGGAAGGCGTAATCGATTTAAAGACACAAAATGCCGCTATCCGAGAACAGCTGGCCAACACCGCTAAAATAACCGAAGGCCTGCAAATCTCTACCGAAGGTCTGCGCAATCTGCTGGCCAACAATCGGCTGCGCGGCGAATGGGGGGAGCAGGTCGCTGAAGATCTGCTGATGGCTGCCGGCTTCGTGGAAAAAGTAAATTACCTGAAACAGTCGACGACTACCGAGGGCCGGCCCGATTTTACAATCCTGCTTCCAGACGGCTTCAGGCTGAACGTTGATGCCAAATTCCCATTCGATGACTTAATCACCTATCAAGAAGCTAAGTCACCGGCCGAAAAGAAGCGGGCACTGGCATCGTTCAATACTTCCATCCGCAACAAGATCAAGGGGATAACTTCGAAAGATTACATCGATGCGGAGAACCAGACGCTGGATTTTGTCGTGATGTTCATACCAAACGAGATGATTTTCAGCTTCGTCTACGAGATGCTGCCGGATATCAACCAATACGCCAGTGAGCGCAAAGTGGTGCTGGCCGGACCTTTCGGCTTTACGGCTGTTTTGAGAATGATTATGCAGGCCCATAAGAACTTCCATCACGAGAAAAGCCTCATGCAAATACTGGGCTTAATATCTAAATTCCAGGAAGAGTATGAAAAATTCGGCGACAGTATGGACCGACTTGGGAAACAAATCGATACTGCCCAAAGGACATTTATGGAGGTGGAAGGCACCCGCAGCCGCCAGCTGACACGGGTGGTAGAACAGATATCCAGCCGTTCGCACAACTCCATAGACGATGGTAAAAAATCGACTCGATTAAGATTAGAAGACTAGCTTTTGAGCAGGTCGATCGTCAGGGCGGCGGTCCAGGAGAAATCGGGGGCGCCGGCGCCTTTGGCGTTCTGCGGATTGAAGTATTCGTACATACCACTTTTGGCGACCATCTTTAGCGTCCTGTCTTTCAGCACGGCAGCCTCGGCTTCGTAGCCGTAGTTCTTCAGGCCGGCGATTATCAGCCAGTTGGTATTCGCCCAGGATGGGCCCTGCCAGTATTTATACGGATCAAAATACGAAGAGTTGAGCGGCACGCTCGGCACTGGCCAGCCGGCGCTGAAGACTCGCTCGCGCTTCAGTAAATCCACCAGCCTGGCGACCCGCTCATGAGAAATGGTGCCGGCGTATAGCGGCAGCAGCGTGGCGATCGACGGCTCCTCGATTAGTTTGTGGCTGACAAAACTCCGGCTGTAGTACTGACCGGAGGTCTCGTCCCACAGCTGTTCCAAAGCCGTTTCGCTCCGCCGCATGGCTTCGTCCAGTCCTTCCGGTAAGCTATGGCCGGCAGTTTTAGCGATTTGCCGCAACAGCGAATTAGCCCGGATTAGGATGGCGTTGAAGTTCAGGTCCTCGACCGCGAATAAGGCCCGCGGCAGCAAAGCCTCGGAATTATAAGCTTTGCGCCGAAGGCGTCGCAGGGCTGACCAATAGGCCAGCGCCTCGATATTGCTCATCCGCTGGCCGGGCGGCACGTGTTTGGTATCCCGCCGGAAAAGATTAATTAATCCATCTAATCTGAGCTTCTCTATCAGGCCGATCCACCATGGCAGGCTGTGTTTGCGCAGCTCGCTGATCCATGGCGGTGTGTTATCAAGGCCGCATTCATACGGATGAAGCAGCAGCACTAAGCCCTGTTTGTGGGGGTCGCGGTCAGCGTAAAGCCATTCATGATATCTGATGAGTGCTGGCAGCATCTCCTTATACCAGCTGCGCCGCTCGGCGGTTTTAAGCTTCTGGCCGATCTGATAAACGGCTTCGGCTAGCATCGGCGGCTGGGTGATACCGCTGGTCGCCACGTTATCCGGTGCGTACGGGCTGACCCAGCTGCGCCAGAGGTCTATGTGCCGCCGTTCGCCGCCGCTGAAGATGATATTCGGCAGCATGCCGTTGCTCCATTGGCCGCGCAGCAGACTGCGCAACTCGACCTTAGCCCGCTCGATATCGATATGACGCAGCCCGATCGATATGAAGCAGCTGTCCCATAGCCATTGGTGAGGGTACAAATCAGCCGCCGGCACGGTCCATAGCTCGCGGTCATTACGTGCTAAAACCTCTTGGGCTTCCTGCTGAAGCTTTGCGGCCGCCTGCTCATCCATATCGCTTAAGTATATAGCTTCGCGCCGGGCAAGCTTAGTTTTTTAATGAGGGCTTGCTCGGGCTCGTCATATAACGCTCCTTAACCAGTCGCATTATAGCAAGAACTGCGGGCTTCCAATCTGTTATACTTGATAAGACAATGGCTTACGAGCAAGAGGAGATAGCCAAGGCTGCGGCGCAGCTAAAGGAGAAGTTTGAGCAGCTTGATGACAAGCGGCAGATTCTGCGCGCGCCGGAACTGACGGCGCTTTACGACCGTATCAAAGAGATGCCGGCTGACAAACGGGCGGCTTTTGGCAAAGAGGTCAACCGGCTCAAGGCTGAGATGGAAAAACTGGCCAAAGACTATCAGGCTGAGGCCGTACAGCTAGAGCCTATCGACGTCACCGCGCCATTTGATATAAACATCAAGCCTCAAGACCGTCCCGGCTTGCTGCCGGCCAAGAACGGCACCAAACACCCGCTGACGTCCGAGCTGGAAAAGGTGCTGGACATCTTCTACCGCATGGGCTTCACGGTGGTTGAGTCACGCGAGATCGATGATGATTACCACATGTTCACCAGCCTTAACTTCCCGCCCGGCCATCCCGCCCGCGACGAATACGACACCTTCTTGGCCGAAGACGGGCTTATCGCCCCGGCCCATACCTCCATAATGCAGAACCGGGTGCTTAAAGCCGGCAAACCGCCTATCCGCGCGGTTATTCCCGGCCGGGTTTTTCGCAACGAAGATCTGGATGCCCGACATGAGCATACTTTTTATCAATTGGAGGGAGTCTATGTCGACGAGGGCATCAACGCCGGGCATTTGATAGCCACGCTAAAAACTTTTTTGGAAGAATACTTCGGCCAGGACCTTGAGATTAAAACCCAGCCGTTTTATTTTCCGTTCACCGA
>Ga0207660_10001967_pt1 | contig 13698 bp, 10 predicted proteins | sample KBSC73BmetaG_FD_184335 | JGI IMG/M metagenome (GOLD analysis project Ga0207660, IMG submission 184335) | Corn rhizosphere microbial communities from Kellogg Biological Station, Michigan, USA - KBS C7-3B metaG (SPAdes) (version 2) | ecosystem: Host-associated > Plants > Roots > Rhizosphere ... | reverse complement strand
ACAGCCGCTCGGTGCGCTCGACCAGCTCGGTCGTGACGGCCGGATAGTATCGCGCCTGCATCGAGCGGATCGCATTGCCGCGGCGGTAATGGTCAAACGCCTCCTCGTCCCGGCCGCGGTCCTCGAGCGCCTTTCCGAGTGCGAAATGGAGGCGGAAGCGATCGTCCTCGCCGAGCGCGTCGGATTGCATCGCCGCTTCCATGGATGCGACGTCTTCGTCAGTGAAGCGGAAGGTCTTGAGGTTGGCGAGGCTCCACCATGCCTCGCCGTTGTGCGGCGCGATCTCAAGAACCTTGCGGTAGTTATCGACGGCGCCGGCATCGCCGATGATCTTGCGCAAATTGGCGATGCTGATCCGGATGTCGGCATTGTCCGGCTGGCGCTTCGCAAGCTCTTCGTAGAGCCGGAGCGATTCTTCGTTGTCGCCCACCTTGCTGAGCGACGCGGCCTTGAGCGCCATCACTTGATCGCGCTCGGCCAAGGGTCCCGAGATGCGGTCGAGCTCGGCAACCGCTTCGCCCGAGCGGCTGAGCGAATCCAGCGCGGCGGCGAGCGTGTGGCGCGCATAATCGAAACCCGGCGCGAGCTCGATGGCGCGCCGGAGAAGCCGCTCGGCCTGGCGAGGGTGGCCCATTCGGACCGCGATCTCCGCAAGCATCCGAATCGCAGCGACGTCGCCCGGCTCGCGGGTCAGGACCGACCGCAACACGCTTTCAGCCGTCGCGAGGTCGTTCGCAGACATCGCCTGAGCGGCGCGAACGATCTCGGGGTCGTGCTGCGACGCATTGATCGCGGCGAGCTCGGCCTGGTTCGCGCCCTCGTGCTGACCGAGATCGCGGAGCGCGCGTCCGAGCACGCGATAAGCCTCCGCGTCGCGCGGATTGGCGCGCAGCCTGCGCTGCGCTTCCTCGGCGGCCATGGTCGCCAGGCGGGCTTTCTCGATTGCGGGTTCGGCCATGCGCGCGCGCTAGCCCAAAGCGCGCCGGTGAGGCAATTCAGGCGGGGACTGCGACGTCGAAGGCGATGGTCATCCGCTCGCCCGCGCCGAACGGGCGGGTGCCGTGCCACATCCACGACGGGAACAGGGCGAGCCGCCCCGGCTTCGGCTCGATGAGCCGCGTGAGCGGAAGGTCCAGCTTCAGCTGCGCCTGCGGCTCGCCCAAAGTGAGGAAGCCCGCCTCCCCTTCGCCGAGGCCCGGTGGAAGCTCGATGTAAAGTGCCGAGCTGATCCAGCCCATCGGATGGACATGATTGGCGTGATAACCGCCGCCGCTGAGCCGCACCGACCAGGCGCCGGCGAAGCGGACCGGCTGGTCGCGCGGCGGTCCGAGCAGCGGGTGGCGAGGATCGGGCGGGGGAAGCTGGGCAATGTGCTCGGCCACCGTGGCCGCGATGCCCTCGCGCACTTTCGCGATGATCGGATCGATACGGTGGAACAGATTGCCGTCGGTCTGGGTGCCGCCGCGCACCGACTGGTCGAGGTGCTCGCCGCGGGTGACGTGCAGCGTTCGAAGCGTGTCCGCCAGCTGCTCAAGGGGGGGAAGGCGGTCGGCAATGTCATAGACCTCGACCATGCGTGGGTCGCCCTCCAGCCATTCCGAGCGCGGATCGCCGAGAATGCGCCAGGCGATCGAGGCATAAGGCCAAAAGAGGAAGGCATCGGGCGTGGCGAGCCAGGGATCGATCAGGGCGCTCGCGTCCTGTGGGCGCGCGAGCCGGAGCAGGTTGCGCGCGTGGCGAAGCTGCACCGTCGCGTCCGGCAGGTCCGCGAGCGCCGCAAACAGGGCTTCCGCGCGCTCGGGTTCGCCGGTCTCCGAATAGACCGCCGCCTCATTGGCATCGAACAGTGGATCGTCGCCGACCGCGGCGCGGCCCGCCGCGATGGCGGCGAGGACATCGTCCCAATGCTCCGCATGGACCAGGGTGATGATCTGCTGCCGCCTGAGCTCGATATTCCCCGGCATCATCGCCAGAGCTTCTTCGAAGCTTCGCGCGAAGCCCGCCCGTTCGCCCTCGGTCCAGCGAAGATGCGCGAGCGTCTCGTGGCCCTCGGTCCACTGAGGGCCGACCTTGAGGCCATGCTCGATGCCCGCGATTGCATCGCCGATGCGGCCTTCCGCTGCGAGCGCGGCGGCGAGGCCAAGCAGCAGCTTCGAATCGCCGGGCGAAAGCCGAAGCGCACGGGCGTAGGCGTCGACGCTTGGGAGCCCCGCTTCGTATGATGCCCGCGCGAGCGCGTGGGCGATGTTGGCAGACGTCGGCGCAAGCTGCGCCGCGCGCCGGAGCGCGGGAAGCGCTTCGGAATAACGCTCCAGCTCGCGCAGGATCAGGCCCTGCAGGTGCCATAGCCGGGCATCGTGTCCACCCACGCGGAGCTCGGCGTCGATCCCGGCGAGCAAGGATTCCCGCGCCCCGGCCTCGTAGCGGGCGAGCGCATCCCTGAAGTCCAGCGGAGCCGCCGTCTCGTCCTCCCCGGAAGCCGTCGTCGCCATCACGCCCCTGCGAAGCTGACGCCTGCAGCCTCGATCACGGCGGTTACCGCCGCGCGGTCGTCCGCGCTCAGCGAGGGCTGCCACAGGTCGACGATCAGGACGACCCGAAGTTCGTCGCTGCCGTTCCACGCCTCATGCTCGATGGTATCGTCGAAAACGAACGATTCGCCGACCACCCACTCGCGCGTGGATGCGCCGACCCTGAAGCCGCAATCGGGAGGGACGATCAGCGGCAGATGACATACGAGCCGCGTGTTCGCGACACCCGTATGCGGAGGAATCCGCGTCCTCGGCGCAAGCAGCGAGAACATGGCGTTTGGCGAGGCGCCGCGAACGTGCGGCTGATCGAGCGCTGCGATCACATCCAGCGTCTTCGGGCAATGCCGCGCATTCGCCTCGATCCGTTCGCCGTTCTTGAGGAGATGGATCGCGGTCCACTCGCGGCTGTTGTTGAGTTCCTTCCACTGCGCGAGCGGCACGTGCTCGGGATATTGGATGTAGGGCACCATCTCGGCCGCCTCGGCGCGCATCAGCGCGTCGAACTCGCCGCGGATCTCGTCCGTCGCCGCGTCGAGCGCGTCGAGCTGCGGAAAGAAGGAGCGGTCGTGGAATTCATACTCCGGGACTCCGGGATAATGGAATTCCGTCGGCTCCTGGTGGAAATGGCGCGTTGTGTGCGCGGAGTTCGATGCGAGCCGCTCGGCTCGGGTGCGGGCGAGCGGCGAAAGGTCGGCGGGGATGGCTTCGCGAAGCCGGTTCTCCATACCGCCCGAGCAGATCTCCCAGCGCTCGCGGGCATGGGCCACGGCCGAGCGCATTGGAGCGGGAATATGGGCGTCCGGTGTGAGCTGGGCAATCGCATGACCAAACGCCTGGTCACAGCGGCGGTCACCCAGCTGCTCGAGCAGCATCGCGCGGTGGAGCAGTGCCGCGAAGTCGCGCGGTTCGGCAGCCAGGAAGCGCTCGACGGCCTCCAGGGCGCCAGCTGCGTCGCCGCTTGCGCGTCGCAGCGCGGACAGCTTGAGCCACAGCGACGGATCGGAACCCGCTGACCCCGCCTCCTGCTCGAGCAGGTGGCGCGCGGTCGCGAGGTCGCCCGAGGCCGCGGCGCGGTCTGCCTGCTCTTCTCGGCTTTGCGTTGCCATGGTCCGGATCATGCGCCGCCAGCGCGGAAAATCAAAGGATCGACGCCTTGGTCCAAAAAGAAGCGGCGGGCCCTTTCGGACCCGCCGCCAGTCTTTCGCTTGCCGCTGACTTAGAAGTCGACGGTGAAGCCCGCGAACATGTAGCGCCCGAGAGCGTCGAACGTCTGCGGATAGGTATTGCCGTTCGCGCCGAGCTCAGTGAGCGGCGGATCGGTGTCGAACACGTTGTTCATGCCGAGGCGCAGGTTGAGCTTCTGGGCCACGCGCGCGGTGAACGCGAGGTCGAAGTAGCTGCGGCTGGCCAGGTGCAAGTCGGCCGGCGGGCTCTTTTCGGTAGCGCCGAACAGGTCGGTGCTTCCGAAGTAGCGCCACTGACCTGAGACACCCATGCCGTTGGGCATGGTCAGGCCGATGCGCAGCTTGTGCCTCCACTTCGGGTTCGGCGTTCCGCACGAGCTGCCGTACAGGCCGGCGCATTCGACGTCGCTGCCCGGGAACTGCGAGAACAGCTTCTTCAGATAGGTGCCGACGAAGCTGACGTTGGCCGTTCCGAGGCTGCCGAGGCGGTGGTTGTACGTGCCCTGGAAGTCGAAGCCGCGGGTGTGGAGCTTACCAACGTTCAGGTTCTGGACGTTGATGAAGCCGTTCTGCGTCCGCCACAGCGAACCGAACTGGTCGCGATGGACGAGGTCGCAGAGCGTGCCGGTGTCGACGCAGGTCTGAAGGATCGTGTTCCACGGGATGGTCCCGATGACGTCCTTGACCTTGATGTCGAACCAGTCGGCGGTGAGCGCCAGGCCGGGGATGAATCGCGGCTGGAGGATCACACCGGCGGTCAGCGTGTCGGCGCTTTCCGGGTTCAGGTTCGGGTTGCCGCCACCCTCAGCGTTGTACTGCTTCGCAGGGCTCGGCGTGATGTGGCCGTACTGCGCGGCAGTGACTCCGCTGTTGGCGCACGCCGTCTGCGATGCCGCCGGAATGTCGCCCGAGCACGGATCGATGCTGCCCGACAGGAACGACCGGACCGGCTGGAACAGCTCGACGATGTTCGGTGCACGGACCGCGCGGTTGTAGCTGCCGCGGAAACGCACGTCGCGGATCGGCGCGAACCGGGCCTCGACCTTGTACGTGTCCGTGCTCTTGCTGTTGCCGGCGATGTGGTACGTCGAGTGACGGTAACCGGTCGACACGCTCAGTTCGTCGATGAAACTGTGCTGGATGATCGGGACCTGAAGCTCGCCGAAGAACTCGCGAACGTCGAACTGGCCGGACACCGACGGAACCGTTCCGCTGCCACCCGAAAGGTCGCCGCTCTGGTTTTCGAGGTCGGTGTTATAGTGCAGTTGCTCCTTGCGATACTCGAGGCCGACGTTGAGGCCGATGCCCGCGTCCGCCCAAGGCGTCTGCAGGCCGAAGTCGGTCCCGTTGAAGGTCACGTCGCCGTGAGCGATCGTCTCGTCCACGTTGCCCGTCGCGAAGGCCGGAACCTGGAGGTAGTTGAGGGCCTCCTGAGTGACTCCGCCCGACTGGAAGATGTTGTAGGGCGCGCACGCCGTGTCCGTCTCGAGGAAGACCGAGCGGCACTCGATCGTGGCGCCCGGGGTCCCCGGAGCGACGATGTCGCCGTTGAGCACCGACACGACGTCCATGACGTTCTGCAGGCGGTTCTTCGAGAAGAACTGGTTCGTCTGGTCAGAATAGGTGACCCGGCCGAACTGGTAGTAGGTATCGTAAGACACGCCGTTCAGCGGATCGCCGCGCATACCGGCGACGATGCGGAAATCGTGGTGGTCGAGGATGTCGTCACGACCGCCGCCTTCGACGTTGCGGCGAAGGATCTGCACGTCGCCGAACTGCGGGTTGGCCGCGTCGAAGACGAAGCCCGGGCAAATGATGTCACGCTCCTGCGCCGACAGCAGCGGGTTGTCGCAGTTGACGGTGAAGGTGTCGCCGAAGTTGCCGCCCGGAGCGATCAACGCGTCCGAATGGTCGTCCATGAACATCGCTTCGAGGTACGGCTTCGCACCCGGCGCGATCTCGTAATTGGCGAAGGCGCCGAGGTTGTAGCGCTCGTCCGGGCGCTGGAAGTAGTTGTACGGAGCGAAGTTGAACAGCGACAGCCCCGGCTCGAGCTTGTTGCCGTTGACGAAGTAGGTGCCGCCCGTGACTTCGTTGTTCACGAAGAACGTACCTTGGGCGCTGGTCGCGGAACCGCCGCAATAGAACTCGCCGTAAGCGGCGATATAGGCTTGGCCCTTGGCGGTGTTCGGGAACGCGCCCATCGCGCAGAACGAATAGTCGCGGGTCGATTCGAGTACCGGCTCCTGGTGGCGATAGGTGGCGTAGGCCTGGACGTGGCCGCGGCCGTCGTCGAACGACGCGCCGAACACGGCCGCGATGTCCTGCGCGCCGCCATTGGTGCTCATTCCGCGCGGATATTCGAACGGAGCGGTCGGAATGCCGATACCGTTCCAGTAATCGTTGCTCAGGGCGCGCTTCATCTGGTTGTCGATGCCACCGTTCTGGTGGTTGAAGACGCTCGCCTGGCCGTCGATGCGGAAGCCGGTGAAGGTGTCGTCGAGAACGAAGTTGACGACGCCCGCCACGGCGTCGGCACCGTACACCGACGACGCGCCACCGGTCAGCACGTCGACGCGCTTGATCAGCTGGTTCGGGATGAAGTTGATGTCCGGGTTCGGATCGACCGGATCACCCGGACCGAGGCGACGACCGTTGATGAGAACCATCGAGCGCTTCGCGCCGAGGCCGCGAAGGTCGATTTCCGCGGTGCCGGTGGCGCCGTTCGAAACGTTCGAACCCTGGTCAGCGAAGACCTGCGGCAGCGAGTTGATGAGATCCTCGGTACGGGTCGTACCCTGAAGCTTGACTTCCTGGCTGGTCACGGTCGTGACCGGGCTCGCCGTTTCGAGGTTCGGCTGCGGAATGCGCGAACCGGTGACGATGATTTCCTGCGGCTGGTCGATCGCAGCGCCCTGCGCGTTCTGCGACGGCGGAGTTACGATGCCGGCAGGCGGAGTGGTCGTCTCGGGCTGCGTGCCGGTCCCCGACGAGGTGTCGGCGGGATTGCAGGCACCGCTGTTCCCCGGAACCGTGCCCGGCGGGCATTCAGGCGGAGTCGCTTGCGCAAACGCCGGCGTGGCGATCATGCCCGCACCAACCAAAAGGGTGGTCGTGAGCAAGCGCTGACGGAAATCGAGCTTCATGTAGTCTTCCCCTTCACTAGCCGAGCGCGGGGCCACGGCTGCCGTGGATCGGCAAAATGCGAATTTGCCGAACTGCGCCATTTGATAGGTGAAGCGTGGAGAGGCTTGCAACGCTTGGCGACTCGTTACGGGCAAGTTGTCAATGCGCTGTATCAATTTTGCAACAGCGCTCGCTTGCGCAAAATGAGGCCCGCTGGATAGTGTGGCTGGTGTCAGCGGAGGGTTCGATCAGGATGGGTAAGTGGATTGTTCTCGCCTCGGCCGCGGCGCTGGCCGGCGCCGGAGCCGCGGGTGCGAAGCCGCGGGTCGAGACCGGGACTCCGGCGCAGGTGCAGCGGCTGATGGCCTGCCGCGCCATCACGGGGGCGGAGCAGCGACTCGCCTGCTACGACCGCGAGACGGCGGCGATGGACCAGGCGATCGCGAGCAAGGACCTCGTCATGGTCGACAAGGAGAAGGCGCGCGCCGCGGGGCGGTCGTTGTTCGGCTTCTCTATCCCCGACTTTGGCGGGCTGCTCGGCGGCGGCGGTGAGATCAGCCAGATCGACGGAACGGTCAAAAGCACCGGCCGCAACCAGGACGGCGGCTGGGTGATCACCCTTCAGGACGGATCGGTCTGGAGCCAGACCGACGACTGGCCGGGGCTCGACCCGCGGCCGGGCAAGAAGGTAGTGGTCAAGCGCGGCCTGATGGGCAGCTTCTGGCTGTCGATCCCCGGCCAGAACGGGATCAAGGTCAAGCGGATCGGCTAGGGGCGGTTCAGCGCCCGCCCGTCCCCTGCTCCGCCTTCAGGCTCGCGGCCGCGTCGACGTAGGGCTCCTGCCGTTCGACGCTCCAGTAGCGCAGGTCGTGCAGCGGGATGCGCTCGCCAGTGACGGCGCAGACGACATGGTCGCCGTCGCTCAGGAGCCGGAAGGTCCCGGCCAAGTAATGGATGCGCGCGGCGCGTCCGCTTCCGCTCATCAGCATCGAATCACTCCTCCGGCGGATCGAATAGGCCGGGCTGCGGGCTGATGTAGGAGCGGCGCGGCTTGCGCTCAACCGGCCGCGCGGGCGTCGCCCGGTCGACCGCTCCGTCGACCGCGGCATCGACGCTGCCGTCGGCGAAGCGGAGCGTCAGAAGTCCCGCCTCACGCGCGTCGCGCGCGTGAATCAACGTATTTCCGTCGCGCCCGGTCACGCGCGCATAGCCCCGCTCGAGCGGGCGCTCGGGATGCGCCAGCTCGGCCATTCGCCACAGGCCGCCGAGCTGCTCGTTCAGCCGTTCCACCCGCTGGTCGAGAAGCTCGCGCCGAAGCCGGCCCGCGACGAGGTTCAAGTCGCCCCTCGCCGTTCCGGCGCGCGCCGCAAGCGACCGCGGAAGCCGCTCACCGACCTCGTCGAGGCGTTGCGCCATCGGCGCGAAGATCGCCTGCGGCTCGGGCCAGCGGCAGACCGTGAGATCTAGCAGCTCGCGGCCCCGCTCCGCGCGGCGGGATAGGCAATGCTGCGCCCGGTTGGACAGCTCGCCGAGCTGGGCGAGCAGCTCGCCGCGGACGGGAACCGCGATCTCGGCGGCCGCGGTCGGAGTCGGGGCGCGTCGGTCGGCGGCATGGTCGATGAGCGTGGTGTCGGTCTCGTGACCCACGGCGGAAATGAGCGGGATCGGGGATTCGGCGGCGGCGCGCACCACCTCTTCCTCATTGAACGCCCACAAATCCTCGATCGAGCCGCCGCCGCGGGCGACGATGAGGAGATCGGGCCGCGGGTCGAGCGTCGCAAAGGCGCGGATCGCGGCCGCGATCTTGGCCGCAGCCCCCTCCCCCTGAACCGGCACCGGCCACAGGATGACGCGCGTCGGGCAGCGATCCTCGAGCCGGTGGAGGATGTCGCGGATGACCGCGCCGGTCGGCGAGGTGACGACGCCGATCACCTGCGGAAGGAACGGCAGCTTGCGCTTGCGTTCGGGCGCGAACAGCCCCTCCGCCGCGAGCGCCTTGCGCCGCTTTTCGAGCAGCGCGAGCAGGGCCCCCTCGCCCGCAATCTCCATCCGCTCGACGACGATCTGGTACTTCGACCGCCCGGGATAGGTGGTGAGCTTGCCCGCCGCGATGACCTCCGCGCCGTCCTCGGGAAGGAAGGCGAGCGCGGAGGCATTGCCGCGCCAGATCACTGCGTCGATGCAGGCATTCTCGTCCTTGAGCGTGAAATAGCAGTGCCCCGACCCGTGGCGTTTGAAGCCGCTGATTTCGCCCCGCACGCGCACGTGCCCGAAGGCGCTCTCGACGGTGCGCTTGAGCGCGCCCGAAAGCTCCGACACGCTGAGCGCTGGCGAATTGTCGCCGGGGGCGACGTTCGCTAACAGACCGGCGCGTGCTTCTTCGGAAAGATCCATGAACATTCTGCTGTTGGGCTCGGGCGGGCGGGAGGATGCCCTCGCGTGGCGGCTTAGGCAATCGCCGGGCTGTGACAAGCTCCTCGCCGCGCCCGGCAATCCGGGCATCGCGCGCTGGGCGGAACTTGCCGCGATCGACCCCTGCGACCGCCAGGCGGTCGTCGCGCTGGCGCGCGCGGAAGATATCGGCCTGGTGGTCGTCGGGCCCGAGGCGCCGCTCGTCGCCGGTGTGGCCGACGCGCTGCGCGAAGCGGAGATCGCGGTGTTCGGACCCAGCGCAGCGGCCGCGCAGCTCGAAGGCTCGAAGGGTTTCACCAAGGATTTGTGCCGCGCGAACAAGATCCCGACGGCCGACTACGTCCGCGTCGATCGCGCATCGGACGCGCTTGCGGCGCTCGACGGCTTCGGTCTCCCGGTCGTGATCAAGGCGGACGGGCTCGCCGCAGGCAAAGGCGTGACGGTGGCTGCCACGCGCGCGGAAGCCGAGGAAGCGATCGAGGCGGCGGGCGACGGTCCGCTCGTGATCGAGGAATTCCTGGAGGGCGAGGAAGCGAGCCTGTTCGCGCTGGTCGATGGGAAGACCGCAGTGGCGCTCGCCTCGGCACAGGACCACAAGCGCGTCGGCGAGGGCGATACGGGGCCGAACACCGGCGGCATGGGCGCCTACGCGCCCGCGCCGGTGCTGACGCCGGAGCTTCAGGCACGCGCGATGGACGAGATTGTTCGCCCGACCGCGCGCGCGCTCGTCGAGGCGGGCACGCCGTTCAGCGGCATCCTTTATGCCGGGCTGATGCTGACCGCCGAGGGGCCCAAGCTGATCGAATATAATGTCCGCTTCGGCGACCCCGAGTGCGAAGCGGTCATGCCGCTGATCGAAGGCGATTTCGCCGAGCTGTTGAACTCGGTCGCGCGCGGAGAGCTGAGCCAGATCGAGCCCCCGCGCCTCTCGCCAAAGCACGCCGTGACGGTGATCGTCGCTGCGCGCGGCTATCCCGGCGCGCCGGCGAGCGGCGGCCTTATCCGCGAGATCGAAGCCGCCGAGCAGGTCGAAGGCGTGACCGTCTTCCACGCGGGCACTGCGCTTGGCGAGCAGGGACTGGTCGCCAGGGGCGGGCGCGTGCTTGCGGTGACGGCGGTCGCAGAAAGCTTCGCCAACGCGCGGGCGCGCGCCTATCGCGCCGTCGACCAGATCGATTTCGTCGACGGCTTCCACCGCCGCGACATCGGCTGGCGCGAGCTCGCGCGCGAGGGGGCATGAACCCGCTCTGGGACTATTTCTGGCCGTCGCTCACCGCCGGGATGTTGGTGGGGATCGTCGCTGGAGCATACGGCTTCCGGCGGCGCAGGAGCCGGCGCAACCTGGCGCTGGCGCTCGGCACCGTCTCATCGATCGCCCTCGCCGCCTTATGGCACGGTCCAATGGGCGCCGCGGACCGCTTCTCGGCGGCTGTCGAGCGCGAGGCGCAGAACGCGCTCGTCTATTACGAGATCACCGAGGTCAAAGCGCACCTTCATCATGGGCCGCTGACTCGGCGGGTCATGCTTTCGGGGCCGGCCGACGACTTCCAGCGAAGCGAGCTCGCGCGCCACATGGGCGAGGTGCCAGGCGTCGCCAGCGCCACCTGGTCGAACGGCGGCGGCATCCCGCTGATCGTCGAAGGCGCTGCAGTCGCGATCCTGGGCTTCCTTTTGGGGCTGCTCGTCGCCTATCTCGTCGAGCTTCGCCGTCGCTACAACGCACAATGGAATTGGTGAGAGAATGGATCTGATCCGCGAATATTGGTGGGTGATCGTCATCGTCGTGGCGCTCGTGCTGGCGTTCATCCTGCTTCGGCCAAAGCAAAGAGTGACCCTGACCGACAGCGCCCCCGTGCGCCCCCACATGCAGCATGCTGCGCCGCGCGAGGGCCGCGGAATCGCGGGCGAGGCCGCGGCTGCGACGACCGACCTCACCGGCAACATCATCAGCGCTCCAGTCCACCGCGCGCTCGAAGGCGCGGTGCCGAGCGACGACCTCTGCATCCTGAAAGGCGTCGGTCCCAAGTTCGCCGACGCCCTTCATGCGGCGGGCTTTTACAACTTCGCGCAGATCGCGGGGCTGACTCCGCTCGAGGTCGACAGGCTCGACGACCAGCTCGGCGCGTTCCGAGGCCGGATCGCGCGCGACCGGATCGTCGAGCAGGCCGAATATCTCGCCCGCAACGACACCGACGGGTTCGAGCAGAGATTCGGGAAGCTCTAATCTCGTCACCCCGGCTTTAAGCCGGGGCCTGCCTACCTTTCAGTCAATCGAAGAGAAGGCAGCTCAAGGCCGGGATGACGGAGAGTGTCTTAGCCGACCGCCTCGGCTTCGCTTGCGGCGGTCCGCTTCCTCGGGCGCGAGGCGATGAGCTTGTCGATCTTGCGGCCGTCCATGTCGACGATCTCGAACGACCAGCCGTCGTGGCGGAATTTTTCCCCGGTCTCGGGCAAATGCTTGAGAACCGACAGGGCGAAGCCGGCCACGGTCGAATAATCGCGGTCGCCGGGCATCTTCACGCCCAGGCGGTCGGCAAGCACGTCGGCGCTGGCGGCGCCGGAGATGAGCCAGCTTCCGTCTTCGCGCTCGATCAGCGGCGGCTCCTCGCCCTGCTCGATGTCGTGCGCGAAGGTGCCGGCGAGGGCCGCGAGGATGCTTCCCGGAGTGACGATCCCGTCGAGATGGCCATATTCGTCGTGGACCAGGGCAAGCGGAACTTCCGCATGCCTGAGCACCGCGAGCGCATCCATCGCGTCCATCAGGTCGGGGATGACCGGCGCCGCCCGGCACAGGGTCTTGAGGTCGAGCGGCCGGGCTTCGAGCAAGGCGCAGACCACATCGCGGACCTGAATCACGCCGACGATATTTTCGATCGAGCCGTCGGCGACCGGGATCCGCGTATGCGGGCTTTCGAGCAGCGCCACCCGGATCTGCTCGGGCGTCGACGCGACGTCGATCCAGTCGATCTCGGTCCGCGGAGTCATGACCTCGCGCACCGGCCGGTCGGCGAGCCGGACGATACCCGAGATGATCGCTCGCTCGCTCTCCTCGAGGACTCCGGCGGTCTGCGCCTCGGCCACTACGAGGTGAAGCTCCTCGGCCGTCACCTGATTCCTCGATTCGCGGTCGAGGCCGAGCAGCCTGAAGATCAAGGCGCTGGACCGATCGAGCAGCCACACGAACGGCGCGGTGATCCGTGCGAGCCACTTCATCGGCTTGGCGACGATGGCCGCGATCGGCTCGGGCGATCGCAACGCGATCTGCTTTGGAACGATCTCGCCGATCACCAGGGACACATAGGTGATCAGGACCACGACCAACCCGAAGCCGACGGTTTGCGCGGTGCTTTCGCTAAGCCCCGCGAGCTGCAGCCGCTGGGCCGCCGGTTCGCCGAGGCTTGCGCCTGAAAACGCGCCGTTGATGATGGTGATCAGCGTGATGCCGCTTTGGACGGTCGAAAGGAAGCGGCCCGGTTCCGAAGCGAGGTCGAGGGCGCACTGAGCGCCACTGCTGCCACTGCGCGCCATTGCGCGCAGACGCGCATCCCGCGACGACACGATCGCCAATTCGCTGAGCGCCAGAAAGCCGTTCAGCGCGATTAGGGCGAGGATCAGGACAAGATCGAGCCAGGGTATGGGGGCTAAATGGTCGCTCATAGGCGTTGCAGCGCGAATGTAGCCTCACCGCTGCCGTTCACAAGCGGCGGCTCGATTGCGCTGCGGAACTCGCTACAGTGGGTGCCGGTTTGTTGCTAATCATCCTAGGGTCGGGAGGAAGGTCAATGCAGTTTCGCCGCGCCGTCGAGGCGGTCCTTGCCGGTTGCGCAATCGCATTGGTCGCGGGGTGCCGATCCGCCGGTCCTCCCCCTGAGCCCCTTGTCCGGCCGGCGGCATTCACTCCGCTCGGCCTTGGCGCCCCGTATCTTTCCGGCGACCTCATCGGCGGCAAGAAGGCGCGCGCAGCGAAGATGCGGAGCGCGAAGATCAAGGCGCTGAGCGCGTCCGCCGCGCCGGGATACATGGCCGCTCTCGACCGCGAACTGCGTGTCCAGACCGCCGGGATCGGCCTCGACGTGCTTCGCGTCGGGAGCGGGATCGTCATCCGAATCCCGGCGGCGCTGACCTTCGACACGGGAAGCTCGGCGGTGAAGCCGCAGTTCGACGCGACTCTGCTCGAGATCGCGCGCGAGCTGAAGACTCACAGCCAGACCTACGTCGACGTCTTCGGCCATACCGATCTGTCGGGCACCGACGCGGTGAACCAGGCGCTTTCGGTCAAGCGCGCGGCGGCGGTCGCGACCTATCTCGCGGGACATGGCGTGTCGAAGGGGCGAATCGCCTCCAAGGGGCTGGGCGAGACCTCGCCGCTCTACAGTCCCGAATCCGACGACCATGAGATGGCGGCCAACCGACGCGTCGAGATCCGGGTCCTGCCCTACACCGGC
>Ga0207660_10001965_pt1 | contig 13710 bp, 8 predicted proteins | sample KBSC73BmetaG_FD_184335 | JGI IMG/M metagenome (GOLD analysis project Ga0207660, IMG submission 184335) | Corn rhizosphere microbial communities from Kellogg Biological Station, Michigan, USA - KBS C7-3B metaG (SPAdes) (version 2) | ecosystem: Host-associated > Plants > Roots > Rhizosphere ... | reverse complement strand
AAGGCAGCTCCCAGATCTGCGAATCCTCCAAGGCGACTGCATCACAGGTGTGGATCGCAAGGCCAATGGACTCGACACCGAGAAGGTCGCCGCGCATCCGGAAGCCGGTCACCTGCTCGCGGCCGTCTTCCGACAGTTCGCACGTCTTCAGAAAGCCGGCATGGACAAGATACAAGGCGTGGAATGGTTGTCCGTTCCGGTACAGGTATTGGCCCGCCCTTACCTTCCTTCGCGTCACGACCATGTGTCGCTGCAGTTCCTCGATGTCCAGTTCGAGTGGCAGTTCGATGGTACCCGGCTGCGGGGTAGACGTTTCGATCGTGGACGGGACAAAGGATGTATCCATGGTGGTGCTCCGGTCGTGACTGCATTCGCCGCCAAGATGCGATGCCACCGTCACAGCAGGATGTCCATGGCGCAACGCTGTGTAACGGTGCGTAACAAGCATGCCTTTACCGCACCCGGAATTGACAAAGATCAGATATCGACGCCGACCGATGCGGATAGTGGGCGCTGTCCATACGACCCTGTTTCCATGATCGATTTGCACAGATCGTCCCCCTTTGTTGACCTTGCAGCTGTCGAGGCTTGGGACGCGTGGTTCCGATGGCGGGAGAAAGCCGATCTGCGCGACCTTTCCATCGAGGACACTTGGAGGCGCGTGTCGGCCGCGCTGGCCTCGATCGAACCAGGTGGGGAAACCACGACATGGCAGGCGCGCTTTACGGATGCGTTTGCGTCGTGGCGCCTATTGCCCGACGAACGCCTGCTCGCGTGCGCCGGCACCGGCCGGGCCACACATTGGGATGGAGTGCTGCATGCCTCCCTGAATGCAGCAGGTTTCGTATGCCAGAGCCCAGCCACGGACGCGTCGATTGATCTGGCCGCGCTGAGTGACTGCGCGGCGCTGGCGGTTCGCGCACTGGACAACGCGGCGCTGGAGGCGGGCATCGCTGCGCCGCATCTGCGCATCGGCATGATCGGTGTCGCCGACGCACTTGCACTGCTGGGCCTACGTTACGACAGCGACCCTGGCCGTAGGCAGGCAGGAGCCATGGCAAGAGCGCTCGTCGAGGGATGCATGCACGGGAGCATCATGCTCGCCGCTGAGCGTGGGTCCTGCGGACAAGAGGCGCATGTTTCCATTGCGCGCGCGAGGTTACGCGGGTTGCCGGGAGATCTCCTGAATGCTGCCGCCCGCCACGGCGTGCGCCACGTGCAGCTGACGGCGATCACATCGCAACCTCGGCTCGCGCTGTTGGCGAACGACGTGGCCGATGCCGTTGATCCGCTGCGGGGAAAGGATCATGCAATCTTGATCAGTACTTCGGACGGGCAGCGCACCACCGTGCGTTCATCCGGATACGCGCTGAATCTCCTGCGCGCAGGTGGAATCAAGCACGAAGACATGCCGGACACACTCCCGGACATGTCATGGACCGCACAGATCAAGATGCGGTCCACCCTGCAACCATGGATGGACGACCCCATCGACTATCCATTGCTGGCGACGAATGACCTGGGCGAGGCGCAGCGGCTCGAAGCAAGAAAGCTCGCTGAGGGCCACGAGCTGGGAGAGCCAACTTGGCGTGAGGTCGCTGATCTGCAGCCCCGGTGATCTTCACGTGCTCAATGCAGCACGCCGGCATCCGGTGACGACCACGACCAGTCGTGCACCTCCGGCAGGTCCACCCCGTTTTCGCGGATGTAGTGGTTGTGCTCGATCAGCTTGTCGAGCAGCTTCTGCTTGAGGTACGCCGTCTTCGCGGCAAGCCCGGGCACTCGCTGGAGCACGTCCATCACGAGGTGCCAGCGGTCCAGGTCGTTCAACACGGTCATGTCGAAGGGCGTGGTGATCGTGCCCTCCTCCTTGTAGCCGTGCACATGGAAATTGTCGTGGTTGCGGCGTCGATAGGTCAGGCGATGGATCAACGCCGGGTAACCGTGGTAGGCGAAGATGACAGGCTTGCCTGTTGTGAACAACTGATCGAAGTCCTCATCGTTCAAGCCGTGCGGGTGCAGACTGTGCGATTCGAGCTTCATCAGGTCGACCAAGTTGACGACGCGTACCTTCACGTCCGGCAATTGGCGGCGCAGGATCGAAGCCGCTGCGAGCGTCTCCAGCGTTGGCACGTCGCCCGCACAGGCCAGCACCACGTCCGGTTCGCCACCTTCGTCGTTGCTTGCCCACGGCCAGATGCCGATGCCGCGGCTGCAATGGCTGATTGCGGCCTCGATATCAAGCCATTGCGGAGCCGGGTGCTTGCCCGCGACTACCACGTTGACGTAGTGCCGGCTGCGCAGGCAGTGATCCATCACCGACAGCAGGCAGTTCGCGTCGGGTGGCAGGTACACGCGCACGATCTCCGCCTTCTTGTTGACCACGTGATCGATGAAGCCGGGATCCTGATGCGTGAAACCGTTGTGGTCCTGGCGCCATACGTGCGAGGCCAGCAGGTAATTCAGTGAAGCGATCCTGCGGCGCCATGGAATGCTCGCAGTCATCTTCAGCCACTTGGCATGCTGGTTGAACATCGAATCCACGATATGGATGAAGGCTTCGTAGCAGTTGAAGAGACCGTGGCGGCCAGTCAGCAGATAACCTTCCAGCCAGCCTTCACACTGGTGTTCGCTGAGCATCTCGAGAACGCGTCCCTCGGGCGCAAGGAACTCGTCGGTCCCGATAACGGGCGGCTCCCATTGCCGGTTGGTGGCTTCGAACGCCGCTTCCAGTCCATTCGAAACGGTTTCGTCCGGACCAAAAATGCGAAAGTTGCGCTGGCCCTCATTGGCGCGGATCACTTCGCGGAGAAATCGGCCAAGCACGCGCGTGTCGCCGATGCCGGAGGCACCCGGCGCGGGCACGTCCACCGCATGCGCACGGAAATCCGGCATGCACAGGTCGCGCAACAGCAGGCCGCCGTTGGCATGCGGATTGGCGCTCATTCGCCGATCGCCGCGCGGCGCGAGCGCGCGCAGCTCATCGCACACTCGCCCGCTCTCGTCGAACAGCTCCTCAGGGTGGTAGCTGCGCATCCACGTCTCCAGTTCTGCGAGATGCTGCGGGGGCGTGCTTCCAGAGATCGACAACGGCACCTGGTGCGCATGGAAGGTGCCCTCGACGGGCTTGCCATCCACGACTTTCGGACCGGTCCAGCCCTTGGGTGAATCCAGCACGATCATCGGCCAGGTCGGACGCGTCCGATCCCCACCCTCCCGCGCTTCGCGGCGTATGCGTCGGATATCGGTGATGACCGAATCGAGCGTCGTGGCCATCAGCCGGTGCATCACCTCCGGATCACTGCCGCGCACGAAGTGCGGATCCCAGCCGCAGCCGCGCAGGAACTGATCCAGCTCTTCGGCCGGAATGCGCGCCAGCACGGTCGGATTCGCGATCTTGTACCCATTGAGATGCAAGATCGGCAGCACCGTCCCGTCGGTGACTGGGTTCAGAAACTTGTTGGAATGCCAGGACGTCGCAAGCGGACCGGTCTCAGCCTCGCCATCGCCGATCACGCAGGCGGCAATCAGGTCTGGATTGTCGAGCACGGCGCCGAAGGCGTGGCTCAGCGAATACCCGAGCTCGCCTCCTTCGTGGATGGAACCCGGGCATTCGGGCGAGGCGTGGCTGGCGATACCGCCCGGAAACGAGAACTGCTTGAACAGCCGTTGCAGGCCGGCCTCGCTTTCACCGATGTTCGGGTACACCTCGCTGTAGGTGCCTTCGAGGTAAGCATTGGCCACCACCGCCGGCCCGCCATGGCCCGGTCCGGAAATGTAGATCATGTCCAGGTCGTGTTGCTTTATGACCCGATTGAGATGGGCATAGACGAAGTTCTGCCCCGGCGTGGTGCCCCAATGGCCCACCAGCGTGTGCTTGACGTGTTCCAGCTTTAGCGGTTCGCGCAGCAGCGGATTGGCGCGCAGATAGATCTGGCCGACCGAAAGATAATTCGCTGCGCGCCACCAGGCATCCACACCGCGCAAGACTTGTGGATAAGCTGTCTCGCGCTCGACATCAGTTTTCATCGTTCGATTCTCATTGACAACCAGGCATAACTTGGGATCGCCGCAGAGGCCATCCGTTCACTTCGCTAACCGAGATTCAGGACCATACGTCCCGTCACGCGGCCTGCCTTCAGATCGGCGAACACCGTGTTGATGTCCTCAAGCGCTGCCGTCTGCGTGTGGGCTCGCACCTTGCCCGCTGCGGCAAATGCGATCGCTTCGGCCAGATCCTGGCGCGTGCCGACGATCGATCCTCGTACGGTGATCCGCTTCAACACGACATCGAAGATCGGTATCTCGAAGGTTCCCGGCGGCAATCCGACCAGACTCACGGTGCCCTTGCGCCGCACCATTTGAAGCGCCTGCCCGAAGGCCGAGCTGGACACCGCGGTGACCAGCACACCATGTGCACCACCACCGGTCGCATCGATCACGCGCTGCGCGGCATTGTCCAGGCGCGCATTCACCACGACCTCGGCACCAGCCGTTCGCGCAAGCGCAAGCTTGTCCTCGGCGACGTCGAGCGCCACCACCCGCATACCCATTGCATTCGCGTATTGCACCGCTAGATGCCCGAGGCCGCCGATGCCGGAAATCGCGACCCATTGGCCCGGACGCGTTTCGGTTTCCTTGATGCCCTTGTACGTGGTCACACCCGCGCACAGGATCGGCGCCATGGCCACCGGATCGGCATGTTCCGGCAGCCGCGCGACATAGGCCGCTTTGCCCACCGCGTACTCGGCGAAACATCCGTTCAAGCTGTATCCGCTGTTGTGCTGGGCTTCGCACAGGGTTTCCCATCCGGCGATGCAGTATTCACAGTGACCACAGGCATCGTGCAGCCAGGCGATGCCGACGAGATCGCCCTCTTTCAGATGGTGGACACCCGGACCGAGCATCACCACCCGGCCGATCCCTTCATGGCCGGGAATGAATGGCAATGCAGGTTTGACCGGCCAGTCGCCATCGGCGGCGTGCAGGTCCGTGTGGCATACGCCTGATGCCATGACGCGCACCAGCACTTCTCCGTGATCTGGCCTTGGGAGCGGCCATTCCTCGATCGACAACGGTTGTCCGAAGCCACGGACGACCGCGGCACGCATGGTCTGCGGAATGGTCATGATGAACGTCCTGCTCACGCCCAATGGGCACTGCCCCATGTCAGCACGCATCCACCTGCTCCTTGTGATCCCGATCAAGACTGCTGCACCTGGATCACGCAGGATGTGCATCTCCAGACGAGGACCGCCACCTTGCCAGCCGACGCAAGCATCGAAAGCCGCCAATCACCCTTAGACGCCTTGCTGAAAGCCGCAGCGATGCTCGGGCCCATTCCCGCGGCGGTCGTCCATCCCTGCGATACGCTGTCGTTACAGGCAGCGCTGGAAGCGGCACGCTCTGGATTGATCCAGCCAATCCTGGTGGGGCCGCGAGCACGCATCCTGCGAGCAGCTGAATCGGCGGCTCTGGACATTCGCAATTGCCGTATCGAAGACACCGCGCACAGCCACGCGGCGGCGACGCGCGCCGTCGAACTCGCGCGCGCCGGCGAAGTCGCCGCCTTGATGAAGGGTGCGCTGCACACCGACGAGTTGATGGCCGAAGTGGTGGATCATGAACACGGCCTGCGTACCGAGCGCCGCGTCAGTCACGTCTTCGCGCTGGATGTACCTCGATATCCGAAGCTGCTGTTGTTGACCGACGGCGCGCTCAACATCACGCCCGACCTGCTGGACAAGCGCGACATCATCCAGAACGCGATCGATCTCGCACACGCAATCGGCATCGCGCTCCCGCAGGTTGCAATCCTGTCGGCGGTGGAAACGGTCAACCCGCGCATTGTTTCGACCATCGATGCTGCGGCTTTGTGCAAGATGCGGGACCGCGGCCAGATCACCGGCGGGATACTTGAGGGCCCCCTGGCCTTCGACAACGCGGTCTCGGTCGCCGCAGCCGCGATCAAGGGCATCGAATCGCCGGTCGCGGGCCATGCGGACATCCTCGTGGCGCCAGAACTGATGACCGGCAACATGCTGGCCAAGCAGATGGTGTACCTGGCCGGCGCCTCGTCGGCGGGCATCGTGCTGGGTGCACGCGTTCCGATCGCGTTGACCAGCCGGGCCGACGCAGTGCATGCACGGGTGATGTCCTGTGCGCTGGCGCGACTGCTCGCCCACTCGGCCGTGACCGTTCTTCCATGAATACCGGGATTCTTGCACTCAATATCGGCTCGTCCAGCATCAAGTTGGCGCTCTTCGATGCGGTTACGCTCGAACCGATCCTGCGCGGCAACATCACGGATGTCGGGCGCGACGCGCATGCCACCTTCACGTCACGCGGGCAAACCACCGATTCGAAACGACCCGCCGCCGCGGATATCGGCGAGGCGGTTCGCTGGCTGCTGGCCGAGCTGCGCGAGCTGTACCCGAAGGGACACCTTGCCGCGGTGGGTCATCGCGTGGTCCATGGCGGTACGCGTTTTGACAAGCCCGTCCGCATCGACGAGCACGTGTTGAAAGAACTCGAAACCTTGGCGGTTTTGGCGCCCGCGCACCAACCGGCGGAGATCGCGCTGATCAGGGACATGCAGGAGCTGTTGCCGGACGTGCCTCAAATTGCATGCTTCGATACCGCGTTTCATCGCACCCAGCCGAAGCTGTCGCAATGGTTCGCGTTACCGCGCGCGTTGAGCGAATCAGGCATCGTGCGCATCGGATTCCACGGCCTGTCGTACGAATACATCGCCAGCGCGCTGCCGCAAATCGCCGGCGCACATCCATGTGGGAAGGCCGTGGTTGCGCATCTTGGCCATGGTGCCAGCGTGTGCGCGATGCGCGACCTACGAAGCGTTTCAACGTCCATGGGTCTTACCCCACTGGATGGCCTGATGATGGGCACGCGCTGCGGCGCGATCGATCCCGGGGTATTGCTGTATCTGCAACAGCAACGCGGAATGAGTGCGCAGGACATATCGGACCTGTTGGGCAATCGTTCCGGGTTGCTGGGCGTATCCGGCATCAGCGACGACGTGCGCGTGCTGGAGGCCAGCGATGATCCTCGTGCGCGCGAAGCACTGGAAATGTTCGCCGATCGCGCTGCTGCTGCCATCGCGGTCCAGTGCGTGGCGCTGGACGGACTGGACACGTTGGTGTTCACCGGCGGCATTGGCGAAAATGCCGAGCGCACGCGCAAGCGCATCAGCGAACGCCTCCGCTGGCTCGGTGTTGAGCTAGACGATGCGCGTAATGCGAGCCACGTTCCGCGCATCAGCCCCGACGATGCGCGGATTCAGGTGCTCGTGATCCCGACCGACGAGGAACGGGTGATCGCACGCGCCACCGCGAGGCTGCTTGCGTCGTCGCCGCAGCGTTGATCGGTCTTCTGGCGGACGCCACGGTTGGGGGGTCGAGGTTGCCTGCGCCGCACAAACAGCGATCGAGTTGATCCTGGTCACAAGACAGCAGGTCTGGCGAATCATGCTTGGTCCACAAAGCCCATGTGAGGTGCACACTATGCGCACATCAAGAAACACGGCCCAGGACCGGACGACCAGCGCCACCACTGCCAACGCAAATAGCAGGATCACTACCCTGCTCGCCCCCGCGGATGTCCCGGAATCCGTGGTAACCCTGCGGGATGGCAGCGAAGTGACAATCCGAACATTACGCAAGGAAGATGGACGACTCGATCGCGACTTCATCCGCAATCTGAGCCCGGAGTCCCGCTGGATGCGCTTCCTTGGCCAGATCGGTGAGCCCAGCGATTCGCTGATTCGCAAATTGACGGAACTCGACTACCAGCACGACATGGCGTTCATCGCGTTGTCGCGGGAGGTCGGCAACGCCCACGCGATCGGCGTGAGCCGCTACAGCCTCGCGCCGGATGGTCAGTCATGCGAGTGCGCGGTCGCCGTTGCCGACGCATGGCAGGGCAAGGGGTTGGGAACTGCCCTGATGCACGGCCTCATCGACATCGCGCGTCGGCGCGGCATTCGTACCATGTTCTCTCTGGATGCCAGCGAAAACGAGCGGATGCGGGAACTGGCCCGCGACCTGGGTTTCAAGCGCGAGCAGGACCCGGACGATTCGACCCGAGTGATCCATCAGCTCGTGCTCTGAGCGCAAACCGGAACACATTCACCGTCGTCATCCGCATCGCGCTCGTGGCGCTGCGTGCATGGGTCGCCGGCCTCGGCCACCCAGGCCAGCGGCTGTGATCAACGCGCCAGCGCGTTGAGCGACCTGGCCAGAACCGGTCCTCTTGTGGTTCTTTTTTCCGCTTTGGCTGCAGCGGACACTCCCCTGCGTTCGCGCCAGCAACCTGTCTAGTTTCAACTAGTCGTTCCGCGATTCACTGCGGCAAGCACCCATTCCATTGCCTTGTTGGTTGCCTGCGGCTGCAATCGCCACGTGACGCGGCTTTCACGCGAGTCGTGCTTTTATCCGGTGCCGTGAGAGCGCATGAGTCGATCGCGCGCACGTGCGACCAGGAGGGATTCCATGTTGCTTACCAGCTTCATCCTCTTCGCGATCACGGCGTTTCTCGGCGTATGCATGGCCGGTATTCGCGAAGGCCGCCGTCGCAATCCGCCGGCATGGCTGACCATGTTCCATGGGTTGCCTGCGGCAGCCGGGCTCACCTTGCTCCTGTACGCCGCTTTTGCGTTCGGTATTCCGAAACTGGCGATCGCGGCATTGATCCTGTTCCTGGTCGCCGCAGCCGGGGGCGCGACGCTCAACCTGGTCTATCAGCAGCGCGGGCAGCTTCTGCCGCGCTGGCTGATGTACCTCCACCTGCTGCTGGCCGTCAGCGGATTCGTGTTGCTTGCGATTGATCTGTTTGCGTGAGTTTCGCGCCAGCGCGTGATGCGGGCGCGGCGGGCAGACGAGGGGCAGCCTACCCGTTTCCATTGTGTCCGCGACCGACCAGCAATTTCTGCATCGTGGCGGTGAGCCGTCCGATCGAAAGCGGCTTGCCGACGTGCGCGTCGAAGCCGCATTCATCGGCCCGGTGCACGTCTTCCGCGCGCGTGAAACCGGTCAGCGCCACCAGCGGCACTTCCCGGCCGAGTGGCAGCGCGCGCAGCCGCTGCGCCAGTTCGTAACCGTCCATTTTCGGCATGCCGATGTCGGCGAACACGATGTCGAACGGCGGCTTTCCCGGTCCGGCCTGCTCCGATCGGACTCGTTCGAACTCCGCGAGCGCCTGCTCGCCGTCGGCGGCCACCGTGACTTCGGCGCCGTCCATTTCCAGCAGGCGACCGAAAGTTTCGGCGGCTTCCACGGCGTCGTCCGCGATCAGCACGCGCACGCCTCGCCACGCGCCCTCGTTCGCAACCGACAGTTCGCGTGGAGACACGATCGCAGGGTATTCGAAGCGCGGCAACCATATGCTGAAGGCGGCGCCTTGGCCGACTCCCTGTGATGCCACCTCGATACGACCGCCTTGGTGCTCCACCAGTTGCTTGACGAGGGCCAGGCCGATGCCGAGCCCGCCCTTGCCGTGCAAGGCGCGGCTGGGTGCCTGTCCGAACAACTCGAAGATGCGCGACAAAAAGGGCTTGTCGATGCCCTGCCCGTCGTCGTGCACACTGAGCTTGCCGAAATTGCCGTCGACGGAAACCCGCACCTCCACATGGCCGCCGGGCGGCGTGAACTTGATGGCGTTGCTGACCAGGTTCCACACGATCTGTTCCAGGCGCGCGGCATCGGCACGCACCATCACAGGCTCGTCGGTTTGCGTGCAGGTCACCTCCAAGCCGGTGCTCGCAGCGTCCGCGCCCGCGGTTTCGACGATGCTGCATGCCAAACCGCCCATGTCCACGGCTTCCAGATTCAGCACCAGCTTGCCGGTGCGGATGCGCGACATGTCCAGCAGGTCGTCGATGATCTTGCCCTGGCCGCGGATGGCGCGACGGATCATCTCCAGCGCAGACTGGATCGGTTGCGACTCACGCGCTGGCGGCATGCGCGCCAGCAACTCCGTGTTGACGCTGATCAGGTTCAGCGGGTTCTTGAGTTCGTGCGAAATCACCGCGAGAAACTCGTCCTTCATTGCCCCGGATGCCGCGCCCTCGCTGCGCGCCTCGGCCATGTCCGCACGGTTCTCGTCGCGGCGGCGCAGTTCGGTCAGCGTGGCGTCATTGACGATCTTGATATAGCCGAGGAAGCGTTCGGTCTTCACGAAACTCATGAGCCCACTGCAGAACACGCGTTCACCGGACTTGGTAAGGTGCCAGCGCGTATCCTCGGAACGTCCGGTTTGCTCGGCCTGCTGCATTTCGCGGCGGGGCCGCCCGGCCTCGCGGTCTTCCGGGGTGAACACGCGCTCGATCGACTGGCCAGTCATCTCCTCCGCGCTCCAGCCGAACAGCTTCTCGGCGCCGGAATTCCAAGCGGTCACCTTGCCTTCGTGGTCCATCAGCATGATGGCGTGTTCGCGCGAGCCTTCCATCGCGCGCCGCAACTGGTCCTCGCTGGAAGTGATGCGCTCCTCGGCGCTGCGCAGGCCGGTGATGTCGATGAAGGTCAACACCGCGCCGTCGATGCGGTTCTCGCCCGTGCGGTAGGGCAGCACGCGCACGGCGTACCATCGCCCATCTCCGCTGCGCACTTCGCGCTCGATCACTTTCAGCGTTTCGAACGAGGCAGTGGCGTCTTCGGCGAGTTCCGGATAATCAAGCCGGCCCGTGATGTCCAGCAGGCTGCGGCCGATGTCGCCGGGAATGATGTTGAAGATATCGGTGGCGCGCGGCGTGAAGCGTTTGATGCGCAATCCCTGGTCGACGAAGATCGTGGCAATGTCGGTGGAGGCGATGAAGTTTTGCAGGTCGTCGTTGACCTTGGCGGTTTCCTCCACCTTGGTCTTCAATTCGTAACTGACGGTGGTCAGTTCCTCGTTGACCGACTGCAGTTCCTCCTTGCTGGTCTCGAGCTCTTCCGAAGCCGAGCGCAGTTCCTCGTTGATCGCCTGCAGTTCCCCGTTCGACGCTTTCAGTTCCTCGTTCGAGGCCTCGTATTGCTCGATCGTGCTCTGCAGGCGCTCGCGGGTGCGCTGCAGTTCCTCTTCCATGTTCTGCAGGACGGCGCTCTTTTGCACGTCGCCTGCGGGTGCCGGTTCCAGGTTCGCGCCCAGCGCGTCTTCCACTTCGTCGAAGAGCACCAGCACGAAATCGGCGCCGGCTTCCGGATCGTGGAAAGGTCGCGCGATCACGTTGACAAAGCGCGGCGGTTTGCCGACCTCCTCGATCTTGACGCGCGCCTCCACGCTCTTGTTGCCGTGCACGGCCTGGAACAGCGTGCTGCGCAGCTCGGCACGCAGCGCCGGATCAGTCGCGGCCACCAGGTTGCGGGTCGGCTCGCCACCGGGCAGGCGCAGGTAGCGCCCAACGTGCTCGGACAAGTGCACGATGCTGCCTTCGCGATCCACGATCACGGAAGGTGGCGCGTAGTACTCCAGTACCCGCTGATGCACGTCGGCAAAGGAAAAACCACGGTTCTGGTCGGCGTGCACGGGCTGCGTGGGCAGGCTCGATCCCGCCGCCAGTGGCAGCATCGAATGGCCCTGCCGCACACTGCGCGCCTGCGGGCGTGCGCGGTAGATGCGGTGGTGCTTGTCCACCACCTCGTAGTTGGCGGCCGCGCCGTCGGTGGATTCCGATGAACCGAGGAACAGGTAACCCCCCGGTCGCAATGCGAAGTGGAACATGTCCAGCAGCCGCTGCTGGACCTCACGATCGAGGTAGATCAAAAGGTTCCGGCAACTGATCAGATCGATGCGCGAAAACGGCGGATCGCGCAGAACGTTGTGCATCGCGAACAGCACGCGGTCGCGGATCGCCTTGTTGATGCGGTAACGGCGCTGTTCCTTGCCGAAGAACTGACGCAGCCGGGTCGGCGGCACGTCGGTCACGATCGACTCCGGATACACGCCAGCGCGGCCGAAGGCTATCGCGCCCTCGTCGATGTCGCTGGCGAACACCTGAAACGCCGGAGGCGTGGCGAGGGTGTGGGCCTGGTCGGCCAGCAGCATCGCGATCGAATACGCTTCCTCGCCGGTGGCGCAGCCCGGCACCCATACGCGCACCGGTTCGTCGCGCCGGCCGCCGTGCATGATCTCGGGCATCACCTCGCGCTCCAGCGCGTCGAAAGATTCGCGGTCGCGGAAGAAGTTGGTGACGCCGATCAGCATGTCGTCCAGCAGCGCCCGCGCTTCCTCCGGACGCTCCTTCAGGAAATCCCGATAGGCCGGCAGGTTCTGCTGCACGTTGACCTGCATGCGCCGCTCGATCCGGCGCAGCACGGTGGCGCGCTTGTAGTAGCGGAAGTCGTGGCCGGAGCGCACCGCCAGGATTTCAAGGATTTCGCGAAGCGCGTGTTCGGACGCTTCGCTCTCGTCCGGGGGCGTCCTGAGGATCGGCGCATTGGCGTCGGGAGGCTCGGGCAACTGGATCGCGCGCGCGTTGTTCCACCACTCGATCAGCTTGTCGGGAATCTCCGCGACCGGCAGCACGAAATCGATCTGGGCGGCTGCGATCGCGCTGCGCGGCATGTCGTCGTATTCGGCATCGTCGGGCGACTGCACGAACGTCACCCCGCCCTGCTCCTTGATGCGCGCGATGCCGACCGCGCCGTCCGCACCGGTGCCGGACAGCACGATGCCCACGGCCTTGTCCTGATGGGTGTCGGCGAGCGTGCGGAAGAACAGATCGATCGCCACATGATGCCCGCGCGGACGGGCTGCTTCGGTCACCTGCAGGTGACCGTCGCTCATCGTGAGGTCCTGGTTGGGCGAGATCACGTAGACGTGATCGGGCTCCAGCAGGGTCGGCTCAGTGACCTGTATGACCGGCATCCGGGTCGAACCCTGCAGGACCTTGTCGGCGACGCTCTCGTGCCTGGGCGACAGGTGCAGGATCACCACGAAGGCCAGCCCGGTCTTCTTCGGCATGTGCTCGAGGAACGCTTTCAGAGCAACCAGTCCGCCGGCCGACGCGCCCAGCCCGACGACCGGAAACGGCAAGTCGCTGCGATCACGGGTGTCCGGATTGCGCGTGACTCCGGCTTCGTGATCGGTCCCGGTTTTGTCGGCCATGGCTCGCCGCGGGCGTCATCAATGGAAGATATCCATCATCCGGGGTTGCGCGTAAAGCGCAAGTGATTTCGGGGCGTGCGCATCGCACCTCTGTCGTCGAGAGGAGCGGCCGCAGGTCGAGCGCAGGGGCGAGAGTACGAATCTCGCGGCGACGTTCAGCATGCGATGCCGGACCTCACTGGTATGCATTGCTTCCGCATTCGAAAGGAGAGGGAAAGCGTCAACAGCATTCATTCACGCGGCGGCACGTGTTCTCGATCGCGGACTGCATCATGTTGTCCCCCTGACCGGCCGTTTCCGGCCGGCTTCATGGCGCGACCGCCGGAATCGGTGTGTTTTCCGACCGAGGCAAACCGATTCCGGGTTCCGCCCGCAAACAACGCGGTCGGCGCCCGGAATGACCAGTGTTCCGTCGGTCAGCGTTTCGCCCGGAAAAACTCCCGCAGCAGCTTCGCCGAGGCTTCGGCGAGCAATCCACCCTCCACCTCGACACGATGGTTGTGCAACGCGGACGTCAACGTGTCGAACACGCTGCCCGCGGCGCCGGTTTTCGGATCGGTGGCGCCATAGACCACCCGCGCCACGCGTGCGTGCACCAGCGCCATCGCG
>Ga0207660_10001960_pt1 | contig 13720 bp, 15 predicted proteins | sample KBSC73BmetaG_FD_184335 | JGI IMG/M metagenome (GOLD analysis project Ga0207660, IMG submission 184335) | Corn rhizosphere microbial communities from Kellogg Biological Station, Michigan, USA - KBS C7-3B metaG (SPAdes) (version 2) | ecosystem: Host-associated > Plants > Roots > Rhizosphere ... | reverse complement strand
CGGTCTATCGCCACGGCTGGCGGATAGCGACTTTCATCCTGACCCTGCCGATCACCGGTGCGATCGGATGGGTGCTTCTCGGCTGGATGAAGCGGCGCGATCGCGACCTGCTGCGGCGGATCGTCGACGCGGGCGTTCCCGCAATCGCGGCGACTCTGCTTCTCTTCTGGCAGACTCGCACCGCGCCCGCCTCGCAAATGATGTCAGTGATCGGCGCTGCGTCGCTGATGTGGTTTCTTGTTCCGCGATTCTGGAAAAGCGGCCAGCCGATCCTGGTCGTGTTTGGCACCTGCGCGGTGATCCTGATCGGCGCCGGGATTGGAATCCCGTTCGTCGTCGGGTTCATCCCGGAGCCCAAGCCCACCGCCTACGAGAAAGCCATCGGCAAGGCCAACGCGCTGTGCAGCTCCTTGTGGGGCCTCCACCCGATCGCCCTGCAGCCCAAGGGACTCGTCTTCACCTTCGTCGACCTCGGGCCGCGGCTGATCACGGTCACCCACCATGACGCGATCACCGGCCCCTACCACCGCAACTGGCGCCAGATCGTCGACGTGATGAAGGCATGGCGTGGAAGCGCAAGCCAAGCGCACCAGATCATCGTCGACAAATATCATTCCAACTATGTGCTGAGCTGCCCGGACAGCTCAACCACGACGATCTTCAATTCCGAGGTGCCCAACGGCTTTTACGGCCAGCTGACTCGCGGCGAGGTGCCCAAGTGGCTTCAGCCGGTGCCTCTGCCGAAGGATTCGCCGTACCAGATGTGGAAAGTGGTCGGCTAGGCGAGCAGGTGCGGGAAGCTTTGCCTTAGGCCGTCGATCACGAACTGGGCGGCAAGCGCGGCGAGGATGACGCCGAGGATCCGGGTGATCGCCGCTTCGACCTTGTCGCCGATTAGCCGCATCAGCGGGCCTGACGCGAGGAGCGTCGCCAGCGTGATCAGGATGACGACGGTGATTGCGGCGAGCACGACCGCCACGTGAAGCGGCGTCTCGGCGCGCGACACCCAGAGCATGGCGCTGGCGATCGAACCGGGGCCGGTGATCATCGGCATCGCCATCGGGAACACGCTGATGTCGTCGGCTTCCGGAGTCCCTTCGATCGATTCGGCGCGCTTCTCGCGCCGCTCGGTGCGGCGCTCAAACACCATCTCCACCGCGATGTAGAAGAGCAGGATCCCGCCCGCGATCCGGAAGCTCGCAAGGCTGATCCCGAGCCACTGGAGCATCGGACGGCCCAGCAGCGCGAAGAACATCAGGATCGCCCAGGCGATCAGCGACGAACGGATCGCCATCGCGCGCCGATGCGCCGGCGAAGTCCCGCGGGTGAGGCTGGCGAAGATCGGAGCGCAGCCCGGCGGGTCGATGATCACCAGGAAAGTGACCAGCGCCGAGCCGAACAGCTCGATCACAGGCCCTCCGGGTCCGCCAGGCCGGCCCTGCGGTGCGCGGCGACGAGCGTGTTGCGCATCAACATGGCGATGGTCATGGGACCGACACCGCCGGGCACCGGCGTAATCGCCGCCGCGACCTCGGCCGCTTCGTCGTAAGCGACGTCGCCGACGAGCCGCCCCTTGCCGTCGTCGGTCGGGATGCGGTTGATCCCGACGTCGATCACCGTTGCGCCCGGCCTGATCCAGTCGCCGCGGATCATCTCCGGGCGGCCGACAGCGGCGACGACCACGTCGGCACGCCGCACCACGGCCGGAAGATCGCGGGTACGCGAATGGGCGATGGTGACCGTCGCGTGATCGCCGAGCAGGAGCAGCGCCATCGGCTTTCCGACGATGTTCGAGCGGCCGACGACGACCGCTTCGAGCCCCGCGAGGCTGCCGAGCTCCAGTCGAAGCAGGTGAAGGCAGCCGAGCGGGGTGCACGGCACCAGCGCGTCGAGGCCGGTCGCGAGCCGGCCGGCATTCATCGCGTGGAAGCCGTCGACATCCTTCGACGGATCGATGGTGGCAATCACGCGGGCGGCGTCGATCTGGTTTGGCAGCGGAAGCTGGACGAGGATTCCGTCGACGCGTTCGTCGGCGTTGAGATCGAGCACGAGCTGCAGCAACTCGTCCTCGCTCGTGGTGTCAGGGAGGTTATGCGCGAAGCTCGCCATTCCGGCCTCGGCCGTCGCGCGGTTCTTGGACCGGACATAGACGGCACTTGCCGGGTCTTCGCCGACGAGGACGGTCGCCAGCCCCGGCGGTCGCCCCGCTTGCCGCTGGAAGGCGGCGACATGCGCGCCCACCCGCTCCCGGATCGCCAGCGCGGCGGCCTTGCCGTCGATCCGCTTCGCCGTCATCCGCCGTAATAATATTGGGCCACGACGCCGCCGAGCAGCTTCTCGATGACCTCGATCAACAGCAGGATGACCAGCGGCGAGAAATCGAGGCCGCCGAAATCGGGCAATATCCGGCGGATCGGCCGGTAGAGGGGCGCGGTAATGCGATCGAGCGCGACGGCGACGGTGCGCACGCCGTTCGAGCTGGTGTTGAGCACATTGAACGCCAGCAGCCAGCTCAGGATCACCTGGATGATGATGATCCAGAACAGGACGTTCAGCAGGAGGTCGACAATTTCGACGAGCGCGAAAAGCATGGCCGGCGCTTAGCGGCGAGTGCGCTAGGGCGCAAACCTCTCCGGCTCGGCGACCGCGAGGATCTCGGCGAAATCGTCCTCGCGGTCCGACCATTCGGCGATCGGCGTCCAGCCCCCGGCGAGCAGAAGGAGGCGTCCTCCGCGCGGCGGATATTTGTGGCTGTTCTCGGTATGGATCGACGAACCGGCGGCAAAGCGGAAGCGCCGTCCGGCAATCGAGAAGTCGACATCCCGGCTGGCGACGAGGTGCATTTCGACGCGCGAGAGGATGTCGTTCCAGCGCGCTTCGTGGCGGAAAGCGTCGATGGGGATTTCGGCGTCGAGCTCGCGGTTGATCCGCCGCAGGAGGTTGAGGTTGAACTCGGCAGTGACGCCCTCGGGCTCGTCATAGGCGGTGAGCAGCCGCTCGACCGGCTTCATCCGGTCCATGCCGATGAGAAGCTGGGCGCCGGGACCGAGCAGCGCGCGGAACTGGCGCAGCAGGTCGGTCGCGCTCCATGGCACGAAGTTGCCGATGGTCGAACCTGGGAAGAAGCCGAGCTTGGGCAGATGTTCGATTCCGCCCGGAAGGCCGAACGGCCGGGCGAAATCGGCGACGACGGGAATGACCTCGAGGCCGGGGAAACGCTTCTGAAGCTCGTCCGCGCTTTGCTCGAGATAATCGCCGGAAATGTCGACCGGGATATAAGCGACGGGCGCGATCGCCTCGAGCAGGATCGGGGTCTTGGTCGCCGATCCCGCGCCGAACTCGATGACCGCCGCACCTTTTGGGACGCGCCGAGCGACCTCGGGCATGATGTCGCGCAGCAGCGCCGTCTCGGTCCCGGTCGGATAATAGGATTCGAGCCGCGTGATCTGGTCGAACAACTCGGATCCGCGACGGTCGTAGAGCCACCGCGCTGGAATCGCGGGGATCGGCGCGGAAAGCCCCGCGAGCACGTCGTCGCGGAATGTCCTGGTTTGCGGATCAAGCGTCGCGAGCAAGGCGCACTCCCGTGAATTGCCACCGCGCATGCGGCGGGAAGAAGTTGCGGTAGGAGGCGCGGCTGTGCCCGAGCGGAGTCGCGCAGCTCGCGCCCTTGAGCACGAACTGGCCGCACATGAACTTGCCATTATATTCGCCGACCGCCCCGGCTGGCGGCGCGAAGCCGGGGTAGGAAGCGAAGGCGCTCTGCGTCCATTCCCACACGTCGCCGAACACCCCGCCGCCGGGGCTCGGAACGACGGCGCCGGGCTGGCTGAGCTGGTTGCCGAGCGCTGGATCGGCCGAAGCGGCGAAATCTTCCCATTCGGCCTCGGTCGGCAGCCGCGCCCCGCCCCAGCGCGCGAACGCGTCCGCTTCGTAATAGCTGACGTGGGCTACGGGCGCGGCCCAGTCGATCTCCCGGAGGCCGCCGAGTGTGAACTCGCTTTCGTCGCCGCGCCAGTAGAGCGGGGCGGAAACCTGCTCGCGCTGCACCCAGTCCCAGCCTTCTGAGAGCCATAAAGTCGGCGTGCGATAGCCGCCATCGGCAATGAACTCGCGCCACTCCTCGTTGGTCGCTCGGCGATTCGCGATTTCGTGGCCGGAGAGGAAGACCCGGTGCCGCGGCCGCTCGCTGTCGAACGCGAATCCGGTATCGCCGGCGCCGATCTCGACAATGCCCTCGCGGCCGCCATGCCACGATAATGGCTCGACGGCGAAGCAGCCTGGCGGCGGAAGCTCGCCGTAGGCCGGCTCGAGCGGGTTCTCCGCGAAGGTGGCCAGGATATCGGTGAGGAACAGCTCCTGGTGCTGCTGCTCGTGGTTGATACCGAGCTCGATCAGGTCCAGCGCGCCCGGCGGAAGCGCGGGCAGCACGCGCTCGAGCGCTTCGTCGACGTGCGCGCGATAGGCGCGGACCTCGTCGAGGGACGGGCGGCTGAGCATTCCCCGGCGCGGCCGCGAATGGCGCGGTCCCTCGGCTTCGTAATAGCTGTTGAAGAGGAACGCATTGTGCTCGTCGAACGCGCGGTATCCGGGCGCGTGGTCGCGAAGCACGAAAGTCTCGAAGAACCATGTCGTATGGGCCAGGTGCCACTTGGCCGGCGAAGCGTCCGGAAACGGCTGGATCGTCGCGTCGGCGTCGGACAGCGGCTCGGCGAGGTCGAGGGCCAACCTTCTCGTCGCGAACAGCCGAGAGGCGAGATCGCCGAGAGGCGTTAGGCGGGCCTGGGTCGCCATAGGGTTGCGGCCCTTAGACGAAAACGCCCCGTGTGTCGCCCAAGGAAGGAGACGCTAGGTCCGTGTGGCGCCGGGTTGCCACAGCACGTCGCCTCCTTCGCGCGCGGCGACGAAGCGCGCGGCGACGAATAAATGATCCGAGAGCCGATTGAGGTAGGCGAGCAGCTGCGGATTGAGCGGCTCGGCCTCGTGGAGGGCGACCGCTGCCCTCTCAGCGCGCCGAACGACGGTTCGGGCGAGGTGTAGCGCCGCGACGGCAGCCGAACCGCCGGGCAGGATGAAGCTCGTCAGTGGCTCGAGCGCCTGGTTCATCTCGTCGATCTCGACTTCCAGGCGGGCGACCTGGCTGGCGACGATCCGAAGCGCGCCTTCGACCTCGCCTGGGGTCGCGACGTCGGCACCGAGGTCGAACATCTCGTTCTGCACCTGCAGCAGCCGGTAGGCGACGTCGCCGCCGCCGAGCGCCGCGATGGCGACACCTATGGCGGCATTGGCTTCGTCGACCTCGCCGATCGCGGCCATGCGCAGGCTCGACTTGCTGACGCGGCTGCCGTCGACCAGCCCGGCGCTGCCGCCGTCCCCTGTCCGAGTGTAGATCTTGTTGAGCTTGACCAAGCGGGCGGCCCTAGTGGCTGGCGGCGCCCGCGACCGCCAGGATCAGGACCACGAGAATGATGGCGATGGCCTGGAACATCACCCGGCGACGCATCCACATCTGCGACTGCTCGCCGGTGACGTCCTTGCCCGAGGCCATGGCAATCACGCCTCGAACGAGCACGTACACCACCGCCGCCATCGCCAGCAGAAGCAGGATGAGGAGGAGGATCCGCATGGGCGCGCCTTAGGCGTCGACGAAGCCGAAACCAAGCGGAAGCTTGCCCGCGGCGAGGTCGGCGGCGAGCGCATGGCCGTCGGCGCCATTGTCCCGCATCGCGGCGAGCGTCGGCGCGAGATCGCGCTTGGCGAGACGGCGGCCATCCGCATGCGCCACGAGCGGATGGTGGAGGTAGGTGGGTTCGGGCAAATCGAGGAGCATCTGCAGCAGTCGCTGCACCGGTGTCGAAGCGCGCAGGTCCGCTGCGCGGGTGACGAGCGTGACGCCGGTCGCGGCATCGTCGACGACGCAGGCGAGGTGATAGGCGGCAGGCGCGTCCTTGCGGGCGAGGATCACGTCGTCGAAGTCGTCGCGCGTCGAGGTGAAGCGGCGGCGATCGGATTCGGTCCATGACGGCAGGCCGGTCAGCGCCAGCGCTTTTGTGGCATCGATCCGCCAGCTGTGCGGCGCGGACGCGCGGCGCCCGGGATCGTCGTGCAGCCGGCGGCAGGTGCCTGGATAATGCGCCGAGCGGCCATGCGGCGCCTCGAGCGCGGCGGCGATATCGCCGCGCGTGCAAAAGCAGGGATAGACCAGCCCCTGATCACGGAGCTTGGTCAAAGCTGCCTCGTAGGCATTGGCCCTTTCCGACTGCACGAACACCGGCTCATTCCAGTCGAGTCCAAGCCAGCGCAGGTCCTCCATGATCCCCTCGACGAACTCCGGCCGGCTGCGCATCTGGTCGAGATCCTCGATCCTGAGCAGAAATCTGCCGCTCTCACGTGCCCGCGCATGCCCAAGGACAGCACTCCAGGCGTGCCCGAGGTGCAGCTTTCCCGTCGGCGAGGGCGCGAAGCGCGTGACGATCATCGGCCTTGTGACCGAAACAGCTCTTGACCCGGAGTCATCGGAAATGCTGTCATAGGCATGTCACGCCGGGTTGGCATCCGGCTCGACGCAAGGGAAGCGGGCCGGCGCCCTCTCCTCCTTGAGTGCGACGAGGCCGGAGAGCTGGAGTTCGGACCACCGGACGAAAGGCTTGTCGCGCTCGAATGTATCACCCTGAGTTGATCCGCCATCCGGAAAGCTGCCCGGCGCTGGTGCTCAACGCCGACTACACGCCCCTGTCTTATTACCCGCTGTCGCTGTGGCCATGGCAGACGGCGGTCAAGGCGATGTTCCTCGAGCGCGTGGACGTCGTCGCGCATTACGAACGCGAGGTGCACAGCCCAAGCGTCGCGCTGAAGCTCCCCAGCGTGATCGCGCTTCGCGACTATGTGCGTCCCAATGAATATCCCGCCTTCACCCGGTTCAACCTGTTCCTGCGCGACAAATTCCGCTGCGTCTATTGCGGGTCGGCGCGTGAGCTGACGTTCGACCATGTGGTTCCGCGCGCCCATGGCGGCCGCACGACGTGGGAAAATGTCGCGACCGCCTGCGCACCGTGCAACCTCAGGAAGGGCGGGCGGACGCCGAACGAGGCGCATATGCACCCACACCGCGAGCCCGTCCGCCCGACGACGTGGCAGCTCCAGGAGCACGGCCGCGCCTTTCCGCCCAACTATCTCCACGAAAGCTGGCGCGATTACCTCTACTGGGACGTCGAGCTGGAGCCTTAAACGCCGCTCAGGAACTTGCGCACCACGGGCGACACGTCGTCGCGCCGCAGCGCAACCGCCACATTGGCGATCACGAATCCCGCCGCGCTTCCGCAATCGTAGCGCTCGCCGTCGAAGCGGTAGGCGTGGAACGGCTGCGTGCCGATCACCTTGGCCATCGCGTCGGTGAGCTGGATTTCGCCGCCCGCGCCGGTCTCCTGCTCGTCGAGCGCGCGCATGACCTCGGGCTGGAGGATGTAGCGGCCGGGCAGCATCAGGTTCGACGGCGCGGTGCCGGGCGCGGGCTTTTCGACCATGCCGCGGATTTCGGTCAACCGGCCGTCGCTGTCGCCGGGATCGATCACGCCATATTTGTGGGTCTCGCTGTCGGGCACTTCGAGCGCGGCGACAAGGTTGCCGCCGACGCGCTCGTAGGCCTCGATCATCTGCGCGAGGCAGCCGGGCTTCCCCAGCATCAGCTCGTCCGGAAGTAGCACCGCGAACGGCTCGTCGCCGACGATGTGCCGGGCGCACCAGACCGCGTGGCCGAGGCCGAGCGGCTGCTGCTGACGCACGCTGACGACCTCGCCGAATCCTGAGCGCGACGGCTCCAGCGCGTCGAGCTTCTTGCCGCGCTCGCGCATGGTCGCCTCGAGCTCGAAGCCGATGTCGAAATAATCGTCGAGCGCCGCCTTGCCGCGACCGGTGACGAAGATCAGCTGCTCCATCCCCGCCTCGCGCGCCTCGTCGACGGCGTACTGGATCAGCGGGCGATCGACGATCGTCACCATCTCCTTGGGGATGCTCTTGGTCGCGGGGAGGAGGCGAGTGCCGAGGCCGGCGACCGGGAACACGGCCTTTCTGACGCGTCCGGCCATTTATAGCCCCGGGGTCGTCGTCGGCATTCCCGGCGCGGGCTGCGTTCCGGGCTGCTGCTGGCTGGGCGCGATTTCGGAGCCGGGGGGTAGCGACGGCGCCGAGCCGCCGGTTGGCGGCGGAAGGTTGAACGGGTCCTGCGGCCGCGGCTCCGACCGCTTCATCAGTTCGTCGACGCGCGAAGGCTTGGCATAGGTGGGAATGGTCAGCAGCTCATTCGGAGTCGGCGTCGCCCGCGCCATCATCGGCTTGACGGGAAGCGACTGGCCCGTGGCCGGCTTCAGGTCGGCGACATGGCCGCAGCCGGCAAGCAGGACCGCTCCGCAAGCGGCCATGATGCGCGTCAACTTCATCGCTGCCGACTAGCCGTTCGCCGGGCGTTAGGCTAGCGGCCCTCGTCATGCGGACCCTCATTCTCGCCGGCGCGCTGCTCGCGCTCGCCTCGTGCAACAAGCCGTCCTCGCCGACAGCCAACCAAAGCTCGGCCGCGGCTCCGGAGGTGCCCGGAAAGGGCGTCGACCGGACGCACAAGGGCCAGGCGGAGCCCGCGACCGCGTTCAACGACCCCGACGGAAAGCCGACGAGCCTCAAGGCGTTCGCGGGCAAGCCGACGCTCGTGAATCTGTGGGCGAGCTGGTGCGCGCCGTGCATCAAGGAACTGCCGACCCTCGACCGGCTCGCCCAGGCGAACGATGGCAAGCTCAACGTCGTTGCGATCAGCCAGGACATGGACGTTCCGCACGCCTCGGTCGTGGCATTCCTCAAGACTCACAAAATTGCCAACCTTCAGTCCTACCAGGACCCCAAGATGGCGCTCTCCGGAGCGCTGGACGCCGAAGTGCTGCCGACCTCCATCCTCTATGATTCGAACGGCCACGAGGTGTGGCGCTACGTCGGCGACCAGGACTGGACGAGCGCCGCGGCGGCCAAGCTCCTTGCCGAAGGCGGCGCCTGACCGACTCGGCGTCGCCGATCCGCTCAGCCAGTCAATCGCGGAGCAGTTCGTTGATGCTGGTCTTGGAGCGCGTGCGTTCGTCGACGCGCTTGACGATCACCGCGCAGGCGAGCGCCGGACTACCCTCCTTGCCGGGCAGCGCGCCGGGAACGACCACGGAATAAGCCGGCACTCGGCCATACATAACTTCGCCGGTCGAGCGGTCGACGATCTTCGTCGACGCGCCGAGGAACACGCCCATCGAGAGCACGCTTCCGCGCTCGACGATGACGCCTTCGGCGACCTCGGAGCGGGCGCCGATGAAGCAATCGTCCTCGATGATCACCGGGCCGGCCTGGAGCGGCTCGAGAACCCCGCCGATCCCGGCGCCGCCCGAGATGTGCACATTCCTGCCGATCTGCGCGCAGCTTCCGACGGTTGCCCAGGTGTCGACCATCGTTCCTTCGCCGACGTGCGCACCGATATTGACGAAACTCGGCATCAGCACTGCGCCCGGCGCGATATAGGCGCCGCGGCGGACGATCGCCCCGGGCACGGCCCGGAAGCCGGCGGCAGCGAAGTCCTTTTCGCCCCATCCGGCGAATTTGGACTCCACCTTGTCCCACCAGTGAGCGCCGCCAGGACCGCCCGCGATCGCTTCCATCGGGTTGAGACGGAATGACAGCAGCACGGCTTTTTTGAGCCATTGGTGCACGGTCCAATCCGCTCCCGATCGTGCCGCGATCCGCGCTTCGCCCCGGTCGAGCGCGGCGATGGCGGCATCGACCGCGGTGCGGATCTCGCCGCGCGTTTCCGGTCCGACCGCGTCGCGTTCCTCCCAGGCGCGCTCGATCACCGGCCGAAGCTGCTCATCCATTCTCGACCCCCAGTATCGACTCGAGCCACGCGCCGACGTTGCCGATCCGCTCGTCAACGACCCGACTGTCGTAATTGTGGTTGCCGCGTTCGGAGCCGTTGTCGACCCAAATCGTGGTCATTCCGAGCGCTTTGGCGGGCGCCAGGTTCTGCACCATGTCGTCGGCCAGGAGCGCATGTGAAGGATCGATCCCGAAGCGTTCGCATAGCAGCGCATAGCCGTGCGGATCGGGCTTCGGCCGGTAGCTGCTGGCATGGATGTCGTGGAGCTCGTCGAAATGCTCGCCGATCCCGATCCTCTCGAGTACTCGGCGGGCGTAGGGCGCATCGCCATTGGTGAAAACGAAGCGCCGGCCGGGAAGCCTTGGAAGAAGCCGCGCGAGGCGATCATCGCACTGGACGCGGTCGAGGGCGATGTCGTGCACATCCTCTAGGAAATGCCCCGGATCGACGTTATGCTCCTTCATCAGCCCGGCGAGCGTCGTGCCATGCTCATGAAAATGCGACTTCTGCACCCTCCTCGCTTCCTCGGGGGTGCAATCGAGCAGGCGCCGGATGTACGCGCCCATCCTCTCATCGATCAGCGAAAACAGGCCGGTCGAAGCGGGATAGAGGCAATTGTCGAGGTCGAAGATCCAGTCTCGAACGTGCTCGAAGCGGGAGTCCATGCCCTTGACAGCGGTAGACAATTCAACCGCTTAAGCAAATTGAAAGGTTCGGATAACCATGTATCGGATGGGGAAGCCGTGCACTTTCAACGGCTTGAGCGGAGTTAGATCATGACAAAACGGCTATTGGCGTCGACCGGCTGCGCGGTCGTGCTGGCGTTCAGCGTTTCCGCCTGCGGAGGCGGCGGTGGTGGAGGCGGCGGTGTCAATCCGATCACACCCCCGCCGGTCACGACTCCGACGCCCACGCCGACTCCAACGCCGACGCCGACTCCCACACCGACGCCGACGCCGACACCCACGCCGACTCCCGGCAGCGGTTTCGACACCCCGGAATATGAAGCCTCCAACTATGCGGTCGCGGCAAATGCGATCGCCGCCTATAATGCCGGCGCGACCGGCGCCGGAATCAAGATCGGCATCGTCGACAGTGGCCTCAATCCAACACTCGACGAATTCGCGGGCCGGATCGATCCGGCGAGCGGCGACGTGGCCGGCGCTCGCGGCCTCGGCGACGATGGCGGCCACGGTACGGCGGTGACGGCCGTCGCGGCTGCGGCGCGCAACAATGAGAATACAATGGGCGTCGCTTTCGACGCGACGATCGTCGCCGAACGCGCCGACGACCCGGGGAGCTGCACGTCTACCGACGGTTGCCAGTTCTTCGACGGGGCTATCGCGTCAGGCATCGACGCCGCCCGCCAGGCGGGAGCCAGAGTCATCAACCTGTCGCTCGGCGGTTCGGCGCCGTCACCCATCGTGATTGCCGCGATGCAGCGCGCCGTCAGCGCGGGAATTGTGATCGTCATCGCCGCCGGCAATGACAGCACCACCGATCCGGATGCGTTCGCTTTGACTCCGGCCCAGGAGTTCCCGGGCTCCGTCATCATCGCCGGAGCGCTCAACCAGGACGACGTGTCGATCGCGAGCTTCTCCGACCAGGCCGGAAGCGGTGCGAGCTTTTATCTGATGGCGGTTGGCGTAAAGGACCGCGCGCCCGACCAGACCGGTGCCCAGTTCCTGTGGTCCGGCACCAGCTTCTCCGCGCCGACGATCAGCGGCGCCGTCGCGTTGCTGGCGCAGGCATTTCCCAATCTCACCGGGCAGCAGATCGTGCAGATCCTGTTCAACAGCGCCGACGATCTCGGCGCTCCGGGCGTCGATCCGATCTTCGGGCATGGCGCCTTGAACCTCGCCCGAGCCTTCGCGCCGCAAGGCGCGACGACCATGGCCGACAGCAAAATCCCGGTGGGCGGGATGAACGGCGACCTGCCGGGCGCCGCCGGCGACGCCGCATCTCACGGGTCGATGGGGGCCATCATCCTCGACGGCTACAAGCGCGCCTATGTCCTCAATCTCGCGGCCACGCTGCGGCATGCGATGGTCGATCATCCGCTGGAGCGCTCGCTCCAGAACGACGTGAGGCAGTCGGGCGGCGCGGCCGGTCCGCTCAATATCGCGATGACGGTGCGCGAGAATCACAACCTTGCGCAGGGCTATCAGCTGGAAGGGGGCATGAATATCGGCCCGGAGGACCGGCGAAAGGCGCAGCTCATCGCCGGCTCCGCCGTTGCCCGGATCGACAACCAGACCGCCATCGCGTTCGGATTCGCCGACGGGGCGAAAGCGATGGAGCGGCGGCTGACGGGCGTGGCCCAGGGCGCTTTCCTGGTCGCCAACGACATCGAGGGAAGCCCGGGTTTCCTGGCCAAGCGCGGCAGCAGCATGGCCGTGCGCCATCAGTTCGGATCGACCGGGGTGACGATCTCCGGCGAGACCGGATCGGTGTGGCAGGAAGTGCAGACCAGCGCGACCGGGTCGCCCTACCGCCTGACCAGTGTCGCCGTCGATCACCAGTTCGGACGCAACCGGCTGCAGCTCGGGCTCAGCCGGCTCAACGAAACGGATACGGTTCTCGGCGGGCGAATGGCCAGCGCGCTCGGCGGCGGCGGATCCAACTCGCTGTTCCTCGATGCCGAGGCGCGGCACGACTTCGGCCGCGGCTGGACCGGGACTCTGACAGCGCGGCGGGGCTGGACCGACTTCAACGGCGGCAAGTTCCAAACCGACGCTTATTCGTTCGACGTCGCCAAGGTCGGCGTCTTGGGAACCAGCGACACGCTCGCCTTCCGAATTGCGCAGCCCCTGCGGGTAGACCACGGAGGCTTCGGGATGTTGCTTCCCACGTCCTATGACTATTTTACGCAGACGGCGACGGATTCATTCCAGACGATGTCGCTGACGCCGAGCGGGCGCGAGGTGGACGGCGAGGTCAGCTACGGGAAGGACCTGCTGAGCGGCAACGCCTGGCTCGGCGGCAACGTCTTCTACCGCCGCGACCCCGGACACATCGCCAACTCGCCGAACGATCTCGGCGCTGCGATCCGGTTCAGCCTCGGCTTCTGACGCCGGGGCTGGGGAGGGGCGAGCGGCGGAGCCTGGGTTCGCTCACGCGCTCCGCCGCCTGAACCGCGGCACGAGCATCCCTACTCCGGCGCGGTAGCGGCGGTAGTCTTCGCCGAACACGTCGGTCAGGTCGTGCTCCTCGTAACGGATCGCGACGAGCATGTAGATCGACAGCCCCACCGCGAGCAGCAGGTGCCCGGCCGTCATATGCGGAGTCGCCCAGAAGGCGAGGAAGAAACCGGCGTAGAGCGGATGGGCCACCCAGCGATAGAATAATGGCTGGCGGAGCTCCGGCGCCGCCTGCTTCGCGCCGCGCAGGTTCAGCCACGCCTGTTGCAAGCCGAACAGTTCGAAATGGTTGATGAGGAAGGTCGTCACGAGGACGATTCCAAAGCCGGCCCAGAACAAGGCCCAGAGAATGCCGCTCAGCCAGCGATCGGCCGGCCCGACGAGCCACACGTCCTTGCCGATCGGTTGCCAAAACCAGAACAGGATGAGGAGCGCGATGCTGGCGAAGACCACGTAGACGCTGCGCTCCGCGGACGGCGGCACGATCCGGGTCCAGGCGCGCTTGAACGCCGGCCGGGCCATGATGCTGTGCTGGAGCCCGAAGAGCGCGATGAGCGCCACGTCGACCACGGCAGCGGCGACGGGCGTGAGCGACGAAGCCGGAGCGTCGACCGTCTTCGGGACCGGCAGGTTTCCGACGAACGCGATGAGGTACAGAAAGGTCGCGAAAAAGACCGCGTAGCAG
>Ga0207660_10001957_pt1 | contig 13740 bp, 20 predicted proteins | sample KBSC73BmetaG_FD_184335 | JGI IMG/M metagenome (GOLD analysis project Ga0207660, IMG submission 184335) | Corn rhizosphere microbial communities from Kellogg Biological Station, Michigan, USA - KBS C7-3B metaG (SPAdes) (version 2) | ecosystem: Host-associated > Plants > Roots > Rhizosphere ... | reverse complement strand
AGGGCGATGAATGGGTTGCGGGCACAGGCGAAGCCGCCGACGTCGGCCGCACCCTTGAAGCGGCCGATGACGCCCGATGAAGTGCGAGGCTCGGTCAACGGCTACGTGGAGTTCGGCTCGCATGGGCTAAGGCACGGATGGCTGCCGAATCTCGACCTCGCCGAGCAGGAGGACGAGATCAGCGGCAGTGTCGAACGGTGCGCCTCGCTTACCGGCTCTCGGCCCGCCGCCTTCGCTTACCCCTATGGGATGTTCGACCGGCGATCCGAACGATTGACGCAAGAAGCAGGCTTCGATTGCGCCTGCACCACGCGAAATGTTGGAGTGTCGCGAGTCAGCCGTTCTTTCGCCCTCCCGCGCGTGCAGGTCGGCAATAACGATTCGGCCGGCCTGCAGCGCACCCTGGCCCGCGTGCGGGCGGATTGAGGGTCGACGGTCCGGCCGTGAAGAACAAGATCGCGATCCTCATCCCTTACTTCGGAGAATGGCCGGCCTGGATCGACTTCTTTGTCGAAAGCTGCCGCTGGAATCCCGGGATCCAGTGGTTCCTGTTCAATGATCGAGCGCCGCCGGAGAACCGGGCGCCGAACGTCAAGCACCTCCGTGTTCCGTTCACCGAATACCGGAACCAGGTGTCGGACGCGCTGGGCGTCGAGGTCCGCGCGGAAATCCCGTACAAGCTGTGCGACGTCCGGCCTGCCTTGCCTTTCGTGCACGCCGATTTGGTACGCCCGTTCGATTTCGTCGGTACCGGCGACCTCGACGTGATCTACGGCGACATCCGCAGCTTCTATGATGATGGCTTGCTCGCAAACTATGATTTGTTCTCCTCGCACGCTGACCGCGTATCGGGGCATTTCACCTTGATGCGCAATCGGGTGGACGTGGTGAACGCGTTTCGCCGGGCGCCGCGCTGGAAAGCCGCATTCCGCAACACCGAATATGTCAATTTCGACGAGCGCGCGTTTTACAACCTGTTCGCCCTGCGGCGGCGATGGCGACCCGGCGGATCGGCCGCCGAGTCAATCCGCTGTTTCTTCCGCGAGGCTTACAGCACGCCGGGCGTGACCGACCGGATGCGCTGGTACTGGAAGGATGGCCGGCTAACCAATGAGTTCTATCCGCACCACCCGTTCATGTACCTTCACTTCATGAGCTGGCACAGCAACCGCTGGTACAAGGATCAGCGGGGCGCGGACCCGAGCGCGCCCGCCCCATGGGGCGTGCTTCCCGAGGTTGTGCAGATGGATTGGCGCGATGCTCGCGACAAAGGCTTCATGATCAGCCCTCAGGGCATCCAGCCGATCGAGACGCCGAACTATCCCTAGAGCGCGCCTTCGGACTGGAGACGCTCCAGGAAAGAGCCTGGCGATGCCGGCTCATTCTTGAAACTGCTGATGCAATAGTTCCAAAGGTGGATCGCGACCGTCCCGTCGCCAGTCACGTCGTCGAGGTCGATATTCGGATCGCGGATCCAGTCGGCGCGCTGCCACGGGACGGGATAGAACCGCTCCTGCGGCTGCGCGAGATGCGTCAGCCCCAATTCCCGAGTGAGTGCAGTCAGCGCATCCGGGCTGGTCGTTCCCCACGCCGTATCGGTCAGGTCCACCTTGCCGGTGAGAATCTCGATTGCGCGTTTCTGAATATATTTTCGCCACGGCAGCCACTTCGGCGTGGTGCGCTTCTCGAACGGTTCGAGCAGGCGTGGGATTAGCGGGCTGTCCGCCGGCGCCCTGAACACGGCCGTATTATAAAAATCAGGCGCTTGAGTGCCGAAGAGATACGGGCTCTGAACGTCCAGCGGCGCGAGCAGATAGACGTCGGTGTCGACCCAGGTACCGAGACCACGCCGAAGCAGCTCATAGCGGAACCAGTCGGAGTAGAGGTCCGGGCGATTGCACCATGGGGCGGTGATCGTCTCGTACGGCAGGATTTGAGAGGCATCGCGAACCTCGACTTCCTCGGGCACGCCCACGAACTCTCGGTAACAATAGAGGACCATCTTGTGGCCGTGCCGAGCGATCGATCGCATGCACGCACGTTCCACCGGGCCGAGACCCTCGCCAATCCACAAGCTCAAGCAATCGGCCGCCGCCAAACAACCCTCCCGAAGCGCCTGTGAGGTTCGCTTGCTAGCCACAGTCGCAGGTACGCGCGAGCGGTTTGTCGAGTTCGGTGCACCTGCTCTATCATGCGCCGATGGAACAGCGGGCAGCCACCGGTCCGGACATCGGCCTCTGGGCTGGACTTCGCGAGCTTTACGCGAGGCTCTCGACCGCGAGGCGCCGCCAATTCCTGTTGCTCCTTGGCCTGATGTTTCTTGGCGCGATCGCGGAGCTCGGCACCGTGGGGTCGGTGATCCCTTTCCTCGCGCTCGTGTCGCAACAGAGCGGTGCGGTTCATTTGCCGGGCCCTCTCGCCATGCTTGCTTCCGTCGGTCCCGCGGCTGGATTGAGCGGCATCGTCTGGACGGCGATTGTCTTTGCAGCCTTCGCCATCGTCGCGGGCCTGATCAGGCTCGAGCTGGCGTGGCTTACGCAGAACTTCGTCAATCGCGCCGGGCACGAGATTGCGCTCGAGATCCAGCGGCGAATTCTTGCCCAACCGTACAGCTTTCACATCGAGCGGCACTCGAGCACCTTCACCTCGGCTACGGACAAGGTCGAGATCGTCGTTTTGGACATCGGCCTGCCGCTGCTCCAGGCGGTGATCGCATTCTTCATCGGATGTTTCGTGCTGGCCGTACTGTTCGCGATCAATCCGCTGGCGACGGTCATTGCGACGAGTGCGTTCGCACTGGTTTATGCGATCGTCTCGGCACTCGTCGGGAAGCGGCTTGCCGCGAACTCGGCGGTCGTGGGAACCGCCTATCATGATCGGCTCCGAGTGGAGCAGGAAAGCCTCGGCGGCATTCGCGACGTAATCATCGACAATTCGCAGGCGATGCACCTCGACCTCCTCGAGCGCGTGAACAGCCGCCTCGTCCGGGCGAGGGCGACGACCAACTTCATGGCCCAGGCACCGCGGTTCATCATCGAGGCCGCGGCCGTCGTCGTCATCGTCATCACCATACTCCTCTCACGCCAGCCCGGTGGCATTGCACTGGCGATTCCGTTTCTGGGGGCGCTGGCGGTTGGAGCGCAAAGGCTGCTTCCGCTGGTCCAGACCGCCTATGCGGGCTGGTCGGTCGCGACGGCGAACCGCTCGATCGTCGGCCAGATCGTCGAGCTGCTTCGCCTGCCGATGGGCCGCGACGAAGGGCGGCTTGAACCGCTTCCGCTCGAGGATCGGATCAAATTCGATGAGGTTAGCTTTTCCTATCCGTCGAGGCCGCACGTAGCGGCGATCGACAAGGTCAGTCTTGAAATCCGTCGCGGATCCATGGTCGCGCTGATCGGCAAAACCGGAAGCGGCAAGACGAGCCTCGCAGATCTGCTGATGGGACTTATCCGGCCGGTCAGCGGACAAATCCACGTCGATCAGGAGCCGCTTACGGCCGAGAACGCGCAGCGCTGGCAACAAAGCGTCGCCCATGTCCCTCAGACCATCTTTCTCGCAGATTCGAGCATTGCAGCGAACGTGGCTCTCTCCAGGGGAGGTGAACCGCCAGATCCCGACCGCGTCGCCGGCGCGCTCAGACTGGCCCAGCTGGACGAGTTCGTGGCCTCACTTCCCAAGGGCCATGACACGACGGTGGGCGAACGCGGAATCCGTCTTTCCGGCGGCCAGCGGCAGCGCCTCGGCCTTGCCAGGGCAATCTACAAGGACGCACCTGTTTTGGTGCTCGACGAGGCGACCAGCGCGCTTGACGAACTCACCGAGTCGAGCATTGTCGAAGCCCTCGAGCGGCTGAAGCATGAAGGCCGCACGATCGTGATCATCGCCCACCGCATGTCGACAATCGCCCGCTGCGATTCGATCGTGAAGCTGGAGGAAGGCCGTATCGTGCACGCCGGCTCGATCGCGGAGGTGACCGGCCCCGCGCGGCTTCGCTCAGACGCTCGGTCCGGCGCGCGCAACGTCGGCGGGACGTCTCCATAGCGAGGCAAGCGAGAGCGCCTTTCGGGGAACTGAGCGCCGGGTCGAAAGCTGTCGCCTCGTCCTGCGCTTGTTTCCTTTGGCTTCAGCCGTCATCTTCGCGCCCGAAATGGATCGCTATCCCTCCCAGCCGAAGCGGGTCCTCGTCACCGGCGGAGCGGGCTTCATCGGCTCGCACTTGTGCGACCGTCTGGTCGCGGAAGGGCACGAGGTACTCTGCGTCGATAATTTCTACACGGGCAGCCGCCAGAACGTGCGCCACCTGCTAGGCAACCCTGCGTTCGAGCTGCTCCGCCACGACATCACCTTCCCGCTCTATGTCGAGGTCGACGAGATCTATAATCTCGCCTGCCCGGCATCGCCGATCCACTATCAGCGCGATCCGGTCCAGACGACGAAGACCAGTGTCGCGGGATCGATCAACATGCTGGGGCTCGCGAAGCGCCTCGCGATTCCCATCCTCCAGGCGTCGACCAGCGAAGTGTACGGCGACCCCGCAATCCACCCGCAGACGGAAAGCTACTGGGGCCATGTGAATCCGATCGGATCGCGAAGCTGCTACGACGAAGGCAAACGCTGCGCCGAGACGCTGTTTTTCGATTATCACCGTCAGCTCGGGCTGAGGATCAAGGTCGCGCGCATATTCAACACCTATGGGCCGCGAATGCACCCCGATGACGGACGCGTAGTGTCGAATTTCATTGTCCAGGCGATCGAAGGACGGCCGATCACCATCTACGGCGACGGAACGCAGACCCGCAGCTTCTGTTACGTCGACGATACCGTTGACGCCCTCATTCGCCTGATGAGCACAGACGACGGCGTCACCGGCCCCGTGAACATCGGCAACCCCGCGGAAATTTCAGTCACGGACCTGGCCGAGCTGATCATCGCGAAAACCGGATCGCCCGCGGCCCTTGAACGAGCCAGGCTTCCCGAAGACGATCCGAAGAAGCGTCGACCGGACATCGGCCTTGCGCGTGAACTGCTCGGCTGGGAGCCGAAGGTGCAGCTCGAGCAAGGGCTCGAGCGGACAATCGCCTACTTCCGGGAGCTCATCCCCCCGGCCGCTTCCAAGGTGACGAAAGCCCGCTCTAAAAAACTGGTCGTCTGAGGCAGGATCAGCCGAGGACTTCGAGCGCAGCGGCATAGGCAACTGCGTCGAATGGTCGGCCAATGGTTTTTGGATCAGTCTGGCGCGAGGTCTCGCGCGTGGTGCGGACTGACAAGTCCGCTCTCTTGAATAGTCTCTTCATTTATTGCTTCGGCGGTCTCTGCCGCCTTCCTTTTTGCATCTTGTTCGCGCAGCCGTTCGCTGCGCTCGGCCTTGTCGGCGAGGGCCGTCCATGCCGCTTCGGACCTTCGGCAACGCTCGCGCACATGGTCGAGCGTTGCTGCTTCCGCCTCGGCCCGTGCCTGGTCGGCGCGGGCGAGGAAGAATTGAAGGTTCGAACTTCGGATGACCGGCCCCGCCAAGCTCAGCCGGCCTGCTCGTCGTTGGCGGGCGCCTCAGCCGAGTCGGCGTCATCCGCCGGCTTCAGGTTCGCTGCGGCCATCTTGCCGCGATTGTCGGGCTGGAGGTCGTAGCTGACACGCTGGCCGTCGCGCAGCGAGCGCATACCCGAGCGCTCAACCGCGCTGATGTGGACAAAGGCGTCATTTCCGCCGCCGTCGGGCGCGATGAAACCGTAACCCTTGTTCTCATTGAAGAATTTCACCGTTCCGGTGGTCATTTCATTTTCCTTCTTATGCGGGACCGTAGTGTCGGTCCGCTTCTTGGCTAGGAGAGGCAGGAGAAGGAAAAGAGGAGCCGCAAAGCGCCTGTAGACCGTCATTTTGCGACTAGTAGCCGCGTTCACATAGGCGCAACTGCCGCCAATTGTAAGGCTTGTCGCAACAATGGCGCCGGTTGTGCAGGTCTCAGGCGAGTTTGCCCAGAACGACCACCAGCACCTGCGGTCGTCCTTTAACCACCGCGTACGATTCATCAGTCAGATAATCGCGGATCTCTTCGCCGACCTTGAGCTGCAGGATGCGCTTCACGGCGAATCCCGCCTGCTCGGCGGCGTCGAAATAGTCGAAGAAACGGTGGTGGAAGACGTCAGCATGCTCCCGCATCACATACATGTCGCCCGGCTTCAGCTCATAGCCAGTCCAGTCCATGTCCGGGTGAGTGACCGAGAAGACGAGGCGACCGCCCGGCCGTAGCAAGCGGGCGAACTCGCGCATCGGCCCGCGGAGGTCCGGAAGGTGCTTCAGCGCCTGAGCGCACAGCACGGCATCGACCACTGAATCGGCGAATGGCAGCGCATCGTTGAGGTCGGCTTCGACAAGCTCCACACCCGGTAATTTGGACTTTGCAACCGCCAGCATCTCGCCCGAGAAGTCGCAGCCGGTGACGTCGACCCCTGCTTGTTGAAGCGCTGCCGTGTAGCGGCCGGTGCCGCACGCCGCGTCGAGCACCCGTTCCCCCGCTTGCGCATCCAGGGCCGCGAGGACCGGCTCATACTCGAGCGCGGTCTGCGGATTTGGGTCGCTGTCGTATGTAGCGGCCCAGCTTGCATAGGATGAGCGCGTGCGTTCGGTCACGAATCGGGACTACATGCGCATAGCAACGCATACCAGCTACCCGGCGAACTGTGCTTAGAGAACCTGGCCGACCAGTTCTCCATCGCGGAGCACGTCACAGATTGGGCAGTCGTCACTCTCTTCGGCGCGCTTGACGGCGTGCCGGTCCGACGATGCAAGAATGTGCTTTTTCTTGACGACGGCACCGCCGTGCTTGGCGAGCTTGTCGATGCGGTAGAGTTTCATGCGCTCTCCCCTTTGCTTGTCGCGCGGCCGACGATTCGGTGAGGATACGGCGCGCGTCCGTCGTCGGTGCGAGCAACCGCTTGCCGCTTCCCGACGCGCCGGGCGCCTTCGATCTGGCGCCACAGGTTGAGGCTCTTGTCGTCCATCGTCGCGGCGGGCGGAACGAAAGTTGCACGGCGCCGGTTCCGTCGGATTACCGGCGCGTCAACCACGATCGTACGCAGCGGCTTAATCGTCTGGCCGCAAACCGATCCTTGGTAGTGCCGTTGAACTTTAGCGAGCTCCAGCGGCACTACCACCAGGCGCGGTGGAGCCCCGCGGCTGACCGTTCTCCCCTCGCAGGCATCCGGGGGGCTTCACGCGCGGAGCGCGAAACTCAGGCAAATCCCGTTGATTGCGTGACTTTCACTCGCGGTTCAACTTGCCCTCGCCTAAAGTGGGCTTAACCGCGACGCAGACCACGGAAACCGACAGACAAGCCCTTGTCCGCCTATCGGCTCACCTTGCCCTACGAGCGGCCGCCGCTCCAGCGCCGCGCCTCCGGACTTGCGCTGGCGGTGGCGGTCAACGTCGCGTTGCTGCTCTTGCTGTTGACGCTGGGGCGCTTCGCGCCCGAGGCGAAGAAGGTGAGCGACGCGTTGGTCGTCGATCTCGTTCCCGAATCGCACAGCACGGCCGGACCGGCCAGGAGCCAGCCCACGAAGCAGGCGCCCGCGCCCTCCCAGACGAAACCGTTGCCCAAGCCACCCCCGATCGTGCTTCCGTCCAAGCCGACGATCCCCGCTTCGAGCGCGCCCTTCATCGAAATGAGCAGCGCGGACCTGGCCGCATCCGACCTCCGGAATTTGCCCAAGGGCGGGTCCGGCAGCGATGGCGACTCAGAGGTGGTTGGAACCGGTCCGCACGGCGAGGTACTGTATGCCGCCCGATGGGCGCGGCGGCCGACCGACGCGGAGCTCAGCGGCTATCTGCCTCCCAATGCCCCTGACGGTTACGGCCTCGTCGCGTGCAAGACGATTCCCGGCGATCGCGTCGAAGATTGCATTGAGCTCGACCAGGAGCCCCGCGGTTCCCACCTCGCGAGCGCGGTGCGCCAGGCGGCGTGGCAGTTCCGCGTGCGCCCGCCGCGCAAGAATGGAGTCCCGCTGATCGGCTCATGGGTGCGGATCGAGATCGATTACGAGCATGTAAACCGAAGCCAGGGCTTCTGACCCACGGCCGCCCGGCCTATGAAGCGGCGCTGTCCTGCAGCTTGTGGCGTTTGAGCGCGTGCCGCAGCTGGTCGTAGCTGAGGCCGAGGGCCGCGGCGGTCGCGCGCTGGTTGAAGCGGTTGCGCTGCAGTGCGTCCTCGAGCAGCTGGCGCTCGTACGCCGACACCGCCCCACGAAAATCATTGGTCGCCACGGGAGGCGTCGCGGCTGCGCCGTTGAGCGGTGCGGCAGGCTCTTCGCCGTGCACTTCGGCAGCGGCCGCGTGCGTCTGCACGGTGTCGGCGGCGCCCGGCGCCCAAGGGGAATAGAACGGGTCGAACGGAATCTGTTCGATCGGCCGCTCGGGGTCCTCGTGCCTGTAGACCGCTCGTTCGACCACGTTCCTCAGCTCGCGCACGTTGCCGGGCCAGGCATAGGCTTCGAGGTCGGCGAGCGCCCGCGGCGTGAATCCCGGCCAGTTGGACCAATCGAGCTCAACCGCCATGCGCCGGCCGAAATGCTCGGCGAGCAACGGGATGTCGCCCTGGCGCGCTCTCAGGGGCGGAAGGGTGATCACTTCAAAGGACAGACGATCGAGCAGGTCGGCGCGGAACTTGCCCTTGTCGACCAGAGCCGGAAGGTTCTCGTTGGTCGCCGCGACGATACGGACATCGACGCTGATAGGCTTCGAAGCGCCGATTCGGGTGATCTCACCATATTCGGTCGCGCGCAGGAGCCGGTCCTGGGCAGGCATCGACAGCGTTCCGAGCTCGTCGAGGAACAAGGTGCCGCCGTCCGCTTCCTCGAAGCGGCCGTGGCGCGTCTTGGCGGCGCCGGTGAAGCTGCCGGCTTCATGCCCGAACAGCTCGGCCTCGATCAGATTCTCGGGTAAAGCCGCGCAGTTCATGACGATAAGCGGCCCGGCCCAGCGCGACGAGAGATGATGGAGACGTTCGGCGATCAACTCCTTGCCGGTCCCGCGCTCGCCGATGACGAGTACTGGCCGATTGAGCGGCGCCGCGCGGCTCGCCCGCTCGACAGCGTCGAGGAACGCCAGGCTCTGCCCGATGAACTGGTCCGTGCGTTCCATGACACCTGCCGAAATCCGGCTGACTGTTGGTGGCAAATCCCACCATTTGGCAAGGATTTTCGCCTTGTTTTCCAGCAAAAATTGGGGGTTTTCGCGAAACTCTGGAGTTTCCGGAAAAATGGCACGTCTCTTGTATGGTAGAAAGCAGGTTTAGGCGCCTAATTTTGGAATTCGGAGTGAGTGGATGAGCATCTTTTCCCGGACCCGGGACATCTTCGCGGCGAACATCACGGAGATGCTCGACCGGTCGGAAGACCCGGCCAAGATGATCCGCATGGTGATCCTCGAAATGGAGGAGACCCTGGTCGACGTCCGTGCCTCGGCCGCGCGATGCATCGCCGACGGCAAGGAAATGCGCCGGGCGCTGTCACGCCTGGATGAGCTTCAGAAGAGCTGGACCGAAAAGGCCGAGCTCGCGCTGTCCAAGGAGCGCGAAGACCTTGCCAAGGCGGCGCTGATCGAGCGCCAGAAGGCCGCCGATATGGCCGAAGGGCTGCGCGACGAGATCAAGGTCATCGACGACACGCTGAAAGGCTATGAAGGCGACATCAACAAGCTTCAGGGCAAGCTTCGCGAGGCCCGCGCCCGCCAGAATGCGATTGCGACCAGGTTTGAGAGCGCCGTGACTCGCGCCCGCGCTCGCGAGCTCCTGAACGGCAACCGCACCGAGGATGCCTTCTCCAAGTTCGACGTTCTGGAGCGGCGCGCGGATTTCGCCGAAGGCCGCGCGGATGCGCTCGGAATGACGGGGCCCAAGAGCCTCGAGGAGGAAATCGCCGAGCTCAAGGCAGCCGAATCGGTCGACAAGGAGCTCGAGGCCATGAAGGCCGCACTGAGGGCGAGAGGAAAGTAAACGCTTATGGAAGACGTGCTGGTTCCTGTTCTCATTGTCGCTACGCTGTTCATTGGGCTGCCGTGGCTGATCTTCCACTATGTAACCAAGTGGAAGCAGGCGAAGACGCTGACCTCAGGCGATGAGAAGCTGCTTGACGAGCTGCACGACGCGGCCCGCCGCCTGGACGATCGCCTGTGCACGATCGAGCGGATCATGACGGCTGAAAACCCGAATTGGCGGCAACAGTGCATGCCCGGCCGCGACAGCAGCCAGCGCCTGCTCGCAGACGGAGACTGACATGGCGTACGACCGCTACCCCGTCCGCGAACGGCGAACCAACGAGCCCCAGCAGGTGAATAGCCGAGCCGATCTCGAAAGGCAGTCGTATTACGACGGCCAGCCCGCGAGCCGCACGCGGTTCTATCGCGACAAGCAGAACGGCAAGATCATGGGCGTCTGCGCCGGGATCGCCGATTACACCGGCTTCGACGTCGCCCTTGTCCGCATCGCCTTCCTGGCCGCCGTCTTCATGAGCGGCGGATCGGTCCTGCCTTTCTATTTCATTGCGGGCTGGGTCGCTCCCAACAAGCCGCGCGAGCTGGAGTATGATCGCAGCGAAGACCGCGAGTTCTGGCAAGGCGTCCGCGCATCGCCGACGCGTGCCGCCCGCGACATTCGCTCGCGATTCAAGGATATCGACCGGCGGCTAGCCGACATCGAAAGTTACGTTACCACCGAAAACCGCTCGCTCGCTCGTGAGATCGAGCAGCTGCGCTAACGTTCCGAAACAGGGGGAATTCATGGATCCGCAAGTTGGGCAAGTCTTTGATTTCGTTCTCCGGCTTTTCCCGTTCATCGCGATTATCGTCGTTGCCGGAGTCCTGGGCTCGTTGCTCAACAATTGGCTCAAGATCAAGAATGGCTATCCGCTCTCCAACTCCTGGGGGATGCCGCTGCATCCCAAGCGCGACGAGGAAGCGATGGAGCGCGTGAAGCTTCTCTCGAGCGAGAATGCGCAGCTCCGGGCCGAACTCGGGTCTATCAAGGATCGGCTCGAAAGCCTGGAGCGCATCGCCACCGACCAGCCGTCGAAGCTCGCCCGCGAGATCGATGCGTTGACAGTGGACAAGGGAGGGAATGCGTGATGCAGGGGCCCACTGCCGTCATGCTGGCGATGATCATCATCGGCCTGCCGACCATCATGATCATGCTCATCGCCAACCGCTTCTTCAAATTTCGCGAAAAAAAGCTGGAAGTCGAGGCACTGAATGCAGCCGAAAAGGCCGCCCAATATGCGTCGCGGAGCCACGAGCTCGAAGAGCGAGTTCGCATCCTGGAACAGATCGTCACCGACGGCGGTGCTCAGACGGCGGCACAGATCGAGGCGCTCCGCGCGGCCCCGTCGTTGAAGTCCGGGGCACGCAAACGCACATCAGCGACGAGTTAAGGGGACCAGCCGATGATCTTAGACGATCCCGCAACCATCTGGGTTCTTATCCCGCTCGCCGCGATCGGGATTGCGCCGTTCAAGATGTGGCTGAAGGTGAAGGAGAAGCAGATTTCCGCGCAGACCAGCCTCGCCGCGGAGAAGAGCGCCCAATACGCGCAGCACATGGAGCGGTTCGAGGCGCGCCTCCGCGTGATCGAGCAGATCGTCACCGATGGCGGCGTCCAGACGGCTTCGCAAATCGAGGCGCTTCGTGAGCAGGCGCGAATCCCACGGCCGGAGAAGCAATCATGAACCGCTTCGACATCGGCGTTGTCGTCGTTACGTTCGTCGCCTTGGGTCTGATCGCGATCATCAGGAGCGTCGTCGCGCCGCTCGTGCGCTACCGGGTGGCCCGATATCGCCTCAAGTCCCGACCAATGGCGTCGGCCAATCTCGGTCAAGAGCATCGGCACGAGGTCGAGGACGCTACGCAATGAACGGTCCGGAATTCGTCCTCGCTGTCCTCTTCCTCGTCCTGGTCTTCGCGATCGTGAAGCACAAGATGGGTATCCCGGATCGATCATTGCGGCAGATGATGGGGGGCGAGACCAGCGACGCTGAGAACGATAAGCTGCGGCAGCAGGTGCAGCAGCTTCAGGATCGAATTCGCATACTCGAACGCATCGTGACCGACAGCGGCGCGCAAACGGCGGCGCAGATCGAAGCGCTTCGCGAACGCGACAAGATTGCAGAGGATGAATCGAATGGATAGCGGGCAGCTGACGGCGGTCCTGATCGTGATGGTGGTCGTGATCGGCTCGATCGCCCGGGCGAGATACGGCTACGGCCGCTTTGGGCGATTGAGGCGTTACCGCGACGACGACCAGATCAGCGCGCAGGATCGTGCGGAAAACCTGCGTCTTCGCGACGAGGTCAAGGAGCTCAAGGAGCGCATCAAGGTGCTCGAGCGGATCACCGTCGAGAAAGAGAACAGTCTGGCCAAGGAAATCGAATCGCTCCGCGACCGATAAGGAGCTAGTGCCGCGCCATGGCCGGCCTCCCCGCCCTGTCCGAAATCCTGGAGGAATATCAGCTCGTCGATCAGGAGGATCGCTATCGGCTCCTGATCGATCTGGGCCGCCAGCTCGAACCGATGCCCGACGCGCTCAAGACCGAGGCGACGAAGGTTCGCGGCTGCTCGGCGTCGGTGTGGGTTTATCCGACCGTCAGCGACGAACGGCTGCACTTCCTTGCGGACAGCAACGCGGCGATCACCAAGGGCATCGTCGCGCTGATCCTCGCCGCCGTCCAGGACAAGCCCGCGGCGGAGGTGGCGCGGATGGACGTTACCGAGGCGCTGGCACCGTTCGAGCTGCGCAAGCACTTGAGCGCAAACCGCACCCAGGGCGTGCCGAACATGATCGCGCTCGTGAAGGAAACGGCCGAGCGCTACTCAGCCGCGGCCTAAGCCGACTTCCCGTTTTTTCGCTCTTCGGCCTTCTTCAGCACGTCGTAGGCCGCCTGCACCTGCTTGAAGCGCTTGGCTGCCTCGTCGTCGCCGGCATTGGCGTCGGGATGGGTTTCTTTGACCAGCCGCCGGTGCGCCGCTTTCACTGCCGCGAAATCGGCATCGCTGTCGAGTTCGAGCGCGTCGAGGGCGCGCATCTCGTCGCGTGAACGGGTGCCGTCACCGGGCCCCGCCCATTTCCACTGCGCCGACTGGCGGAAGCCGGAGTTCCCCCTCTCCTCCTCGGCCGCTCGCCGCGCCGCTTCCTCGGGGCTCAGCCCGGCGAAGTAATTCCAGTTCTTGTTATATTCGGCCGCGTGCGTCTCGCAGAAGAACCAGCGGTCCTTGCTGTGGGGCGCCTTGGGCGCGGGCCGATCGCCGATCTGGTTGCAGCCTTCGCGGTCGCACAGGCGCATGCGCGCCGCCGACCGGCCCTTGTCGCCGTAGGAGCGCCAGCGGGGAAAGCCCCAGTCATCCGATCTCTTCTGCCGAGCCATAGCTTCCCGCAGTGTAGGGTTCCGATCGCCTGTTGACGAGCGGCGTTCGATGAATTTCCACGCGCAGACCGTCCGGGGACGGTCGAGCATGGAAATGCCAGAGGGCCTGTAAGCCGGGTTTTGTCCATCACCTCCACTATGAAGTGCGATAGCACTAGCAAGTGCGACGGTGACTGTGCGGCCATTCCTCTAGGAGACGGGTCGCCCCGCCCCTCAAGCAACCAACCCGGGCGGCGAGCCGGAACCAGGCCCATATGCCGCCCCTATTCGGTCTTGCACCCGGTGGGGTTTACCGTGCCGGCCCTGTCGCCAGGACCGCGGTGCGCTCTTGCCGCACCCT
>Ga0207660_10001946_pt1 | contig 13780 bp, 11 predicted proteins | sample KBSC73BmetaG_FD_184335 | JGI IMG/M metagenome (GOLD analysis project Ga0207660, IMG submission 184335) | Corn rhizosphere microbial communities from Kellogg Biological Station, Michigan, USA - KBS C7-3B metaG (SPAdes) (version 2) | ecosystem: Host-associated > Plants > Roots > Rhizosphere ... | reverse complement strand
CGCGAAGAAACAACGCCTCGATCGCGTAGCGCCGGACAAAATTCAGGAAGAACGCCTCAAGTACCTCAAGGACGAAAAGCGCATCAAGGCCGTCACGGTCTGCTTCACCGACCTCGAGGGCCGGTTCCACATGCTCGACTACGACAAGAAATTCCTGCTCGGCTCGGTCGACAACCTCACGTTCGACGGCTCGTCGATCCGCGGGTTCTCGGCGCAGCGGGAGTCCGATCTGCGGCTGCGCGTGGATTGGCCGTCGTTCTACTGGCTGCCCTCCGACGTATTCGGTCCCGGGAAAGTTCTCGCCATGGCCGAAGTGCTGGAGCGCGATGGCGCGCCGTACGCGGCCGACTCGCGCGGTATCCTGAAGCAGTACACCGAGAAGCTGTTCGCCAAGGATGGCACGACCTGCTTCGCGGCCAACGAAATCGAAGGCTTCCTCTTCAAGGGCCGTGATGCCGAGCGGCGCTATCACGAGACCGGGAAGTTCGAGTTCATCTCGACCGGCGGGTACTACCACTCGCTGCCCGGCGATGCGCTGCGGCTGTTCATCGATACATCGGCTGAAGTGCAGCGCGCGATGGGCTTCCAAAACGAGAAGGATCACCCCGAGGTCGCACCGTCGCAGTTCGAGATGAACTACAACTACGCCGAGGCGGTGATCGCCGCCGATCAGGTGCAGCTCTACAAGCTGCTGTCGCGCCAGGTGGCGGCGCGCATGGACATGACCGCCTGCTTCCTGCCCAAGCCGGTGACCGGCGTGAACGGCAACGGCATGCACACCAACGTTTCGGTGGCGCGCAAAGGCAAGAATCTGTTCTGGGAGGAGAAGGGCCAGGATCAGCTGTCGCAGGCGGGCTGGGACTTCATCAAGCGGATTCTGTCCAACGGCTCGGAGATCTGCCTGCTGCTCAACTCCAGCGTGAACAGCTATCGCCGGCTCGATCCGCATTTCGAGGCGCCGAATCAGATCAAGGCGTCGCCGATCGATCGCGGATCGATGATCCGCATTCCGTTGGGCAACGAACGCTCCAAGCGTGTCGAGGTCCGCTCGATCGCGCCCGACGCCAATCCGTACCTGGCGATCTACACGATCTTCAAGACCGGTCTCGAGGGTCCCGCCGATAGCGGGAAGAGCGACGGCGCCAAGTATCTCTCGGACAACATCTATGATGCGATTCGCCTGCATCAGGGCAGCCGCTTCCTCAAAGACGCGCTGGGTGAGGATGTCCACGGCAAGTTCGCCGAGCTGAAGCAGATGCAAGCGGACCGCTGCCCCAAGGCGCTCGGCGCGGAAGTGAAGGCGGCCGAGATCCAGTTCCATCATGAGGTGACGAACCAGTATCTCTGGTCGAAGTTCTAGCTGCTTGAGCGGCACGAAGGTGAGGTATGCCATGTTTTATGTGGCCGCGCTTTCGTGCGTCGCGATACCCGCGGCCGGACAGGTCCGCGGCGTCTACCCGCTCGGTATGAGCGCGGTCGGCGCGGGGTCCCTGTTCGGCCCCGGGGCCTCCTATGTGAACGCGTTCCTCTTCTACGCGCGCGACGAGCTGCGCGGCGCACAGGGGGAGCTCGTGTCGACCGGCAAGCAGACGGTCCTCATGGACCTCAACACGATCGCCTGGGCCAGTCGGAAGCCTGTGCTGTTCGGTGCGCGCCTCGCGGCGGCGGCGACCCTGCCGATCGCCAACAACTCCCTCACCTCAGATGTACTCGGCCCGCAGAGCGGTGGCGGCGGTTTGGCCGATTCGTACTTCCAGCCGCTGATGCTCGGCTGGCAGCTGTCCCGCGCCGACATCAAGGCGGTCTACGGATTCCTCGCGCCGACCGGCGCCTTCGAAGCCGGGCGCACGGACAACGTGGGCTCGGGCTACTGGACCCACGTCGTGGCCTCGGGACAGACAGCCTGGCTCACAGCCTCGCGGCGCTTCGCGCTCTCCGCTTTCGAGATCTACGAATTTCACGGGACGCAGGAGGGGACGGGCGTTCACCCCGGGCAGACGCTGAGCGTCGACTACTCACTCACCGGGTTCGCGCCGCTCGCGAAGGATTTGCAGCTGCAGGCAGGCCTGGCGGGATACAGTCAGTGGCAGACCAGCGGATCAACGGGCCCCGGAGCCGATCCATCGACTCGGTATCAGGTGCACGCGCTGGGCCTGAGCGCCGGCCTGGTGCTGCCCGGCCGGCGGGTGCAGCTGGGAACGAGGTACCTGCACGAGCTCGACGCCCGGTCCACGTTTCAGGGATACTCAGTCCAGGTATCGGCCTCGCTCAACTTCTGAGCGTCAGGCCGCGACGAGCGCGGGGGTCGCCTTCCGGGAGAGCAAGCGCGCGGTGGGCATGAGGATGAAGAGTCCCACGATCGCGACCACGACCACCATCACCACGACTTTCGGATCGGCGAATCCGCTGGCCACGACGAGCGCGGCCGCGATGTTGCGCTGCGCGGTCCCCAGCGCCAGCACGCTGCGGGTATCGCGGCCCGGCCCGCCCAGAAGCCAGCCGGCGCCGAAGCCGAGCGCGATGAGCAACAGGCCGGCAATGATGCCGCCGGTGCCGAACACGCTGAGCACGTTGCGCAGGTTCGCCCCGGTGATCGCGACCATGAGCACGACGAGGCTCAGGCTCGAGACGCGATCGAGGAACGGCTTGATACGCGCGGCGAGCGCGGGGAGCTTGGCGCGGCCCGCGAGTCCAATGGCGAGCGGCAACAGCATGAGCAGGAACAGCGAGCGCGCGATCTTGAACGGATCGACGGTCACGCCCGGCAGCAGCACCGGCAGCGCGAGCGGCAGGTAGCCCACCGTCACGACCATCAGCAGCACCATCACGCCCACGCCGAAGGCGATGCTGCCGCGCGCGAGCTGCGCGAGCTTCGGAACGAACGGCGCCCCCGCCGCCGAGGCCAGCAGCAGCAGCCCGATGGCGAACGGCTCGTCGAGTCCGACGACCCGGCCCAGGGCGATCGCCCCAACCGGCAGGACGATGAAGTTCGCCACCAGCGCGACGGCCACGAGGCGCGCGTTGCGCAGCGGCGCAATAATCTCCGCGACCGAGAGGCCGAGCCCCATGCCCAGCATGCTGGAGATCACGAAGGCCAGCATCGCGATCGGCACCACCGCCTGAAAGATTTCGGTCACTTACATCCCCGCCACGTTGAGCCAGAACTGTTTCAGGCTGTCGGTCCCGCCGAACAGCGTGGTGAACACGGTCGAGTCCACGAGCAGGATGTGCCCGCCGCGCTTCCCGCCGGGCGGCATCCACAGGAACGAGTTGAACTCCTTGTTGCCGGCCGCGGTGAACGGATGGGGCCGCGTGAGATCGATCGCCTGCGTGGATAGCACCTGGATGACTTTCGTATCCTTCGAAGTCACCGCGTAGTGCGGCAGGTGCAGGTGATAGTTGAACGTCGTCACGCCGCGCAGCAGTCCCAGCGTGTCCAGATCGCGATAGGCGGTGAGCGGCGCGATCTGATCCGCCTGCCCGTTCACGGTCGCGGGGCGGAGCCCGAACTGGTTGAGCACCGGGACCTCGAGCCCTTTCATTAGAGAGCGCGTGTACTGGCCGAAGCGCTGCTGGCGGGGGACCAGCTCGTCGCCGTGGTGCTTGTACTCCATCTGGCGCTCTTCCAGCTTGCCGGTGAAGCCCACGTCGTGATGCGGCGCGAGCACGAGACAGGTGTCGTCGCGCTCCAGCCAGGCCCGGATCGCTTCGATTTCACCCTGGTCCGCCTCCTGCTCGGAGACGAGGTGGTCGAGGCCGAAGACCATGAGCGTGTCGGTGTCCGCGAGGATCCGCTCGTCGATCGGGAGGCGGTACCCTGCCTGGTCGATCCGCTGATAGACCGCGACCGGGTGTCCGGTCGCTTCTTCCGCGGTTTCCTGGAAGCTGAGCACGCTGCGATGGAACAGCTCGAGGGTGCCCGCGATGCCCTGGAGAAAATTCATTTTGTCCCACTCCGTCGCTTCGAACCCGGGCCACCCGACGCGCCGCACCTCGGTCATGGTCGAGAAACGGTTGTCGAGCTCCGTGACGTCGCGGTTGGACTCCCACGGATAACTCCAGGTCCAATAGATGCTGAAGCGCCGCTTGCCGCGGGTGTACTTCCGCTTCACGTGCGACTGGTTGTAGGTGCGGGCTCTGCCGTTGGTCCCCGGCATCAGGAATCCTTTCCGTTTCCGTTCCCGGCGAGCCAGGCGAGCGCCTTGAGTCCAGGGAGGAAGAAATAGGCGCCGCCCCGGACGGTCGTGAACGCGGGCAGGCCGGTGATGGTTTTGCGGATCGGGCGCCGAGGGATCTTGAACTCGAGCGTCCCATCCTGCGTGCCGATGATCGGATCGCGCTCGTTGCCCAGCTCGTGAAAGTTCTTGTCGTTGATCCACACGTTCTGGGCGAACTCGAACTGCCGGATGAGGCTGGCGCAGATCACGAATGCCGCGATGCCGCGCTCCGTGCCGTCATCGGTTGCATCGTCAGGCAGGTGCGTGCCGTAGGTGGCCCCGCGCCGGATCATGCGGCGGCGGTTCATGTTCGCGCCGGTATCCCGCGGATTCATGCGCCGGATGTGCGAGCCGAGCGGCACCGCGTAGCCGTGCGGGTCCTGGGTCTTGTAGTTGAAGTCGTTGCTCCGCTGCGGATCGGCGGCCAGCGCGGGATCGTCCTGCTCCGGGGCGAGGACCAGCGGCGCGCCGCTGCGCCACCGACCCATCAACTTGGCGGCGATGAGCTCGCGTTCTTCCACCGTCTTGCCGTTCTGATTCAGGAAGTCCCGGAACTTTCCGACGTGCTCTTCGAGGCGGCGGTACGCCATGAAGCTGCCGTTGCGCGACAGCACGTCGGGCTGGGGCGGCGCGAAGGGCGCGCCATTTTCGTCGGGATAACCCAGGATGAACTCGCCCGGCTTGAGCGGCGCGCCACTTCCCGGCGTTGGTTCGTCGCCGGAGCCCTCGATGGCCGGCTGCGACATCCGGTCGCGATAGCCGAAATGGTCGTGCGCGTGATCGAACGGCGGCGTGGCTTGCAGATCGAGCGTCGACAGCACGGTCACGCCTTTGCAGCGCGCCAGCAGCCCCGCGTGCTCGGCCTGGCACCGCGCCCGTTCCGGCTCATCACGCGCGAACAGGATCACGATGGCGTGCAGCTCGGGGCTCGCAAGCCCGCCCACCCATTTGTCGGGATGACTCTCGCCCGTATCGCCGAGCATGGCGGAGCGCGCCACCATGCCCTGCCGGAATTCTTCGGGGAAGCTTGCCAGTGACGTTTCGTCGAGGCCGAGCGTGCGGAGGCCGTTCCAGGTGAAGGCCACGGTGATCCAGCGCTTATCCGTCTCTACGCTCGCGCGCGCCGCGGCGGCGGAGTGCACTTTGCCGCGGATTTCCTCGAGCCAGGCGCGCCCCGCGGCTGCGTCTTTGAACGAGAGGAACTCGTAGCGGCCGGTCATGGCCGGCGCGCGCGTCAGCAGGATGTGCTGGATGTCCTCGATCTCGAGCATCGTGCCGGCCCCCCCGGCCCTACTGCATCTGGTCCAGCATCTCCGAGAACTTCTCCTTGAGACGCAGTGCCTTCTTGATTTCATCCGCGGTCACATACGGATACTCCCCGTATTCCAGGAAACTGGGGCGCTGATGATCGCGGACGAACTTGATGAACGCGGGCGCGTTCGTTTTCCAGTCCTTGGGGAATCCCTCGAGGTTTTCGAACACCGTGTTCACGCCGAGACTGGTGAATAGAGCGATGGCGTCCTCGGTGTATTTGTCGAAGTCGGTGTCGAAGATGCCCTGGTACATGAAGTAGGTTGAGCCGTCGATATCGAATAGGACCCAGCGGAGGTAGTGCAGCTTGAGGACGGCGAGAGCGTCGGGAGAGCCGGCGATCGCTCCCTCGATGGTCTTGCCGTATTCGCGCACGGCTTGCTCGCGACCCTTTTGTACTTTCGCGATGATGGTGAATCCATGGTTGGCCGGTGTGCGGGGGTAGAGGGGCCCGTACCGTCCGTTCTCCAGCATGTGGTATCCCTCTTTGGGAATGGCCATCGCGGCTGGTTTGGTCCAGGTGTTGCCGTTGGTGGCGTGCGTCATACGGTCCTCGCGAGGAACGGGTGGGAACTCCAGTCTATCTACGCATTGTAGACGCCCGTGCGGGGCCCGTTGAGTAGACCTTGGGGACATGCACGAACGAGGAGTCTGAACCGCCCCGATGGGAGATTCAGACCCCTGTTTTGAAACTCCAGCTGGTGCTGCGACGAACTACGGCTGCGTTACCGCCGTGGCGTTGAGCGTGACCGCCGTCTGCGCCAGGGCCCGGCCTTCGAACTGAGCGCCGGTGTTGAACGAAATCAGCGTCTTCGACAGGATGATGCCCTTGAATTCCGCGGTCGTGCCAAGGGTCGCCTGCCCCGCCACCTGCCAGAACACATTCCTGGCCAGCGCGCCGCCGGTCAAGTTCACGTGGGTGTCGTTGCCTACCGTGAGATTCTGTGCGATCTGGAAAATCCAGACCGAGTTCGCGTCACCGCTGAGGGTGACCGCACCGGATCCGGATAGGGAAACGCCGGTACCCCACTTGTAGAGCCCGGGGGCCAAGGTTTGGCCGGTGATATTGCCAGCGCCGAGCTCGGTGAAGTCAGGCAACGTACGGCCGGCAGCGTCGGTGTAGGCGGTCTGCATGTCGAGCACGGCCGCCGTGAGGTTCGCGGGAGTCGGCACAGCGTAGTCCGCTGCCCATACTTTACCGGTCACCAACAGCGACGTCGAGAACGTGGTCGGGGGCGCGGACAGCGCGAACCCGGTGATCCCTGATGCCGCGATGGGGCTCACGCCAATGTCTCCCACAATCGCGGTGACTCCGGTGGTCGAGATGCCCGACTTGCTCAAAATGACGTAATCGCCCGCCGTGCCGAGGTTCACGGCCGCGGGACCCGTCGCTCCGGTGGCGACTGTGGTAAAGTGCCACGTCTTGGCTGCGGCCAAGTGGCCGCCGGCCATGTCCGTTGCCCCGGTTGAAATGGTGGCGGTGAACACCGTGTTCGGGGCGAGCGCGTTGGTCGGAACGAACGTCACCGTGTTACCGATATAGGTCACCGTCCCAGGCACCGCGGTCGCGCCGTTCATCACCACGAACGTCGTCGTGTTGAGCGTGGTCGCGTTCATCGGCTCGCTGAAAGTCGCGGAGATGGACGGGTTACGGGGCACGCCGGTCGCCGCGTCGGCGGGACCGGTGGTAAGGACCGACGGCGCCGTGTTCGGGCTGGAGGAGTTGCCACTGCATCCGGCCGCGAGCAGCACGGCGGACGCCAGCAGAAGGGTTCGTGGTATGCGGTGTAGCTGGGTCATATAGGCTCGATTGAAAGGGGTCAGCGGTCGTCGAGGAGTGACAGCGCCGGTTAACTGAAAGCGGTAAAGTCCATGATAGTTAGTCTGTCGTACTCAACTATCCTAGTACATCAACGTGGGGGTCCCGTAACGGGTCTCGCTACGGGGCTCCCGATTGAACGACAACGCCAACCCTACGGTTTGAGCGTGGGCGTTGCGGCGTTCTCGATGATCCGCGCGACTTCTTGCGCGTGCGAAATGAACACGACGTGACTCGCCTTGATTTCCTTCGTGGTCGCCCCCATGCGCGTGGCGAAGAAGCGCTCGAGCTCCGGATTGATCGCCTGGTCGTCCTGCGCGATGACGTACCACGACGGGATCGTCCTCCAGGCGGCGACGGTCGGCGACGCGGCGAAGAGTGTCCCCATCGCCGGCTTCTGCGCCGCCGCCATGACGTCTGACTCGATCTGAGTAAGGTCCTTGGCGAAGACGTCGTGGAAGGCAGCCCGGTCGATGGAGGCGAACCCCGCCGCGTCGGGTCTGAGCGCTGCGCCGAGCGCTGACGGATACTTGCTGACGAACGCGCCGATCGCTTCGTTCGAATCGGGGGCGAAGGCCGCAACGAAGACCAACGCCTTGACGTTCGTGTTGCCGGCCGCGGCACTGGTGATGACCGCACCTCCGTACGAATGGCCGACGACGACCACCGGTCCTACCTGCGCGTCAATCAGCCGCTTGGTCGTCGCGACGTCTTCGGCGTACGAGTTGAGCGAGTTTTGCACCGCGGTCACGACGTAGCCGTCCTTCTGCAGGATCCGGATCACGCCCGACCAGCTCGAGCCGTCGGCGAACGCGCCGTGGACGAGCACGATCGACGGCTTGGGACTTCCCTTGCGAGCGTCGGGCACGGCAGGCAAGCCTCTCAACTGCACCGGTGCGAGGGCCAGGCTGGTGTCCTTGAGAGAACCGGTCGACTGGGCATAACTAGGTGCCGCGCACAAAAGAAGGCCCAGCGCACCGGCAGCAGCGGTGCGGTGTATGTGTTCGAAGTTCATCGTGGACTCACTTGGTTGAAGGGATGGTGCCCTGAACCTAGGATCGCTCCCCCGCACCGGAATCGCACAATCAGCGTAGCCGTATGGTGACTGTACCTCTTCCGACCTACCTTCGTTGTGCGATTCCTGCCGGCCGTCCTTCCCCGTATACCTCTTCCCAGCATCTCCCCTCAACGGAGCACATCGTGAGATCCACGTATTGGAGCACCCTCATTACCGGACTGAGCCTCGCGTCTCTGGCCGCCTGCCAGCCATCCAGTCAGGCAGCCGAAGTCGCGAAGAAAGATGCCGCGAAGCCACCGGCAAGCGTGACGCGCACGCTCGAAGCGTACCGGCAGTTCTCCATGGCGACGACGGCGAGCATCAGCTCAAAAAGCGCGAAGCCGGGCGACGTCTTTACGGCGACGGTCGTAGCGGATGTGCAGGATGCCGCCGGCCGCGCCGTCATTCCCGCGGGCTCGCTCGTGTCCGGCACCATTACGGACGTCAAGTCCGCGCCGAACCCGCGCAGCCCCGGCACGCTGACGCTGGCGGTCAATAGCGTGGCCGTGAATGGCCGCAGTTATCCGATCGGTGCCAGCATCGACTCGCTCGCAACAGAGCGGCACGGTCAGCCCATTAGCGGCGGTGACGTCGTGAAGGTCGGCGTCGGCGCAGCGGCAGGCGCGATCATCGGGCAGGTCATCGGAAAGAATTCCAAGGGAACCATCATCGGCGCCGTGGTCGGCGCAGCGGCCGGCGGGGCGTACGCGGCAGCCACGAAGGACGGCGACATCAGCCTTCCCGCCGGGACGCACATACTCGTCACGCTCACGCAGCGTCTCAACGTCACCAGAAGCTAGGGGGGAGCTGAGCATGCCGACCGACCGAACCACAGATCGCAGCAATGAGGGCAAGAACCTCTATGCGGTGCGCGATGCCGACGGAAGGTATCTCGACATCCAGAGCTCGCGGCACGCGCACCGCGCTGATTTGTCGAAACAGAGTGAGGCTGCTCCATGTATCGCCGATGATCCGTATGTCGCGGCGCCGAAGAAGTAAGCGAAGCGGCTAGGCGCTGTGCTCGAGACGCCGGGTGCGGGAGACCGTGCCCGGCGTGCTCTCAGCCTCGAAGAACCTCCTCTTTCAAAGCCTGTTTTACTATTATTTGTGAATGATTTCGATCGGCCTCATCGAAGACAACCGGCTGGTCCGTGAAGGGCTTATCGGGCTGCTGAGCAACCTCTCCGACTTTCGAGTGGTCGCCAGCGCGTCCGGCGACGAGACGGGGATGCTGCCGGACGTCAAGGCGGAGGTGGTCCTGCTGGACATCGGCTTGTCGCACGGGCACAGCCTGCGCCTGGCGAAGCAGATCAGGCAGAACTGGCCCGACTCGCGGGTCATCCTGATGGATGTCCTCCCCGTCTACGAGGACCTCGTCCAGTTCGTCAACGCGGGTGTGTCCGGCTTCGTCATGAAGGATGCCACCCTGGAAGACCTGGTCAGCACCGTCCGGTCCGTTGCGCAGGGCGGCCAGGTGCTCCCGCCACAAATGGCGACTACGCTGTTCGCGAGGATCGCAACGGACGCGGTTGCACGCGGACGGCCGGAGGCCCTCGATGCGGTGCGCATGACACCCCGCGAACGCGAGGTGATCAACCTCATCGCGGAAGGATTAAGCAACAAGGAAATCGCTACGCGGCTCGAGATCGCGACCGACACGGTCAAGAGCCACGTGCGCAATGTGATGGAAAAGCTGATGCTGCACACGCGTCTGCAGATCGCCGCGTTCGCCCACCGCGAGTCGAAGGGTTAACCTCGAGTACTGTCACTCTTCTTTCATTATTCCGTGTCATATCGGTGCGGCGTTCCGGGCGCTAGTCTGCATGCATGGACACGAGAACCACCACTCCCTCACCCAAGCCCCTGTGGGCGTATGTGTATCAGTTGTTGCCGCCACAGCTCGCGGATCGGCTCCGCACGATCCAGCCGCTGCTCGACGACGAGCAGGTGGATGCGCGCCGCACCGGGCGGACCTGGGCAGGCAGGGTGGTCCCGGAAGAACGCATCACGCATATCCTCGTCGTCAGCGACAGCCCGGAACAGAGTGAAGGGAGCAACCAGAAACTCGAGTCAGAATTGGACGAGCTGAAAACCAAGTTCTCCGTTAGTACTCCGCTGCCGCTCACCTAGTCCCGCCGAATTTTCGCTCGTATTCGCCTTCCCAGCGGCCTGACCACCGTGGGGACTAACCCAAACGGGGCAGAGCCAATGTGTGATGGTGGGGGGAGCCTCCCCCAATTAGGCTACCGCCATGTCCAATGGCGAGCGAGGAGAGACTACGTTGAAGGTTGATCGGAAGTCCGGACCCGCAGTGAAACGGCGCCGCAGAGATGCGGCGCCGGCGCCTGCATTTCCCATCGTGGGCGTCGGGGCCTCGGCGGGCGGCTTGGAAGCCTTCACCCAGCTCCTCGCGCCAATCCCGTCCGAGCTCGGGATGGCGTTTGTGCTGATTCAGCATCTGGATCCCACGCATCCGAGCCGGCTCGTGGAAGCGCTCGCGAGAAAAACCCGGATGCCGGTTCATGAGATCAAGGGCGGCATGCTCATCGAGCCGGGGCACGTGTACGTGATTGCACCCAACATGGAAGTCAGCTTGCGGCAGGGCGCGTTCGTCGTGCACCCGCGCGGCCACGAGCCGGGCAAGCCGGCCATGCCCATCGACGCCTTTTTCTGCGCGCTGGCGGCTGAGCGGCACTCGCAGGCAATCGGCGTCGTGCTATCCGGCACCGCGAGTGATGGCACCGAGGGACTGCGAGCGATCAAGGCCGAAGGTGGCGTGACGATTATTCAGGATCCGCAGACGGCCAAATTCAGTGGCATGCCGGAAAGTGCGCTGGCCTCCGGGGTCGTAGACCTTTCGCTGTCCATCCCGAAGCTCGCCGATGAGTTGATCCGGCTCGCCCATCATCCCTACATGGTCCCGTCCGGGCGCGCGCTCGAGTCAGCGGCGGCGCGGCCGGACAGCGATGAAGATTTGCAGGCAATCCTGGGCACGCTGCGCGAGGCCGTTGGCGTGGACTTCAGCGAGTACAAGGAGACCACGCTCGAGCGTCGCATCGCCCGCCGGATGGCGGTACGCAAGGCCGACACCCTCCACGACTATGCGCTCCTGCTCCAGGGGAACAGCGCCGAGGCGCAGGCCCTGTTCGATGACCTACTGATCCACGTGACGTCGTTCTTTCGGGATCCGGAGGTGTTTGCGGCGCTCAAGACACATGTCTTTCCGGAAATCCTGAAGCACAAGCCTGCACCGGAGCCGGTGCGGGCGTGGGTCGCGGGGTGCTCCTCGGGGGAAGAGGTCTATTCTCTGGCGATCGCGCTGTGCGAATACCTGGACGAGGCGCACGTGAAGCGTCCCATTCAGATTTTCGGCACGGATCTCAGTGAAAAGGCGGTGCAGAAGGTCCGGGCCGGCGTCTACCCGGAAAGTGCCGTGACCGGCGTCAGCCCAGAGCGGTTACAACGATTCTTTACCAAGGTTGAAGGCGGCTACCGCGTCGGCAAGGCGATCCGCGACATCTGCGTGTTCGTGCGGCACGATCTCGCCCGCGATCCGCCGTTCGCCAAGCTGGACCTCATCAGTTGCCGGAATGTGCTGATCTACTTCAACCCGGCGCTGCAGCAGCGGTCGCTCGAGATGTTTCACTATTGCCTGAACTCTCCGGGATTCTTGGTGCTGGGGCAGGCGGAAGGGGTTCCCGGCCGTCAGGAGTTCTTCTCGGCTCTCGATGAGACCAACAAGGTGTTCGCCCGAACGGCCGCGGCGAGGAGGCTGCGGCCCGTGGGCGCGAAGCGGCCGCCCAGCGGTGGCGGCGGGGCGTGGAGTGCCGGGAGGGCGGGAGTAGCCGCGCCGTCGACGGCGGACGTGAGCCGGCAGGTGGACACGCTGCTGCTGGGGCTCTACGCGCCCGCGGGCGTGATCGTCAACGAACGGATGGAGGTCCTGGAGTTCCGCGGGCGCACGGCGCCGTACCTCGAGGCTCCGCCGGGACAGCCCCAGATCAATCTCTTGAAGATGGTGCGCGGGGGGCTGCTTTCCGAGCTGCGCGTCGCGTTCGGGCGCGCCAAGGAGGAACGGACCCCTATCCACAGGGATCGCGTGCGGCTCGAGGTGAATGGTGTTACGACCCGCTGCAACATCGTGGTGTTGCCGATCGCGGGGAGCGGGCAGGCGAAGGATGGCCTGTTCGCCGTCCTGTTCGAGCCCGCCCTGCCCGACCCTCCCGTGGTCGAGTCAAAGGGCGTGCGCGCCAATGGCGCCCAAGGCCGGACCGAGGCACGCGGTGACGCGTTGGAGCACGAGCTTACGGCGACCAAGGAATTCCTCCAGTCGCTGATCAGCGAGCACCAGGTCGCGAACGACGCCCTCGCCTCCACCAACGCCGAGCTCGTGTCGAGCAACGAGGAGCTCCTGAGCATGAATGAGGAGCTCGAAACCGCAAAAGAAGAGCTGCAATCCACCAACGAAGAACTGACCACGCTCAACGATGAGATGCAGAATCGCAATCATGAGCTGAGTCAGCTCAACAACGACGTCATCAATCTCCTGAATGGGGTGGAGATCGCCATCGTCATCGTCGATGCCCAGCTGCGCGTCCGCCGGTTCACGCCCCAGGCGAGCACGACGCTGAATCTGCTGGCCAGCGACATCGGGCGCCCGATCTCCGACATCCGACCGAACGTCAGCGTGGCCCGCCTCGATGCGCTGATCAAGGAGGTCATGCAGACTGTCGCGCTGAAAGAGCTGGAGGTGCAGGATGCCCAGGGGCGCTGGTATCGCATGCAAATTCGGCCGTACAAGACCGTGGACAACAAGATCGACGGAGCCTTCCTCACGTTGGTCGATGTCGATACGCTCAAGCGGGCACAACAGGAGGCCGAGTGGGGGCGCGCGTATTCCGCCGGGATCGTGGAAGCGGTTCAGGTACCCCTGATCGTGCTCGACGAAGGGCTCGTCGTGCGATCCGCCAATGAGGCGTTTTACGAAACCTTCCGCATGTCACCAGCCGAGACCGAGCGCACCAGTCTGTTCGACTTGGGCAAGGGACTATGGAACGCCACGGAGTTGCGCAGCAGTCTTGGCACCATGCCGGTGGGCAGCACACGGTTCCAGAACGTCAAGGTCGAAGTGGACGTCCCACAATTGGGCCGGCAGACGATGTCGCTGTCCGCGCGTCCCATCCGGTCCGGACCCGGGATGGGTCCCCTGCTTGTCCTCGCGATCGAAAACATCACCGTTCGCGAACGGGCAGAGCGTGAGCGGGAAAAGTTGTTACATCAGGCGCAAGCGGCCAAAGGAGAAGCCGAGCAGGCGACGCGCGCGAAAGACCGCTTTCTCGCCGTGCTGTCCCACGAGCTCCGCACGCCGTTGGCGGC
>Ga0207660_10001945_pt1 | contig 13780 bp, 14 predicted proteins | sample KBSC73BmetaG_FD_184335 | JGI IMG/M metagenome (GOLD analysis project Ga0207660, IMG submission 184335) | Corn rhizosphere microbial communities from Kellogg Biological Station, Michigan, USA - KBS C7-3B metaG (SPAdes) (version 2) | ecosystem: Host-associated > Plants > Roots > Rhizosphere ... | reverse complement strand
CTGCTTGGCTGCCGAAGCGTTCAAGCTGCCTGAAGGAGTAGAAGCAGAACCTGAGGCCGCTGTGATTGGCATCTCCGCACTACGCTGGGCAGCGCCGGAGCGGTCGGATTCTTCCTGTGTTCGCGCGAAATTGTCGTCATTCAGATTGACAACCTCTTTCCTGCTCGTCTTGTTCTGCTTCACTAAATCAGCCAGCGATTGCGGCTGACTCTGAGCGAAACAGGCAAGGCTGCACGCCAGACACACCAGAACTGCGTTGAGGGTCCAATACGGCTTCATAAAATCCTTAGAATGAAATTTCGTGCTCGGCCAGCAGCTTCGGCGGGCCGATGTTAACAATGGGTTTCTGCTTCAGAGCGCACGAGTCGTAACGGAAATTGAAACTGCCGCCAATGGAATCGCCGGACGCTATGTCCTGCGCGTTCACGTCTTCTCCTGCAAGAATCGCACCGTACAGATTCACGCTCTGCGAGCCGCCGCCCGTGAAGTTGATCTGGCCGCGTACCAGGATCAGGCCGTAAAAGTTCAGTCCACCGTGCACGTCCAAGTCGCCATCAATGATCAGCACGCCAGACCCGCTGGTGTTGCCGCTGAGTTGCACGCTGCCCGGAACATAGACCACGTTCGGAACGGAACCTACCGGCAGTGAGGGCAAACCGGTGGGGTAGATCCCGAATTGCTGCCCGGTCGTGGTGCCGCAATCGGAATAGACGGCTGGTACCGCCGTCAAATTCGGTATTCCAGTACAGCTCACACTCCACGGCGTTGTGGTAGCCGGCGTAGCCTCAGCCTTATACTGATTAATCAAATCGTCAATGCTGTAGGGCCATGGATTCACATTCTGCTTAACAGCGGTAGTTTGGCCTGAAGTCAGCGTGGCCGAATTGCCGTTTTGGGTAACGCCGTTGCCGCTATAAATCGCATACTTCGTGGTATCGCAGGTTTTTCCTGTCAGGTTGCCGCCGGTCGCCGTGCAGTTGCAATTATCGTAGCCATTCACGTTCAAACTGCCTTTGATCGTGATCGGCGCCTGGGCGGAAACCGTTCCCGGAGGCAATACGGAGAATGTGGGATTCAGCGCCACTTCCATTTGTTCCATGCGTCGCGCGCCAGGGCTGTTGCCCACGCCGGGCGTAATAGCCAACGAGGTCAGCAACCATACCGGCATCATGGGTGAAGGTTGGGCTCCGCAACTGCCGCTCACAGCCACTTCTTTTGTGCCTGTCCAGCAAACCTGGGCGCCATCTCCCTGGCTCCCATCCAGTCTCTGGCCCAGCAGCCCCATCTTGTTCTGCTTATTCGTGATTCGCACCCATTTAAACAGGAGCGCATCGTTGCTGCCGGTGAAGGGAACGTCGGTGGTACCCATCGTCGGCGCGGCATAGTAGCCGGCACTGCTCATCAGCTGGGGCGAATTCGAAGACGTGCTGTTGCAGGCGACATTTGCATCCGCGTGCAAATTCAATCCGCCGAACTGCTCCTGGCAAAGTTCTGTATCCAGGTAAGGGTTCGCGGCCACAGTGTTCCCTCTTTGGGTTGTGGGATCGATACTTCCTGCCGACTCTGAAGCATTTGGGTTCTTCACATAGATGACACCACCGCTCGTGCTCGGCATCGCCAGCGCCATCGCGCTGGCATTCAGGGTATTGCCGGGCATCATCAGATAGCGGACGTCTTCCATCCCGGCGCGCGCAGCAAAGTATGCGCGTTGCGAGTCGCGATAGTTGTTGTTCACGCTGTTCTCGGTATCAGCCATGAACATAAAACCCACGCCGATGATCGCCACCAGAGTCAGCGCAAGCAGAGCCACAATCATGGCTATGCCACGCTCGTGGCTGGAAACGGGTTTGCTCTTGAGCTTCATAGGAACACTCCTCTAGTTGTTCGGCAGGCGAGCCATTCCGGTCATGGTTACCTGAATGCTCTTGTGTGTATCGGTGTCGTTGGTTTGCGCTTGGACGGTAAACGTGAGCCTGACCCCTTTAATCGTTTGCAGCGCCTTCTGCGCATTTGCATCCACTGCGCCGCCTGATCCGAGCTGAATCGGAGCGGCAAGGCTCACGATGTTCCCATTGGCATCATAGGCCTGGAAGAATGCCGCCGTAGCGCCCACCGGAATCACGTTCTGCACTTGCGTGTAATACTGTGGCGCCGCCTGGTTCCACGGCCATGCGTTGACCGCACTCTTTGGCACTGAGCTACGCTGCAGGCACGGACAGGGATTCGTGCCCGGACCCGCCCAGGTGCTTCCGTCGTTATAGTGGTAAATGACGCTCTCAATGGTGCCGTCGCCGTCTATGTCGCCTTCCATCTTCACGTCGGTCGGCGAGATATACCAGAGACCTGCAGCCACCCTGGGCGAGCTGACGTCGAAGTTGTTTCCGTACGACGCTGCCGTGGGATATCCCGCCTGGTGCAGGTCGCGCGTGAACTGGTCCACGAATTCCCGCTCCTGCTGGGTGAGATCGAGTCTTTGACCTTCAGCCTGGTACCTGGTTTGAGCCTTATTGATCTGCGAGAATGTGGCCCCAACCACGACTGACAGCAGCAGAACTACCATCATCATTTCCAGAAGAGAAAAGCCGCGTTGCGATCCGGATTGTTTTTTCACAGCGTTCACATCCCCACCATGGTTCGTAAAGTCACCGGCGCCAAAAAGCTGATACCGCGCTGGCTGGCGATAAAGGGCTGGCGGGCGGAAACCGTCACCAGCTTCGACCAGTTCGCCCCGCCTACCAGGTCAACTCTCCAGCGCACGTCGTACACAGCCCTGAGGCCATTGGTTCCGCAGACGGTGTAGTTCATCTGGTAGCCGCTCGCATTGAGAGTCGTGGCTGAATCGGCGGAGAAGTTGATGTTTCCATTGAGCACCGTCGCTCCTCCCGGAGCCGTATTGATCTGGAGCGTGCTCGTAGCCGGGTTCGTCTGCACGCAGTCAGTGATTGTGAGTGTCTTGTTGACGTTGGGCGGCGCTGCCGAAATCTCCTCCATCACGGTTTGAGCAATATTGGTGGCCGTGGTGTCAACGCGATTGGTGTTGTTCCGGCTCATCCCCATGATAATCATCATCATCCCGCCCAGAACCCCAACCGCCATCACAAACATGGCCAGCGTTAATTCAATTAAACCGAAGCCGCCGGCGCGTTTTTTCCGTCGTAGTAACTTCATAATCCCCTCTTCAGTTCCAGCACGCCGCATAGCCGCATCGGGCGTTCGTCGGATCGAGCCCTGATAGCCGCCAGGTCTTGATCCGCCCCGCCGCGGTGACCGTGATGGCCTCCCATCCCTGATTCGTGCTGTTCTGTATGAACCACTCGTACGAGCGAGTACCGCCCGTTGCTGGATCAATCTGGAGGCAACGCAGGACATTGGTCGCGTCGGCCATGCACGGCAACCCGCGCGCGTTGAATCCTATCGATGTCCCAATTTGGATTTGCGTTCCCGCTCCCACATACGCATCAAGCTGCCCATGGTCCGGCATGCCAGCCGCCTGGAACGATACGGCACCACCGAGCTCAGCGTCTGGGTTCCCATTTACGTAAGCGGCGGTGGGATCAGAGTTTACGAATACCAGGTTGGGACTTTTGGTGGCGTCGTACTGAGCATAAGTTGACTGGTTGGTTTTAACCGCCTGCAATCGCGCCTGCTGCAGCAGGCTGGCTACGGCATGCCCTGCCGCATCGAGCCTGTAATTGTTGATCGTGACCTGAATTGCTGGAATCGCAATCGTGGAAATGATCAACAGAATGACCATTACGATGATCAGCTCAATAAGAGAAAACCCGGCATGCGGCCGTTTCATAAAAACGCACTCCCCAAATTCCAACTGTCTTTCGGTGCGGGTACAGCGGGGACCGTGGTCAACGGGGTTCCTGTGAAACCTGCACTGCCTTCTCGCGTCTTACACCTGAAACCTTTGGGAATTTTAGTCTGAGGAGACCGGAGCTGAAACGTGACCTAAGTACCGTGCTGGTACGAAAAGTAATTAACAGGGTTTAATCATTGGTATCAGACTTGCGACTTGTATGGCAGCGTAGTTGCAACATCTGCTCTGGTTGAAGCTGCCGACATGCTTAATATTCAGCGGCTGCGGACCGGCGTCATTGAACTCGCCGTCAGGATCCAGTGCCCTTTTACCTGCTGCCACACCGATACAACGCGAATCTGATCAGGAGCAGCGTCTGGCAGGGTGGCCAGATAGGTCACGACCATGTCAGCTCCTGCGGGCTCCACCGTGATCTCTCCCAGTGAGTAGTCGCGGACCGGGGAAGCTTTCCAGCGCGCCACCCATCCGGAGCGATCAAAGCTCTTTCCACTCGAGTCCACGCCCACAAAAGCCGGCGCCAGATGCTGCTCAAAATTTCTCCAGTCGCCGTCGCGAATGGCTTGCCACATCAGTCGCTCGTGAGCCTCGCCTCCGGTTGCGTTCTTCCAGGATGGGTTCTTTGGCGGACCGGCACAACCGAGAATCAAAACCACAAAGGACACAAAGAAACACAAAGAAAGGAAGCGTCGCTGTCTTAAAGATAGAAGCTGATGCATGTTTTCCAGAGTATTGCGAGTCGAATAGAAAGAGGGCACAATGCATAATTCCTTGTGCCCCCTCCGTGTCCTTTGTGGTTAGCGGTTAGTCGCCGAAAACTTCTTCCTTCTCCTCTTTCTTTACCGGAGCAATGGAAGCAAGCGGTACAAAGCCTCCCTCTGGTTTCGGCTCCTTCAGAATATGTTCGCGATAAAGGGCCGCCATACGGGCATTGTCGGCGTCGTGTTTCAGTTTCTCGTCGCGAGCACGAAGTTTTTCCTCACGGGCTGTTTTAGCAATGCCCAACTCGTCCAATGTGGTATTGCGTCCGGCATGCACGTGCTCTTCGTTCAAGTTCAGCTTGTGCGTGGCCTCAACCAGGCCCACTCGCTTGCCGCCGGCGAAGATCTCATGCCGCCCGTGCTCTTCATACCACTTGGTCAGAGTGGCGGTCATGTGCATCTTTTCGATGATATTGCGCCAGCCCACGCCGGTGTTGTAGGCGCAGAAGCTGATCTCGCCTTCCTGCGTGGCGTAAGGAATGATGCACTGCTCGGTGCGGCGGAAATCGTAGTTGTAAAGGTCCTGGAACCACATGCCGGCGATGAACAGGAAATTCCAGCGGTCCTGGCGGCGCCTCTTGATGTCTTCAATGCTGCGATCGCCTTTCACGCTGCCGTACTTCTTGTCCGCATCCCCGGTCGCGCTAAAAGTCTTGTCAAACTTCTTCAACAGATCGATGAGTTTGAAGTGTTTCGGGGCCTTGAACGGATCATAATTCTTGGCCAGCGCCAGCGCCATTCCCACAACGGAGAGGAAACGGCCGCGCCCGGCATCATTGATGCGGGCGACGTCTTTGGCGATCTTATCGCCGTTGAGGAACGCGGTTACCGGCACGGCTTCCTTGGTTTCCTTGTCGATCATTACGGCCATGCCGACGCCGCAGTTCGGGTGGCATCCGCAACTCAACTGTCCCCAATCCGCGGCGGGGCCATGGATCAAATCAGCCCAATCAGAGAAGGTGGACATGAATGAGATTGGGAACCAGTCGCGCGCGGGCTCGCCCAGGCCGGTCTGGTTCTTCACGTCATGCGCCAGGTGGCTCAGCGTATAGCGTTGCGCCTGCCGGCGTTCATCGGTAATTTCTTCATCGCGACCGGTGAATGAAACCGGCTGGAAACTCAGGAAGCTGATCGTCTTCGGGTTGTCGAGTGCGAACTGGATGATGCGCCCCACCTGCTCGTTGTTGATTCCGTTCACAATGGTTGTGACGGGCACAATGTCTACTCCTGCTTCATGCAGGTTGTGGATTGCGCGCAGCTTCACGTCAAAGAGGTTCCCCACCTGGCGATGTGAGTTGGCTGCATTGCCGATGCCGTCAAACTGCAGGTAGGCGTAACGAAGGCCTGCTTCCGCCGCCTGGCGAGAAAATTCAGGCGACTTCGCAAACTCAATTCCGTTCGTCGCCGCCTGTACCGAGTTGTATCCAACCTGGCGGGCGTAGCGGACCGCGTCAAGGAAATATGGCGAGAGCGTGGGCTCGCCGCCCGAGAACTGGACTGACATCTGCCGGCGCGGCTTGATGGAGATGGCGTTGTCCAGCATGGTCTTGATCTCATCCCACGTCAGCTCATGCACAAAGCCAACCTGGTTGGCGTCCATGAAGCATGGATCGCACATCATGTTGCAGCGGTTGGTGAGATCGATCGTCAGGACGGAACCGCGTCCGTGCTTTACCGTGCTGGTACCGTGATTGTGGAGCTTCTCGTCATTGTGCGCGCGAATGTCACGACCGGGAAAAACCTCTTCCAGATGACGGAAAAAGGTTGTGTCAATCGCCATCACGTCTTCAAAGTGGCCGTGGATGGGGCAGTCTTTCACCATCAGGATCTTTCCATCGCGCTCCACGATGGTCGCTTTGATTTCGCCGACTTTTTCGTTGAGCAGGACTTCATGCGGCAGCTTGCCGTCAATGATCTGCTGGCGAATTTCCGGCACGCACTTGGGGCACAGCGAGTCAGTGCTGCGCGGCCAGCCGAGAGGCGGCTTGGTCTTCTCCCACGATTTCAGCAGCGGCTTGTCCGACCACTTGGGGGTAAATGCCGGCGCAGGGTTGATCTGGTTGAGCCGGTCGAAAACAGCCCAGGCGCCTCGCGCCGCATACGTCAGGGCTTTTTCTGCATACTTAACAGGCTTGTGCATGGTGGTTTGCCTCTCCTTGAACGCCAGCTATCACTTGAAATTTGTGCAAGATCTTAATCCTTAATATCTTATTGCCCGCGGCGACAATGATTAAGAAGGATTCCCTGAACGGCTGCATTTCAGCGCTCAGCGGTTCCGCTGCGCATTAAATGGAGCCCTTCTTGAACGCCTAAGTCATTGGATCTAAAGAGACTAGGCCTTAAGTGCTTGCCAGCTTCCTTCTGCTATCATCGCCCTCGCAAGTGCTAGAATCGCAACTGGAAATGGAATCCATCCGCACCGGCCTGCGCAACATCATGGGCGAGCTCCTCCGGACCCGGCCGCCAGAGGAGGCAGCTCTGCTGGCCTGGCCTGTAGTGTGCGGCAAAGACGTGGCAGCACGCACGCGCGCAGCAAGCTTCGCCGACGGCTGCCTCACCATCGAGGTCTCCGATGCCACCTGGGCTGCGCAGTTGAAAAGCTTCAGCTCCAGTTACATCAACGGATTTCAAGCCCTGCTCGGTCCGATGGTGAAGGAAGTGAAGTTCAAAATCAGCCGTTAGCACTTAGCTCTTAGCCTTTAGCCCTGCGCGGTTCCTCCGCAAAGCTGAGGCTAACGGCTAGTGGCTAAGGACTCATTTCATGATTACCGACAAAGATGTCTCTTACGTCGCCGACCTGGCCAACCTGGAACTTACTCCGGAAGAGCGCGAGCGCATGGTCAAAGACCTGGGTTCCATTCTCAGCTATATCGAGCGGTTGAACGAGCTGGACACTTCCAGCGTTGCTCCTATGGCCCAGGTTTTCACCGGTAGCGAAGCTGCAGGTCCGGCGAAGAACGCGGCCGCCCAAGCGTGGCGAGAAGACGTTCTCGCCGCCTGCCTGCCGCATGATGAAGCGCTGCGGAATGCGCCGGTGAAGGACAAAGATTTTTTCAAAGTGCCGAAGGTGATTGAAAGATGATTTTCACCCATGGACCATTTTTCACCACGGAGGCACGGAGACACGGAGAACTTCTGAAATCTTTCCCGGCGAGTGAGCCGAGAGTTCCAGTCCTCGAACATCACCGGTTCACTCCAGGAAGAGGCACGTCGCGTATCTATGCGGTCCCGACAAATCCTCTGTTTTGCTTTCTCCGTGCCTCGGTGTCTCCGTGGTGAGATTTTTCTGATGGATCTCAGCGCGCTCACCGTCGCCTCCACCATCACCGCCATAGCGGAAAAGCAATTCACCGCGACATGGTTGGTTGAGGAGTTCTACCGCAAGATCGAGACTGAAGATGGCAGCATTCACGCCTACCTCACTCTATGCGAACAGCGCGCCTTTGCGCAGGCAAAGCGTATTGATGAACAAGTGGCCAAAGGCGATCCTCTCCCCCTGCTCGCGGGCGTGCCAATCGCAATCAAAGACGTAATGGTTACCCGCGGCGTGCGTTCGACCGCGGGCTCGAAGATACTAGACAATTTCATTCCGCCGTATGACTGCACGACCGTGGCCCGGCTTGAGGCGGCGGGTGCAATCATCCTGGGCAAGACCAATTGCGATGAGTTCGCGATGGGATCATCGAATGAGAATTCCGCCTATGGCCCCGTGCGCAATCCGCGCGATACCACGCGCGTTCCTGGAGGCTCCAGCGGCGGGTCGGCGGCAGCGGTCGCAGCAGGCACCGCAGTTGCTTCTCTCGGGTCGGATACCGGCGGATCCATCCGCCAGCCGGCATCGTTCTGCGGAGTTGTGGGCCTGATGCCGACCTATGGCCGTGTTTCCCGTTATGGGCTGATTGCCTTTGCTTCTTCGCTCGACCACATTGGGCCATTTACCAAAACAGTGAAAGATGCTGCAATCCTCTTGGGCGCAATCGCCGGGCGCGATCCAATGGATTCAACCTCGGCCGATGTTCCTGTGCCGGAATATGTGCGAGAAATTGGAAAGCCGGTTCGCGGGATGAGACTGGGCGTTCCCGGCGAATATTTTGGCGAAGGAGTTGACCGCGAAGTTCGCGCCGCGATCGAAGCTGCCATCCAGCTTCTTGCTCAAGCCGGGGCGGAGATCGTGCCCATCTCTCTGCCGCACACCACATATGCCGTTCCCACGTATTACGTGATCGCCACCGCGGAAGCCTCGGCCAACCTGGCCCGCTACGACGGCGTGCGCTACGGATACCGCTCGTCCAACACCCGCACCCTGGCTGACATGTACCGCAAGACGCGCGATGAGGGCTTCGGAGCTGAGGTGAAGCGCCGCATCATGCTGGGAACGTACGTGCTCAGCTCGGGCTACTACGATGCCTACTACCTCAAAGCGCAGAAGGTCCGTACACTCCTGGCCCGCGATTTCCAAACCGCATTCGCAAACGTCGACGCCATTGTCACTCCCACGGCGCCCACACCGGCGTTCAAGCTGGGTGAAAAAGTAGACGATCCTCTCTCCATGTATCTTGCCGACATCTACACGGTTACGGCCGATCTCGCTGGCATCCCCGGAATCAGTGTGCCCTGCGGAGAGACAAAATCAGGCCTGCCCATTGGATTGCAGATCCTCGGCAGGCACTTTGATGAGGGAACGATTCTGCGGGTAGCGCATGTGGTGGAGCATGGGCTTTCCGCCCCTAGCTAGCGTCTGACCGTTCAAGCGACCCTTTTATCTCGACTCCCGAGCTTTATCTGAAATCGCGAGCGGAGCTCTTTCTGAATTTCGAAGCGTAGCGAGGGATCCCTACTGCCACGAGCAAAATACCGGCACACACACTCACCCGGGGTCTGCCGGCTTTTTGCCTGTCCTGAGTAGGTCTTGGATATAGGGATCTCTCTTCCTTCGAGATTAACCCTTTCCTAACCGCTCCCCCCAAATCCAGTCTAAGGTATTTGAATGCAGGTAACCGATGCAGCCGTGGTGGCACAGGTGCTGGCCGGCGACAGGGACGCGTTTCGTGTCCTGGTGGAGCGGCATTCGCGCAGCCTCTATCACCTGGTGTATCGCATGACCGGCAGTTCCGCAGACACTGAAGAGATTGTGCAGGACACGTTGCTGCGCGCTTTCAAGGGGCTGGAGAAATTTGAGCTTCGTTCAAATTTCGGAACATGGATCTATCGGATCGCTACCAATCGCACGCTTGATTTTCTGAAGTCAAAAAAGATGAGTGATACACAGGCATATCGCATCGCAGAAGATCCCGACCCCGACGACAGCCGGGAGATACAACTTGCGGCCACGGCTCCCGGCCCTGACCGGATGGTGATCAGCGAGCAGATGAAAAGCAGGATGGCGCAGGCACTTTCCCTGCTCACACCGGCGGAACGTGTCGCGTTCACCATGCGGCACATGGAAGGCCGCTCCATTGGCGAGATCAGCAAGACTCTGAACCTGAAAACCAGCGCAGCCAAGAACAGCGTGTTTCGGGCTGTGCACAAACTGCGGCAGCAGCTTGAGCCGTTTGCGAGTCCCGCAAAATGAAACACCTGAGTGAAGAAGAGATCGTGTTGCATTACTACGGCGACGCCGACGACGAAATGAAAGTCCGGCAGCATCTGGCAGAGTGCTCTGCCTGCCGCGCAGAGTTCGACCGGCTTCACTCCTTACTTGGCAGGGTGGCGCCGGTCGAAGTCCCTGAGCCCGGCTCGTTTTTTGAAGAGAAGATGTGGCTCAACATCCGCGACCGCCTGCCTGAAAAGGCCGTTCCGGCGAAGCCGCTCTGGGCTGCGGGGAAGTGGGCGTTAGCCGGAGTCATGGCCATGCTGCTGGTGGGCGCGTTTCTGGCAGGCAGGTTCTGGCCGGGGCGGTCACCTCAAGTGGTGCAGGTCAATACGCCGGCAGCCGACCCGCAGCGCGTTGTTCTTGTGGCAGTTGGGGACCACCTGGAACGCTCGCAGATGCTGCTGGTGGAAATCATGAATGCCAGTGACAAGAGCGTGCTTGACGAAGGCACGCAGCTGCAGGCGCGCGACCTGCTGAATACGAATCGCCTTTACCGCGTGAGCGCGCAGCAGGCAGGCGATCCCCGGATAGCCCACTTGCTTGATCAGCTTGGCCGTGTACTGGCGGAAGTTGCCAACGCTCCTTCCCAGGTCTCAGACAACGACCTGCGCGATATCCGAGCGCGCATTCAGTCTGACGGGCTGTTATTCAAAGTAAGAGTTGTCGGCTCCGAAGTAAATTCCAGAGTGCGCCGGCTGGAGCAAAATTCTCCTGCCGCCGCCGAACAGAGGCTATAACTAAATGACTCGCAAATCGTTTCTTTCGTTCGTTCTTTTCTTCATCTCGCTTCCGCTGCTGTCAACTTTCGGCCACGCACAAACCGCAAACCCGTCTTCCAACCTGTTTGATCCGCAGGCAGCCGCTGCTCCTTCCCGCGAAGATCAGCTCTACAGCGCGGGCACCTCAGCTCTCGACAGCGGCAACTACGATGATGCCGTCAGAAAATTCGACGAGGCTGCCGGCTTGCACGGCCGCAAGGCTGATGCCGCTCTTTACTGGAAGGCCTACGCTCTCAACAAGACCGGCAACAAGCCGGCTGCTCAGGCCACCATCGCCGACTTGCGCAAGAGCTATCCACAAAGCAGGTGGCTGCGTGATGCGGGCGCTCTTGAACTGGAGATGAAGGGAGCGCCAGCCAATCCGGAGGCGATTTCGGATGAAGAGCTGAAGCTGCTGGCTCTGCAATCGCTGATGAACGCCGATCCTGATAAGGCCGTGCCCATCCTGGACAAGATCATCCATGGAAACGATTCGCCCAAACTGAAGGACAAGGCGCTGTTTGTACTCTCGCAGAGCGGGTCCGACAAAGCGCAGCAGATTTTGCTCTCGCTGGCAAAAGCCAACAACAACCCTGAGCTGCAAAAGCGCGCAATTCACTATATAGGAATGGGAGGTAGCCGCAACAACGGCACCTTGAGGGAGATCTACAAAGGGACGACAGACGTCTCCATCAAGAAGGCAGTCTTCCAGGGCTGGCTCATGTCTGGCGACAAGGAAGATGTGCTGGCCGTGGCCCGCACTGAGCAATCGCCCGAACTGCGCAAAGAAGCGATCCGCTATCTGGGAATGATGGGTGGACGAAGTGAGCTGCGCGAGATGTACAAGAATTCTCCGGACGCCGGCACACGCGAAGCGGTAATTCACGGCATGTTGATGGCGGGCGATTCGCAGGGCCTTATCGAAATTACCAATACCGAGAAGGACCCGGAACTGTTGGATAAAGCCATTAATACGCTGGGCATGGTTGGCGGCGAGGATAGCCTGAGCGCGCTGACGAACATCTACAACACCCACAATGACATTGCCACAAAAAAGCGGGTGATCAATGCCATGTTCCTCCACGGGGCAGCGCACGAGATGGTGGCGATGGCGCGCAAAGAGACTAACCCGGAACTGAAAAGGACATGGATCCAGAAGCTCTCAGTAATGAGCTCTCCGGAAATAACCGAGTACATGACGGAAATCCTTAACAAATAGGAGATGGACCATGAAAGGGCAACGAGCACTCATTCTAATATCGTTTTGGTTCGTGGTTCTGTCATGTGCGGCATGGGCGCAGAAACCGAACGTCACCAATGCAAAGATCACTGAACTTTCCGCCGCGCAGGGACTCAAACAGGCCATTGCGCCCATCCTGTCGCAACAGCAGGGGCCGCTGTGGATCGGCTATAAGATTCCGGCAGATGCGAAAGAACGCAGCATGTGCTGTTGGAATTCACTCTCGGATGCGAAGGCCTCGGGCAAGAGCTGCTGCCTTGGCTGTCGCATGGATTCGGACGGTGGCAGCAGCTTCAGCGGGACTGATTCCAACTGCACTCCGCCGGAACCGGTGCCGTACGCGTTTGTCCTGCTGCGCGCGGAAGATAAGCAGATCAGCAAGGTGCGCGTGTTCAGCGCCGATTGTCCTCTCGACTTTGCCGGCCTTCCCCTCTATTGGCTGAACGATGTCAAACCAGAAGAAAGCATCGCCCTGCTGATGGGCATGGTATCACCCGCCGATTCAGACCGCGATGATGATAAGAAGCTGACCAACCAGGCCGTCATGGCCATCGCGATGCACGATGTACCAGCAGCCGACCAGACTCTTGAAAAGTTGATCCAGCCAAACCAACCGGGACGTCTGCGCGAGAAAGTTGCCTTCTGGGCAGGAGTGGAACGCGGTAAAGCTGGTTATGTCCTGCTGCACAAATACGTAGTCAACGATCAGGATGACCGTTTTCGTGAAAAAGGAACCTTCGCACTCTCACAGAGCCACGAACCCGGAGCCATTCAGGACCTGATCGGGATGGCACGGCACGATGTGAGCTCGCGAGTTCGCGGGCAGGCAATTTTCTGGCTGGCGCAAATCGGCGGTCGTAAGGAAGCCGCACAGATCACTGATGCAATTGAGAACGATCCCGATACGGAAGTAAAGAAGCGCGCCGTTTTCGCGCTTTCGCAACTCCATGACGGCGACGGCGTTCCACTCTTGATCAACGTAGCAAAAACGAACAAGAACCCCGCCGTGCGCAAGCAGGCCATTTTCTGGCTCGGCCAGAGCCATGATCCCCGCGCTCTAGATTTCCTGGAGGAGATTCTGAGCAAGTAAACGCAAGAGAGCGCTGGTGAAATAAAAAGGCCGGAGCATGCCGCCCCGGCCTTCTTTCTCCAGGGAAGATCAGGTTGTAAACAGGGTTCTTGAAAGATAATCGCTCAAGCTCAGCGTGATCAGGATCAGCAGCCAGAAGAAACCGCAAGTAATCGTAATCTTGGTGAGCGTGTCACTGTAGCGCACGTGCATAAAGAAGAGGATCACGAGGACTGCTTTGGTGCAGGCAATCGCCAGCGCCACAATGGGATTGAAAATTCCCAGATCGACAAAAGCGATGGCCCAGGTGGCGCAGGTAAAGAACGCCAGTGTGAAGAAGATGATGATGTACAGTTTCGGGCCGGGATGCGCGTGTTCAGCCATATCTTGTCCTTAAATTGCCCCTTTGTGGCGGCTGATGAGATAGAGCAGCGGAAACAGAAAAATCCATACAATGTCGACAAAGTGCCAGTACAGGCCACCCAGCTCGATGGGCGTATAGTATTGCGGCCCAAAGTCTCCCCGCTTGGAGCGCA
>Ga0207660_10001929_pt1 | contig 13841 bp, 8 predicted proteins | sample KBSC73BmetaG_FD_184335 | JGI IMG/M metagenome (GOLD analysis project Ga0207660, IMG submission 184335) | Corn rhizosphere microbial communities from Kellogg Biological Station, Michigan, USA - KBS C7-3B metaG (SPAdes) (version 2) | ecosystem: Host-associated > Plants > Roots > Rhizosphere ... | reverse complement strand
GCCAGCTTCAACAATTCATGGAAGCTCAACGCCGCGAGTTTTTCGCACATGTGCGCGGTGTTGCGCGAAGTGCCCGACAGCGTGCTGTGGCTGCTGGATTACGGCCGCGACGCGAATGCGCGCCTGCGCGAAGCCGCGCGCGTGCGCGGTCTCGATCCGCACCGGCTGGTGTTCTCGCCCGCCCTGCCGCACCTGCAACATCTCGCGCGCTATCAACTGGCCGACCTGTTCCTCGATACCTATCCATACAACGCGCACACCACCGCGTCGGACGCCATCTGGGCCGGCTGCCCGGTGCTGACGCGGCCCGGCGAAACATTCGCATCGCGTGTCGCCGGAAGCTTGAACCACCATCTCGGGATGCCGGAACTGATCGCCCGCGATGACAAGGGCTTCATCGACACCGCCATCCGATTCGGCAACGACCACTCGGTACTCGCCGCGCTGCGCGGACGCCTTGCGTCACAACGCGAACGATCGGGCCTGTTCGACATGCAAGCCTACGCGGAGGATTTCGCGGCGCTGCTGCGCGCAACCTACAAGTCCTACCGAGACCGCATGTTTCCAACGGACAAATAGCGAAGCCACCAAGGCAGCCGGAGTTACTTCAAATCCTCGGCAATGGTCGCGAACTGTTCCAGCGCGGCTTCCAGGTCGGCGGCGATTTCGGCGGCGATCACCTCCGGCGGCGGCAGGTTGGCGGATGCCTCCAGCGCCTCGTCCTTCAGCCAGAAGATGTCAAGGTTGAGCTTGTCGCGCTTGACCAGTTCTTCGTAACCGAAGCCCTTGAAGCGCTCGCTTTCCTTGCGGTCGTTGCGGTTCTTCGTGTTGTAGCAGGCGACGAAGTCGTCGAGGTCGCTGCGCTTCAGCGTGTTTTCCTTAAGCGTGAAGTGCATGTTGGTGCGCAGGTCGTAGATCCACAGCTTGCGCGTGTTGGCCTCGCCTTTCGGGTTGGCCGGCTTGCGCTCGAAGAACAACACGTTCGCCTTCACACCCTGCGCGTAGAAGATGCCGGTTGGCAGTCGCAGCAGGGTGTGCACGTCGGCATTGCGCAGCAGTTCGCGGCGCACGGTCTCGCCGGCGCCGCCCTCGAACAGCACGTTGTCCGGCACCACCACCGCCGCACGGCCGTGCTGCTTCAGGATCGTCCAGATGTGCTGCACGAAGTTGATCTGCTTGTTGCTGGTGCTGGCCCAGAAGTCGGCGCGGTTGATGGTCAGCGATTCGCGGCTGGTCTCGCCCGCATCGTTGACGATGGTGACGCTGCTCTTCTTGCCGAACGGTGGGTTGGCCATCACGACGTCGTACTCGCCGTGCTTCTCGCCCAGCGCGTCACGGGTGACCACCGGCAACTGCTCATCGGATTCGCTGCCGATGCCGTGCAGCAGCAGGTTCATCGCGCACAGGCGGGTGACGCCGTCCACCAGTTCCACGCCAAACAGCGTGCCGTTCTTCAATTTCTTCTTCTGATCGCGATCCAGCTTATAGCGATCTGGATTCGCGAGGTAGTCGTGCGCGGCTAGCAGGAAGCCGCCGGTGCCGCAGGCCGGGTCGCAGATCGTCTCGCCGGGTCGCGGCGCGATCACGTCCACGATCGCCGCGATCAGCGGGCGGCGTGAAGTACTGGCCCGCGCCGCCCTTCACGTCCTCGGCGTTCTTCTGCAGCAGGCCTTCGTAGGCGTCGCCCTTCACGTCCGAATCGAGGCTGGACCACTGCTCCTTGTCGATCAGGTCCACGATCAGGCTGCGCAGCTTGGCCGGGTCCTGGATCTTGTTCTGCGCCTTGCGGAAGATCGTGCCGAGCATGCCGCCGCGTGCGCCGAGTTCCTGCAGCGTGCGGCGGTAATGAGCTTCCAGCGCCTCGCCTTCCGGCTTCAACAGTGTCGGCCAAGCGAATTCCTTCGGTACCGGCGATGGCTTGTTGAACGGCGGTCGCGACTGCTCGTCCGCCACCTTCAGGAACAACAGGAAGGTCAACTGCTCGACGTAATCACCGTACGACAACCCGTCGTCGCGCAGGATGTTGCAATAATTCCAGAGCTTCTGGACCAAAGTCGCGCTATTCAATCCCAATCCTCCACTACAAGGTGCCCGGCACCATCCGACGGTTACGCGCCCGTGGCGCTCCGGGCACCACCAAGGCCGGCGCGAAACGCCCCGAGCATATCGACCGCATGCTGCAAGTCGAGCGTATCCATGTCGGCCGCGAGTTGCACCGGCCCCTCCGGATCGTTGCCTGCAAGCAAGGCCGATGCATGGACAAGCGCCGCGCTTGGGGCGCCAGGGTGCGGCGCCGACAGTTGGCGCGCATCCGATCCCAGCAGCCACGCACCGGCCAGGTCATCATCGTAATCGGGGGCCTCAAACAAATGCCGGGCCTCGTCGTAAAGCCGCTCGCGATTGCCGGCGTCGAGGTAATTGCGCAGCAGCAACCAGAGGTCACCGGCATCCTTTCCCGGCTGCGTGTAGCGCCGGTCGGCCCATGCAAACAACTTGAGCAAGGCCAGCGCGGGCAACGATGCAACGGCGACTTCCATCCCGCCCGGAAGTTTGACAGCCACTGCCGCCTCCATGGCCTCACGAAAGCCAAGCACCACCATCCGCGTATCCTGCGGTGGCGGCCAGTCGATCGTGCCGTCCGCGCCCGGACCGCCCAGTGTCCCAAGAACGCCGGGCCGACCGAAGTCTGCGAGACTATGCTCGCATGATGTGCTATTCGCTCCACCCTCGTTCACGTGTCTTTCGCTATCTGCTGGCGCTGGCGCTGCTGGCGTGGACGGCATTTGCATTCGAAGCCATGGCGCATCCGCTCGTCATGAGCGGCCAGATGGGGAACATGGCGAGCAGGACGACGGGCCAAGCCATGTCGCCGCATTGCAGAGGCATGCCGTCGACTCATACGGCGTCTGCCGCTTCTACGCCCGCGCCGTCCCATCCGGACGAAGGCGGCCACGGCTGCTGTGCGTTTGGCCATTGCGACTGCGCTTCGTTCTGCAGCAGCATCGCGGGGGTACCCTCTCTCGCGATGACATGGCCGCCACTTCACGATCCGGCGCTTTCCCCTGTTGATGCAGGCGCCCCGCCGGTTGTGTTCGCGCCGCGACTCCGACCACCGATCGTTTGATTCCCGAATGCGGCGTCCACGCCGCCCTTGCCTCATCTTGCCCCGTAATGCGGCAAGCGTGAGCGTTTGATCGTTGCTGGCGCTTGTTGCGCCTGCGGAAATCGACCATGAAATCCAAAATCATCTCACCGGGATCGGGCAATCCCGTGTTTTCGCGCCGCCGCTTCGTGCAAGGACTTGCGTTGGGTGGCACTGCCGCCATGCTCGGAGGCTTCATCAAGCCTGCCTGGGCACTCGGTGCGCCCGCTGGCAATGCGTCCGTCGGTCAGCCGAACGTGCTCTCCGGCACCGAATTCCATCTTGAGATCAGCGATACGCCGGTCAACTACACAGGCCACCCCGCGATCGCACACACCATCAACGGCCAGTTGCCTGGGCCGATCCTGCGCTGGCGCGAAGGCACCACCGTCACGCTGCGCGTCACCAATCGCCTGCCGGTGCAAAGCTCGATCCATTGGCACGGCATCATCCTGCCGGCGGACATGGACGGTGTGCCGGGCATCAGTTTTCCCGGCATCGCGCCGGGCGAGACCTTCGTCTATCGCTTCCCGGTGAAGCAGAGCGGGACCTATTGGTACCACAGCCATTCGCATTTCCAGGAACAGAGCGGTCCGTACGGGCCGCTGGTGATCGAACCGGCCGGACCGGAGCGCAATCCTGCCGATCGCGATTACGTGGTGATGCTGAACGACTGGACCGATCTCGATCCGGCGCACATCTTCGCAGTCCTGAAGAAACAGAGCGATTACTTCAACTTCAACCAACTCACGCTGCCGGATTTCCTGCGCGACGCCTCGATGCTCGGCTTGCGCGGCGCATTGCAGGCGCGCGCGATGTGGAACCGGATGCGGATGAGTCCGCGTGACGTGATCGACATCAGCGGCTTCACCTACACCTACCTGATGAACGGCGCGACGCCGGCCGGCAACTGGACGGGCCTGTTCAGGCCCGGCGAGCGGGTGCGGCTGCGTTTCATCAACGGCTCGGCCAACAGCTACTTCGACGTCCGCATCCCGGGATTGAAGATGAGCGTGATCTCGGCGGATGGCCAGGACGTGCATCCGGTGGAGGTGGACGAATTCCGGATCGCGGTCGCGGAAACCTACGACGTGATCGTCGAGCCGCAGGAAGACCGCGCCTACACCATCTTCGCGCAATCCATCGACCGATCGGGTTACGCCCGCGGCACGTTGACGCCGCGGCTCGGCATCGAAGCCGAGGTGCCGGCCATGGATGCCGTACCGACGCTGACCATGGTGGACATGATGGGCGCGATGGCGCAGGGCCACGGCATGTCCGGCATGCATGGCATGGATCACGGTTCCATGTCCGGTATGGACATGTCCTCGACGCAAGGCATGCAGCACGGCGGCATGTCAGGCATGATCAAGGCCCACCACGCGCGCACCGAGTACCACAATCCCGGCGTGGACATGCGCGTGGATTATCCGCGCACCAATCTCGACGATCCCGGGGTCGGGTTGCGCGACAACGGCCGGCGCGTGCTGACCTACGCCGACCTGCACACCATCGGCGGTTCGCTGTACCCGCAGCCGGTGACGCGCGAGATCGAATTGCACTTGACCGGCAACATGGAGCGTTTCATGTGGTCGTTCGACGGCGTGAAGTTCTCCGACGCCAAGCCGGTCCACTTTCCCGCGGGCGAGCACCTGCGCCTGATCCTGTGCAACGACACCATGATGAATCATCCGATCCACCTGCACGGGATGTGGAGCGAACTGGAATCTCCGGACGGGCAATTCCAGGTGCGCAAGCAGACCATCAATGTGCAGCCGGCGCAGCGGGTCACGTACCGCGTGATGGCCGATGCATTGGGGCGCTGGGCCTACCACTGCCATCTGCTCTATCACATGGAAGCGGGCATGTTCCGCGAGGTGGTGGTGGCATGAGGACGCAGTCGAAAATGAAACGAAATGTCGCACGCCTGTCGGTGGTCGTGTTGGGCATGACGCTGGCATTGCCGGCGCTGGCACAGAACCAGGGCGACATGCAGGACATGACCTCGATGCAGGACATGCAGATGCCGGCGCACGAACATCCGGTGAAAACCAGATCCAAACCGAAGCCCGCGCCTTCCGCCGGCAAGTCGATGCAAGGCATGGACATGTCTTCGATGCAGGGCGGCAATGCGCCGCCGGGCGCGCGCAGCGGCGATTACTCGAACGGCTACACCTACGGTCTGCTGACCGGTATGGACATGCTGGATGATTCGCGACAAGGCATGCTGCTGCTCGATCAACTCGAATACGTCCACTCGCGCGATGGCGGCAATGCCGCGGTCATCGACGGGCGGGCCTGGTACGGCGGCGACATCGACAAGCTGTGGTTGAAGTTCGAGGGCGAGCACGCCGACGGACGTTTGCAGGATCTGCGCACCGAAGCGCTGTGGGACCACGCCGTCAGCACCTATTGGGACACGCAACTGGGCGTCCGGCACGACTTCGGCATCGGCCCCGGCCGCACCTGGGCCGCGTTCGGCGTGCAAGGGCTGGCGCCGTACTGGTTCGAGACGGAAGCGACGTTCTATGTCGGCCAGGGTGGCCGCACCGCAGCGCGCGTGCATGCCGAATACGAAGTGCTGCTCACCCAGCGCCTGATCCTGCAGCCAAGGGCAGAGGTGAACTTCTACGGCAAGGACGATCCCGCGCGCGGCATTGGCTCCGGTCTGTCCGATGCCGAGGTCGGCTTGCGGCTGCGCTACGAGATCCGGCGCGAGTTCGCGCCGTACGTCGGCATCGTCTGGAGCCAGCGTTTCGGAAAAACCGCCGACTTCACACGCGCACAGGGCGAACACGCCGACGACCTGCAATTCGTCGCCGGCTTGCGCGTCTGGTTTTAAGGAGAATCGGTGATGAGAAGGCACACCGAGCACGTCATCACCTTCTGTGCGGTGCTGGGTCGCCCGGGAAGCGGGGATTCAAACATCAGTGCGTCAGCAGTTCCATTTCTCCAACCGCCCATAACCCTTTGCGCGGATCGCCGGTCGCGAACACGCACAACGTGTGACTTCCGGTGGTCGCCGGGATGTTCGCGGTCAACGTCGTCTGCAACGCTGTTTGCGCGGCTTTCGCCAACGGCAGCGTTGCCAGCAGCGGGCCGTCACACGAATCCCAATGCACCTGCAATTCGCCGGCCGGTGTTTGCTTCGGCCGGGTAACGACACTCGAGTCGTCCTTCCACAACGCGAAATTCCAGGGCAGGTTGCCGACAGTCAAGGCGATGCGCTTGACGCCATCCAGCGGTGCATCTTTCCATTGCCAGCACATGTTGGCGATGTCGAGGCGATAGACCGGCCGCGGCCCGTCGAGCGGACGATCGTCTTCCAGCCGCAGCACGATCAGCGGCTTCCCGCAGGTATCGAGCTGGTCGCTGTTGCGGGTGAGCAATGCCGCGGCATCGACCCTCTGCGTGCGCGGTGCGGCGAGTGCGAATCCATTCGCGGCGAACGTTGCCGCGCGCAGCGTGGTGGGCTGGTCCGCCGGGAACGACAGCGGCTTCGAATAAGGGTTCGATGCGACATGCGGCGCGGTGCCATCGGCGGTGTAGCGGATCGTGCCGAAATTCGTCTGGTTCGACAGCGCGACATCGATGGTTCCGTTTCGCCCTGCGCTCAACGCGAAGGACGAAGCGAATGCGCTGTCGGCGTACTCGATGCCGAGTGCGCGATAACGCGCAAGCTCCGCAGGCATGCGCTGCAGGAACCCGCCCCAATCGTGCGTCGACGCAGGCGACCACGCGATTTCCGAGAGCGCCGCGATGCGCGGAAACACCGCGTGCTGCACGCGCGCAAATGTCGGCATGTATTCCGCCCACAGGTTCGCCTGCACGCCAAGAATGTGTTGGGCCTCGGCCGCGGTCGCGCCGCTCGGCACCGGGTTGTAGTCGTACACGTCTTTCAGCGATTCCACGTCGGGCCGGCCGGGCGGTTCGTCGTGCAGATCGGATTGGTAGTGATCGAGATACAAGGTGGGCGACGACGACATCACCACGTCGTGTCCCTGCTGCAGTGCCTCCACCGCACCCGAGGGCGCGTTCCACGACATCACCACCGCCGACGCCGGCACCTTGCCGTGCAGGATCTCGTCCCAACCCACCGCCGTGCGCCCATGCTGCTCCAGATAATTGGCCACCTGCGTGGTGAACCAGCCCTGCAACTGTTCCATGTTCTGCAGGCCAAGCTTCTTCATGTGGGCGCGCACCGCGGGCGACGTTTCCCACTGATCCTTGGCCGCCTCGTCGCCGCCGATGTGGATGTACTTCGACGGAAACAACGCCATCACATGATCCATCACGTCATCGACGAACTTGAGACTGCGCGCGTCGGGCTTCAGCAGCCAGGTGTTGATGCCCCAGTCGGTGGAAACCTGCGGTCGCTTGCCGCTGACGCCCAACCACGGATAAGACGCGATCGCCGCCTGCGAATGGCCCGGAATGTCGATTTCCGGCACCACTTCGATGAAACGGGCCGCCGCGTAGTGCACGATGTCGCGCACTTCGGCGTCGGTGTAGAAGCCGCAGTACGGCTTGTCCGGTCCGCCGGTCAGCGCTGCATCCGGTCCGACCACCTTGCGGCAGGCGCCGATCTTCGTGAGTTCGGGATATTTCGGAATCTCGATGCGCCAGCCCTGGTCGTCGCTGAGATGCCAGTGCAGCACGTTCAACTTGTTGAGCGACATCCAGTCGAGCAGCTTCTTGATATCGGCCACGCTCTGGAAATGCCGGGCGGAATCCAGCATCAAGCCGCGCCATGCGAAACGCGGATGATCGGCGATGTGCAGAGCGGGGACTTCGACACGGATGTCGCGCTTGCCGTCCGGAGTCAGCAGTTGCCAGAGCGTCACGCCACCGTAATAGAGGCCCGCTGACGTGCGCGCGACCACGCGGATGCCCTGGGGCGAAACGTCCAGCGTATAGCCGCCGCCTTGCGCGACTTCGGCACCGGGATCGAGCTGGAACACAATTGCGTCATGCCGCGAAACGCTGCCGCCATTCTCGACGCGCAGCCGCAACCCGCTGGTTTGCCCAAGCGTGTCGACGAAGTGTTGCGCCGCGAATTCGGACGCCGGGTCCTGCGAATGCAACAGCACCGGCGTCGCAGCCGTTACCGTGAAACTGCCGGAATGCCTAACCACCTGCGCCGGCATGGGAATCAGCGGCGTGGGAGTGCCCTGCGGCGCTGCAGCCATCGTGCCGAGGGCTGGACCCGATATCGACATCAATACGCACGCGACCCGCAGCATTGCGATCAACCAGCGATGCGTTCTTCGCATGATCATCCTTCCTGCGCGCCCACGCCAAACCTCGAGCCAGCGGCGATTCACCACCCCATACGATGCACTACCAGCGTGCCTCGTACAACGCCGCCCGATGCGAGTTCAAAAAAAACGGGCCGGGATGCCACACCGGCCCGCAACGCTGGAGAGCAACTGGCTTCTCCCGATGAAACTGATGGTCCTTGAGGGTGCCGGTGGCGCGCAGCCACCGGCATCGCACTTGGCTACTGTTGCGGTTGTCCTTGCTGGATGCCTTCGCCTCCGACCTTGAATTCGACGCGACGGTTGCGCTGCCGGCCCGCCGCGGTGTCGTTGGTGTCGACCGGATCGGCCTCGCCGAAACCCTTGACCGCGGTGATGCGGCTGGCAGCGACGCCATGCGAGGTCAGGTATGCGTCCACGATGTTGGCGCGCCGCTCGGAAAGGCCCTGGTTGTACTTCTCGCTGCCCTTCGAGTCGGTGTAACCGTCGATCTCGACCTGGACCTGCGGATAGCGGTTGAGGGTATCCACGGCCTGGCTCAGGATCGCGACCGAGTCGGATGCGGGCGCCTTGAGCGTCGGATCGATGTTGGTCTCACCTGCCTTCGGCCGGTCGAACTTGAAGTTGACGCCACGCAAATCGATGACCACGTTCTGCGGCGGCGGTGGCGGAGGCGGCGCAACCGCCGGCGGCGGCGGCGGTGCGGCCGGCGGAGGCGGCGCCTGCGCTGCACTGCCGAACTTGAAGTTCACGTTGAGGTAGTACTGACGGCCGTTCACGTAGAACGCTTCCGGTGCGTCGCCGAAGTCCAGGCCCGCCTGGTGACCGTTGACGAAGTAGCGCAGCGTCGGATTGTTGAGGTTCATCGCGTCGAACGAGAAGCTCACGTTGTCGTTGAGCTTGTAGCCCGCCGAGAACGACAGATAGCCCTGGCCGGACTGCCAGTAGGGCAGTAACGCCGGAGTATTGCCGAGTGCACCGGCCACCGCCGCCATCATGCCGTCGTAGAACTTGGAACGGTAGGTATAGTTGATGCGCGCGTTCCAGTGGCTGTCTTCGTAGTAGATCGAGGCGTTGGCCGTGTTCTTCGAAGTGCCGAACAACGGACGATTGCCCGCGGCGATGTTGTTGCCCGGGGTGCCGTCGGGGTTGTACAGGTACGTGCCGCCCGAGGAGTGACCGTTGGCGTAGGTGTAGTTCAACTGCACGCCGAAGTGCTCGCCGATCGGCTGGATGTAGTTCAGCTCCACACCACGCAGCGTGCCATCGACGTTCACCGGAATGCTGACGAGGTAGTTGCTGTAGATCGGCGCGCCCGACGGATTGGTTTCTGCGTTGTGGGTCAGGAAGTCGTTGAGATACGTGCCGGTGCGGGTGCCATAGTCGTAGTAGTTGCTCAGGTCCATCTGGTAGACGCTCGCGGACAGCAGGCCACGCTGGGCGAAATACCACTCCAGCGATGCGTCGAAGTTCGTGGAGAGGATCGGCTTCAGACGTGGATTCGGGCCGCTGCCGGAGCCTTCCACACCTTCAGCGTGTGGATCCGACAGGGCAAGGAACCCGGCCAACTGGCCGTAGTCCTGACGAGTCAAGGTCTGCGAAGCGGCGAAACGCGCCAGCAGACTGCCGTCTTGATTCAGGTCGAATCTCAGGTTGAAGCTCGGCAGTACCTTGTTGTAGTTGTGCTTGTAGTTGTTCCAGTACCAACCTGCGGGATAAAACGCCGAGGGCGGGGAACCGAGGTGGTAATCGGATTCCTGGATGGAAGCGCTGGTGTACCCGATGTTCTCGTCGGTGGAAACGTAGCGCAGGCCGGCATTGGCGCTCCAGTGGTCGCCGGTGAAATTGGCTTGCACGTAGGCCGCGCCGTTCTTTTCCGACATCGCGTAGATGTCGTTCGGATAGAAGCGGGAAGTGTTGGGGTCATCCGTCACCTTGCGGTTGGCATACAGCCCATTCAATTGCGCCAACTGATCGGGCGTCCAGAACCAGATGCCGGATGGCATCTGGCCGACGCCGAGATCGCCGGCGAAACCGCTCGGGTAATTGCCGCCTGCGGGCGGATAGATCGTGGAGCCCTGGCCGAACTGCACGGCTGACGCAAAGTTCGGTCCTTGTGCGATCGCGGTGGGGCTGTCGTGGTCGTGCTTGGCGTAACGCACGCCGAATTCCAGCGAGGACAGTGCGCCGGCATTGTCGAAATCGTATTCGCCGTCGGCCTGGAACCAGCGATCCTTGTCGACCACATGGATGTTCTGATCACCGAAGATCCAGTCCAGCCCTGCGGTCGCCGGATTGAACGAGGTATTGTCCCCGCTCATCGCCCAGTTGAGTGGCGTGCCGAGGCCGTTCATCGCGTAGCTGGCGGTCGAGCCGAAACCCGTATCCATCTCCATGATGTCCTGGACCGGCGTGTTGCCGGTGCCGCGGGTGCTGCCGATCTGGAACTTGAAGCCGAGATTGTTGGTGGCCTGCCAATCGGCATCCAGCGTGATGAACTGGCTGGACTCGCTCTCGCCCGGACGCGAGATCATGTCGTAGATGCCTTGCGAGATCGAGGGAGCTCCGGGCAAATTCGCGCTCGTCAGCACGTTGCCGCTGATGGTGCCGGTCACGGGCTGGGCGGGAAGTTGTTCGCGCAACCGCAGCATGTAGTTGCGGTTGTAATCGGTCGCGTCCATCTTCGAGTAGAACGCATCGAGGTTGAAGGTCAGGTTGTCGGTTGGCCGCCACTGCAGGTCGACCGATCCGCCCTTGCGCTTGCGCGTCTGCGTGAACAATGCCGCACCCGGCAGGTTGGGGTAGAACACGCCGGTGCTGGGGCTGCCCGGCGTGGCAGGCGACAGGCCCAACGCTCCGGCCGCCACCGAACCCGAGGGGATGTACGAGTAACCGAGCATCTCCTGGCCGTTGCGCTGCAGGGCGCGTTCTTCGTAAAACGCCTGCACCATCACGCCGAAGGTATTGGAGTCGTTTTTCCAGTTGACCAGCCCGTTGAATTGCGGCTTGGTCTTGCCCGGCAGATCGGCATACACGGCACCCACGCTGGCCTCGGCCGAGAACGGCCTGCTGAAATCCAGTGGCTTGCGCGTGATGATGTCGATCGAGCCGGCGGCACCGCCTTCGAGCAGCTTGGCCTCCGAACTCTTGTACACCACGACCTGGCTCACCATCTCCGACGGAAACATCGAGTAGCTGACGCTGCGGGTGCCGCCACCACCGAGGATGAACCAGTCGCCCGATGCCACGGAGTGACCATTGATCGTGGTCAGAGTGAGCGACGGCGCGCTGCCGCGGATGCTGGCGCGGTCGGCTTCGTCGAAGCCGCCCTCGGCCCCGGCCGCGTCGGCGATGTTCACGCCCGGCAGTTGGGCGATGGTGTCGGCGACGTCCTTGGCGGGCAGCTTGCCGATGTCCACCGCGGAAACCACCTCGACGTGCGAGTTGGCCGCTTTCTTGGTTTCGAGTGACAATGCCTGCGCGGCGCGGACGCCGACGACCTGGATGGTCTGCAATTGCTGGACGGTTTCCTTTTTCTTTTGCGTGGAATCCGTCTGCGCCCCCGTCCCGGCCTGTGGCTGGTCATTGGCAGTGGACTGGCCCTGTGGCGAGGCGTTCTGCGCCTGGGCAGCTGCTGCGAACAACAACGCCGTGGCGATGCTCGCCGAAAGCATGCTCTTGCGAAATTTCATGACGTACCCCTTCTCTCGCTCACCAGGTGATGGGTGCCGAAGCACCCGAGGAATATGTTGAGGAAACTCGTTACGCCGCCGTGCCATCTCCCGTGACGCGGAGGCGCATGGGACTTCGCATGTGCCTGTCGAAATACCAATGCGCGGCGCCCATCACGCCGTGACGTCCGTGCTCGATCAGGCGCACCGGCACGCGCTGCAGGAATTCGCGCATGCCGCCTTTGTCGAGGAAGCGCTGCACGAAGTGGCTGTGCTGCAAGAGTTTGCGCATTTCCGGCAGGACGCCGCCGGCCAGGTACACGCCGCCATCCGCCATGAATGCCATGGCGAGGTTGCCAACGAAACTGCCGAGCGCGGCGCAGAACATATCCACCGTTTCGACCGCGTCCGCATCGCTGCCCGCGCAGGCCGCGCCGGTTATTGCTTCGGGCGTCGCGAGCCGCGGCGGCTGCCCGCGCAATGCGCGCAAGGTCGTGTACAGCGTCAGCAGCCCGGGGCCCGACAGGATGCGTTCGTAAGGCACGTAGTCGCCGCTCGGCGCCAGGTGGGCCAGCACTTCACGTTCGCGCGCATTGCCGGGTGCGAAATCCATCTGACCCGCCTCGCTGGCGAGCACACGCACGCCAGCCGGGCCGGCGAGGCGCACCGCCGCACCCAATCCGGTGCCCGGACCTACGACCAGCGCCGGACCATCCCCGCATGCGTCGGGTCCGCACAGCAACAAGCTGCCGGTGTCCTTGACGTCGTCGAGTGCGTAGCCGAGCGCCTCGAAATCGTTGAGCAGGGCGACATCATCGAACGCCAACGCTTCGCGCAACTGCGACAGGCTGACCCGCCACGCCAGATTGTCGTTGACGATGGCATCGTCGATGACCTGCCCCGCGCAGGCGATCACGCAACGCCGCACCGGCAAGGTGGCGTCGCCCTCGACGAACGCCGCCAGCAATTCCGGCAGTCCCGGAAAATCCGCGCAGGTGAATTTTCGATAGGCCAGCACCTCGAACTCGCGCTTGCCGTCGGTTGTCGCGCGCATCAACGCAACCCGCGCATGGGTCCCGCCCACATCCGCAGCCAGGAACGGCTGCGTGTGAAGGCTGGCATGCTGGGTCAAATGACTGGCGGCCACACTCATCCTGCTCTCGGGCGATTCGGATGGGCGCCAGTGTGGTCATGCCTGACAACGTTGTCAATTTGCGATGCAACAATCCATTTCAGACGCCGCCGTATCGCGTATATCCAATCATAATGCGGCTTTCACGAACACGCCGATGTTGCATCGCATCAAATCCAGGTGACCGGAAAAGCTCTGTTTTTCGGCAAGCAGGACATGCGATACTCGACACAAGACACAGATATGACAACGTTGGCCACTCCATAATCCCGTCGCTGCACCGGCACTCATACAGGTTCGCCCATGATCAGCAAAGCAACCGCACCGCAGCAGTCGCACTACGTGATGTCGATGGCGATCATCGGCGTCCTGTTCTTCATCTTCGGGTTCGTCACCTGGCTCAACTCGTCGCTGATCCTGTTCGTGAAAGTCGGGTTCAACGTGGACAATGTCGGCGCATTCCTCATCCCGATGGCGTTTTACTTGTCCTACTTCTTTCTCGCGCTGCCTTCGGCCGTGGTGCTCAAGCGCACCGGCATGAAAAAGGGGATGGCGCTGGGCCTGCTGGTCATGGCCGTCGGCTCCATCCTGTTCGCTTTTTTCATGGGCGGCTACAGCTACGTCGGCGCGCTGGTGGC
>Ga0207660_10001926_pt1 | contig 13848 bp, 14 predicted proteins | sample KBSC73BmetaG_FD_184335 | JGI IMG/M metagenome (GOLD analysis project Ga0207660, IMG submission 184335) | Corn rhizosphere microbial communities from Kellogg Biological Station, Michigan, USA - KBS C7-3B metaG (SPAdes) (version 2) | ecosystem: Host-associated > Plants > Roots > Rhizosphere ... | reverse complement strand
TCGGCGCCATCGCACCGAGCGCAAAGACGATCGGAACCAGGGCGACGTCTTCGAACAGCAGCATTCCGAACGCCGCGCGCCCGACTGCCGACTGCGTGCCAACCAGCGGCAGGACAATCGCGGTCGACGACAGGGCGAGGGCGAGACCGAGTCCGACCGCGCCGGGAAGCCCCTGACCGATCAAATGCAGCCCGCCGCCGATGATAAGCGCACTGGCGGCAAGCTCCGCCGCACCCAGGCCGAAGACGATCCTGCGCATCGACCACAAGCGCCGCAGCGACAGTTCGAGCCCGATCGAGAACAGCAGCATGATGATCCCGAGCTCGGCGAATGGCTCGACCCGCTGGGCGTTCGAGATGGTCAGATAGTTGAGCCACGGATTTCGGGCGGCGAGAGCGCCGAGCCCCGCCGGCCCGACCAGGATTCCGATCAGGATGAAGCCGATGATCGGGCTGATCCTCAGCCGAGCGAAGGCCGGGATGACGATCCCGGCGGCACCGAGGATGACCAGTGCATCGCTGAAGCCGGACGTGGCAAAGCCGGGGCTCATGAACGCGACTTTGCGCTATTCGCGCGAACGGCGGTAGAGGCGACGTCATGGCGGCAAAGACAAACACCTCCCTCGACCTCGTGATCGCCGGGGGCGGGCCGGCCGGCGTGATGGCTGGCCTCCTCTTCGCCCGCGCCGGCTGCGGAGTGCAGGTGCTGGAGAAGCACGCCGACTTCTTCCGCGATTTCCGAGGCGACACGGTCCACCCCTCCACGCTCGAGCTGCTTCGCGAACTCGGGCTACTCGATCGCTTCCTGAAGCGCCCGCACGATGAGATCCGTACCCTGACGGCACGCGTCGCCAACCGGCAGATCACCTTTGCCGATACGAGCCACCTTCCGGTCGAGAGCCGTTTCGTCGCGCTGATGCCGCAGTGGGACTTCCTCGACTTTCTGTCACGGGAGGCGCAGCACTATCCCACCTTCGCGCTTCGGATGCAGGCCGAAACGGTCGACCTCATCATCGAGAACGGCCGCGTCGCGGGCGTGCGGCTCAAGGACGGCGAGGAGGTGAGGGCGCGCCTCACCATCGCCGCCGACGGGCGGGGCTCGATCCTGCGCGAGAAGGCGGGCCTGCCGAAGAAGGATCTCGGAGCACCGATCGACGTGCTCTGGTTCAGGCTGCCCAAGGAGAAGACCCCCGCCAACCAGACCGGAGGCACCTTCGGGGCGGGTATGTTCCTCGTCGAGCTCGACCGCGGCGACTACTGGCAGTGCGCCTATGTCGTTCCCAAAGGCGCGGCCGACGAAATCCGCAAGAAAGGACTGCAGGCGTTCAAAAGCGACGTGGCACGCGCCGCGCCGGAGCTGGCTCCCGTCGTCGACACTCTCAAGGACTTGGACCAGGTGAAGCTGCTCTCGGTGTCTCTCGACCGGCTGACTCGCTGGTGGCGGCCCGGCCTTCTCGCCATCGGCGACGCCGCTCACGCCATGTCCCCGGTCGGGGGTGTAGGGATCAACCTCGCGATCCAGGATGCGGTCGCTGCCGCGAATATCCTCGCGGCTCCCCTAGCGCGGGGCGAGGACGTCGATCCCCTTCTAAAGAAGGTTCAAGAACGACGGCTATTCCCGACGCGGGTCATCCAGGGCGCACAGAAGATCGTCCATAACCGCGTGCTGACGCCGCTGGTGGTGCGCAAGGCCAAGCTGGACAAGGTTCCCTTCGTGCTCGGCCTGTTCGACCGGATACCGCTGCTCCGTCGCATTCCGGCGAGGCTGGTCGGGCTTGGCGTCCGGCGCGAGCACATCCGCTCGCCGGATGCGGGGCTCAGGCGGGCTGCGCCGCGTCGACCATCGCGGCCTCGAGGTTCTTCACGATCGCCTCGAAGAACTGCTCGGTCGTAAGCCAGGGCTGCTCTGGCCCGATGAGGATCGCGAGATCCTTGGTCATCTGACCGCCCTCGACGGTCTCGATGCAGACCCGCTCGAGGATCTCGGCGAACTTCGTGACCTCGGGGGTTCCGTCGAATTTGCCGCGGTACTTGAGACCACCCGTCCAGGCGAAGATCGAGGCGATCGGGTTGGTCGAGGTCGCCTTGCCCTGTTGGTGCATGCGGTAGTGGCGAGTGACGGTGCCGTGCGCCGCTTCGGCTTCGACCGTCTTGCCGTCGGGAGTCATCAGCACCGAGGTCATAAGGCCGAGCGAGCCGAAGCCCTGCGCCACCTGGTCCGACTGCACGTCGCCGTCGTAATTCTTGCAGGCCCAGACGAACTTTCCGCTCCACTTGAGCGCCGACGCAACCATGTCGTCGATCAGCCGGTGTTGATATTCGATGCCAGCTTTCTCGAACTTATCCTTGTATTCGCTGTCGTAAATCTCCTGGAAGATGTCCTTGAAGCGGCCGTCATAGGCTTTCAGGATCGTGTTCTTCGTCGACAGATAGAGCGGCCATTTCCGGCCCAGGCTGTAGTTGAAGCAGGCATGGGCGAAGTCGCGGATCGACGGGTCCAGGTTGTACATCCCCATCGCGACCCCGGAGGCGGGGAAATCGAACACGTCGAAGTCCAGCTCCTGCCCATCCTTGCCGACCCATTTCATCGTCAGCTTGCCGGGGCCGGGAACGACGAAATCGGTCGCCCGATACTGGTCGCCGAAGGCGTGGCGGCCGACGACGATCGGGTCGGTCCAGCCGGGAATCAATCGCGGGACATTCGAAATGACGATCGGTTCGCGGAAGATGCAGCCGCCGAGGATGTTGCGGATGGTACCGTTGGGCGATTTCCACATCTTCTTGAGGCCGAATTCCTTCACCCGCGCCTCGTCCGGCGTGATCGTCGCACATTTGACGCCGACGCCATGCTCCTTGATCGCGTTGGCCGCGTCGATCGTCACCTGGTCCTCGGTCGCGTCGCGGTTCTCGATCGACAGGTCGTAATAGAGGAGGTCGACGTCGAGGTATGGCTGGATCAGTCGCTCGCGGATCCACTGCCAGATGATGCGGGTCATCTCGTCGCCGTCGAGCTCCACGACTGGGTTCTTCACCTTGATCTTGGCCATTCAGCTTTCCTGCGGTTTTTCGGGGTTTGCAGCGCCTTAGGATGCGCCCCAAGCGCGCGCAACCGCGCCGTTGTGCCGCGGCCACGTGCTCTTTAAGGGAACGCGAATGCCCGCGCTCGACAAGCATGACTCGCCGCTGCCCACGACGACGGTCAAGTGGCGCTGGCCCTCGGTCCATCCGGACGGGCGCAAATATGTCGTCGGCGCCGCCGCGATTACCTTTTTCGCCTTTCTGTTCCACGTGCACGTACTCGACTGGGTGCTGGCGGGGCTCACGATCTGGATCGCTGCATTCTTCCGAGATCCCGTGCGGACCACGCCCGATGGAGACAAGCTGATCATCGCACCCGCGGACGGGCTCATCACGATGATCGCAAGGGTCTCCCCGCCGCCCGAGTTGAGGGGCGGCGACGGGCTCGGCGACGGCGAATGCACGCGCGTCTCGATCTTCATGAGCGTGTTCGACGTGCACATCAATCGCGCGCCGATCGGCGGGCGAATCAAACGCATTGCCTATGTCCCGGGCAAATTCGTGAATGCCGACCTCGACAAGGCGAGCGAGGATAATGAGCGGCAGCATTTCCTCGTCGAGGGCGCCGATGGCCTGAAGGTCGGCTTCACCCAGATCGCGGGCCTCGTGGCCCGCCGCATCATCTCGTTCGTGCACGAGGGCGACGACGTCGAGGCGGGGCAGCGCGTCGGACTCATCCGCTTCGGCAGTCGGGTCGACGTCTATCTGCCGGCCGGAACCGCGCCCAGGGTGCTGCTCGGCCAGCGCGCGATCGCCGGCGAGACCGTGATTGCCGAGGCGGGCGTGGATGCGACGCTGACGGGCGTAAGCCAGTGAACGAGGACGGGGGTCCGCGCCGGATCCCGTTCCGCGCGATGGTCCCCAATGCCGTAACAGTCCTGGCGCTCTGCTCGGGCCTGAGCGGAGTCTATTTCGGCATCCGCGCGGAGTGGGAGAAGGCGCTTGGGGCGATCGTCATCGCGGGCGTCCTCGACGGGATCGACGGCCGAATCGCGCGCCTTCTGCGGGCGCAGAGCAAGTTCGGCGCCGAGCTCGATTCGCTGAGCGACAATATCGCGTTCGGCACTGCTCCGGCGCTGATCCTGTTCCTCTGGTCGCTCCACGACGCGCCGAAATTCGGCTGGACCGCGGGGCTCGCGTTGGCGGTCTGCTGCGCGCTGCGCCTGGCGCGCTTCAATGCCTGGATCGATGCCGCGGAACAACCGCACAAATCCGCCGGATTCAACACCGGCGTGCCGGCGCCCGCCGGTGCGGGACTTGCCTTCGTTCCTGTTTTCTTCTGGCTGGTCAGCGGAATCGGCTGGTTCCGGGCTTGGTATGTCGTGATGCCCTGGGTATTGTTCGTCGCGCTACTGATGATTTCGAACATCCCGACCTATGGCTGGGCGAGCGTTCGAATCCGAAGCGGGTGGCGGCTATTCGCGCTGCTCGGCGTCGCGCTGGTCGGCGCGGCGCTTCTGACGGCGCCCTGGTACACCTTGCTGGTGCTTGCGCTGTTCTACCTGTTGCTGATCCCGTTCGCCCTCGCGAGCTACGCCAGGGTCAAGCGGCGGCGCGCCACCGCGGCTCGGCGCTCCTGACCTGAACCGCGCGCGTCCGGATCCGTGGACGAGCGCAAATCTTAGCCGGCTCGATTAGCGGAACGCCCTTGAGGGCAGCGGCGATCTTCGCGCCGCTTTCCTCAAGAACCTTGGCGCCCAGCACCACGACCAGCCACAGCGTAGCGAGGAAGGGCAGGGTGCCCAAAGCTGCAGTCATCACGTTCAGCCTCCTTTGAGGCGGCGTAATGTTCCTGTTTTGTTCTCTCCTGTCAAGTGTGCTTCGACGACAGGTGCCAAGCCCTTGAAAGCTTGGGTCGCTTTCGCTACGTGGCCGCCATCCCACAGGTGGAGCTATCATACCGGTGCCGGCCGCAAGGCGGGTCATTCGGCTCCATCGAGGCAGAACCGGAAGGAGAATGACTATGGCGGCCACGGTCGTCACCATGCAGCAATTGCTCGAGGCCGGAGCGCATTTCGGCCACCAGACCCACCGCTGGAACCCCAAGATGAAGCCATACATCTTCGGCGACCGCAACGGGGTCCACATCATCGACCTGTCGCAGTCCGTGCCGCTGTTCGCCCGCGCGCTCGACTTCGTCCAGCAGACCGTCGCTCGCGGCGGCAAGGTGCTGTTCGTCGGCACCAAGCGCCAGGCGCAGGACGCGATCGCGGAAGCCGCGCAGGCTTCGGGCCAGCATTTCGTCAACCACCGCTGGCTCGGCGGGATGCTGACCAACTGGAAGACCATCTCCAACTCGATCAAGCGGCTGAAGAGCCTCGAGGAGCAGCTCAGCGGCGATACCGCCGGGCTGACCAAGAAGGAAGTCCTCCAGCTCACCCGCGAGCGCGACAAGCTCGAAAAGAGCCTCGGCGGAATCCGCGACATGGGCGGGCTCCCGGACGTGATGTTCGTCGTCGACACGAACAAGGAAGAGCTGGCGATCAAGGAAGCCAACGTCCTCGGCATCCCCGTCGTCGCGATTCTCGATTCGAACAGCGACCCGAGCGGCATCGCATTCCCGGTCCCGGGCAACGATGACGCGAGCCGCGCGATCCGCCTCTACACCGACGCGGTCGCCCAGGCCGCGAGCGAGGGCCGCACCGGCAATGCCGCGGCGCGCGGCGAGGATGTCGGCGCCATGGCCGAGCCGCCGGCCGAAGCGGCGCTGGAAGCTTAACGCAATTCCCCTCCCGCGAGCGGGAGGGGTCAGGGGAGGGCCTGTTCCGACAGGCTCTCAATACCGACATTCCCTCCCCCAGCCCCTCCCGTGCCGGGAGGGGAGTGAAAGGACAGAACAATGGCTGAGATCACGGCCGCATCAGTGAAGGAACTGCGCGAGCGCACCGGCGCCGGCATGATGGATTGCAAGAAGGCGCTCGCCGAAACCAACGGCGAAATGGAAGCCGCGATCGACTGGCTCCGCGCCAAGGGTCTGTCGGCTGCGGCCAAGAAGGCCGGCCGTACCGCCGCCGAAGGGCTCGTCGGCGCCGTCGTCGAAGGCACTCGAGGCGCGCTCGTCGAGGTCAATTCCGAGACCGACTTCGTCGCCAAGAACGAAATTTTCCAGGAGTTCGTGCGCAACGCCGCAAAGTTGGTGCTCGACAACGGCACCGACGTCGAAGCGCTCGGCGCGGCCCAGTATCCCGGCGGCGGCACCGTCCAGGAGAAGCTGACCGACAACATCGCCAAGATCGGCGAGAATCAGTCGCTTCGCCGCGCAGCCATCGTGGAAGTGAAGCAGGGTGCTGTCGTGTCCTATGTCCACAACCAGGTCGCGCCGAACCTCGGCAAGATCGGCGTGCTCGTCGCGCTCGAAAGCGCCGCGCCCGCCGACGCGCTGAATGAGCTCGGCCGTCAGATCGCACAGCACGTCGCCGCCGCGCACCCGCAGGCGCTCGACGCCGATTCGATCGACCCCGCCGTGGTCGAGCGCGAGCGCTCGATTGCCTTGGAAAAGGCGCGCGAAAGCGGCAAGCCGGACAATATCATCGAGAAGATGGTCGAAGGCGGGCTCGCCAAGTTCCGCAAGGAGAACGCGCTGCTCAGCCAGCTCTTCGTCCGCGACAACAAGACTCCCGTCGGTGATGTCGTCGCGGCTGCTGCCAAGGACGCGGGCGCCCCGATCGACCTGATCGGCTTCGTCCGCTTCCAGCTCGGCGAAGGCATCGAGAAGGAGCAGAGCGACTTCGCCGCGGAAGTCGCGGCTGCCGCCGGCACCAATAAGCCCGAGCCGGTCGCCTAGGCCGTTTGCTCGAGCAGCGGGCAGGGAAGTTCCCAGGGAATCCCGGCCTTTTCGGCAACTTCCTTCGCCCAGCCGATCACCGGCTCGATCTCTTGGGCATGGACCCGAAGCGATTCGGCAAGTCGTTCGGCACGAGCTTTCTGGTCGAACGGTTCTCCGGACTTGGCATGGCGCGTAAAAGTCCCGCTCGCCGCCCATAGGTCGACGTCGCACTTGAGCCGGAAATGCGCGGCGATCGCTGCCAGCGTCGCCGGCGCGTCTCGCATGAGTTTATCGCTCGTGACCGATGCGACCCGCGTGGCGCCCAGCGCGTTCGCCGCGTCGATCATCATTTTCTGGATCGACAGCCAGGCAAAAGCCGCCAGCTGGAAATCGGTATGGTTCAGCAGTTCCGCATCGCTCATCGGAAAAGCGAACCGACCTGAATTGCGGATTCCGATCGCGAGCTGGCGGCCCGCCATTCTCCCGCTCGCTCCGCGCGCCGCGAAGGCCGAGAGCAACTGATCGAGCGGGTTCTGAAGGCAGAGAAGCTGGGAGCGCTCGTCCATCGCGGCGATGGCCTGCGCCATCCCATTTCCGATCCCGCTGAGCTTGCACACAACCGCTTCGCCCGGCGAGAACGGTCGCGCGAGCAGTCGCGTGACCTCGGCCAACAGCGCCGCGCCCGAAGATGGATCTCGTCCAGACAAGATCACGTCCGTGAGGATCGGCGGCTCCTGCAACGCGACCGCGACTTCGGGTTGCGCCAAAGCTCGGGCGACGAGGGTCGATCCCCCAAGGCCAGAGTGCAGGATCAGGTGGAGCGGAGCGCGTTGAACGGGATATTGCGCGATCGCCGCGCGCGGGATGATCCGAATCTCGGACGCGGCCGGTTTCAAGTCCTTCAGAAATGCCAGCTCGCGGTGCACTTCGGCGGGGACGAAGGCAAAGTGCAGATTGCCGGTACGTGCATCGAAATAAAGCGGAAACCAGCGTGGATCGGCGATCGTCTCGGCAATGAGCGAGTCGGTAGTCATGGCCCGGCTTGTGTCGGAGAGCCGCCGCCAATGTCCAGAGGCGCGCCCCTTATTGTAGTTGGCAAGCAGCCGACTGCGCCATAAGAGCATCGCCGCCCTGCGACCCGTGAGGACAGCTGCCCGAATGACCCGCCCGCGCTTCAACCGGATCCTCCTCAAGCTCTCCGGCGAAGCGCTGATGGGCCAGGGGCAGTTCGGGATCGATCCAGACGCCGTCGCCGGCCTCGCAGGCGAAATCGCCGAAGCCAAGACACAGGGACACGAGCTGTGCCTGGTCGTCGGCGGCGGCAACATCTTTCGCGGAATGGCGGCTGCAGCGAAGGGCTTCGACCGGGCGACCGCCGATTATATGGGCATGCTCGCGACGGTGATGAATGCGCTCGCGCTCCAGATGGCGCTGGAAAAAATCGGCGTGGATACGCGGGTGCTCTCGGCGATCCCGATGGCGAGCGTGTCGGAACCCTACATCCGGCGCCGCGCCCTTCGACACCTCGAGAAGGGACGCATCGTCCTGTTCGCGGCGGGAACGGGCAACCCGTTCTTCACGACCGACACCGCAGCCGCCCTTCGGGCCGCTGAAATGGGTTGCGACGCCTTGTTCAAGGGCACCAGCGTCGACGGCATCTACACCGCGGACCCAAAGAAGGTCACCGGAGCGACACGCTACGACAGCGTGAGCTTCGGAAAGGTGCTGAGTGACGACCTCAAGGTCATGGACGCCGCGGCCGTGGCGCTTTGCCGCGACAACAATATTCCGATCGTCGTGTTCAACATCCGTCAGCCGGGCAACCTCGCCCGAGTGCTTGCGGGAAGCGGAACCGCGACGATCGTGCAGAATGGAGAATAGACAATGACCACCACCGTCAGCACCGACGACCTCAAGCGCCGGATGCACGGCGCCGTCGAGGCGTTCAGGCACGACCTCGGCGGGCTTCGCACGGGCCGCGCGTCGACGGCGCTGCTCGATCCGGTCCATGTCGAAGTTTACGGCACCAACATGCCGCTCAACCAGGTCGCGACTGTCTCGGTGCCGGAGCCGCGCATGCTTTCGGTCCAGGTGTGGGACCGGTCCAACGTTCAGCCGGTCGAAAAGGCGATCCGCAACGCCGGGCTCGGGATCAATCCGATCGTCGACGGGCAGGTGATCCGCCTTCCGATCCCCGAGCTGACCGAGGAGCGCCGCAAGGAGCTTGCCAAGCTTGTCGGCCAATATGCGGAAAAGGCGCGCATCGCCGCGCGAAACGTTCGGCGCGACGGCATGGACCATGTGAAACAGGACGAGAAGAAGCACGACATCAGCGAGGATGAGCGCAAGCGCCTCGAGCACGAGGTGCAGAAGCTGACCGACGACACGATCAAGGAGATCGACGAGCTCGCCCAGGCTAAGGAAAAGGAAATCCTCGGCAAGTGAGCGCCGCTCCCGCCCCCAAGGGCGCAGCCGGAGTCTCCGGCGAGAACAGGGTGCCACGCCACGTCGCCATCATCATGGACGGCAACGGCCGGTGGGCGGCCAAGCGCGGACTGCCGCGGGCTGCCGGGCACAAGGCCGGAGCCGAGGCGGTCCGCCGCGCGATGCGGGCCGCGGTCGACAATGGCGTGGAGGTGCTGACGCTGTACGCTTTCTCGTCGGAGAACTGGAAGCGCAGCAGCGAGGAGATCGCCGACCTCACGAGCCTGATGCGCTTCTACCTCGATCGCGAACTCGCCTCTCTCGCCAAAGAAGGCGTGAAACTGCGGCTGATCGGCGACTATTCGGCGTTCGGTCCGGAGATGGTGAAGCGCCTGGAGCGCGCGGTCGATCATACCGCAGGCAATTCACGCCTGATCCTGGTCGTTGCGCTCAACTACGGCTCACGCGCCGAAATTGCGGGCGCTGCGAGAGCGCTTGCAACCAGCGCCGCGGCGGGATCACTCGATCCGAACGACATCGACGAAGCCGGTTTCGCCGCCGAGCTCCAGACTGCCGGTTTGCCCGAGCTAGACCTGCTCATCCGCACGTCGGGCGAAGAGCGGCTCTCAAACTTCCTGCTTTGGCAGGCCGCCTATGCCGAGCTCATCTTCCTTGAAAAGCTGTGGCCGGACTTTTCCGAACGCGATTTCGCCGACGCGATTGAACGCTTCACGGCGCGCGAGCGCCGTTTTGGTGGGCGGTGAACGAACTCTTCGTCCGAACGGCAACCGGTCTCGTCCTGATTGCGCTGGCCATACTGACTGCGGTGCTTGGTGGAACCCCGTTCGCCGTCTTCGTCGCCGCCATCGCGACGGCGATGTTCTATGAATGGACGCGGTTGGCCAGAGGATGGGGTCCCGCGTGGTACGGCGCCGGCTTCGTTTATGCGCTCGTGCCGGCCCTTGCGCTGCTGTGGATCCGGGAGCGCGACGCGCACGGGCTCGACCTTCTGCTATGGGCGTTCATCGTCACCTGGTCGACCGACATAGGCGCCTATTTCGCAGGGCGCCGCTTCGGCCGCCGCAAGCTCGCGCCGTCGATCAGTCCCGGCAAGACCGTCGAAGGACTCGTCGGGGGAATCGTGGCGGCGACGGTGCTCGGCGGAGCATGGGTTCTCGCGACCGGGCTAGGACGGGTCCTGCTGGCTCTTGCGCCGGTGCTCGCCGTCGCGGCGCAAGCGGGCGATCTGTTCGAAAGCTCGATGAAGCGCCGCGCCGGCGTGAAGGACTCCGGAAACTGGCTTCCGGGCCACGGCGGCGTCCTCGACCGGCTCGATGGACTGGTTCCAGTGGCTGTGCTTACCGCCGCGGCCCAGCTACTGGGGCTGACGTGACGCGCAGCCTCTGCATCCTCGGCGCGACCGGCTCGATCGGCAAGTCGACGCTCGACCTCGTCGAGCGCGATCCGGAGCGCTTCCAGGTAGTCGCAGTCACCGCAGCAACCAACACGGAAGCGCTTGCCGATATCGCTCGACGCACGGGAGCAAGACTCGCGGTCGTCGCAGACCAATCGCGGCTCCCGCAACTGAAGGAATTGCTGGCTGGCACGGAATGCCGTGCGGAAGGCGGGGAGGCGGCCCTGGCTGCGGCCTCGAGCGATGCCGAGCTGGTAATCGCGGCGATCGTCGGCTGCGCCGGCCTGCGCCCGGTCATGGCCGCAGTCGATGCCGGAAAAACCATCGCGCTCGCGAACAAGGAAGCACTGGTCACCGCCGGCGAGCTGATGACCCGCGCGGCGCAGGCGAGCGGCGCGACGATACTTCCGGTCGACAGTGAGCATAATGCTATTTTTCAATGCCTTGCTGGCGCTCGCATCGAACAAGTCTCAAGAATTATCCTGACTGCGAGCGGTGGGCCGTTCAGAACCTCGACGGCCGAGGCGATGGCCGCTGCGACGCCTGCGCAGGCCGTCGCGCATCCGAACTGGTCGATGGGCGCCAAGATATCGGTCGATTCGGCAACGTTGATGAACAAGGGCCTCGAGCTGATCGAGGCGCGCTATCTGTTCGGGCTTCCATCGGACCGGCTCGAAGTGCTGATTCATCCGCAGTCGGTGGTCCACTCGCTGGTCGAGTTCGTCGACGGGTCCGTTCTCGCCCAGCTCGGCGCTGCAGACATGCGCATCCCGATCGCTTTCGCGCTCGCCTGGCCCGAACGCATGGCGAGCCCGGCCGAGCGCCTCGACCTCGCCGCCATTGCCCGGCTCGATTTTGAACAGCCGGACCTTCAGCGTTTCCCGGCGCTCCGATTGGCGCGCCAGGCGTTGGAGGCGGGCGGGGCGGCGCCTGTCGTGCTCAACGCGGCCAACGAGGTGGCTGTCGCCGGCTTCCTTGCGGGACGGCTGGGTTTCGCCGATATCGCCGCGCTCGTGGAGGAGGCGCTCCAGCGCGGTGATGCGCCGGCACCGCGGACGATCGACGACGTGTTGGAAATCGACCGGACGACCCGATCCCACGCCGAGGCATTGATGAGAGAGAGTTGCCACTGATGCTCCCGCAGCCGCCGCTCTGGCTCGTGCTCGTCGCCTTCGTCTGCGCGCTCGGGCCGCTCGTCTTCTTCCATGAGCTCGGCCATTACCTCGTGGCCCGTCTGTTCGGCATCCCGGCGGAAACCTTTTCGATCGGCTTCGGCCATGAGCTCACCGGTTGGACAGACCGGCAGGGGACCCGCTGGAAGATCGCCTGGCTGCCGCTCGGCGGCTACGTGAAGTTCGTCGGCGACATGAGCCCCGCGAGCAATCCCGCGGATCTCGAGCAGGTCCCAGCGGAGCTTCGCGACAAAGCATTCCAGCTTCGCCCGGTATGGCAGCGATTTCTGGTGGTGCTGGCCGGTCCCCTGACCAATTTCATCCTCGCGATCGCCATTTTCGCGGCTTTCTTCACGTTCGTCGGCACCCCTCAGACCAATGCCGTCGGAGCGGTGATCCGCAATAGCGCGGCGGCCAAAGCGGGTCTCCAACCGGGCGATCGGATCCTCGACGTCGCCGGGCACAGCACTCCGACCTTCAACGACATCTCCAACGTCGTTGCGATCCGGCCGGACGAGACCGTCTCGCTGACCGTCGAACGATCGGACGCCGTGCGCACGATCTCCGTGACGCTCGGCTCGGACATGATTGAACAGACCCCGGGCCAGAAGGTGCGGCGGGGGCTTCTCGGAATCTTCCCGACGATGCAGGTGATGGAACCGGTGCCGGTCACTCGCGCCGTACCGATGGCGTTCGGCTACACGCTCAGCTTCACTCGCTCGATCGTCGATGGAATCACGCAGATTTTCCGCGGGCGGGTGTCGCCCAAGGAGCTTGGCGGACCGATCAAGATCGCGCAGATCGCGGGTACCGCCGCAGAGCTGGGGCCGCTCGCCTTTGTTCAGCTGCTGGCGCTGCTCTCAATTAATCTCGGATTCATCAACCTGTTGCCAGTCCCGATGCTGGATGGAGGGCATTTATTCTTCTACGCCGTCGAGGCGGTCCGGCGCAAAGCGCCGAGCCCAAATGCGCTGGAATGGGCGTTTCGCGGCGGTCTCGCGCTCCTCGTCGCATTGGTTTTGTTCGTGACCTTCAACGATCTGGGTGGCCATGGATTATTCAAGGGGCTTCAGCGCTTGATTGGCTAAGTGGGTTCGGGCAGGGGCAATAACCGGGGCTTTGCGGCGAAGCGCGCCGTTGCACCAACTGCACAAAAGGCGGGGACGCGTGATTTCAAGGACGACGACGACTTTTAGCCGGCGCGCCGGCGGCCTGATTCTGGTCGGCACCGTGCTCGGCGGATCCACCGCTCCATTGCTCGCCGCCCAGGCAACCCCCGCGCAGCAGCCCCCCGCGGCTCCCCAGGCCCAGGCGCAACCCGCGCCAGCCCCGGCGCCGGTCGAGCGGACGATCCGGTCGGTAACGGTCCGAGGCAACCAGCGACTCGAGCCGGAAACCATCCGTGCCTACGCCAACCTGACGCCGGGCCAGACCTACACCAGAGGCACGCTCGATCAGGCGCTCAAGGACCTTTACGCGACCGACCTGTTCGCCGACGCGAACATCACCGGGACCGAGACCGGCGATCTCGTCATCAACGTTCGCGAGAACCCGGTCGTCAACCGCATCATCCTCGAGGGCAACAAGCGCCTCAAGGAGGACAAGATCCTGCCGGAGATCAAGCTCGCGCCGCGGCAGATCTTCACCCGCTCGGCCGTCCGCGCCGACGTCGACCGGATCCTCGACCTGTACCGCCGCCAGGGCCGTTTCGCTGCGCGCGTCGACCCCAAGATCGTCCAGCTCGATCAGAACCGCGTCGACGTCGTGTTCGAAATTCACGAAGGCGACCTCGCCAAGATCCGAGCGATCAACATCCTTGGCAACAAGGCATTTTCCGACGACCGCCTGCGCAAGGAGATGTTCACGCACCAGGCCGGCGGCGTGCTCGGCTTCCTGAAATCGAACGATACGTACGACCCCGACCGTCTTGCCGCCGACCAGCAGAAGCTCCGCGCCTTCTACCTCACCGAGGGTTATGCCGACTTCCGCAGGCGG
>Ga0207660_10001923_pt1 | contig 13850 bp, 8 predicted proteins | sample KBSC73BmetaG_FD_184335 | JGI IMG/M metagenome (GOLD analysis project Ga0207660, IMG submission 184335) | Corn rhizosphere microbial communities from Kellogg Biological Station, Michigan, USA - KBS C7-3B metaG (SPAdes) (version 2) | ecosystem: Host-associated > Plants > Roots > Rhizosphere ... | reverse complement strand
CCTGGGACCTGGCTTGTGAAGATCTGGTCGGCACGGAACCGTACTATGGCACGGGCAAGGACACTCCGTATGTCGCCGTCTTTATTGGGAACCAGCCCTACGAGGGGCTGGCCAGCGTGGCCAATGATCCAGGAACGGACGGGACAGTCCGCTGGGCCGGCTGCGCCCTCAACTCGCGCAAAATCACGGTGGACCTGACTCGCAGCGGAACACCCGGTGGAAGGGTGAAGATATCGCCGTGGGCAATCGATCGCCTGGAAGTGCCGATGATTGCCGTGGAGGGCCGGGACCACGGAACGCTGATCAGCAATCCGGACGCGGGCATGATCCAGCGGATTGTTTCCTTCCTGGACGTGAATGACAAGCCGGGCTTTGACACATGGCTCAAAGACGCGACGCAATATGGCGCCGCCGCACTGGCGAAGATGAAGATCAATCCCGGCGCGCACGCGGCTGGCATGGCGGCGGAAGCGGAAAAATTCTTTGGCCACATCATCGGTCACAATTCGCCCATGGATATGGACGGCTGGCAGCAGTTTGTGGTGCGCGCGGTGGACGAGTGGGGCGACGGCATATCCGACTACGTGCTTGATGTTCTGAAACAGGAAAATGGCGAGTGGAAGCGCTTTGATGAAATGTTCACGGACGTGCATGCTTACGCCGCCGATCCCAGCTTCCGCTGTTTTTATATCCGCCTGCCCAAAGGCATATGCACCGCAGGCAGGCCGATCAAGATACGCATTAACGCGTCCACGGGAACAGAGCTGATGGCCTACCGCGCTTACGGAACCGGTGTGCAGGAGCTGGGCGCAACTCTTCAGCCTATCGAACTCGACGCCACAAACATTGGGCCGCCCGGAGGTAAGGAGACGCTGTTTTATCCGTTCACCACCACGATGATCGAAATCCTGATCAATCGTGATCCGGTGCCGTTTGATAAGGAAAGCAGGATTCTGGGCTTTGAAAACGCGTGAGCAAGAGCTAACCATACGTCGGGAATGGAGGGTTTTCAACGAGCATAAAGCGCTTTTTTTAATGTCGCTCCGCCTTGGGCTCCGCTCCCGCCTACGGCAGTGTGGTGTTGTTCTCATATTCGCTTTACCCAGGCCTTATCCCTCATCCCCGGCAAGCCGGGACTCGGGAACGGCCTGGGCTACAATATTCCGCGCCTGACGGCGCTCGTGCCGTCGCGTGTGAAAGACCTTCATGGCTTCCGGTTGCATTTGTGAAAGACCTTCCGTGGCGCCCGGTCGCATTTTGCGAGAAGATACGAAACTGGGCTAACTTCTGCCGCGCCTTGCGGCGCTGGTTTCTCGCGAGCGTTAGATTTTCGTGGTTCCTGATTGCATTTTTGTAAGGGTGATCTCCAGCCGGCACATTTCGCGTGTGCCATTCATTACAAGCGCACAGCCGAGGGCGGCTGTGCCACTCCAGTTAACCACACGAGACACAAAGGGGCACGAAGGATATTCAGCCCAGATTCCTTCGTGCCCTTTGTGGTTAACGTCTTTCTTTTTATTTCGCGGACTTCAGTTCAGAACGCGCCGTCAAACGCCGCGAACAGGCCCTTTCCAGTCGCCTGGCGGGCGATGCTGCCTTGCGCGGTGAACGAGTTCACGGTGCCGGTTACGCAGTCGCCGATGCAGCCGTCGGCATAGCCGACGAGCACGCGGCCCTGCTTGTCCACGGTGGCGTCAATGAAGTCGAGAAGGTTGCGATCGCTACCGCAGGTTGTGCCGGCCAGGCAGATGGAGCCGCGCTGCACCGGATCGCTGGGCGTGGCATCGACAAGAGTCCAAGTGAGGCCGCCATCAAAGGTGTGCGCTATATAAAGATGCCACACGCCGGTGAAGTTGGCGGTATCCTGCGCGTCACCGCCGGTGGGAGTGCCGAGAAAAGCCAGCGCTGCCCGGTTGCCGTCGCCCGCCACCATGGCGGGGAAAGCCACGTTCTGTATGCCCAGCGATGTGCCAACGTCAGTAACGTTGGTCCAGGTGGCGCCGTGGTTGTGAGAGACCGCGACCATGGGATGTCCGTTGGCGCCATGCCAGCCGAAATAAACGGTGTTGTCTGAAGCGATAGCAACGGATGGATCGCTATCTCCGGAGGAGCTGCCGGGAATGGTGTGAATGGTCCAGGTAATCCCGTTGTTCGATGAAGAAACCACCGCGGCATTGCCGTCACAATCCCTGTTGGGAACGTAGGCCGTGCCGTCCGGGCCGACTTTGATGTGGCCGTGGATGCCGCCGCAATCCACCAGCGTATAAATGGGAACGGCCGGGCCGTAGGTGAGTCCGCCATCCACGCTCAGCGCGCAGGAGGCGTCAACTACATCCTGAGAACAGTAATAGACCGCGTTCGGATATCCAACGCCCAGAGGAACGAGAGTGGGAGCAAACGGTCCGCCGCCGATGGTCTGGTGATCAACACCTGCAGGAACGCCGCATCCGACGGCAGGCGTGTAATTTGCGCCGTCGTCATCACTAAAAGACGAGAGACTGCAGACGCCCGCGAGCTCTGAAACGAGTGTGCGTCCGGTGGCGTGATCCGTGAACAGGATCGGGTCGAGCGAAACTACTGACGACGTCACGGGGCTCACGTTCTGCCAGGTTGCAGTGTTGCCCGAGATGGTCACGCGGTCTGTCTCCAGCACTGCCTGGAACATGATGGCGCCGGTTTTCCAGTCGGCTCCAATCGAGGGCTCGCCTGCATCGGTGGCAATGCCCGCGGGCGGCACAAGAATCTGGTAGGTGGGAGCGGCGGTCTGGGCCGTGAGGGAGAATCCGGTTAACAACAGGATCAGCAGCAGCGGGTACTCCAGTCTGGTCTTTTTCACAGTTTTCTCCTTTGCAGAAATCGTGATTCACAGCGTTATCGCGCCGGACCCGGAACGGCGCGAGGAGAGATTCTAATTGGTGAGTGTGATGCCGGACTAGAGCTGAAAAGATGGTTTGGAGTGTCGGGATAAGACCAGTTCCAAAATGGAACTAAATTTCACCACGGAGACGCGGAGGCGCGGAGGAAGTCAACGTTTACCGGGGATTCACGCGGATGAACGCAGATTCAGCGACAAACAGAACTTCCACCACGGGGCACGAAGAGACAAATCCTTAGCGTAGATAACCGCGGAATGCTCTGCGTCCGAGCGTTCTTATTCCGCTGCCACCAGCGACCAGCACACAATGGCGCTACATACGGAACTCCAGCGACCGAATCCCTTGTAGATCTGTGCCGCAAGTTTCTTCTGGTCGTTCAGACTGCCCTCGGCCTTGATTTGAGGATCGGAAACGTTGCGAACGGCAAGCCAGCGCGGCGGATTCGTCATTTCACTCGCCACCAGGCCCAGCACAGCGTCGCCCATCTCTGAAACGTCGCCGAGCCCTTGCAGGTGATAGTGGTTGTCTGACGTATCAAAGCCGAAGAAATCAGTCGTTACCACAGATCCTTTGAGCTGTGTGGGCGACACGCGGAAGATTTTGGGCTCGCGCTTATTGTCTTTGGGAAGCTGGTCAGAATTCGGCTTGAACAGTTTTTTCGCTGTCGTAAAGAACTTGGAATTCGAGGGAGTGCTAGCGTAGTGCGCGTCGTGAAACGGCTCTTTCTTAAATTTCTGGATGCAGTCAAAGCGCACGATCGGACTTACAACCACATCGCCCACTTCAAACTGCGCACCGATCCCGCCCGCCGTTCCGGTGGTGAGCACGAGCTTGGGTTTAACCTCATCAATGATCTGCCGCCACACGTCAATGTTCGGCAGCTTGGGGCCGTCCTGCGACATGTGCGAGTCTGACTTGAATACCACCACCTTCTTGTGCGCGATCTGCGTGGTCCAGTAGGCGCCCAGACGCTTGGCCTGACGCGCCGGACACTGCGGCACCATGTTCTTCGCAATGCTGGCGAAGTTGTGAGTATAAGAGCGATAGTCGTTGCGGGAATCCTTGCCGGGAGTCAGCACGCGGCTCAGCGCATGACCTTCGTCCACCGTCCAGGTCACAATCAGAACGTCAGCGTTCGGCAGCGGACGGGCTCCGCTCCCCGGCGCCGGCCCGGCTTTCGGAGCAAGCCCTTTTGGCCACGGAATCTCGTCAAAGCGCGAGAGTCCAGTGGCAGTTGTGAATGCCAGAAATTCACGCCCAGAGGGAGCCTCAGAATCAAAATCGATAATTTCGCGCTGGATGTCCTGGTCATTTGTGGAGCTTACTGCCTTCTTGAATGCGAACGTTTGCAACGGCGCGGGCCGCGCGATTGGATCGAATCCCAGGTTACGCTTAACCCATGCCCGGTCAGCTCTCATACTTTCCTCCTGCTTGTACTGATCTGGAAACTTGTTGAACGGTTGATCTTCTCGGGGCCTGTGTGTAGTAGTGTCAGAGACGAGAGAAGCGTTTCACCTTTGTGGGATGGGATTTCACGCCGAGAACGAAGGCCACAGGCGAGGCAGCGACTTCACAGCGGATTAGCGCGGATGCACTCGGATGTGCGCAGGTGGATCACGATCAACGTAGAGACGCGGCATGCCGCGTCTCTACCGAAGAGTGTCACGAGCACCGACATATGCCTCACACTTACAGTCGTTGTGAGCTTCGTCGAAACAAAAAGCGCGGCGTGAAGCCGCGCTAAAAATTACCCGATTACCAAATTATCCAATCACTCTATCTATTTAGGCGACACCGATTTCGGCGGCGATGCGCTCGGTGACGAAGGCCTCGATCACGTCGTGCTTCTTCACGTCATTGAAATTGGCGATGTTGATGCCGCATTCCATGCCGTTGCGCACTTCGCTGGCGTCGTCTTTGAAGCGCTTGAGCGAGCCGATCTTGCCTTTGTAGACCTGCACGCCGTCGCGCACCAGGCGGACCTCTGAGTCGCGCTTGATGGTTCCATCGAGCACGTAGCAGCCCGCAACCACGCCCACTTTCGGCACACGGAAGGTTTCGCGCACTTCGGCGCGGCCCATGTAAGTCTCCTTGATAATGGGCTCGAGCAGGCCGGCCATGGCTTTTTTGATCTCATCCTGCAACTCGTAGATGATCGAGTGCAGGCGAATATCAACTTTTTCCATCTCGGCCAGCTCCTGCGCCTTGCGTTCCGGACGCACATTGAAGCCGATGATGACTGCGTTGGAGGCCGAGGCCAGCAGCACGTCGTTCTCAGTGATGGCGCCCACGCCGCTGCGCAGGATCTTAATCTTCACCTTCTCATTGGAGAGGCGTGTCAGCGTATCAGACAGCACTTCCGCCGAACCGCCCACGTCCGCTTTCATGATGATGGGCAGTTCTTTCACGCCGGCGCTCTTGATCTGCTCGGACAAGCCTTCCAGCGAAAGCTTGGAGCTCTTGGCCAGCGTGGCTTCGCGCGCTTTCTGCTCGCGGTACTCAGAGATCTGGCGGGCCTTTTCGCGCTCCACGACGAGCAACTGGTCGCCGGCTTCGGGCAAGCCTTCAAGACCGAGCACTTCCACCGGAGTTGAAGGCGGAGCTTCTTCTGCGAGGTTACCGCGATCGTCAAACATGGCGCGCACCTTGCCAAAGGTGTTGCCGACGATGAAGTTGTCGCCGATGCGCAGCGTGCCATTCTGAACCAGCACGGTGGCTACGGAGCCGCGGCCGCGGTCAATTTTGGCTTCCACGACCGTACCGGTGCCGGGCCGCTCAGGATTGGCCTTGAGCTCGCCCAGGTCGGCGACCAGGCAGATCATTTCCATCAGCAGATTAAGGTTGGTGCGCTTCTTGGCGGAAACGTCAACGAACACGGTGGTGCCGCCCCAGTCTTCCGGCATCAGGCCGCGATCCGCAAGCTGCTTCTTCACGCGATCGGGCTGAGCTTCCGGCTTGTCAATCTTGTTGACGGCGACAATGATCGGAACCTTCGCGGCTTTGGCGTGGTCCATGGCTTCCAGCGTCTGCGGCATCACGCCGTCATCGGCTGCGACGACCAGGACGACGATGTCCGTGACTTTGGCGCCGCGGGCGCGCATGCGCGTGAAGGCTTCATGGCCCGGAGTGTCGAGGAAGACGATCTGCCGGCCAAAGGCGGGCGAGTCTTCCTTGGTGATTTTTACTTTGTACGCGCCGATGTGCTGCGTGATTCCACCGGCTTCGCCGCCGGCGACGTCGGTTTCGCGAATGGCGTCGAGCAGCGAAGTCTTGCCGTGATCGACGTGGCCCATGATGGTGACCACGGGCGGGCGCGTGACTGCGCTGGCAGCGTCTCCCTGCCCACCGGTCATCTCGGCCATTTCTTTCGCTGTCTGATCTTCAAAGCTGATCTCTTCCGCGTCCGCGCCGAAATGACGCGCCAGGTCCTTCGCGAGTTCGTAGTCGAGGCTCTGGTTCACCGTGGCCATCACGCCCTTCATCAGCAGGCGAGCAATGAGGTCTTTGGCGCGAACGCTCAGCTTTTCCGCCAGATCTTTCACGCTGATGCCTTCAGTGATGGTGATGTTCCGCGTGATCGGCAGCGGCTCGTTGGAGAGCGCCAACCGAGGAGGCGGAGTAAAGCCCTTCATCGGGCCTTCTTTTGGCCCATGCTGATAACGCTGTCCGGGCCGGCGCGAAGGCGCGCCGGGGCGTCCTGCGGGCTTCGCCGGCATTCCGGGAGGAGGTAATCCGGGAGCGCCTCCCATGCCGGGACGGGGCGGGAAACCAGTTCGCGCTGCGCTGGTGGGATGCGGACCTCGACGTTGATCGCCAGGCCTGCCAAATGGCGGACGAGAACCGGGCGCACCTCCGGGTCCTGCTGGGCGCGGACGCTGGAAAATGGGCTGACCGCGAACTACGCCACCCTGCGGACGACCACTTCCCTGCCCCATCGGCCTGCCGGGCTGTCCATGAAATTGCGGACGGGGCTGGCTCTGTGCTGCCGGCTTGGGCGGTGGCGCAGTGTAAACCGGACGCGGGCCGGTTTGCGGCGTAATCATGCGCCGCTGCGGAACAATGGGCTGGCCCGGCGTAGGCTTCGGCGGAGTTGCCGTGGAAACAGGCGGAGCTGCCGGCTTCGCCGCCACGGGCGCTGCCGGTTCGCTTATGGCAGCGGGCACCGCAGGAGCTTTCGCCGGAGGTGTAACAACCACCGCTGGCGGCTGAGCTTGTGCAGGCGGAGGAGTAACCACCACTGCGGGCGGCGCAGCAGGCTTTTCAACTTTTTCCTGCGCTGGAGGAGCCGGTGGCGGCGCGACAATCGGAGGCGCCTGCCTCGGCGCGGGCACAACCACCGGACGCTCAGCCGCTGGTACTGGCGGCTTGCTCGCGGGTTTTTCCGCTACTGGAGGTTGCGCCGTAACTGGAGGCGGCGTCTGCGGCTTGGGCTCAGCCGGAGCCGGAGCCGGTGATTTCACCACCGTGGTCGGCCGCGGGGGCGGCGTTGGACGTTCGAGTTCCTGTTGCCGCTGCTTCAGCAGACGTGCAACATCGCCGGGCTTGGAAATTTTGGAGAGATCGATCTTGGGCTTAATCTCTGGCGACGCAGTTCTCTCCCTGGAGGAAGCCCCGGACTTCGCGGCGAAGTGTTTCCTGATCTTTTCCGCTTCATCGGGCTCAACGGAGCTTGAGTGAGTTTTCTTTTCCGTAATGCCTACTTCTTCTAACACGTCCAGAATGGCTTTGCTCTTGACTTCAAGCTCTCTGGCCAGATCATTGATTCGAATTTTCATCCGTTCCTTTGTTTCCTCCAGGATTTGCGCGCTACGCGATCATATCGACCTCACGGCATTCATCGTTTTGTACTACCTGTTATTTTAAGATTCCTTGTCCTCGGAGCCCGCCGGCGCAATACTTTCATCTGGCGAACTCTCCTCGGCCTGCGCGCCCTCGCTTGCAGCGCCGGCCGCTTCTTGTGTTTCCGTTGGCTCTTCAGTTGTAGATGAGCCGGCCTGGCTTTCCGTTTCAGCCGCGGCATCAGTCTGCTGCAGCTCTTCTGAGCCACTCTCGGATGCAGGCGCCTCAGCGGCGGCCTGACCTGCACCCTCAGCTTCCAGGCTGGAAAAGTAATTATTGACCGCAATACTGATTTTTTCCACAGTTTTTGGGCCAACGCCGGGGACTTCTTCCAGTTGCTCCGGCGTCATGTCCGCCAGGGCCTCCACCGTGGTAATACCGGCCTCATGTAGCTTCTCAATGAGCCCTTCACCCAGGTCCGGCACGCGGTCCAGCGGCGTGGCAGCCTGCGCCACCATCGAGGCCATTTGCTGTTCCACTTCCTGCCGCTTTTCTTCTTCGCTCTTGATATCGATTTTCCAGCCCAGCAGCTTGGCTGCCAGCCGGACGTTCTGTCCCTTTTTCCCGATGGCAAGAGAAAGCTGGCTGTCATCCACTACGACTTCCAGGTGCTTTTCCGACTGGTCAACCACGGTAACGCGACTGACTTTCGCCGGCTGCAGCGCCTTCTCCGCGAAGGTCACCGCATCTTCATGATATTCAATGATGTCGATTTTCTCTCCGCGCAGCTCGCGGATGATCGATTGCACGCGCATGCCCTTCATGCCGACGCACGCGCCAACGGCGTCCACGTCCTTGTCCTTCGACATCACGGCAATCTTGGTGCGCTCGCCCGCCTCGCGCGCGATGGCGCGGATCACAACAGTGTTGTCGTAGATCTCCGGAACTTCTGTCTGGAACAGGTTCTGCACCAGCTCCGGCGCGGCCCGCGAAACCACTACCGCCGGCCCTTTGGAATTTTTGTCCACACGCACCAGCACCACGCGCACGCGCTCGCCCACGGCGAACGATTCCAGGCGCGACTGCTCCTTCTTCGACATACGCGCTTCCGCTTTGCCGATATCAAAGATGACATCCGGACCTTCAATGCGCTTGACCGTGGCGTTCAGGATCTCGCCTACACGGCCAATGTACTCGTTGTAAACCGTGTCTCGCTCGGCCTCGCGCACCTTCTGAAAAATGATCTGCTTGGCAATCTGCGCCGAGATGCGGCCCAGCCCCTCCGTGGATTTGAGGAAACGCACCTCGCCACCCACTTCCGCGTTGGGATCGATGGCGCGGGCTTCCTCCAGCGAGATTTCCAGTTGCGGATCTTCAATATCGTCTTCTGAAGGAAGGATCGACTTCACCGCGTACACGCGGATGACCCCGCTCTCTTTATCGAGCTCACCGCGGAGGTTTTCCTGGCTTTTGTCCTTCTTGCGTGTGGCCGCAACAATGGCGTCTTCCACCGCGCCGATCACAATCTGCGGATTGATGCCTTTCTCCCGGCTTAACGCCTCAATGACGTTGTAAATCTCGCTTGCCATAAACCTTCCTGTACGTCCCCTCAGTAAAGATGCCAGCTCACTAGCTTCTTGTTCCGATGCCCAATATCTATATTTCGGGCACCAGATTGGCCTTCTCTACATTGGCCAGATCAATCTGTACTCTCTGCGCCGGCTCTGCGTGTCCCGGCTTTGGTTTCTTTTTCGCCATGGTTTCCAGCGTCAGCTTGCCGTCGCTAAAGCTTTCCAACCTGCCTTCAAAATGCCGGTTGCCGTTCACGGGCTCGCGCGTCATAAGCTTTACCCGGCTACCGGTAAAACGGGTGTAGTCCGCCGGCTTCAGCAGCTTGCGGTCAAGCCCGGGTGATGAAACCTCCAGCGTGTACGGCCCGCCCGGCACCGCGTCTTCCACGTCCAGCACAGTGGAGAGGTCGCGGCTCACGTTAGCGCAATCTTCGTGCGTTACTCCTTCGGGCTTATCGATGGTCACGCGCAGCATACGCGCTTTGCCGCCACCCCGAAGCTCGGCTTCCACCAGCTCCGCGCCGTGCATGTGCGATACCCGCTCGGCGATCTCCCGGATTTTGTCTCCGCTCGACATTCGTTCATCCCGGCTTTCATTCCGGACGCGCCCGCGTCTGAGGAAATCCGCCCAAAAATAAAGTGGGCGTTCCGCCCACTGGTACGTTCGCCATCGAATTGCCGAGGCGGCCCTCAAACAATCGGGCCGAAACCAGCTACAACATCTATTATGATACGCCGCTTGCGCTTAAAAGACAAACGCCCCAAGTGAATGTAAGTAGTTAGATCTTAAGTAGTTGCAGGCTTACTCGCCGACAAACAAGTTAGATGTTCGGAAGGGGCCGCAGGGTGCAAACACGACCGGAACGGAACGAGCGTTGCTGCTGCCCGGTCCCGCAGGCGTTTCCCTTAGCGGCGAGCCATGCTTCGACGGGCTTCGCTTCGGTTGGGTTCGACGCCCCGTTCAAAACCAGCGCTGCCACTTCTTGGGAAGTAAGCCGAACCGCGCTGCGCCCGAGCCGAGGGATAGAATCCGATACCCCAGCCCAACCAGCACCGCGAGCACCACGATAATGAAGAAGCCGCTGGGCATGTCAAAATTCTATGCCTCTCCATGGTCAAGCTCAAACGTTCAAGTAGGCGCTGGACGCGATCCTCGACCAGCACACGCTCCACACATCAGCAACGCATCATTCAACGCGCGCGTTAAGGAGATGCCCTGCTGCCGCTGCCATTCAGCGTGAGCCAAGCACGGATCAAGGATTTTCGCTCGCAAGACAATCGTCCGGAAAAAATTGGTGCCACAGCCGCCCTCGGCTGTGCTGAAAAAGAAGAACTTATAAATCTCCGGCTTGGTGGGCAGCCCCAAACACTCATCCGTCTAAGCCACAGGCGAGGGCGCCTGTGCCACACCTTCAACGAGCCGCAACGGACTTGCGCCCATTGCGGCTTGCCGCGCTGTGCTACACATCTTTGCGTCCAAGGCAGAGTTCAAGCCCACCCTGTTTGTTGCTGAAACTCCCTAACTCCTCAACACAAATCTTCTAACCATGGCTACCGCTTTTCATCCAACAAACCAACCCGCTGCGCCCCGGCGCTATGCGTCACATCAATTACCTGAGCAACATATTGAAATTCCAACTCGGGATCGCCTTTCACGAACGCCACCTTGTCGGCGCGAGCGTCCAGGATCGCTTTCAGTCGCGCCTCCAACTTTTTCCACGAGACTTGCTGCTGGTTGATCTTGATCACCGGTTGTTTACCTTCACCCTGGTCCTGAAGCTGGACCACAATAGCGTCTTCGCGCTGCGGCGGCTTCGGTTGTGTGGACGCCGGCAGAGGAATGTCGGCTGCCTCACCCAGGTTTTGGTGCGGCAGGATCACCATGAAGATGATCAACAGCACCAGCAGAACATCGATTAGCGGAGTTACGTTGATGTCAGCGCTCGCGCCCGAGCGCGTTCCAGGTGTCATGGACATGGAACAGCTCTCTTTCTTCCATCGGCTTCTTTCTATATCCGTTGGATTTGCGCGCGCTGATCTATTGGACAGTAACGCAAGCTCAGAGGTTCCCGGAAAAGAGCAGCGAGGAATCAGCATTCAGCCCCAAACTAATATGCAAAATCGCCGTCACTGCCAAACGATTGAAAACCCAGAACGGCTTTGATCCTGCTCCAAGCTGTCCAGGAAGTTAAATGCTAATTGCTGCGTACTAAGTGCCAATTGCCGATTGCTAGTTGCTGAGTGCTAGTTGCTGTTTTCGCGGTATGATTTCCGCGTGCAGCAAGGAGGTAGCCATGCTTAAAGGTTTCAAGCAGTTCATCATGCGGGGCAGCGTGATTGACCTGGCCGTGGCGGTAGTGATCGGCGCCGCGTTCGGAGCTGTAATCACATCTTTTGTCACCAACATTCTGAATCCGCTCATCGCGGCGATTGTTGGCAAGCCGGACTTTTCCGCTTTCCAGGCTACAGTGAATGGCGGCGTGATCTCATATGGGTTGTTCCTGAACGCCTTGATCAGCTTTCTGCTGATCGCTGCAGCCGTCTATTTCTTTATTATTGTGCCGATGAACGCACTGAAGGCGCGCCAGGCGCGTGGGCAGGCCCCTGCTGATCCCACGTCAAAGAAGTGCCCGGAGTGCTTGAGCGAGATTCCCATCGCAGCCAAACGTTGCGCCTTCTGCACTTCTCCGGTCGGAGTGGCAACGAGCGCTTAACGAGCACGAAGCGAAGGAACGATTCGCTATCAGGCGAGGATTTGTTGAACGAAGCAAGCACAGGCAGGAGTGCCTGTGCCATACAAGTATGCTGACAAATCATATAGCCGGCTGCGAAGCAGTGCTTGATTTGTCGGATAGGTGCAAGCAAGTCCTGCTGCGCCTCGGAATGACACGGTTTGAATCAGTGTGAATCAGTCGAATCAGTGTAATCAGCACTGAGGTTTTTTGGTCCTGAGGTGGCTGCCGCGTCTGCGAGGATCTGGTAGGCTTCATCGCGATTACGCACTACGTGGAAGTTGGGCCGTGAGGAGCGCGCAAACGCTTTGTACTTGCTGGCGAGCTTGAACATCATTTCCGCAGGAGCCACCACAATGTGCAGAACCGATTCGTGGAACAAGCTGGGGCTGGAAGCCATGGTGGCCAGTGTGGACTCGGAAAGCTCAAGATCAGTCACTGAGGTGAAATCAACAATCTCATTGAAGTGAGCTCTAAAGTCCGGATCCGAAGCGATGGCGGAGCGGTGGCCGGCGACTTCGCCGTCGTTAACTTTTCCGTAGAACGCGGAATACACAACTTTCCTGCGCCAATCGATCTTGAGAACCACGGGCATACAGTGGATGCAGCGGGTGATGCGGAATTAGCTTCTATCTTCCCATAAATGCACGCACTGTGTCCCCTGTCTCCATGCACCAGGGCTTGAACATTCCAGTGGAAATCGGGCGACCGCAAAAGGCTGGCTGGGCCGCATTCGCTATAAGCCTTCTGATCCTGGTGTCTCGGTCTGGTTGGAACAGGATGGCGCTCCCGCGGGCGCGAGCTTCACGGAACCCTACGGCTCAGATGCCAGCATCATTGATCTTGAGCTGAATAAGTGAGGCAGCCATCCTGCACCCCGGAGCTTCGAAGGCGTTGCCCACGACTTTTCAACCCCCCGGGAAAATCCAGCTCTTAAGTGGCACAGCCGCCCTCGGCTGTGAGTCTTTCCTTTTCCATGCAGTCATGTAGCGAGAACACCTTCTCTCAAACGAGACTCCATCCTGAACCCGCGCCATCCACGTCTCCTCACCCGATTATCCTTGAGAGCGGTGAAGGAACTGCTCCGCTGCCCCATCGCGGAAGCCGACCGGAATTTAAAAGTCTTCTCCCCGCCAAAATTATTCTGCAAAAGTAAGATTTGACCGCTAGTAATACGCGCCCTCGCTTGTGGCTTTTTTGAATTACAGCCGACCGCCGCATTTCACAACTGGGTAATACGAAGACACGCCGTTCCTGTTGGCTGTCGCCAGTCAGTGGCAGAGCCGATCCTTCGCCTGCGCCTAAAATCAGCTGACGAATGCGACTTAGCAAAACGAGGGCTTCGGCTCAGGATGGTGTCTCACGTTTGCAAGTAAGTTTCAGGAATCTGTCGCGGTTGGCTGATCAGTGGGAATAAGTTTGATCAGCAGAATCAGCGGTAAGATTTTTGCTTTCGTGCAACACGCAGCACCAGGCCTCACCCTCCCAGCACCACCCTCAGGATTTGCGTCACGAACACGTCCACCGCGATCACCAGAATCATCGAGGTCACCACAGCTTCCGTGGTAGAGCGGCCGACGCCCTGGGTCCCGCCCTTGGTGGACATGCCAAAATAACAGCCCACCGTGGCGATGATGAAGCCAAACACGATGGGCTTGACCAATCCGGTGAAGACGTCTTCAAACACCAGCGTTTGCCAGGCTCGGGTCCAGTACTGGCGCGAATCGAGCCCGAGAAGCACGCTCGCTACCACACTGCCACCGAGCATGCCCATCAGATCGCCCAGAATGGTCAGGAAGAACATCATAAAAATGGTGGAGACCACACGCGGCGTGACCAGCTTCTTCATGGGGTCGGTGCCGAGGGCGCGCATAGCGTCGATCTGCTCGGTC
>Ga0207660_10001918_pt1 | contig 13864 bp, 8 predicted proteins | sample KBSC73BmetaG_FD_184335 | JGI IMG/M metagenome (GOLD analysis project Ga0207660, IMG submission 184335) | Corn rhizosphere microbial communities from Kellogg Biological Station, Michigan, USA - KBS C7-3B metaG (SPAdes) (version 2) | ecosystem: Host-associated > Plants > Roots > Rhizosphere ... | reverse complement strand
ACTGGTATCTCGCCACGCACCCGGACCTGCACCCCAAGGTCATCAGGCATTACGAGCCGTGGATGGCGCTTTCCTTCACCGAAGGCAGCATCGGCGGCGACATCGAGCGCGTGGATCTGGCGAAGCTCGCGAAATTCTACGGCGCGGACCACGCGACCACCGTCGCGCTGGCGCAAACCGTGCCCCCGACATGGATCGAGCCGACTGGTTCAAACGGCATCGCGATCGCGCCGAAGCTCACCGCGGATGGCCATGCGCTGTTGTTGATCAACCCGCACGTCACCTTCAACTTCCGCAGCGAGTCGCAGATGTCCAGCGACGAAGGGCTGGACGCCTACGGTGCGTCGACCTGGGGCCAGTTCTTCATCTACCAGGGTTTCAACAAGCACATCGGCTGGATGCACACGTCCACCGGCGTGGATGCGGTCGATGAGTTCGCCGAAACGATTTCGAAGAAGAATGGCAAATACTTCTACAAGTTCGGCGACAGGGAACTTCCGGTAACCAGTCGCGACATCACCATCCACTACCGCGCCGGCGACGGCTCGGTGAAGGCGCGCACCTTCACCGCATACTTCACCCAGCATGGACCGATCGTCGCCGAGGAAAACGGCAAATGGATCGCCGAGGCGCTGATGAACCGTCCGATCCCGGCGCTGCAGCAAAGCTGGCTGCGCACCAAGGCCACAGACCTGGCCAGCTACATGAAAGTGGCCGACCTCAAGGCCAACTCGTCCAACAACACCTTGTTCGCGGACGACAAGGGCGAGATCGCATTCCTCGCGCCGCAATTCATCCCGAAGCGCGACAACGCGTTCGATTACCTGGAACCAGTCGACGGCAGCAATCCCGCGACCGCATGGCAAGGCATGACGCCCATCAAGGACATGCCCAACGTGATCAACCCGGCCAATGGCTGGGTGTTCAACACCAACGACTGGCCCTACTCCGCGGCCGGCAAAGACAGCCCCAAGCGCGCGGATTTTCCGCAGTACATGGATTCGTTCGGTCCCAACGCGCGTGGCATCCACGCCACCAAAATGCTGACCGGCGCGAGCGGTTTCACCAAGGCCAAGCTGATCACCGATGCATTCGACTCGTACCTGCCCGCGTTCGCGCGGCTGATCCCGATCCTTGTGAAGGATTACGACGGATTGCCTGCGAACGACCCGATGCGAACGAAACTCGCAGGCCCGATCGGCGTGCTGCGCAGATGGGACGATCGCTGGGGCGTTGCTTCAATTCCGACCACGCTTGCGGTGTGGTGGGGCGACACGCTTTGGAACGAGGTTTCCGCAAAAGCGGAAGCGAGCGGTCTCGATGCGCACGAAACCGACATGCGCGAAATCGACTACATCGCCGAGAAGGCGGATTCGAAAACGCGCCTCGAAGCGCTGGCGACCACGGTGGACACGCTCACGAAAGACTTCGGCTACTGGGGCGTGCCGTGGGGCGCGGTCAACCGCTACCAGCGGCTGGACGATTCCGTCCATCCGCATTTCGATGACAGCAAACCGAGCATCGCGGTGCCGTTCACCTCGTCGCGCTGGGGTTCGCTGGCGGCATCCAATACCCACCAGTGGCCGGGTACGAAAAAATACTACGGCCGCAGCGGCAACAGCTTCGTCGCCGTCATCGAATTCGGGCCGAAAGTCAGCGCGCGTGCGATCCACGTCGGCGGCCAGAGCGGCGACCCGAAGTCACCGCATTTCACCGACCAGCAACACCGCTGGGCGTCGGGCGACCTGCGCACGGTGTATTTCTGGCCGGACCAGCTCAAGGATCATAGCAAGCGGGCGTATCATCCCGGCGGCTGACCTGTCGCCGGACGCACCGTCCGGCATCCAACGCATAGGGGCTGTCGTGAAACGCACTCTCGTTTTGCTGGTCGTGCTGCTTGCATCACTGTCCGTCGCGCGCGCGAACCCGAAGGACTGGATCGCGTACAAACAACCCGTCATCGCCTTCACCCACGCCATGATCATCGATGGCACCGGCGCCGCACCGATAGTCGACCAGACGTTGGTGATCGAGAAGGGCCGCATCGCCGCACTCGGTCCGACAGCCACCACAAAAGTCCCAACCGGCGCGACCGTGATCGACGCGCGCGGCAAGGCGCTTTTGCCGGGCTTCGTGATGATGCACGAGCACCTCTTCTACACCACCCGCCTCAGCCCCTACTTCATCACCCCGATGTCCTACAGCTTCCCGCCGTTGTACCTCGCGGGCGGCGAGACCACCATCCGCACTACTGGCTCGATGACGCCGTATGTCGATCTGAACGTGCGCGACGACATCAACGCCGACAAGCGCATCGGACCCGACATCGACGTCACCGGCCCCTACCTCAATGGCAAGGGTGGATTCACCGAGGACCTGGCCCGCCTCACCGGCCCGGCCGACGCCACGCGTACGGTCGACTACTGGGCCGAACAAGGGGTGACCTCATTCAAGGCCTACATGCAGATCACCCGTGCGGAATTGAAGGCCACCATCGACGCCGCACACGCGCATCACGACAAGGTCACCGGGCATCTGTGTTCGGTCACTTTTCGCGAGGCGGCGGACCTCGGCATCGACAACCTGGAACATGGCTTCTTCGTGGCCACGGATTTCGTCAAGGACAAGCAACCGGACCAATGCCCCAAGGGTGGCACTGAATCCATCGCGTCTCTGGATATGAATTCGCCGCAGGTAAAATCGCTGATCGACCTCCTCGTCTCCAGGCACGTCGCGCTGACCTCGACCCTCGGCGTATTCGAAAGCTCCGTACCGGGACGGCCCGAGGCATCATCCGCTGCGCTCGCTTTGCTGAATCCGGCGTTGCGCGACCTCTACGAAACCACCTGGAAGAAGGTGCAGACGATGCCCGCGCCTCGCGCGAAGATGATGCAGGATGAGTTCGCCAAGGCGACCCGCCTCGAAAAGCGCTTCGCCCAAGCCGGCGGCCTGCTCATGGGCGGCAGCGATCCCACCGGCTACGGCGGCGTAATCCCGGGCTTTTCTTCCAAACGCGAGATCGAACTGCTGGTGCAGGCGGACGGCTTCACCTTCCCGCAAGCAGTGAAGATCATGTCGCTGAACGCGGCGCAGTTCGAAGGCCGCGACAAGGACACCGGTTCGCTCAGCGTCGGCAAGCGCGCCGACATCGTGGTGATCGACGGCGATCCGATGAAAGACGTCAGCGCGGTCGAGCGCATGCCATTGGTGTTCAAGGGCGGTGTCGGCTACGACACCGCGGCGATCTTCAAATCGATGCGGGACCAGATCGGGATGAATTGACGCTCACAACCTTGATCACCACGCGCGTTCGTATTGTTCCGGCGCGCGGATCGTTGCATCGAGTTCCTTCGCCGCGCGACGGGGGAAGTAAGGGTCGCGCAGGAATTCGCGCGCCATCTCGATCAGGTCGGCATCGCCGCGTTGCACGATGTCTTCCGCCTGTCGCGCGTCGGTGATCAGGCCGACCGTTGCCGTGGCGATGCCTGCCTCGCGGCGGATGCGCGCCGCGAACGGCACCTGGTAACCCGGCCCGATCGGAACCTTCGGATGCGGCACCGTACCGCCCGACGACACATCGATCACGTCGATGCCAGCATCGCGCAAACTGCGCGCAAGCTGCACGCATTCGTCGATGTCCCAGCCGCCCTCGGCCCAGTCGGTCGCCGACAGGCGCACCCACAGCGGCCTCGGCACCGGCCAGGTTTCGCGTACCGCCGCGATGACTTCACGCAACAGCCGCGCGCGATTTTCCAGCGAGCCACCGTATTCGTCGGTGCGCGTGTTCGACAGCGGCGACAGGAACTGGTGGATCAGATAGCCGTGCGCACCATGGATTTCGATCACGTCGAAGCCGGCGTCGCGCGTGCGTTGTGCGGCCGCGCGAAAATCCACCACCACCTTCGCGATGCCTGCTGCATCCAGTTCGATCGGCACCGGGTGGCCCTCGTCGAACGCGATTGCGCTTGGCGCCACCGGCGTCCAGCCACCATGCGCGGCATCCAGCGGACCCCCACCGCGCCACGGCGCATCGGTGCCGGCTTTGCGGCCGGCGTGTGCAAGCTGCATGCCTGCCGCTGCGCCCTGTCCGCGAATGAACTGCACGATGCGTGTCCAGGCTTCAGCCTGCGCGTCGTTCCAGATGCCGGCGTCGTCGGGCGAAATGCGCCCTTCGGGTGAAACGGAACTCGCTTCAGTGAACACCAGTGCCGCGCCACCCACCGCGCGGCTGCCCAGGTGCACCAGGTGCCAATCGGTCGGCACACCGCCCGGCGAGGAGTACTGGCACATCGGCGACACCACGACGCGATTGCGCAATTCCAGAGCGCCCAGCTTGATCGGTCCCAGCAACATGGGTTGCTCATCGGTGAAGGTCATTCGATCTTCAATGTGGGCAGCGGGCACCGGTTCAATGGCGGACAGCGACGCAAGCCCGACGAGCGGCGCCCATCCACGCGCACGGCAGCCAGCGCGATCATGACCATTGGCGGATCATGCGCGTCTCCGATTCGTGATACGTTGCCGGGCATTGACCCGGCACCGGGTGCGCGGCTGCACGCACCGAAGACACCCACGTTGATGAACAGCGCCGACCTCTACCGCAATGCCTTCGTGCTCGATTGCAACGCGCTCGAGTCCATCGGCTGCCAGTTCGAGGATACGGAGCGGTTCCAGGCGCTTTCCAATTCCGGCGTTACCGCGCTGAAGACCACGCTGGGCGGCGCCAACGGCACGTTCGAGGAAGCGGTGGCCGACGTCGCCGCCGCGCAGGCGCTGATCGAAGCCCACGCGGACCGCTTCATCAAGGTGCGCGGCCACGCCGATCTCGAACGCGCCAAGCCGGAGAACAAGCTGGCCGTGATCTTCTCGTTCGAAGCGGCCTCGATGCTGGCCGACAAACTCGAACGCATCGATCTGTTCCGCAAGCTCGACGTGCTGATCATGCAGTTGAGCTACAACCACGGCACGCCGCTGGGCCACGGCTGCCTCGATGGCGAAACCGGCGGCCTCACCGATCTCGGCCGCCAGGCCGTCACCCGCATGAACGAACTGGGCGTGGCGCTGGACTTGAGCCACTCCAACACGCGAACCACAACCGAAGCGATCGCGCTTTCGCGCAAGCCGCTGCTGATCACGCACGCCGGCTGCCGCGCGGTGTTCATGCACCCGCGCAACAAACGCGACGAGGAAATGAAAGCGCTGGCCGCCAAGGGCGGCGTGATGGGCATCTACATGCTGCCGTTCCTCACGCCCGAAAACCGCCAGCCGATGCTGGCCGATTACATGCAGCACATGGTCCACGCGCTCAAAGTGTGCGGCGAGGATCACATCGGCATCGGCACCGACACGGCGTTCTTCACCGTCACCGAGGTCGAGCTGAAGGCTTTGAAGCAGGAGGCGGAAGACCGCCGCAAGCAAGGTGTCGGCGCGCCGGGCGAAAATCGTCCGCCCTGGATTCCCGACATCAATACGCCGCACAAACTCGAACGCGTCGCCGACGCGCTGCTGAAACACGGCTATTCCGCGCGCGTCGCGGAAAAGGTGCTCGGCCTGAACTTCAGCCGCGCGTTGAAAGAAATCTGGACAACTTGAGCATCTGGAGAACCCTGTGACCAAAGGCACCCACGATTACACGCCCGATGCGCGCAACGCCGCCATCAGGATCAACTTGAATGGCGAACTGGTTGCGCGCGACGAAGCGAAGGTTTCCGTGTTCGACGCTGGCTACGTGTTGGGCGATGGCGTGTGGGAAGGCTTGCGCGTGCATGGTGGCGGCCTGCCCTTCCTCGACATGCATCTCGATCGGTTGTACGAAGGCGCGAAGGCGATCGACATGGACATCGGTCTCACGCGCGAGCAATTGACGCAGCGCATCGTCGAAACGTTGCGCGCCAACGGCATGCGCGACCACGTGCACATCCGCCTGATGGTCACGCGCGGCGTCAAGGCGACGCCGCACCAGGATCCCCGCTTCGTGATCGGGCCACCGACCATCGTGATCGTCCCGGAATACAAGGAGCCGCTGCCGGAAACCGTCGAGCGCGGCATCCGCCTGTTCACCGTGCACGTGCGCCGCGGCGCGCCCGATGTGCAGGATCCGAAACTCAACAGCCATTCGAAGTTGAACTGCATCCTCGCCTGCATCCAGGCACAGAAGGCCGGCTACGACGAAGCGCTGATGCTCGATCCGCATGGTTTCGTCGCCACTTGCAATTCCACGCACTTTTTCATCGTGCGCAAGGGTGAAGTGTGGACGTCCACCGGCAAGTATTGCCTGGGCGGCATCACCCGCGCCAACGTGATCCGCTTGTGCCGCGATCACTCGATTCCGGTATTCGAAAAGGATTTCAGCCTGACCGACGTCTACGGTGCGGACGAAGCGTTCGTCACCGGCACGTTCGCGGGTTTGACGCCGGTGCACGAGATCGATGGCCGCATCATCGGCGAGGGCAAGCGCGGCCCGATGTGCAGGCACCTGCAGGACGTCTACAGGCAACTCGTGGAAACCGAAAGCCGCGCGGGCCTGCAGGTGTGACGATGCGCGACGGCTTGCGCATCGCGATGTGGTCGGGACCGCGCAACATTTCCACCGCGATGATGCGTGCCTGGGAGAATCGCGAGGACACGACCGTCATCGACGAGCCGTTCTACGCGCATTACCTCGTCGAAACGGGCGTGAATCATCCGGGGCGCGACGACGTGATCGCCGCGCAGGAAAACGATGCCGCGAAAGTCGCGGCCACGCTGTCCGGTCCGATCCCGGACGGGAAACCGATCTGGTACCAGAAACACATGACCCAGCACATGCTGCCGGACATGCCGCTGGACTGGCTGGATCGCGTGACCAACTGCTTCCTGATCCGCGAACCGGAACGCGTCGCCGCGTCGTTCACCATCCAGCGCCCCGATGCCGCGGCGTGGGAACTCGGCTTCGAGCAGCAGGCGCACTTGTTCGACCACGTGTGCGACAAGCTGGGCCACGCACCGCCGGTGCTCGACGCTGCCGACGTGTTGAAGAACCCGCGTGGGACGTTGGGCGTACTTTGCGCGCGGCTAGCCGTCCCTTTCAGCGATCACATGCTGCACTGGCCGCCCGGCCCGCGCGCCAGCGACGGCGTGTGGGCGCCGCATTGGTACGCCGCGGTGGAACGTTCGACGGGTTTCGCACCTTACCGACCACGCAACGACAAGCTCGCGGCCTTCCAGCAGCGCCTTGCCGACGCATGCAGGCCGCATTACGAAAGGTTGGCGGCATATCGGCTCGCGGCGTAACGCACCAAATCAGCGGCGTAGAAAGGAAAGCGTGACGAACCCCACCGCTCGAGCAGAGGCGGGTTGGCACCCGCCCTACGAAATTTCCACTTCCGCCTCGATCTCCACAGGAATGCCGAACGGCAGTTCGGCCATGCCGACCGCGCTGCGCGCGTGCGCGCCGGCATCGTCGCCCCACAATTGCAGGATCAGGTCCGAGCAGCCATTGATCACCGCCGGCTGGCGATCGAACCCCGGCGCGGAATTGACCATGCCGAACAGCCGCACCCAATGCTTCACGCGATCGAGGTCGCCCAGTTCGCGTTGCAGGCTGCCGAGCATCGATAACGCGGTGAGCCGCGCCGCGGCATGGCCCTGCTCCACCGTCAGCTCGCGACCCACTTTTCCGAACGGCCCGGCAACGGAACCGTCGGCGGCCTGCGGGCTGTGCCCTGAAACCAGCGCGCGGTTGCCGAGTACGCGCACGAAGCGGAACGGCAACACCACGCCCGGCGGCGGTTTCACCGCGGGCGGCAGCGACAGGCGGAGTTCTGCGAGACGGGCTTCGATCCTGGGCATGCGCGGCTCCATGAGTCAGACGAATGATAGTGCGCCATTCCCCGGCAACACGGCTTTTCGCGGATGAACGCCGGGTACACGCTCCAGCCGCTGGCGTCAAAAAAAGCCGGGCACGAGGCCCGGCGGCGGAGAATGCAGCTTGTAGTGAGTGCCAGTCGCACGAACCCGTGAACAGCTACGTCGCAAAACCCTTCGAGCCGCATCCCCGGCGCCGCTCGATCAAACAAAGGCGTCGCATGATCTTCATGATCACAGTCCGGCGTCTTTCAGCCGTTTGCGCAAGCTATCCAGCTTGTCGCCATAGCGGTCCGCGCGCGCGGTATCACGACGCAACGGCTGGCGGACCTGTGCCGCGCTGGGCGCGCTCAACACTGTCCGTTCCGTACGGTGAAACTCCAGGCATGCGGGATCGAAGGACAATCCGCAGAAGTCGAGCAGGCGGCGAATCGTCGGTTCCGGTTCGGCCACCAGCATTTCGTATTCCAGATCAAATACACGGCCCGGAAATTTCTCAAGCCAGAAACGCGTGAGGCGCATGAAGCCGATGCAGAAATCCGCCATTTCATCCAGATCACAGCTGAAGACCGCCTCGTTGCCGAACCATTGCCGATAACACGCCAGGCAGGTTTCCAGTGGATCGCGGCGACAGACCACCACGCGCGCGCCCGGCAACATCGCCAATGCAGCGCCCACCAGTACCCAATTCAGCAGGTTCTTGTCGGTGAAGCGCGGCTTGCGCCGACGCCATCGCGCGGTACGCTTGAGATACTGCGTGCCGAGATCCTGCCACTCCGTCGGCGACACATCCGACACCCATAGCGGGAAATTGCTTCCTCGACGATGGGTTTCCGATTCGATCAGGCGCGGCAGATCCTTGATCTCGTTGGCGCCTTCGATTTCCGGATGCGACGCGAGAATCTGCTCCAGCAATGTCGAACCGGAACGTGGAATGCTCGCAATCAGGATTGCTTCGTGGCCCATGTCCGCGTCCAGCGGTTCGGGTGCAGGGCCGGCAAACACCCGCATGATCGCATCCACGCGGGCGCGTTCACCGACAGAGTCCCATCTCCCCTGGCTGCGCTGCAGGGCGTTGGCTTCGCTCAGCACATCGAAAGCGCGCGCATAGTCAGCCTGATCTTCCAGCGCCTTCGAGAGCGCGAACCCGAGCCAGATGCGCGACTCCGGCGCAATGCCCGCCTGCGCCAACGCTCTTTCCAGCAACTGCACATCCCGCGCATCGAGCCTGACTGTTTTCAGATTGGACAACGCAAACCAGGACTCGGCGTGTCCCGGTTCGCGGTCCAGTACCTCGCGCAGTTCGGACGCCGCCGCGTCGATTCGCCCCAGGCTCGCCAACGCACGCGCCAATGCGAGCCGCGCAGGGATGTGCGACGGGTCCAGCGCAAGCGCGCGTCGCAAAGCCTCGACTGCTTCTTCCGTGTGGACCTGCGGCTTGAGGGCTTCGGCGAGGTTGTACCAGGCCGATGCGGATGTCGGTTCCAATTCACAGGCGCGCCTGAGGCTGGAAATGGCCTCGTTCACGGCGCCCGTCTGGTACAACGCGACACCGTACCCGACAAGCAGATCGGCATCGTCGCGACATGCCGCAAGCGCACGTCGGAAGTATTCGACGGCCCGTGTGTGATCCCCGTGGTTCTGCGCCGCGATCGCCATCAAGCGCAGTGCTTCGGCGCTGTCGGGCGCGAGCGACAGCACGCTGGACAAGGTTCGCGTCGCGGCATCGGCATCACCGCTTTGCAGTTCCTTTTGCGCACGATCCAGCAACCGTGAAGCAACCGGAGAGAGCGTTTCTGCGGGTGCACGCGTAGGCGATTGGGATTCGATGTCTGTCACTTTGAAAGAACGCAGAACGGGTTGGTCCGTGGTACCTATATCCGTAGCCAGCATGAAGAGGCCGTCGGGCATGCACCCGACGGCCCGATTCCGCCCTGGCTGAACGCCCTTCCCCGCGCGATCGCAACGACGATAGCGCTTACCAATCGTAAGCCACGGAGAATGTCACGAAACGCGGCGACTGCCACCCCAGCACCCGGTTGTAGGTTACGCGCGGGGTAGCCGTGGTGCCGTAGCCCGAAGAAAATTGCAGAGGCGTCTGGTTGTTGAACACATTGAACACCGCGAGCGTGAAACCCAGCTTTTCGTCTGCCCATTTGGGCCGGTATTGGACGCTGAGGTCCAATTGATGTTCCCACGGAGTGTGTCCGGTCGAGCCGGGGGGTGCCGGCTGGCCACCGCACCAATGGTAAGCGTTGCCGTAGCCAAGCGGGTCGTTCTCGGTAGTCCCGTAATGTCCCAGGCATATCTTGGGGTGGCCGGAGGCGATGAATGCGTTGGCGGCCAGTATCCATTCGGGTGTCAGTGCATAGGCGCCATAGATCTTCAACTGGTGTCGCTGGCTGTTGAATTGTTCACCATACGACCACTCCATCAACTGCGCGAAGTCCCACTGCTCGGTGATGGAAACCGAGGAGCCGCCCTGACCAATGGTCGAGTCCACCGGCCCTTCGGTGTTGCCGTAATCCTTGGCGAACGTGTAAGAGACCTTGCCGAACCACTTGCCGTCCCAAGGATGTTCCAAAGACAAATCCAGCGCGTAGTATTTGCGGATTGGCTTGCGCTCGAAGCCCTGCTGGGCCATCGAAACGGTGACCGGATCAAGACCGCCGCTGGGATTGTGCACCAGAATCGTCTGCGTTTCCCCCGGGTTGATCAGCACCGCGCCGAGGGTGTAATTCGTGCAGGCATCCGGAGTGAGATAGGTCAGGCCTTCCGAAAAGCCCGCCGCGCATGTCCGCTGCTGGTCGTCCCAGTCGTCCACGATTCGGCCCAGCTTCTGATAAATGCCGGTGGCATCGAATACCAGCGGAATATCCCTGAAATGGAACAGCTTCTGCATGCCCAAGACGAAGTTGTCGGAATATTCCGCCTTGACATTCGTTGCAGCCACGGTACGGGGATCCAGCGTTTCGCCATATTCATTGTTGGCCGAAACACCACTGATCGGGTTCTCGGGGATCGGAGTCAGACCCGTCGGTTCGCCGGTCGTCGGATCGATGCCCGAATAGGTGTAGTACTGGCCGGTGAAGGTGGATGCACCGGCGCCACGCAGCGCCACCGCCGCCGGCAATGCGAGGTAATAGCGGCCGGCGTTGCCGAACACCTTCATCGAGGAGTCACCGAACACGTTCCAGCTGAAGCCGATCCGCGGTTGCCATTGCGGCTTGGTAAGGCGGATATACGGCAATCCGATCGGGTTGTAATTGGTGAACTGGTCGCTGCGTATGCCAAGGTTCAACAGGAAGTTCGGCGTAATCTGCCAGTTGTCCTCGAGGTACTGGGCGCGTTGCACCACCCGTACGCTGGCCTGATTGATGAAGATGTTCTTGAATACATAATAGCCACCGGCGCCATCCGGGTTGGAATCGGGTGGTCCGACGAAGGGCGGATCGTTGATGTTGTTGCAGCAGCCACCGATGATCGGAGTGCCGGGATCGCCCACCCCGTAAATCCATTGATATCCGGGGCCGGTCATGTCCGTGCCGTCGTCGATGTCCCTGGTCGTGATGTTGTCAATGCCTACCGAAATATCGTGGGTGCCGAACAGGTCCCAAGGCAACTTCCAGTCCAGGCTCAGCCGGTAGTTCATCACGCTGTCGCGATGGTTCGGCCGCGAGATGTTGGAATTGACCTGCTTGTTCGAGATCCCGGTCGACCCCGGCGGCAGAAAGGCCGGGTTCTGGTTGGATGAGCTGCTGATATTGGCCAAGTCTGCGGTCAACCCGGGGAACAGGGGCTGCTGGGTGTAATACTCGCCGCGTGTCTTGCCGAGCAGCGCGTTCAGCGTCAGATTGTCGGTAATGTAGGACGTATAGTTGAGCACCCACGTGCGGAAGGTGTTCTTGAAAGTCTGGGAAAGATGATCGAAGCCGTCCGTCTTGAGTGTGTCGTAGTCGAAGTTGTAACCGGTGCCCCACGACTTGAAAGAGTTCTGGACCGTAGTGAGCGTCAACAAGTTGCTATCGTTGATGTTCCAGTTCAGCTTGGCGTAGATCTTCGGAGCGTGCCAGGTATAAAAAGTGTTGTAGGCATTGCCGGTGTTGGGGTCAATCAAATTGGAATGGGCGTTGTCCTGCTCGACGCCCAGGAAGAAGAACAGCTTGTCCTTGACGATCGGGCCGCTTACGTAGGCGTCGTAGATGTTCTCCGATCCCGCAAGACCAACCGCGGGACCAGCTCCCGCGATGGTCAACGCACCCGAATCGCCTTTGCGATATTGATACAGTTGACCGTAAGCCTCACTCGGATTCAGGGCCAACGCGCCCGTATAGCGCGGATTGTTCCAATAGGAATTGACGTCATCGCTTTGCAGCTTGGCCGGCTGCCACGAGGCCCGGAAACCGAAGTGCCATTCGTTGGAACCGCTCTTGCCGATCTGGTTGATCACGCCACCGACGGAGCGACCGTATTTGGCGCCATAGCCGGTCGTAAACGTTTGCTGCTGCTCGATCGCGCCGTAAGGCAGACTGATGCCACCTTGACCCGTGAGCGCATCCGTGGTGTTCATGCCGTCCATGTAGTAAGCATTTTCCGCGACCGATGCGCCGCCAAATACCAGTAACGGCGTGCCCAACGCCGTGGGATTGCCGGTTCCGACCGCCGAGCCGCCAGGCGTCACGCCCGGCGCCAGCAAGGCGATGTTTTCGGCCGTGCGCTGCAGCGGCAATTGCTGCAACTGCTTGGCCGTGATCGTGGTGACCTGATTGGTGGTGGTCACGTCGATCGGTGGAATCGCATTGGCCGTAACGTTGACGGTGGCAAGTGTTTGCGCGTTCGCAGCCGACGAAGAGGATGTGAAATCCACCGCCACCGCACCGGCCGCCACAGGGCTTACCTGGGTGCGTGACTGCACGACCTTGCCGTCTTGCAACAACGACACCGTGTACGTACCGACTGGAAGCGTGATCGAGTAGCGCCCCGAAGGTCCGACGGTGATGGTGCGGTTGAACCCGGCACCGCCGACGACCTGGATGGTTTCACCGGAAGCGACCGGGACGGTGCCGTAAATGGTGCCCGTGGTGGCCTGCGCGAACGCGCCACCCGCGAAACCAAACGCTATTGAACCCCCGATTGCCAAGGCCAGCGCCTTGCGCTGGAACAAACGATTGCGCGAAGCGCGCCGAGATTTGCCGCTCATGAGACGTGCACCCCCGAAGGTAGCAGCCCGTGCGGCACCGCCTCGTTTCTCCCCGGAACGATTTGCGACAAACCGCACTCACAAACTTTCAGCGACCCAAGGTCGCCGGAAGCGGTCTGCGCTGTCCCTCGTAACAGTGCGAGTGGGACCGTAATCCCAAATTAATGAAACTGCAAGTACCGATTCACGAGCGCGCCAGCAAAAAGACATGAACCCGTCGAAATTCTTTGGTGCGGATCGGGATCAAGCTTCCGTTGCCAATCCCGCATCGCGCAGCCGCTGGCGCAACTCGTCCAGCAAATGACCGTAGCGCGCCGCGCGCGCGGTATCGCGTCGCAAGGGTTGGCGCACTTGTCCGGCACTGGCTGCGCTGATGACGGTACGCTGCGTCTGGTGAAAAGCCACGCACGCGGGATCGAAAGGCAGTCCGCAGAAGTCGAGCAAGCGCCGTGTCACCGTTTCCGGATCGGCCAGCAGCGCTTCGTATTCGAGATCGAATACCCGATCGGGATATTGTTGCAACCAGAACCGAGTCAGGCGGATGAAATCGATGCAGTAATCCGCCATTTCATCGAGGTCGTAGGCGAAGTCGGTGCCGCTGGCGAACCACTGGCGATAGCAGGCAAGGCAGGCTTCAACGGGATCGCGGCGCACCACCACCATCCGCGCACCCGGCAGCATCGCGAACGCAGTGCCGACGTACTTCCATGTCGCCAGGTTCTTGTCGGTGAAACGCGGTTTGCGTTGGCGCCAGCGCGCGGTGCGCGCGAGGTATTCGGTTCCCAACCGCTGCCAGTCGACGGACGTTGCGTCGGGCAC
>Ga0207660_10001901_pt1 | contig 13913 bp, 5 predicted proteins | sample KBSC73BmetaG_FD_184335 | JGI IMG/M metagenome (GOLD analysis project Ga0207660, IMG submission 184335) | Corn rhizosphere microbial communities from Kellogg Biological Station, Michigan, USA - KBS C7-3B metaG (SPAdes) (version 2) | ecosystem: Host-associated > Plants > Roots > Rhizosphere ... | reverse complement strand
ACAAATAAAACGCCATCGGGATGAGGAATGCGCCGACGTTGTCCACGTTGAACCCGACCTTCACGAACAGGATCAGCGAAGAGTTGAGCCAGGTGACGAACCCGAAGATGAAGAACAGGACGCCGATGATCGCCATCGACATCACGTAGTGCGACGACTGCGGTGCGGTTGCGTTGCTGGTCATGGGCGAACCTGTATGAGTGCCGGTGCAGCCACGGGATTATGGAGTGGCCAACGTTGTCATATCTGTGTCTTGTGTCGAGTATCGCATGTCCTGCTCGCCGAAAAACAGGACTTTTTCGATTGTACGGATTTGATGCGACGCAACATTGGTGCGTCCTTGGAAGGCGCGATACCACGAGGAATATCCGCGTCCAGCAACGTAAGTGTGGCCTTCGTTTCGATTGTTGCATCGCAAATTGACAACGTTGTCAGTCATGACCAAACTGACGCCCATTCAAGTTGCCCGAGAGCAAGGATGAGTGTGGCCGCCAGTCATTTGACCCAGCACGCCAGCCTTCACACGCAGCCGTTTCTGGCTGCGGATGTGGGCGGAACCCATGCGCGGGTCGCGCTGATGCGCGCGGCCACCGATGGCAAGCGCGAGTTCGAAGTGCTGGCTTATCGCAAGTTTGCCTGCGCGGATTTTCCGGGGCTGCCGGAATTGCTGACGGCGTTCGTCGAAGGCGACGCCACCTTGCCGGTGCGGCGTTGCGTGATCGCTTGCGCGGGGCAGATCATCGACGATGCGATCGTCAACGACAACCTGGCGTGGCGGGTCAGCTTGTCGCAATTGCGCGAGGCGCTGGCGTTCGATGACGTCGCCTTGCTCAACGATTTCGAGGCGCTCGGCTACGCACTCGACGACGTGAAGGACACCGACAGCTTGTTGCTGTGCGGTCCCGGTACGTGCGGGGATGGCCCGGCGTTGGTGGTAGGGCCGGGCACCGGATTGGGTGCGGCGGTGCGCTTGCCCGGCCCCGCTGGGGTGCGCGTGCTCGCCAGCGAGGCGGGGCAGATGGATTTTGCGCCCGGCAATGCGCGCGAACGTGAAGTGTTGGCCCATCTGGCGCCGAGTGGCGGCTACGTGCCTTACGAGCGGATTCTGTCGGGGCCGGGGTTGCTGACGTTGTACACGACTTTGTGTGCACTGCGTGGACAGCCATCAAGGCTCGCGACGCCCGAAGCGGTAACCGCCGCGGCCTGCGCGGGCAGCGATGACGACGCCGTCGAAACGGTGGACGTATTCTGCGCCGCGCTCGGCAGTTTCGTGGGCAACCTCGCCATGGCGTTCATGGCGGACGGCGGCGTGTACCTCGCCGGTGGCGTCCTGCCGGAAATGCGCAAGCTGTTGCAGCACAGCCGCTTCGTGCAGCGCTTCCTCGACAAGGGCGACATGCGCGAATTCCTGCAGCGCGTACCGGTGCGCCTCATCGAGCACGGCCGTCACGGCGTGATGGGCGCCGCGCGCTGGTATTTCGACAAGTACATGCGAAGTCCCATGCGCCACCGCGCCCTGGGAGATGGCACGGCGGCGTAACGCGTTTCCTCCACAAATTCCTCGGGTGCCTCGGCACCCATCACCTGGTGAGCGAGAGAAGGGGTACGTCATGAAATTTCGCAAGAGCATGCTTTCGGCGAGCATCGCCACGGCGCTGTTGTTCGCAGCCGCTGCCCAGGCTCAAAACGCCTCGCCGCAAAACCAGACCAACAACACCGACCAGTCGCAAGCTGCCAAGGACAAGCAGGCTGCCGATCAGAAACAGACCGCGCAGACCCTGGGGACCGTGCAGGTCGTCGGCGTGCGTGCCGCGCAGGCGCTGTCGCTGGAAACCAAGAAGGCGGCCAATTCGCAGGTCGAGGTGGTATCTGCCGTCGACATCGGCAAGCTGCCGGCCAAGAACGTGGCCGACACGATTGCTCAGCTGCCGGGCGTGAACATCGCCGACGCGGCCGGTTCGGAAGGCGGCTTCGACGAAGCCGATCGCGCCAGCATCCGCGGCAGCGCGCCGTCGCTGACCTTGACCACGATCAACGGACACTCCGTCGCATCCGGCGACTGGTTCATCCTCGGAAGCGGCGGTACGCGCAGCGTCAGCTTCGCGATGTTGCCCTCCGAAGTCGTCAACCAGGTGGTTGTGCACATGACCCCGGAAGCCAAGCTGCTCGAGGGCGGCGCGGCTGGCACCATCGACATCATTACCCGCAAGCCACTCGATTTCAGCCACCAGTTCTCCGCCGAAGCCAGCGTGGGTGCCGTGTATGCCGACCTGCCCGGGGACACCAAGCCGCAGTTCAACGGCCTGCTCAACTGGAAAAACAGCTCCAACACTTTCGGCGTGATGGTTCAGGCCTTCTACGAGGAGCGCTCGCTGCAACGCGAGGGGCAGGAGATTCTCGGCTATTCCTACATCCCGACCGGATCGGCGGCGGCCACTTCGTTGGGCTTGTCCGCCGCGACCCCGGGTAGTGCCAGCACGGGCGTGTTCTATCCCAACCTGCCGGGTGCCGCGTTGTTCACCCAGACGCGCAAGCGCAAGGGCGGGACAGTCGACATCCAGTGGCGGCCCACCGACAACCTGACCTTCAATCTCGATGCGTTCTACTCCAAGCTGGATGCCACCGACTACAACCGCAACTACATGTTGCGCACGCGCGACCAGCTTCCCAAGCAGGCCGTGACCGGCACCATCCAGGGGAACATGCTCACCAGCGCCAACCTGCCCGGGGATCCAGCGATTTCACAGGGCATCTACGACATGATCTCGCGTCCGGGCGAGAGCGAATCCAGCCAGTTCCTCACATTGGACGCGGATTGGCAGGCCACCCAGAACCTCGGATTCAAGTTCCAGATCGGCACCACCCGCGGCACCGGCAATACCCCGGTCCAGGACGTGATGGAGATGGACACGGGGTATGGCTCAACCGCGAGCTATGCAATGAACGGAGCCGGCGCGCCGCTCAACTGGTCGATGAGCGGCGACAACTCCCACTTCAATCCGGCGACTATGGGACTGGACTGGATCTTCGGCGACCAGGACGTGCACGTGGTCGACAAGGAACGCTGGTTCCAGGCCGATGGTGAATACGATTTCGACAACGCCGGTCCGCTGTCGTCATTGGAGTTTGGCGTGCGTTATGCCAAGCACGACCACGACAGCCCGACGGCCGTCGCGCAGGGTCCGAACTTCGCGTCTGGTGTGGTGACCGGCTTGGCCAACCCGAGCCCCTATCCATCGGCCGGCGGCAACTACCCGAGCGACTTCGCCAGCAACGTCGGCGTGGGTCAGATGCCGTCCAACATCTGGTACTGGACGTCCGCGCAGCTGTCGCAATTGAACGGCTTGTATGCAAACCGTGCCGTCACCGGCGACACCAGTTCGCGTTTCTATCCGAACGACATCTATTCGATGTCGGAGAAGAACGGCGCAGCGTACATCCAGGCCAATTTCACCGGCGAGCATTGGACCGCCAACGCGGGCCTGCGCTATGTATCCACCGACGAGAACATCGGCTACACCAGTCCGGGCATCCAGGAACCCACCCATTCCGGCCCGTTCCTGAATTCGGCGTTCTATCCGAACGGCTGGTACTGGAACTACTACAAGCACAACTACAACAAGATCCTGCCCAGTTTCAACGTGAAGTTCGACCTGAACCAGGATGGCAGCCTGTTGACCCGGTTCTCTGCCTCGCAGACGCTGACCCGCCAGGACTACAACCAGCTGGCAGGTTTCCTGAGTCTGACTGACCCGACGGTGCAAGGCGAGATCGGTTCGGGCAGCGGCGCCAATCCCCGCCTGAAGCCGATCCTTTCAACCAACTTCAGCGCATCACTCGAATGGTATTTCGCCCAGCGCGGCCTGCTGTCGGCCAGCGTGTACCAGATGGACCTGAGCAACTATTACGACTATGGCTCGACGACCGGCACCTACCTCAACAACTACCTGACCAACAATGGCGCTGGCGACAATCCATCGCGCACGCCGATCTACAGCCAATACCTGGTCAGTATTCCGGTCAACGTCAACGGCACCTTGAAGGGCGTGTCGTTGAACTATATCCAGCCGATCGGCGAGCACTTCGGCGTATCGTTCAACTACACCTACGCCAACGGGCACGCGTCCGGCGGCACCTACCTGTACAACCCAGACGGAACACCCGGCAACAGCATTGCGGCCGGCAATCGTCCGTTGTTCGGCACATCCAAGAACACCGCCAACGCCTCGGTCTTCTACGAGAGCGAGCACTGGAACGCCCGGCTCAACTACACCTACCGTTCCAAGTTCTATGACGGCGTGATGAGCAACTCGGGCGCCGGGATGCCGCTGCTGCCCTACTGGCAACAGGGGCAGGGTTACCTGTCGTTCTCGGCGGGCTACAAGCTCAACGACAACGTCAGCTTCTCGTTCGACGCGATGAACCTCAACAACCCGAAGCTGCGCTACTTCATCAATGGCCAGCAGGCGGGATTGGGATTCAGCACGGCACCGGAAGCGTTCTACGTGAACGGCCGGCAGTATTACCTCACCGCGCACTTCAAGTTCGGGAGCGGTGCGCCGGCTCCACTGCCGCCAGCCGCACCGCCGCCGCCACCGCCGGTTGCGCCACCACCACCGCCGCCGCAGAAGGTGGTCATCGACCTGCGTGGTGTCAACTTCAAGTTCGATCGGCCGAAGAAGGGTGAGACCAACATCGATCCGACGCTGAAGCCACCGGCATCCGATTCGATCGCAATCCTGAGCCAGGCCGTGGATACCCTCAATCGCTATCCGCAGGTCCAGGTCGAGATCGACGGTTATACCGACTCGAAGGGCAGCGAGAAGTACAACCAGGGCCTTTCCGAGCGGCGCGCCAATATCGTCGATGCGTACCTGACCTCGCATGGCGTCGATGCGAGCCGCATAACCGCGGTCAAGGGCTTCGGCGCAGCCGACCCGGTGGACACCAACGACACCGCGGCGGGCCGCCAGCGCAACCGTCGCGTCGAGTTCAAGGTGGGTGGCGAAGGCATCGAGCAGGCACAACCGCAACAGTAGCGAAGGGTGATGCCGGTGACGTGCATACCACCGGCATCATCGAGTCAAACCTCGAAGCTTGCGCATGCAAAGCGCGCGCCGCGTCGAGGGCAACCGGGTTTCATCGGGAGAAGTGAGTCGCTCTCCAGCGTTGCGGGCCGGTTGGCATCCCGGCCCGTTTTTTTTGAGTTCGCGACAGCGGAGTTTCGCGGTATTGTCCGAGGCGCTCGGGTAGTGCATCGTATTCGGCGATGAATCACCGCTGGCTTGAGGTTGGGAGCGGGCGCGCAGGAAGGATCACCATGCGAAGAACGCATTGCTGGCTGATCGCAACGCTTTGGGTCGCCTGCGCCTTGATGTCGACACCGGCTCCGGCCATGGGCATGACAACGGCTGCGGCCACGCGGATCGCTCCGTTGCCCTTGATCCCGATGCCGGCGCAGGTGGCTACGGATTCCGGAAGTTTCACGGTTACGACTGTGACCCCGGTGCTGTTGTATTCGCAGGATCCGGCGGCCGAATTCGCGACGCAACATTTCGTCGAAACGCTCGGGCAAACCACCGCATTGCGGCTGCGCGTCGGAAAGGGCGGCACGGCTTCGCCGCATGACGCGATCGTGTTCCAGCTCGACCCCGGTGCTGAAGTCGCGCAACGCGGCGGTTATTCGCTGGAGGTTTCGCCCGCCGGCATCCACGTGGTGGCGCGCACACCCGCGGGTCTCTATTACGGAGGCGTGACGTTGTGGCAATTGCTGACGCCAAATGGCGATCGCAAAACTCGTGTCGAAATACCCGCCCTGCATATCAGCGACTGGCCGCGCTTCCAGTGGCGCGGTCTGATGCTGGATTCCGCGCGGCATTTCCAGAGCGTGGCCGACATCAAGAAGCTGATCGACTGGATGTCGCTGCACAAGTTGAACGTGCTGCACTGGCACCTCACCGACGACCAGGGCTGGCGTCTGGAGATTTCGAAATATCCCGAGCTTACGAAAATCGGTGCGTGCCGCAAGGCGGTCGGACCGGATGCGGCGTTGACCAGTGGACCGGACAAGCCGTACTGCGGTTTCTACACCGATGCCGAAGTGCGCGACATCGTGCATTACGCGGCCGAGCGTTTCATCGAGATCGTGCCGGAAGTCGATATTCCCGGCCACGCGCAAGCGGCGATCGCGTCGTACCCATGGCTCGGCGTCAGTGGCAAGCGCCCGCAAGTATCGACCGACTGGGGCGTCAACACCTGGTTGCTGAAGCCCGACGCGCGCAGCCTGAAATTCGTCGACGGCGTGATGGACCACGTGATGGCGCTGTTCCCGTCGAAGTACATCCACATCGGCGGCGACGAGGCGGCCAAGGACCAATGGGAAGCGTCGCCCGAGGTGCGTGCGCACATGCGGAAACTCGGCCTCAAGAACATGGACCAGTTGCAGGGCTGGTTCACGACCCAAGTGGCCAACTATCTGGAGAAGCACGACCGCACGGCGGTGGGCTGGGATGAGATTCTGCACGGCAAGGTGCCGGCGTCGGCGGTGATCATGTCGTGGCACGAAGCCGCGGGGGCGGTGGAGGCCCTGCAGCAGGGGCACGACGTCGTGATGGCGTCGTCGCCGACGCTTTATCTCGATCACTACCCATCCGGCCTGCACGACGAGCCGCCCGGCCGGCCCGACGTGGAATCATTGAAAGACGTTTACGACTATGACCCGTTGCCGAAGGGGGCAAGCGCGACGGAAGCGCAACACGTCCTCGGCGTGCAGGCCAACCTGTGGACGGAATACATGCCGACGTTCGCGCGCGTGCAGCACGCGGTGTTCCCGCGCATCGCCGCGCTCGCGGAAGTTGCATGGTCGCCCGCATCCGCGCACGACTGGCGCGGGTTCCTCGAACGCATGCCGGCGGAGCTTGCGCGCTATCGCGCGCTGGGCATTGACTACGCCGATAGTGCCTTCGCGCCGTCCTTGACGTTGCGCGCGGGAGTACACGGAAGCGTCGATGTGACGCTGTCGAACCAGACGGATTTCGGCACGATTCGTTACACCACCGATGGTGGCGCGCCAAGTGCAGCCTCGGCGCCCTACGCAAAACCGCTGTCGTTCCCGGCGAACAAGTCCACCACGCTGCGCGCGGCGACCTTTGCCGCGAATGGATTCGAACTCGCCGCGCCACGCACGCAGATCATCGATGCGGCTGCGCTGCTCACCCGCAACAGCGACCAGCTCGACACGTGCAAGAACCAGCTTGTATTGCGGCTGGAGGACGATCGTCCGCTTGCAGGGCATCGCCCGGTTTACAGGATCGACATCGAGAACATGTGCTGGCAGTGGAAAGATGCGCCGCTGGATGGCGTGAAGCGCATCGCGCTGACGGTCGGCAACCTGCCGTGGAATTTCCAGTTGTGGACCGATGACGCGAAGGTGGTCACGCGACCGAAAGGCACGCCAGCCGGCGAGTTCGAGGTTCACGAGGATTCATGCGACGGCCCATTGCTTGCCACGCTGCCGTTGGGACAAGCCACGCAGACGAAGTTGCAGACGACGCTGACGGCGACCATCCTGCCGGCCGCCGGCAAACATGCCCTGTGCATCTTCGTCACCGGCGATCCGCGAGAGGGCCTGTGGGCGATCGGCCAGGTCGAACTGTCGAAAGATTGACGCGGCAGAGTGGCCTGTCGCAGCATCCGGACTGTGTCAGCTCTTCAGCCCTCCCCCTTGAAGGGGGAGGAGAAAATCCGGCCACGCCAGAACGCCGGGGCGGTTACCACCCGTAAGCTCAGCCAAGCAGTCCCGTCGCACATCCCACCTTCGTGAATGCCGCGATCGCGCGATCCAGATGTTCGCGGGTATGCGCGGCGCACATCTGGGTGCGGATGCGCGCCTTGCCTTCCGCCACGACCGGGAAGAAGAATCCGATCGCATAGATGCCTTCATCCAGCAGCCCTGCCGCCATGGCCTGCGCGAGCTTGGCGTCGTGCGTCATCACCGGCACGATCGGATGGTTGCCGGGTTTGATTTCGAAACCGGCCTTGGTCATGGCCTCGCGGAAATACTTCGTGTTCTCCGCCAGTTTCTCGCGCAGGCTCCCGGCCTCGTCCAGCATCTTCAACACTTCGATGGATGCGGCGACCAGCGCCGGCGGCAGCGAGTTGGAAAACAGGTACGGCCGTGAGCGTTGCCGCAACATGTCGATGATCTCGCGGCGTCCCGTGGTGAAACCGCCGACCGCGCCGCCCAACGCCTTGCCCAGCGTGCCGGTGAAGATGTCGATCTTGTCCATCACGCCGTGCACTTCGGCCGAACCGCGCCCGGTCTTGCCGAGGAATCCGGTAGCGTGGCATTCGTCGATGTGCACCAGCGCGTTGTACTTCTTCGCCAGCACCGTGATCCGGTCCAGCGGCGCGACCACGCCGTCCATCGAGAACACGCCGTCGGAGGAAATCAATTTGGTGCGCGCGCCGGCCGCATCGGCCGCCTGCAACTGCTTTTCCAGATCGGCGACATCACCGTTGGCATAGCGGAAGCGTTTGGCCTTGCACAGGCGCACGCCATCGATGATCGAGGCGTGGTTCAGCGCATCGGAAATGATCGCGTCGTCCTCGCCGAGCAACGGTTCGAACAAGCCGCCGTTGGCGTCGAAACATGCGGCGTACAGGATCGCATCGTCGGCACCGAAGAACCGTGCGATGTCGTGTTCCAGGTGCTTGTGCAGATCCTGCGTGCCGCAAATGAAACGCACGCTGGCCATGCCGAAGCCGTGCGTGTCGAGCGCTTGCTTGGCGGCTTCGATCAGGCGCGGATGATCGGCGAGCCCGAGGTAATTGTTGGCGCAGAAGTTCAGCACGCGGCGGCCGTCGGCCAGAGTGATCTCGGCCGACTGCGGCGAGGTGATGATGCGCTCGTCCTTGAACAGGCCGTTGTCGCGGATGGACTGCAGTTCGCTGGCGTAGCGCGCCTGGCCGGAGTAGCTCATGGGGGAATTCCGCGGTGGGGGAAGGCCTATTGTGGGGCTTTCGCGCGCCGCGGAAAACCGGGTGTCACAATTGCAGGCCGAAATCGACGCGGGTGGTCTTGCCCGCGTCGTCGACGCCCTTGGCATCCAGCTTGGGCGCCTGGACGAACAGGCGCTTGTCGTCGAGCTTGCCGCGTAGCCAGCCGCGTACCGCGTCGGCGCGGCGTTCCGCCAAATGGCGCAATGCATCCGCATCCGCCGGCACGTGGGCTTCCAGCGCCTTGCGCATCACGTCGGGCGGCTGCGACTTGGTCAGGCCGATCAGGTTGTGCGGCTTGGCAAATTTCGCGTGCTTGTAAGCCTTCTTCAGGTATTTGTCGTAGCGGTCCGGGCTCAGCTTGGTGATATCGACGTCGTCGCCGGCTTCGCTCTCGACCATCTGGTCGACCGTCACCTTGCGCAAGCCGGACACGTCGAACTTCGGATCGACACGTCCGGTGATCTGGAGTTTCAGCGAAGTTTTCTGCTGCAGGACCTTCACGATCTGCGCGAGCTTCTCCTGCGACGTGGCATCCAGCACGGCGGAACCGGGCGCGAACGCGACGTAGCCCAGATCCTGCTGCTTGCCGCTGCCGCCGAACGCCGAGGCGATCAATCGGAACGGCGAGGTGACCGCCCGGCCGATCAGGTTGAGGAAGGCGTGCCAGATCAGGCTGCCCACACTGAACTTTGGATCGTCCAGCGAGCCTGATACCGGCACGTGCACGTCGATCTGGCCCTGCGAATTTTTCAGCAGCGCCACCGCCAGCTTCACGGGCAAGTGTTTGATGCCGGGGCCTTCAACGGGATCGCCGAAGGTGAGTTGCTCGATGAAGATGTGGTTGTCGGCGTTGAGCTTGCCGTTGTCCAGCATGTAGTGCACGTCCATCGTGAGCCGGCCGCTGGTGATCGGATAGCCCGCGTATTTGTCGGAGTAGGGCGACAGGTGGGTGAGTTCGACACCCTCGGCATTGCCCTTCACGTCAAGGAACGCGACGGGCGCGAGCGGATTGATCGTGCCCGTGATGCTCACCGGCGAGTTGCCGTCGAGCTGGCCTTGCAGGCTCACGTCGGCCGGTTGGCCGCCGGCGCTGCTCAACGCGCCGATCTTGCCTTCGAGCTGGGTGATGTCGGCGGTGTAGTTGGGCTTGATGAAGTTGTCGGTGTAGTTCAAGTGACCGTGCGCAAGCGTGAGCCCGCCGATGCGGATGTCGGCGCGCGGTGCCACGGCGGTGCTGCCGGCGGGCGCCGGCGTCGCCTGCGCGACCGATGCTTGCGGTGCGGGCACGGGCGCCTGCGCGACAGGAGCCTTTTGCGCCTCCGTCACCGAAACAGGCGCCGACGCCGGATTGGCCACCACGTCCTGCACGTTGAGCCGCCCGTTCGCGTTGATGATCACGCGGGCGTAAAAGTCGTCCAGCGCAAGGCCGTCCACCAATACGTGCGGCACGTCCTCGCCCATGTGCACGTCCAGGCCGCGGGCGGATAGCGTGTTCCAGCGCAGGAAATCCTCGCCCGTGAGCTTGTCCTGCACGCGCACCCGACTCAATGTCATGCGGCCGCGATAGCTCAGCAGCGGCTGTGGATCGTGTGCGCGGTAGCTTGCGCGGCCGTCGGCGCTCAAGCGTGCGCTGTCGAGGGTCACGTTGAGCGGCACGCTGACCAGTGATTGCAGCGGCGCCACGTCGAGGCGGCTGGCGTGTACGTGCAGGTTGGCATCCAGCGGTTGCGGCCGCACGCTGCCGTCGACATGGAAGCTGCCGTGGCCGATGCCGCCCGCGAGATCCAGCTTCACTGGCTTGCGCAGATCGTCGGACACGCCGTCGATGCCAAACTTGTCGAGCTTGATGACGGTGCGGCCACGCCGACCGGCGATGCGCGGATCGGTGAGTGCCAGCGTGCCGTCATCGATGCCGATGTGCGCGACGCTCCAGTGCCACGCGGATGACGGTTTTGTCTTGCCCGAACCATACGACGGCGCGGACTTGATCAGATCGGTGAGGTCGATGCCGCCGCCGTGCAGGCGGCGCGCGTCGACCTGCAGGCCGTGCAGCGCGAGCTGGTCGAGTTGTGCCGTGCTGCTGGCGAGGTCGAAGCGCGTGATGCCGGCTTGCAGCGACTGCCACGCGATTGGCGTGCGCCCGTCGCGGCTGAGCGCGAGATCGTTGATCGCCACGCTTGCCGGTTGCAGCGTGATGTCGAGCGACTTGCGCCAGTCCGCCTGCAATTCGCCGTGCAGGTCGAACGTGCCCTTGACGAGTTCCGCGTTCAGCAGCGGGGGCGCCAGGGGCAGCAATGGCGCCAGTGCCACGCCCTGCGTGCTCAGCTTGCCGTGATAGCGGCTGTTCGCCAGATCCAGCTTGCCGTCGAGACCGACGCTGCCGCCGTTGAGTTGGGCGGCGATGTCAAGTGTGGCTGGCGGCGCGGCGAGCAGCGACAAGCCGTGCATGGTGCCGTGGATGTTTTCTAGCGCCAGCGTGGCGGGCTTGCTGCCGCTGGCGTCGGTGTAATCGAGGCGGCTGTTTTGCAGTGTCAACGCGGCGATGCGCAGATCGGTTGGCGGGCCGGACGCGACAGCGGGTTTGCCGTTGCCGAGCAGGGTATCGAGATTGCTGTGTCCGGCGGATCGCAGCGTGTAGTGCAAGTCCAGTCCGTCCAGTTGCACCGCGCCGAGCCGGTAGCGCGACAGCAGCGGCTCCACGTCGGCCAGCGTCGCGCTGGCGCTGCCCGCTTCAAGAATACGGTCGCCGGTTGACGTGGCGAGCGCCAGATCGTCCAGTCGCAACTGGCCGCCCAGGCGAATCTGCGGCCCCGATTTCGTTTGCGCGAAATGCAGTTGCAGTTGCCCCGACAATTGCCCGCGCTTTATCGCCACCGGCAGTGGTTCGGGCACGTAGCCCAGGTAGCGCGGCAGGTCGAGATGGCTCAGCGAGAAGTCCATCGTCGATTCGCGGCTTTCCGCGAAGGGCTTGGTGTCGCCGGTGATGCGCAACGGGCTGCCGTCCACGTTCATCGCCAGCAACGGCTGCACGAAGACATTGGTGTCGTGCGGAAGGTTGGCGATGAACGGGATGCCCAGTTCGAGATGGTCGATGCGATGCGCGGCGTGCGTCACCGCGTCGTCGAACCTGATGTCGCCGTCGTGGACGCTGATGTTGGACACCGAGAAGCGCGCGGGCTTGTCGTCCGGTTTCGACGGTTCGCTCCGGAGCCGTGCGAGGATGTCGGAGAAGTTGAATTGCTGCGGCGCCGTGCGCGCGATGTGCAGTTGCGGATGCTGCAGCGAAAGTGCATCCAGCACCGGCGCCATGCGGAACAGCGACGTCCACGATGCGTTGATCACCATCTGGTCCACGTCGACGAAAGGCGAGCGTCCGTCGTGGCCGGGGATATGCACGCCATCCAGTTGCAGCCGCAGCGTGAACGGGTCGAGGTGCACCCGGGCCACGCTGACGGGGCGGCCGAGCATGGCGGTCAGCCGGGTCTGCAGTTGGCTCTTGATGATGGGCGGCGCCGCGAAGAAACCCAGCAGGCCGAACACGACCAGGATGATCGCAACGATCAGCGCAATCTTGCGCGCGCGATGTGAGCGATACAGTCGTTCGGCCTTGTCGCGCGCCGCCGCCAGCCTGGAACCTGCGGAAGGGTGAGGATCGTGCATGCGGACGATATCCCTGTTGTACCGCGAGCCGGCAATTTGCCGCGAACGCTTCCCCCGGCCGAAAGAGTTTACGCAGTACCGCGGGGCCTTGGGATGCCCTTGGTCAACGCAAGTCCCATGCCGTTCAGCTCCACGAGCACACCACCTTGCCGCACTCGCCCGACGCCATCAGGTCGAAGCCCTGCTGGAAGTCGTCGATCGCGAGCTGGTGGGTCAGCACCTTCTGCAACGGAAAACCGGTCAGCAGCATCTGGGTCATCTTGTACCAGGTCTCGTACATGCGCCGGCCATAGATCCCGTGCAACGTGAGGCCCTTGAAGATCACCTTGTCCCAGTCGATGCCGGAACCGTTGGGCAGGATGCCGAGCAGCGCAACCTTGCCGCCGTGGTACATGCAATCCAGCATGTCGTTGAAGGCGCGCGGATTGCCCGACATCTCCAGGCCCACGTCGAAGCCTTCCATGTGCAGGTCGGCCAGCACTTCGCGCAATGGCTGTTTCGAAACGTTGATGACACGCGTCGCACCCATGTCGGCGGCGAGCTTCAGGCGGTATTCGTTGACGTCGGTGACCACGATGTTGCGCGCGCCGACGTGGCGCGCGATGCCGGCCGCCATCACGCCGATGGGACCGGCACCGGTGATCAGCACGTCCTCGCCGACAAGGTCGTATTCCAGCGCACAATGCGTGGCGTTGCCGAACGGATCGAAGAACGCCGCAAGCGACGAGGGGATCTGGTCCGGCACCGGCCACAGGTTCGATTGCGGCATCGCGACGTACTGCGCGAACGCGCCGTTGCGGTTGACGCCGATGCCGACCGTGTTCGGACAAAGATGCGGGCGGCCGGCGCGGCAATTGCGGCACATGCCGCAGGTGATGTGGCCTTCAGCCGACACGCGCTGGCCCACGCGATAACCGCGCACTTCGCTGCCGACCGCGACGATCTTGCCGACGAATTCATGGCCGATCACGAGGCCGGGCTTGATGACGCGCTGGGCCCACTCGTCCCAGTTGTAGATGTGCAGATCGGTGCCGCAGATGGCGGTCTTCTGCACTTCGACCAGCACGTCGTTGTGGCCGTATTCCGGCACCGGCACCTCTTCCATCCAGATGCCCTTGGCGGCGTCGCGCTTGACCAGCGCCCTCATCATGTTCGGCATGTCGGTGCCTTGTTCGGTGGAAATCGACTCATTATAAGGCGGCGCCACATGGGCGTGCCCGTACAATCCGGCGCATGCCCGGACACGCCAACGC
>Ga0207660_10001899_pt1 | contig 13916 bp, 13 predicted proteins | sample KBSC73BmetaG_FD_184335 | JGI IMG/M metagenome (GOLD analysis project Ga0207660, IMG submission 184335) | Corn rhizosphere microbial communities from Kellogg Biological Station, Michigan, USA - KBS C7-3B metaG (SPAdes) (version 2) | ecosystem: Host-associated > Plants > Roots > Rhizosphere ... | reverse complement strand
GGCGATCGGCTGCGAGGTGGTGCCGCTCGATACCGAACTCGACTACACCTTCCCGAAATACAATCCCAATCCCGAAGACATGGAAATGCTGCACGCCATCCGCGACGCGGTGCTGGAGCACAAGGCCGATGTCGGCCTCGGCTTCGACGGCGACGGCGACCGTTGCGGCGTGGTCGACAATACCGGGGAAGAGATTTTCGCCGACAAGGTCGGGGTCATGCTGGCGCGCGATATGTCGGCGATCCACACCAACGCGCAGTTTGTGGTCGACGTCAAATCGACCGGGCTTTTCGTCACCGATCCGGTGCTGCAAAAGCAGGGCGCCAAAACCACCTACTGGAAGACCGGCCACTCCTACATGAAGCGCCGCACCAACGAATTGGGTGCGCTGGCGGGGTTTGAAAAATCCGGCCACTTCTTCTTCAACGCGCCGCTCGGCCGCGGCTATGACGACGGCCTGATCTCGGCGATCGCCATCTGCGAGATGCTCGATCGCGCGCCCGGCAGGTCGATGGCGGATTTGAAGAACGCGCTGCCCAAAACCTGGTCGTCGCCGACCATGTCGCCGCATTGCGCCGACGAGGCCAAATACGGCATCGTCGCGCAAGTGGTGAAGCATTTCGAGGCGATGCAGAAGAGGGCCGAGAAGGTCGCGGGACAAAAGATCCGCGATCTCGTTACCGTCAATGGCGTGCGCGTCACGGTCGAGGATGGCAGCTGGGGTCTGGTGCGGGCGTCGTCCAACAAGCCGGAGCTGGTTGTCGTGGTCGAGAGCCCGGTCAGCGAGGCGCGGATGCGCGACATGTTCGAGGCGATGGATTCGGTGCTGCGCACCCACCCCGAAGTCGGCGAATATAATCAGAAGATTTGACTTTCTTCACCTCGCCCCGCGTGCGGGGAGAGGTCGGATTCGCGCGATAGCGCGAATCCGGCTGAGGGGAGTCACCGCGCGCGCTTATCATCAGAATTTGCGGAAGCAGCCCTCACCCCAACCCTCTAAGAGCGAGCTCCGCTCGTCTCGACCCCGCAAGAGCGGGGCGAGGGAGCTATTCAGCGTTGGATTACGCCGCCGGCACCGGCAATGCGGTGACCGATTTGATCTTCTCCATCGCGAAGCGCGAGGTGACATTCTTCAGCGGCACCGCGCCGATCAGTTTTTTGTAGAACACGTCGTAGCTCTGCATGTCCGCGACCACCACGCGCAGCATGTAGTCGACGTCGCCCGCCATCCGATAGAACTCCATCACCTCGGGCATTGCGCTGACGGCGTCGGCGAACTTGCGAAGCCAGGCCTCGGAATGGTCGGCGCTCTCGACCGAGACGAAAACCGAAATACCGAGCCCGATCTTGTTCTGGTCGACCAGCGCGACCCGGCGCAAGATTACCCCGTCGGCCTCGAGCCGCTGGATTCGCTTCCAGCACGGCGTCGACGACAGTCCCACCCGGTCGCCGATCTCGGCGACAGACAGCGAGGCATCTTCCTGAAGCACAGTCAGAATCTTGCGGTCGATGGCGTCGAGGCGGCGGTTGGACTCGTGGATTTGAATGGCTAGGTCGGTCATGAGAAGAACTTTGTTCCATTTACGAGGCAGATCATCCTCATATATAGAAAATTCTTCTATGACAAGCCATTATCGGTTGCCCTGAGCCGCACCGGCGGGTTGGCCATGGCTCAAAAGCTCTTCAACTTCAGCACGTTGCGGGGCGGCGAAGGCGCCCCCGAAACGGGTGCATTTTAGCGCGGCCGCGGCGGAGGCGAACCGCAGCGCGCTCGGAATGTCCTGGTTTTCGGTAATCGCCAGCGCGAACGCGCCGTGAAACACGTCGCCGGCGCCGAGCGTATCCACGGTATGCACCGGGAAGGCCGGCGTCTGCTGCAGGTTCTGGTCTTCGTCGAGCCAGAGCGTGCCTTGCGCCCCCTGAGTGCCCGCCAAAAACGACGACGTTAGCTTCGCAATCTTTTTGAGCGCCGCGCCGTCGTCGGCGACGCCGGCAGTGGACTGGAGCGCCTCGCTGGAAAACACCAGATGCGACGACGCGGTGAGCAGCCCTTCGCGCATCGACATGGTGCGGTCGACATCGACGACGACAGGAATGCCGCGGCGGCGCGCCTCGGCACAAAGCTCGGTGCAGAATTCCGCGCAGCGGTTCTCGGTCAGGATGGCGCTGCAGTCCTCGAGCAATTCGTCGGCATCGGGCAGGTGTACTTTCCACAATTCAGGATCGCGGAACGTCACGATGGTGCGCTCGCCGCTGGGGTCGATCATGATGTTGGAGATCGGCGTCACCAGGCCCGGCATGCGCACGATATGCTTGGTCTCGATGCCTTCATGCGCGAGCTTGTCGAAAATATAGCGGCTGGAGGTTTCGCGGGCGTCGCCCATCGGGCCGCAGATCGAGGCACGGCCGCCAAGGCGGACGATACCGATCGCCCCGTTAAGCGCGTTGCCGCCGCAGATTTCGTCGAAATGGCTGGCATTCACTTTGAAGCCGCGCTCCGGCAATTCCTGGATACGAAACGTCAGGTCCCGCACCGGCATGCCGATGCAGAGAATGCGCGGCGGAATTTTCGGCGCGGCAGGGTGAAAGTTCATCGGCTCGTCCATCACGTCCGTCCTGCCCTTCGACGGACCCGCATATTTGCTGCTAATCGAACAGTCATATGGGGGTTCCAGCTATGCGCGTGGGCCGGGGTCTGTCTGCAGCCAGCGCCCGACTAAATGATGGGCAATAGCAAACGGGTGAGGCCCCGCAAGGCCATCGGGATGCTCCCGCTTCAGCATCAGCGTTGCCTCGGCGCGGTTGAACCAGCGTGCGTCTTCCAGTTCCGCGCGATCGACAACGATATCCTCGCTGGTGGCGCGCGCGGTGCATCCGATCATCAGGGATGACGGATAGGGCCAGGGCTGCGTCATGTAATAATTCACGTCGGTGCAGTGAATTCCGGATTCCTCGAAGATCTCGCGGCGGACCGCGTCCTCGATGGTTTCCGCCGCTTCGACGAAGCCCGCAAGGCACGACCACATGCCGGGGGGAAATTGCTTCTGCCGTCCCAGCAGGCACTTGTCGCCTGAGGTCACCAGCATGATCACGACGGGATCGGTGCGCGGAAAATGCTCGGCCTTGCAACTGGGACATTCGCGTTTCCAGCCACCCTCCTTCATCGCGGTGCGGGTGCCGCAATTGGCGCAGTAGCCGTGGCGCTGATGCCAACTCACCATCGATTTCGCCATCGCAATCGCCGAGAGTTGGTCGGGCGGCACCACGCCCTGCATCGCCATGCCGCGCAGTTCGGTGACTGCGACATCGTTACGGGGCAGCAGTTTTTCCACGGCGGCTGCCGAGATGCCCATGCCGAACACCGCCGCGCCGTCGCGCAGACCTAAGAAGATCGTGCCGGGATTGGCGCCGAATTGCAGTGCTTCGTCGACGCTTAGGAGCGCGCGGGGCCCTTGCCCCTCCTGCTTCACCACCAGCGAGTCGCGATACACCACATAGGCGCGGGCATCGCGATGGCCTTCCAGCGCCAGCAGTTTGGCATCGTCGCTGCGCAGATGCGCCGCGCGATCGAGAATGTTGGTGATAAAGGCCGGCCGCCCCAGGGGAAACGCATCGAATGCTGTCATGAGTTCAACCAAGCCAAATCTTGCGGCGAAGCGCGCTGATGAAATTCTGGACTTCCTCGGCATCATGCGCGAGCGGCGGCATCACCCCCCACACCGGCCGCGGCCAGGCGACGTCGCTTGCGCGCCGCGCGATGACATGCACATGCAGCTGCGGCACCAGATTGCCGAGTGCGGCGATATTAAGCTTGTCGCATTTGGTGATCTCTTTCAGGGCGCGGGCGACGCGGCTGATCTCGGTCATCAACTGCGCCTGCTCGACTTCATCGAGGTCGATGATCTCGACGGCCTCGTGCCGGCGCGGTACCAGCAGCAGCCATGGATAATTCGCATCCTTGATCACGAGCACGCGGCACAGCGGCAGGTCGCCGATGTCGATGGTGTCCTTTTTGAGCCGTGAATGCAGCGACCAGGCGGGAGAATCGGAGGGCATGTGAGTTCCAGGTGCGTCCATCGTTTCTCGACGGCTTCGGTCTGAAGTGGCCTGAAATGGACACCGCTCGCAATGTCATATCAAGGCGTCATCATCCGCGAAAGCGGATGATCCAGTATTCCGTAACCGGTCTGTTTATCGATGGCTCCGGGTTTACTGGATACCTCGCTGGAGCCTGCCATCGGGCTCGCCAAGACGAGACCCGTTGGCGGGGTATGACGGCCGACGCCACGCTTGCTTTCCGGAGGTTTTGGCCCCAAATAAGGACCGGGAGATTGGCGGTGGACGAGCCACTCGCCAACCGGGTCAGGTCCGGAAGGAAGCAGCCCTAACGAGGTCCGGATCGGGTCGCTCGTCAGTCTCCTACCTGTTTTTTCGAGCGAATCGCGCAAAAGCGGTGAACCGTGCTGCGCCGGATTCTGCTCCGGCGCGTATTCCGCAAAAGTAGGTACCGGGTTTTGCGATCAAAATACGCGCAAGTTGAGTTCCGCAAGCCGGCTTCGAGAGACAATCAATTGCGGATCGATCGATGACCGACGCTGGCGCTCCCGTAATGCCCCCCAACGATTCCGAAAGCACCCATCAAGGCGGCTTCGACCTCGGCGGCCCGCCCCAGGCCGGCAAGCATTATCGTGTGCTGGCGCGCAAATACCGCCCCTCCAGCTTCGACGATCTGATCGGCCAGGATGCCATGGTCCGCACCGTTTCGAACGCGTTCGAAGCCGGCAGGATCCCGCAAGCCTGGATCCTGACCGGCGTGCGCGGCGTCGGCAAAACCACCACGGCGCGGATTCTGGCCCGCGCGCTGAACTACGAAATGCCTGACGGCTCGGTGAAGGGACCGACCATCCATATGCCGGTGCCTGGCGTGCATTGCCAGGCGATCATGGAAAGCCGGCACATGGACGTGCTGGAAATGGACGCCGCATCCCATACCGGCGTCGATGACGTGCGCCAGATCAACGACAGCGTGCGCTATGCGCCGGCCAGCGCGCGCTACAAGGTCTACATCATCGACGAAGTCCACATGCTCTCGACCGCGGCGTTCAACGCCTTCCTGAAGACGCTGGAGGAGCCACCGGAGCACGCCAAATTCGTGTTCGCCACCACCGAAATTCGAAAGGTGCCGGTGACTGTGCTGTCGCGCTGCCAGCGTTTTGACTTACGCCGGGTCGAGGCCGATTTGCTGATGGGGCACCTTGCCAATATCGCGACCAGGGAAGGCGTTGAAGCAGAGCCGGAGGCGCTCGGCATCATCGCCCGTGCGGCGGAAGGCTCGGTACGCGATTCGCTGTCGCTGTTCGATCAGGCGATCGCGCATGCCGCGGGCGTGGTCCGCGCCGATCCGGTGCGGCAGATGCTCGGCCTTGCCGACCGCACCCGGGTGATCGATCTGTTTGATTCGCTGGTTCGCGGCGACATCGCCGGCGCATTCAGGGAATTTCGCGAGCAGTATGACACCGGCGCCGATCCGATCGTGGTGCTGTCCGATCTCGCCGAATTCGTCAATTTCGTCACCCGCGTCAAGATCGTTCCGGCGACGGCGGACAATGTCGCATTTGGCGAAACCGAGCGGCTGCGCGGGCGCGACTTCGCTGCAAAATTGTCGATGCGGGTGCTGTCGCGGATGTGGCAGATGCTGCTTAAGGGCATCACCGAGGCGCAAGCCGCAACGCGGCCGGCGGCCGCGGCGGAAATGGTGCTGGTGCGCATCGCCTATGTCGCGGACATGCCGACGCCGGATGAGGCGATCAGGATGATCGAGCAGAATGGCGGCGCATCGCCCGCGATCGCCGGCAGCGCGGCGCCGTCGCGGGCTGCGCCGGCACCTGGCGTTTCTTCGATGTCGTCGTCACCCGCGCGGGCGGCCGCCGCGCCGCGCTCCGGCGCCGAAGCATCGCCGCGCCCGCAGATGAGGGCGCCGGTATCCGATTTGCAGCCCGCGCCCGCGGCGAAGATTTCGAGCTTTCCGGAGCTGGTGGCGCTCGCCGGCGAGAAACGCGACCTGCTGACAAAAGCCGCGCTCGAAGCCGACGTCCGTCTGATCCGCATCGAAGACGGCCGGCTTGAGCTTGCGCTGGAGCGTAGCGCGGCGCGGACGCTGATCAACGATCTGTCGCGCAAGCTGGAGCAATGGACCGGGCGACGCTGGACCGTGATCGTGTCCAACGAAGCCGGACAGCCGACGCTGCGTTCGCAAAGCGAGGTCGAGCGCAATCAGCGCGAGCGCGCCGCCGAATCCGACCCTAGGGTGAAGGAGGTGCTGGCGCGATTTCCCGGCGCCAGGGTCGTCGAGGTGCGCAAGCTTGCCCCCGAGCTGCCGGAATCCGATGCTAGCGGTGAAGACCCTGCCGAGAACTCCGACAGCGACGAGCAATAGCAATCAAAGGAACGGCTGATGGCTGATTTTCTCGGCATGATGAAACAGGCGGCGCAACTGCAATCGAAGATGCAGGAGATGCAGGACGAACTCGGCCGCGTCGAGGTCGAGGGAATCTCGGGCGGCGGTCTTGTGACGGTTCGCATGACCGCCAAGATGGAAGTGAAGGCAGTGAAGATCGACCCATCGCTGATAAAGCCGGAGGAGCGCGAAATCCTCGAGGATCTTCTGGTCACCGCGCATAACGACGCGCGGCGCAAGGCGGAAGCCGCAATGCAGGAGAAGATGCAGACCCTGACCGGCGGCCTCGGACTGCCGCCGGGGTTGGGCCTCGGCTGACATGCCCACTGCCGTTGCCGGTCCCGAAATCGAACGCCTGATCCAGCTGCTGGCGCGGTTGCCGGGGCTCGGCCCGCGCTCGGCGCGGCGCGCGGCGCTGCACCTGATCAAGAAGCGCGAGGCGCTGATGACGCCGCTCTCCGCCGCGCTGCAGGTGGCGATCGACAAGATCCAGGTCTGCAAGACCTGCGGCAATATCGACACCCAAAATCCCTGCACGGTGTGCACCGACCCGCGGCGGGATCCCGCGATCATCGTCGTGGTCGCCGACGTCGCCGATTTGTGGGCGCTGGAGCGGGCGCATGCGACCAATGGATTCTATCATGTGCTGGGGGCAACGCTGTCGCCGCTCGATGGCGTCGGCCCGCAGGACCTGACCATCGATGCGCTGGTGGCGCGCGCGCATGATCCGCGGGTGAGCGAAATCATCCTGGCGTTGAATGCCACCGTCGATGGCCAGACCACCGCGCACTACATCACCGACCTGTTGCAGGAGGCGGGCGTCAAGGTGACACGGCTCGCCCACGGCGTGCCGGTCGGCGGTGAGCTCGACTATCTCGATGAAGGCACGCTGTCCGCGGCCATGCGGCAGCGCACGTTGTTTTAACCATCACAAACGGAAGTGTACGACATGACGAAACGACGATTCGGCAAACGGTTGGCTTTGGCGGCAGTCATTGCGGCGATGTCAGCTGCGCCTGCCGCCTTGGCGCAGCGGGCCGAGCCCGCGCCGAAGGCGGGCAAGTTGATCAATGCCGGCGACGTGCTTTCGGGAGAGCTCAATGCCATGCGTATCCGCGGCGCCAAAAAGGGCAAGCGCGTCAACACCTTTCAGCTCGTCAGCGAACCGCACCGGCTGCCGCCGCCGAACGGGCTTTGCAATCTCGTGACCGGGCCGGAGACATTTCAGATCGTCACCAACAACGACGCGCAAGCCGCGCAGCTGAAGGGTTTTGTCGGCAAGCAGGTCTCGCTCAAGGTCGACGAAGTCGCTTGCGCGCAGGAGGCCGGGCAGATGAGCGAAGCCGTGGTCACGAAATGGAGCGTGGTGACGAAGCATTGACGAGTAGAGGGTGACTGGAGCGCGCAGAATTTATTTTGCGTCGTCCCCGCGAACGCGACGCGAACGTGGGGACCCATAACCACCGATGTCGGTTGTTGCACCGGGCAAACTGCTCCAGCCTTCGCAACTACGCACGCTGGTGGTTATGGGCCCCGGCGCGCGCGGAGCCTGTCATCGGGCGCGGATTCGCGCGACCCGTTGGCTTGGCCGGGACGACGAAAAGCTAAACCTTCACCGGCTCCAGCGTCTCGAAATGTCGACGCCGCTGCAGCCATGCCAGCAGGATCAAGCTCGGCACCGCGACCACGACGCAGATCGCGAAGAACAGCGGCCAGCCGGTCGCCTTCGCCACATAACCCGCGCCCGCGGACAAATAGGTGCGCCCGACCGCGGCAAGCGCGGTGAGCAGCGCGTATTGGGTCGCGGTGTGCAGCGGGTTTTTGCACAGTGCCGACAGATAAGCGACGAAGATCACGGTGCCGATGGCGCTGGTGAAGTTTTCCGCGGTGATCGCAAACGCCAGCGCCCATTGGTTGACGCCGACCAGCGCCAGCCAGGAGAACGACAGATTGGCGACCGCCTGCAGCACGCCGCCGATCCACAGGCTGACGGGGAGCGAGTAGCGCCGCGCCACGAATCCGCCGGCAAAACCGCCGATCAAGGTCGCGGCAAGGCCGACACCCTTGACGATGGCGGCGTAGTCGTTGCGGGAAAAGCCGAGGTCGATCACGAACGGCGCGGTCATGGTGCCGGAAAACGCGTCGGTGAATTTATAGAGCACCACGAAAGCGAGCGCAGCGAGAGCATCCTTGCGTGCGAGAAATTCCGAGAACGCGCCGATCGCGGCATGGATCACGCGCGCGAATGCGGTCTCGGTGCGCGTCGCGGCCTCCGCGCGCGCCGATTGCTCGGGCTCGGTGGCGTATAGCGCGGTGGCGGTGCCGATCAGCACTAATGCGGCCATCGCCACATAGCCCCACATCCATGCCTGGGAGCGCGCGATACCGGTGCTCTCGAACGCGCTGACCATGAACAGCGCGCCCGCGGTCGAGACCAGCATGCCGATGCGGTAGGCCGCGACATAGGACGCCATGCCGGCGGCCTGCTCACTCTCGGGCAGGCTTTCGACGCGGAACGCATCGACCACAATGTCCTGGGTCGATGACATCGCCGCGACCAATAGCGCGCCCAGCGCCACGAACAGCGGCGAGCGCGCCGGGTCGGTCAGCGCCAGCAGCAGGATCGCGACGATCAGCAGCAATTGCGAGAACACCAGCCAGCCGCGCCGGCGGCCAAATTGGCGCGTGAAGAACGGCACATGCAGCGCATCGACCAGCGGCGCCCAGAGAAATTTCAGCGTGTAGGGCGTGCCCACCAGCGCGAACAGGCCGATGGTGCCGAGATCGACCCCGGATTCGCGCATCCACACCAGCAGCGTCGAGCCCGACAGCGCCAGCGGCAGGCCAGAGGAAAAACCGAGCAGCAAAACGATCAGCACCCGCCGTTGCAGATACACCGCCAGCCCCTCGCGCCAGGAGGCGCGGGGGGTAGGGGCGATGGAGGTTCCGGGCAGGCTGTCAGGCGCGCTGGTCATGCCGAAGTGCTAGCAGATTCGGGTGGCATCTTCTCCCTCGCCCCGCTCTTTGCGGGGTCGAGACGAGCGAAGCTCGCTCTTAGAGGGCTGGGGTGAGGGGCTCATGAGCCGTGCCTCGCCCCTCACCCGGATTTCGAGCGTTGCTCGAAATCCGACCTCTCCCCGCAAAGAGCGGGGCGAGGTCAAGGAAACGCTTACTTTCCCGCCTTCGCCTACTCTCCCGCCTGCAGCTTGCGCGGCAGCGGAAATAGTTCGGGCGCGGCTGGCTTGACGATGCGCGGGATTTCCGCGGGCGCCGGGTCCTTCGAAAAATCCAGTTCCTCGATCCGCCCGGCGCGCTTTTCGATCTTGTCGGCGGAAATCAGGACCTGCCTGATATCCTCGTTGGCGTCGCTGAAATGTTTCTGCAGCTTCAGCACGCGATCGCGCAGGCGCCCGAGATCGTCGCCCAGGTTGAGCACTTCGGTGCGGATCTGGTCGGCGGCGTCGCGCATCCGCGCGTCTTTCAGGATCTGCTGCATCACCTGGATCGCCAGCATCAACAGCGACGGCGACACCAGCACCACGCGGGCGCGATAGGCCTTCTGGATCACATCGTCAAAACCGTCGTGGATTTCGGCATAGACCGATTCCGAGGGCACAAACATCAGCGCGGTATCCTGGGTCTCGCCGGTGATCAGGTACTTCTCGGCGATGTCGCTGACATGCTTCATCACGTCATTGCGAAGCCGCTGCGTTGCGAATTTTTTCTCCTCGTCGGTGCGCGCGTCATGCAGCGCGGTCATCGCTTCCAGCGGAAATTTCGCGTCGATGCAGAGCGGCCGCTGATCGGGCAGGAACACCACGCAATCCGGCCGCTTGCCTGACGAGAGCGTGTACTGGAATTCGTAGGAACCTTTCGGCATGCCGTCCTGGACGATCGCCTCCATCCGCGCCTGTCCGAACGCGCCGCGCGATTGCTTGTTGGCGAGCACGTCGCGCAGCGTCGTCACCTGCGAGGTCAAGTCGGTGAGGTTTTTATGGGCGTTGTCGATGATGCCGAGCCGCTCGTGCAGCACCCGCAAAGAGTCCATGGTGTTGCGGGTGGTCTGCTCCATCGACTGGCCGACGCGATGGGTCACCGAATCCAGCCGCTCGTTGACGGCGCGCGCCATGTCGACCTGGCGGCCGGCGAGCGCCTGCCCCATCGCATCGACGCGGCCGGTGGCCTCGTGCTGGGCGCGCAGCATTTCGCTCAAGCGTTCTTCAAGCTCATCGGCGCGAATGGCCTGCGCGACAGCCAGTTCCGTACCGCGGCGGCCGGATCGCGCGATCACGATGGCAATGATCAAGAGCAAGGTCAGCGCCAGCGCACCGAAACCGATCAGCGCCGCGCCGGTGCGAACCGGCAGGTCGCCGATCATGAAAAGGATCTCGTTCATGGGAGCCCTTGTAGCCGATTCGTCGGTTAACGCGAACGAAGAGGGAACATTTATGGTGAATCAAAGATTAATTTTCGTGGTTAAGGACGCGTTAACAGGCGGCCAGGCGCGCATTGACCCCGGGAAGTCGGCGGCTTAAATCGCCCGCCATGGCCATCAGAGAAATTATCATCCTGCCGGACAAGCAGTTGCGGCTCGTCTCCAAACCTGTCGAGAAAGTCACCGCGGAGGTGCGCAGGCTCGCCGACGACATGTTCGAGACCATGTACGCCGCGCCCGGGATCGGGCTTGCGGCGATCCAGGTCGCCCAGCCGCTGCGGCTGATCACGATGGATCTCGCCAAACGGGACGAAGACGGCGAGAGCAAGCCGCGGCCCCGCGTCTTCATCAATCCGGAAATTTTGTCTTCATCGGAGGAAACGTCGGTTTACGAGGAAGGCTGCCTGTCGATCCCGGAATATTACGAGGAGGTGGAGCGGCCGGCGCAGGTGCGGGTGCGCTTCACCGACCTCGACGGCAAGGTGCACGAGGAAGACGCCGAGGGCCTGTTCGCCACCTGCATCCAGCACGAGATCGATCATCTCAACGGCGTGCTGTTTGTGGACTATCTGTCGAAGCTGAAGCGCGACCGCGTGCTGAAGAAATTTGCCAAGGCCGCCAAGCGCGCGGCGGAGTAGGTTCGGCTTTTCGAAATCGAAGTGCCGTCACCCTGAGGTGCGAAGGCGCCTCTCGGCGCCGAGCCTCGAAGCGCGACGGCAGACGAAGCCGATATTCTTTGCTGTGCCATCCTTCGAGGCTCGCCGAAGACGGCTCGCACCTCAGGATGACGCCTCGTCTAGCTTGATATCTGGTTCAAAGGAAGTTTCCACGCCATGCCGCTCCGCTTGATCTTCATGGGCACGCCGGATTTCGCGGTGCCGACGCTGCTGGAGCTGGTGGCCCATGGCCACGAGCTTGCCGCGGTCTACACCCGCGCGGCCAAGCCCGCCGGGCGCGGCATGAAGCTGCAGCCCACGCCGGTCGAACAGCAGGCGCGGCGGCTCGGCATTCCCGTGCTGACGCCGGCGACGCTGAAGCCGCCGGAAGCCGAAGCAATATTTCGTTCCCACGACGCCGACGCCGCCGTCGTTGTCGCCTATGGCATGATCCTTCCGAAAACCATTCTCGACATCCCAAAGCTCGGCTGCTTCAACCTGCACGCCTCGCTGCTGCCGCGCTGGCGCGGGGCGGCGCCGATCAACCGCGCCATCATGGAAGGCGATACCGAGACCGGCGTGATGGTGATGAAAATGGATGCCGGGCTCGATACCGGCGACGTGGCGTTGGCCGAATGCATGGCGATTACGGATTCGATGACCGCGGCTGATTTGCACGACGCGCTGGCGCCGCTCGGGGCCGATCTGATGGTGCGCGCGATGGGCGCGCTGGAACGCGGCAAGCTGCAGCTCACCAGGCAAGGCGACGAAAGCGTGAGCTACGCGACCAAGATCGAAAAAGCCGAGGCGCGGATCGGCTGGAACAAGTCCGCGCGTGCGGTGCTGCGCCATATTCACGGGTTATCGCCATTTCCCGGCGCATGGTGCGAGATACCAATCGAAGGCGAGCAGGTTCGCGTCAAGATCCTGCGCTGTGAGATAGCCGATGGCTCAGGAGCTGCGGGCGAAGTGCTCGACGATCGCTTGACGGTCGCCTGCAAAGAGGGTGCGATCCGTATTATCGAACTGCAGCGCGCCGGCAGGCAGCCGATGAAGGCAAAGGAATTTTTGCGCGGCACGCCGCTGAAGCCGCCGGCGCGGCTAAGCTGATGCCCCGTTACAAACTCATCATCGAATATGACGGCGCGCCGTTTTGCGGCTGGCAGATTCAGGACAATGGCGCCTCGGTACAGGGCGCGCTGGAAGACGCGATCAAGGCGATCTGCGGCGAGCACGTTCGCGTGCACGGCGCGGGCCGCACCGATGCCGGGGTACATGCGCTGGGGCAGGTCGCGCATTGCGACATTGCGAAGCATTTTGTGCCAGGGCGCTTCCGCGACGGGCTCAATGCGCATCTGCGGCCGCATCCGATCGGGGTGCTGTCCGCGGAAATCGTGCCGGATACGTTCGAGGCGCGATTTTCGGCGAAAAAGCGGCATTATCTCTATCGCATCGCCAATCGCCGCGCCAATCTCGCGCTCGACATCGGCCACGCCTGGCGGCTGCCGAGACCGCTCGATAGCGATGCGATGCATGCCGCCGCGCAGCGGCTAATCGGCAAGCACGACTTCACCACGTTTCGCGACAGCGAATGCCAGGCGAAATCGCCGGAGAAAACCCTCGACCAGCTCGACGTCGTCAGAAACGGCGATGCCGTCAACATCGTAACCTCGGCGCGCTCGTTCCTGCACAGCCAGGTGCGCTCGATGGTGGGGTCGCTGGTCTGGGTCGGCGAGGGCCGCTGGAGCGCCGACGATCTTGCCGCGGCGTTAGCCGCACGCAACCGCGCCGCCTGCGGCCCGGTCGCGCCGCCCGACGGGCTCTATCTGGTGCGGGTGGAGTATTGAGGCTCGACCCCTGAAACACCGTCATGGCCGGGCTTCCTTAAACCTCGCCCCCGCAAGAGCGGGGCGAGGGAGAAGAGCACCGGCCACGACGGACACTTCACGCAAAATACCGATCCAGCACGCCGCGATAGATTTTGGTCAGCTTCTCCAGATCGGACACCGGCGTGCGCTCGTCGATCTGATGCATGGTCTGGCCGACCAGGCCGAACTCGATCACCGGACAGTAGCTCGCGATGAAGCGCGCATCCGAGGTGCCGCCGGAGGTGCTCAACTCCGGCTGGCGGCCGGTGACCTGCTCGATCGCGGCGACCGCGAGATCGGTGAAGGCGCCGGGCTTTGTCACGAACACGTTGGAGTTGGACGGCTCCCAAACGATCCGCGCGCGAATCCGGTTTCCCGCTGCCTTCTCCAGGCGCTGTTCGACCAGGGTCCGCAGCGAATCCTGCGTGTGGTGATCGTTGAAGCGGATGTTGAACTTCGCGCGCGCCTTGTCGGGGATCACATTGCTGGCGGTATTGCCG
>Ga0207660_10001895_pt1 | contig 13930 bp, 10 predicted proteins | sample KBSC73BmetaG_FD_184335 | JGI IMG/M metagenome (GOLD analysis project Ga0207660, IMG submission 184335) | Corn rhizosphere microbial communities from Kellogg Biological Station, Michigan, USA - KBS C7-3B metaG (SPAdes) (version 2) | ecosystem: Host-associated > Plants > Roots > Rhizosphere ... | reverse complement strand
GTTCCTCTCGTGCAATCGGTGAGGTAGCGACATGGCGTTCGGCATACCGACCGATCAACGCGGCCAAATCCTGGCGCTGCTCATTCTGGTGGCGCTCGCGGGCGGCTATTTCTTCTGGACCAAGAAACACGCGCCCGACGTCGAGCAGATCCGCGCCGCCAACGCCGAGTCCGACAGCCGCGAGAAGATCGTCGCGGCCGCCAAGGCCGACCTCGCGAGCGGCAGCATCGAAGACCTGCGCCGCCGCGTCGAGGAATACCAGGGCTCGCTCGAGCTGATGCGGCGCCTGGTGCCGGAGCGCAACGAAGTGCCGACGCTCATCGACGACATCTCGACCAAGGCCAAAGTGCGCGGCGTGACCCTCGGCAAGATTCAGCCGCTCTCCCCCGATCCGGGCCAGCCGTTCGATACCTATCGCTACCGGCTCGAGGTCTACGGCCACTTCGACCAGATCGGCGAGTATCTCGCCGACATCGCCTCGCTGCCGCGCATCGTCGTGCCGCAGGAGGTCACGCTGACGGCGGCGACGCCGCAGGCGCAGAAGCTGCTCGCCGATACGGCGGGCGCGCTGCTCCTCGCCGAGTTCTCGATCCGCACGTTCGTCAAATCGGCCGCGCCGCCGCCGGGCACTCAGCCGGCTGCGCGTCCAGGAGCGCCGCGTGCGCGTAGCTAGCCCTGGGCCGGCAGCCCTCGTCCTGACGCTCGCGGCGCTTGCCCTGGCAGGGCTGGCGCCGGCGCCAGCGACGGCACAGCAGCCATCTGATACCGGACGCGCGGCGATGGTGCTGAACCGCGAAGTCTTTGCGTACGAAGGCGGCGGGCGCGACCCGTTCATGTCGCTGCTGAAGTCGGGCGATGTCCGGCCGCTGCTGTCCGATTTGAAGCTGACCACGATCGTCTACGACGGTCGCTTTGCGACGCGGAGCGTCGCGGTGCTCCGGGACATTACGAATCGGCGCATCTATCGCGTGAAATCGGGCGATATCATCGGGCGCCTCAAGGTCACACAGATCCGGCCCCGGGAAGTCGTGTTCACCGTACAGGAATTCGGCTTCGAGCGGCAGGAAACCCTGTCGCTCGGCAGGCAGGAGGAAACACCATGATGGCTCTAGCTCACCTCGCCTTGCTCGCGATCGTCGCTCCCCGGGCCCTTGCGGGGACGGCGATTCGCGACGGCGAGGTGCGGGGTGTGAGCGTGGTCCCGGCGGCAGGGAAGGTCGAAGTCGTCATCGACCTCCAGGGCGCCGTCCAGATCTCGGACTTCACGCTCTCCGGCCCCGCACGACTCGTGATCGATCTCCAGGGCGCGCGGCTCAGCGTGCCGGCCACGCTGTACGACGGCAAGAACCGCGGCGGCGTGCGCAACGTCCGCTACGCGCAGTTCAAGCCGGACGTCGTACGCGTCGTGATCGATCTGGACGCGCTCAAGGACTACGAAGTGGAACGCGTGGGCGGGCAGGTGCGAGTCCGTATTGGGACCGAGCGCACCACGTTCGCGGCGTGGTCCAGCAGCACCGTCGCGCCGGCGGCGCCGACGATCGTGGCGGTGCGGGCACCAGCGACCGGGTCTCCCCCGCCGGTCACCGGTGGCCCGGAGAGCGCCGCGCGCGTCACCACGCCGAGCGTCGGCCGGCCCCTGTCGATCGACGAGTATCTCGCCGCGCATCGCCGGGAGGCCGCGCAGTCGCAGGCGCCGCGCATCACGGTGCAGTGGGATAACGCCAGCATCGAGGACGTGATCGCCGGCTTCGCGGCGTTCAGCGGCCGCACGATCATCCTCGGCAAGGGCATCACCGGGAACGTGACCGCCGAAGTCAAGAATCAGCCGTGGGACCTCGCGCTCAACGCCGTGCTCGAGTCGCAGGGGCTGGCGGTCAAGACGCTGCCGGGTGGGATTCTCAATGTCGTCAGCCAAATCGAACTGGCGCGCGCCGACTCGACGGTGCCGATCACGACCCGTCTGGTGCGCATCAACTACGCCCGGGCGTCGTCGCTCGTCCCCTCGGTCGCGTCGATCCTCACCAAGCGCGGCCAAGCCGTCGCCGACTCGACGAGCAACTCGCTCGTCATCACCGAAGTCAGCTCGCGCATCGACGACGTCGTCGAATTCGTGAAGGGGCTGGACCTGCGCACGCCGCAGGTCTCGATCCAGGCGAAGATCATCTTCGTCGACCGGACCGACGTCGAAGAGCTCGGCGTGAAGTACGATCTCGGCACGACGAATCAGTTCTTCAACCAGCTGATCCAGCGGCCCGATCCGCGCACGGCGGAGCCGATCGATACCGATCTCGACGGCGTGCCCGACGCGCTCGTCCCGACCGAGAACTTCGACAAGAACGAGAACATCGTCGCGCTCGGCGGCAACTCGCTCTCGGCGCTCGGCAACGCGAGCCAGGAAGTCATCAACCCGGCGCTACAGCTGATCTTCTCCACCGCAATCGGCAATTTCGATCTCACGACGTTCGTGCAGGCGCTGCAGCGCGTGGAGCTCGCCGACATCCAGGCCGAGCCCACGATCACGACGCTCGACAACCGCGCCGCGCAGATCCTGGTGGGTGACCGGGTGCCGATCCGCGTCATCGACGCCAGCGCCGCCGGCGGTGCCGCGGCCAATACCAACGTGCCGCGCGCCACGGTGTCGTTCGAGCAGACCGGTATCAACCTGAAGGTGACGCCGCACGTCACGGCGAACCGGCAGATCCTGATGGAAGTGCACGCCGAGCGCTCGAACGTGCGGCCGGCGTCGGTGGACATCGGGTTCACGTTCCAGACGCAGCAGGCGGACAACCAGCTGCTGGTCAATGACGGCGAAACGGCTGTAATTGGCGGACTTACGGTGACTGAGGTCACGGTAACCAAGTCCGGAATTCCTTTCCTTGTAGATCTGCCGATTCTGGGGAAGCTGTTTGGGTTCACGTCCCAGACGGAGAACCGGCGCGATCTGCTGATTCTGATCACGCCACACATCATCGACGATCTCGCCGCGCCCACGGGCCAGTAGCCCGCGGCGCGGCAGTCGATTGGCCGGGAGAGGTCCTGTTATGCGGGTGATCACTCGTGGTACCGCACTGTGGGGAATTAGCGCCCTCGCGCTCGCCATCTGGGCGTGCGAGACGACGCGGAATCCTGGCGGCATCCAGCGCGACGTCACGGAACCCGCGATCTCGTTGACCATCACGGGATCCGATACGCAGGACATCGCGAACGGACTCGCGTTCGGGATTTCGGCGGTCGACAATCTCGCGCTGAAGAACGTGCGGCTCACGTTCACCGGCGGACTGATCGGTCAGCTGGATACGACCTTCACCGGCCAGGTCCAGAACTACAACGTCTCGCGGATCCTCACCTTCTCGCCCAACTCGGGCGCCGGCGGCAGCATCCAGATCGTCGGCCGCGCCACCGACGGCGCGGGCAACTGGGCCGAAGACACGATCACGATCTTCCTCTCCAACGTGCAGGCGCTGCGGGTCCGGCTCGTGCTCCCCTCGCCGGGCGCGCTCGCGTCCACGGGAAAAGGACTGCCGATCGACGTGATCGCGGTCCAGAACTCCGGGATCGCGAAGATCGGGTTCCTCGTGTCGCCGGCGGCGAGCGTGACCAATCCGTCGACGCCGCCCAACGACTCGATCGTCTACTCCTCGCCGTTCGCCGATTCCGTCGAGTACCAGGACACGATCATCGTCGTGCCGTCGACCGGCACGTTCAACGTCATCGGCTTCGCCGAGGACTCGGCGGGCCGGCGCGGCTTCAGCAGCGTGGTCACGGTGACGATTCAGTCGGTGGCCACCGATAACACCGCGCCCGAAGTGGCGCACCGGATCGGCGATCGCGTCGAGGTGGACGACACGATGCACGTGCGCGCGCAGGATCCGAGCGCGATCTCGTGGATCGGCTTCCGCGTCGACACCGGGGCCGCCGGCGTCGTGATGAAGTTCGACAGCGTCAACGTCGCCGCCGGGAACCTCACCGACGTGACGCGGCACTTTACGCTCGGTCTGCAGGGCCTGAACCCGCTGCCGCACTCGATCGTGGTGCGCGGCTACGCCTGCGACGCGGCCGTCGCGCGCAACTGCTCGTATACGAACAGCACCACGCTCATCCCGAGCCCGCCGATCATGCGGACCAAGGGCGGCGTGGTCTCGTCGTACCAGCCGCGCTGGGCGCCGATGGCGCTGATCGACACCGTCATCGTGGTCGCCGGCATCACGCGGCCGCTGCCGTTCGGCGGCAAGATCGCGGACGCGATCTTCAACGGGAACGACTCGAGCCTGTATCTGACGAACCCGCAGCTGGGCCGCGTCGAGATCTTCCAGGTCGCGAACACGTCGTTCGTCGCGGCGGGGATTCCGACCGCCGGGCCGCAGCCCTGGGGCATCGCGCTGTGGCCGCGCGATACGCTGGGCGGCTACAAAGACACGATCGTCGTCGCGAACTCGGGCGGCACCGAGCTGTCCGTCATCGACGTGAACCCCGGTATCCGCCGGCTCGTGTGGCGCCAGGACCTGCCGGACTATCTGATCGAGACCTATCGCGTCCTGACGGCGCCGATCCGTGAAGAGATCACGGTCTACGACGTGTCGGACCGGCCGCAATACGTCTCCACCGTATGCCGCGTGACGTCGGGGTCGACCCTCTGTCACGCCGACTCGGTATTCGCGCTGTACTCGACGCTGCCGACGACGAGCAGCACGTTCCCGTTCACCAATCGGGCCACGCTGCGGATGGAGAAGCTGATCAACACGCCCGACACGGCGCAGCTGTTCAGCCATCTGTTCTGGGAGCTCTCGGGCGACAGCACGCTGTCGAGCACCAGCCGCGACACGCTGCGCATCGAGATGCGGCGCGGCCGGCCCTACAACGAGCAGCGCGTGCAGCTCACGGCCTGCCAGGGCGTGACGATCGAGCTCGCGACGTTCGGACTGGGTGATTCGACCTACGTGCGCAATTCGGGCAACTTCACGCATGGCATCATGGGCGAGGGCGGCAACATCACGACGGCATTCGCGCGCGTCGTCGGCTACACGACGAAAGCGCCGCTGCTCCACGGGCCCAGCACCTATCGCACCTGCTTCACCAACGGAAGCGGTCTGACCGCCGACACCGGCGAGAACCACCGCGACCTCGGCGTCACGCCGTTCATCGACGTGAGCGACTTCATCAGCAACACCGGCGTGAACATCCACTCGATCGCCACGAACTTCAACGGTCTGACGAACCTCGTCCGCGCCGACTCGATCTACTTCCTCGACGAGGGGATGAAGCTCAAGGGCACGGCTCCCGCGCCCCTCGGGGCCTTCGGCATGGACATGAATTACAACCATGCCTTCTCGGCCAACGATCCCGGCACGCCGACGTTCCCGCCGGGGACCGGTAACCCCAATGACCGCATCGCGTTCTCAGCGCGGCCTGACGGGAATATCGACATCTGGGATACCTTCTTCTACGGGCGCATTGGCGGGATCGTTGTCCGCGACCCCATCATTGGCCCCATGCGCGTCGCGCGAAACGCCGCCAATACACGACAGTGGCTGTTCGGCGTCACCGCGGCGGGCGTGGTCATGGTCGAGCTGCCGGTGATCACCAATCCGTTCCCGACGCCAAGGATGACATCGAGTCCCTGACGCCGGGCGCTTCGGGCCCGGATGAAAATCTACGAGCCCGACTCTGTCGGGCTCGTACGTTTATTGGAGGATGGGGAAGACATGACATTCCGGTTCACAACGGCAGGCGAATCACACGGGCGCGGCCTCGTGGGCATCCTCGAAGGGATCCCCGCCGGTCTTCCCGTGTCCGCTGCCGATGTGGACGTGGAGCTGAAGCGGCGCCAGGGTGGCTACGGCCGCGGCGCGCGCATGAAGATCGAGTCCGACCGCATCGAATGGCTCTCGGGCGTGCGCGCGGGCGAAACCCTCGGCTCGCCGATCGCGATGCTCATCTGGAACCGCGACTGGGAGCACTGGCAAGACGTCATGGCTCCGGAAGCGGATGCGACCCCCGATCCGCTCGGCCGGCGCCGGCAGGTGACACGGCCTCGCCCCGGACACGCCGACCTCGCCGGCTCGCTGAAATACGACCGCCAGGACGCACGCGACATTCTCGAGCGCGCGAGCGCGCGCGAAACGGTCGCGCGCGTGGCGTGCGGCGCCGTATGCAAGAAGCTGCTGCGCGAGTTCGGCGTGGAAATCGGCTCGTACGTGGCGGAGCTGGGCGGCGTCATCGCAAAGCACCACTCCCCACTCCCCACTCCCCTGAACGAGCGGGCGGACCAGAGTCCGGTGCGGTGTCTGGATCCAGACGCCGAGGCCGAAATAATCAAGCGGATCGATGCTGCCAAAGCCGCCGGCGACACGCTGGGCGGAATCGTGGAAGTCGTTGCCCTGGGCGTACCTGTGGGGCTCGGGTCGCACGTTTCCTGGGACACCAAACTCGACGGCCGGATTGCGCAGGCGATGATGTCGATCCCCGCCGTCAAAGGGGTGGAGCTGGGACTCGGGTTCGAGGCGGCGCGCCGCAAAGGCTCCGAAGTCCACGACGAGATCATGCCCGGTTTTGCGCGCGCCACGAATCGGGCGGGCGGCACCGAGGGCGGCATGACGACCGGCGAGCCGCTCATGGCGCGCGTCGCGATGAAGCCGATCTCGACGCTGATGTCGCCGCTCAAGACCGTCGATCTGAAGACCGGCGGCCCCGCGCAGGCGCAGTCGGAGCGCTCCGACGTGACGGCGGTGCCGGCCATGGGGGTCATCGCTGAAGCGATGCTGGCGATCGTGCTCACCGAGGCGCTGCTCGAGAAGTTCGGCGGCGACGCGCTCAGCGAGACGAAGCGGAATTACGACGGATACATCGCTCAGGTGCGGGCCCGCACGCCCAAAGGAGCGGCGTCATGAAAAGGCACTTGGTGCTGATCGGACTGCCGGGCGCCGGCAAATCCACCGTCGGTCGTTTGGTGGCCGAGCGGCTGCATACGGGCTACGTCGACATCGACAGCGTCTTGATTCGTAAAGAAGGCAAACCGATCACGATGATCTTCGCCGAAAAGGGCGAGCAGGCGTTTCGCGAGATGGAGCGCAAGGAAGTCGAAGCCGCGCTCGAGCACGAGCCCGCGGTGATCGTTCCGGGCGGTGGCTGGGCCGCGCAACCGGGCCAGCTCGACGGTGCAAAATCGCGCGGGTATTTCGTTTATCTCAAAGCGCGCGCCGAAGTCGCAGCGGGACGCGCGGTGCCGTCGGGAACCCGTCCCGTTTTGTCGGGTGATGACCCGGTAGAGCAAATGCGCGCGTTGTACAAGGAGCGTGATCCGTATTACGCAAAGGCGGACGCCACGGTGCTCACTGAGGCAAAAGCTGCTGAGAAGGTGGCCGATGAGGTCGTAAAACTTGCGCAAACGAGCGCGGGTTGGTAACAATGCCGACGTCTAGACGTCTCGACGTCTAGTCTTTTTGACCAAAGGTTGATAAGTGCCCGATAGTAATGAAGAAGTGAAACCAAAAAAGAAGAGAGCGCCTCGGAAGAAAAAGGAAACCGAGGCGGCTCTGCCGACGCCGGATACCGAAGAAACCGACGCCGCTCCTGTAAAGGGCGGCGCACTCGTCATTGTCGAGTCCCCGACGAAGGCCAAAACGATCGGCAAATACCTGGGCCGCGGATACACTGTCAAAGCGACCGTGGGCCATTTGCGCGACCTGCCCAAGCGCGAATTGGGCGTGGACGTCGACAACAACTTCGCGCCCAAATACGTCACTATTAAGGAAAAGGCGAAGACCCTCGCCGAGATAAAAAAGGCCGCCAAAGCCGCCGATCGGGTGCTGCTGGCGACCGATCCGGACCGGGAAGGGGAGGCGATCGCGTGGCACGTCGCATCCCAGCTGAATGGCAGCGGGAAGATCAGCAGGGTGCTGTTCCACGAGATCACCAAAGACGCCGTCGCCGAAGCCCTCGCCAACCCCCTCGACATCGATCAACGCAAAGTCGACGCCCAGCAGGCGCGGCGCGTGCTCGATCGCCTGGTGGGGTACAAGGCGTCGCCCGTGCTCTGGAAGAGCATCAAAACCGGCCTGTCGGCGGGGCGGGTGCAGACGGTCGCACTCCGATTGATTATCGAGCGCGAGGAAGAGATCCGGAAGTTCGTGCCGCAGGAGTACTGGACGATCGCGGCCGATCTCGAAAAAGACGGCCAGACCTTCCAGGCCCGGCTCCAGAAGCTCGGCGGGCACAAGCCCGAGATCAAAACCGAGCAGGACGCCCGCGCCATCGTCGGCGAAGTCGAGAAGCTGCCGTTCGTCGTCACCGACGTCTCGACCGGCGAGCGCCGCCGCAAGGCGCCCGCGCCGTTCACGACCAGCACGATGCAGCAGGAAGCCGCGAAGCAGCTGGGCTTTTCGGCCGGCCGCACGATGCGCGCCGCGCAAAAGCTGTATGAGGGCGTGGAGCTTGGGGAGCTGGGATCGGTAGGCCTGATCACCTATATGCGAACCGACTCCGTGCGGGTCTCGGACGCGGCGATCAAGCAGGCGCGCGAGTACATCAACGCGCAGTTCGACAAGCGCTACCTGCCCGACGAGCCCAACGTGTACAAGGGCGGCCGCGGCTCCAAGGTGCAGGATGCGCACGAAGCGATCCGGCCCACCGAGGTCGGCCACAAACCCGAAGACGTCAAGAAGTACCTCGAGCGCGACCTCTTCAAGCTCTACCAGCTGATCTGGCGCCGCTTCCTCGCGTCGCAGATGAACCCCGCGATCTACGAAGCGACCAAGGTCGATTTCGATCTCGCCGACGGGAAGTTCCTGTTCCGCGCCACGGGCTCGCGCGTCGTGTTCGACGGCTACCACGCTCTCTACCAGGAAGCGTACGAGGCCGAGGACGCGAAGACGCTCGGCAGCCTCGCGCCGATTCCGGTGCTGAACACGGGCGATCGCGTCACGGTCAAGCAGATCGTGCCGAGCCAACACTTCACCGAGCCGCCGCCGCGCTACAGCGAGGCCAGCCTGGTGAAAGAGCTGGAGCGGCTCGGCATCGGCCGGCCCTCGACCTACGCCGCGATCATCTCCACGCTGCGCACGCGCTGGTACGCGACCGCGAAAGACCGGCGCTTCCAGCCCACGCCGCAGGGCGAGATCGTGTGGAAGGTGCTGAAGCGCTCGTTCCCCGAAGTGTTCGAGGTCGGGTTCACGGCCAACATGGAGACCGAGCTCGACAAGATCGAAGAAGGCGATCTCGCCTGGCAGGCGGTGCTTGGCGAATTCTGGAAGCCGTTCAACCTGGCGCTCGAAGCGATCGACGTGAACAAAATCATCCACGAGGTGCACGATCTCTCCGGGCTCGACACGGAGAAGTGCCCCAAGTGCGGCAGCCCGCTCGAGGTGAAGAGCGGCCGCTTCGGCCCCTACATCGCGTGCGTGCGCTACGCGACGAAAGAGTGCGACTACTCCCGCTCGATCAAGAAGGACAAGGTGCCCGATCGTCCGTCCGACGAGATCTGCAAGGAGTGCGGCGCGCCGATGGTGATCAAGACGGGACGGTTCGGCGAGTTCCTCGCCTGCACGACTTATCCCAAGTGCAAGTACACGCAGCCCGTGCCGATGGGTATCAAGTGTCCGAAATGCGACGTGGGCGATCTCGCGGAGCGGCGCACCCGGCGCGGCCGCACGTTCTACGGTTGCTTGCGCTATCCGGACTGCGATTTCTCGACATGGAACAAGCCGGTGATCGTCGAGTGCCCCAACTGCCACTTCGTCGGGATGGAAGAGATCAAGTCGAAGACCACGGGAGAAACGACACGCAAGTGCCTGAAGTGCGGACATCAGATCACAGTGGAAGCGGAATCGGCCGAAGCGGAAGAGGTCGCATCGTAGACGTCATCGGCGGCGGCCTGGCGGGATGCGAAGCCGCGTGGGCGCTTGCCGAGCGTGGAGTGAGCGTCACGCTGCATGAAATGCGCCCCGTGAAAACGACTCCGGCGCACAAGACCGACAGTCTCGCCGAGCTGGTCTGCAGCAACACCTTCAAATCGGTCGAACCCGCGCACGCGCATGGGCTGCTCAAGGCCGAAATGCGCCTGCTGGGGAGCGTCGTGCTGCAGGCGGCGGACGAGGCGCGGATTCCCGGCGGCAGCGCGCTCGCGGTCGATCGCGTGGTGTTTGCGAAGGCGGTGCAGGCGCGCGTCGAGTCGCATCCCAACATCACGATCGTGCGCGGGGAAGTCACCGAGCTCCCGAGCGAGGGCGTCATCGCCACCGGCCCCCTGACCTCCGACGCACTCGCGAAAGCCATCGCAGCACGGCTTGGCGTCGAGTCGCTCGCCTTTTTCGACGCGATCGCGCCGATCGTGGCCGCAGATTCGCTCAACTTTGAGTCCCTGTTCAAGGCTTCGCGCTACGGCAAGGGCGGCGGGGACGACTATTGGAACTGTCCCTTCACGCAGGAGCAGTACGAAGCCTTCGTCTCGGCGCTGATTCAGGGCGAGCAATACGTCCCGGGCCACGAATGGGACAACGTCGCCTACTTCGAGGGCTGCCTGCCGGTCGAAGAGATGGCGCAGCGCGGGATCGAAACGCTGCGCTTCGGCCCGATGAAGCCGATCGGGCTGTGGGACAAGAAAAACAACCGCGAGCCGTACGCCGTCGTGCAGCTGCGGCAGGAAGATCGCGCGGCGCAGATGTGGAACCTGGTCGGCTTCCAGACGCGGCTCAAAACCGGCGCGCAGCAGCGCGTGTTCCGCACGATTCCCGGGCTCGAGCAGGCGGAGTTCCTGCGCTACGGCAGCATTCACAGGAATACGTATCTCAACGCGCCAGCGGCGCTGACCCACTTCCTATCTCCCAAATCCCAACCCCTGCTGTTATTCGCAGGCCAGCTCACGGGCGTCGAGGGGTACACCGAGTCGGCGGCGACGGGATTGCTGGCCGGGATCAACCTCGCCCGCATGCTCGCCGGCGAGGAGCCCGCCATCCCTCCGCCCACGACGATGCTCGGCTCGCTGTACCGCTACCTGCGCGAGACCGAGCCGAAGCGGTTCCAGCCGATGAACGCGAACTACGGGCTGATGGAGCCGCTCGAGCACGCGCCGAAGGACAAGATGAAAAAGAAGGAAGCGCTGGCGGAAAGAGCGCTGAGTGACATGGACAGGTTCGTTCACACCCTGAAGGGTGTGCTCGGCACTGCTCTGTCCTAAAGGACACTCGTGAACGAAATCGCCGAATTCGTCACCTTCCTGGAAAAAGAGCGCAACGACTCGCCGCACACGGTCAAAGCGTACGGGCGCGACCTGAACGCGTTCGCCGAGTTCTGCCAGGACTACTATGGCGGCCCGTGGAGCTGGGCCGGCGTCGATCGCCTGGCGGTGCGGGGATTCCTCGCGGCGCAGCAGCGGCGCGGGCTCGCGAAGCGCTCGGTGGCGCGGGGGCTGTCCGCGCTGCGCACGTTCTATCGCTTTCTCAACGCGACGCGCGGCCTCGAGGTGAATCCGGCGCGCGCCACGCGCACGCCGAAGCTCGACAAGACGCTGCCCACGCACTTGGACCGTGCCGAGGTCGAGATGCTGTTCGCCGACGCCGAAGCGCGCGCCGCCGCCGGCAGCCTCCGCGAAGTGCGCGATCTCGCGATGCTCGAGCTGTTCTACTCGACGGGGATGCGCCTCTCGGAGCTCGCGGGGCTCAACGATCCCGACGTCGATCTCGTCTCCGACCAGGTCAAGGTGCGCGGCAAAGGCAAGAAAGAGCGCATCGTTCCCGTCGGCTCGCATGCCACCGCGGCACTGCGGAAATACCTCCAAATCCGCGACAATGTCGCCACGCAGCGCGGCGGGAACCGGCCGATGTTTGTGAATATGCGAGGCAAGCGGATCACGCCGCGCGGCGTCCAGCTCGCGATGAAACGGCTGTTCGGCACGCTCGCGCGCGGCCGGGAAGTGCACGTACACACACTGCGGCATTCGTTTGCTACGCACCTGCTGGACGCCGGCGCCGACCTCAGATCTGTGCAGGAATTACTGGGGCACGCGTCGCTGGGAACCACCCAGGTGTATACTCATACGTCGGTGGAGCGGCTGAAGAAGGTGTACCAACAGGCGCATCCAAGGGCCTAACGGGAAACGGGAAACGTGGAACGCGAAACGTTGCAGCGCATTCATAGCACGACCATTCTGTGCGTTCGGAAGAACGGCCAAGTCGCGATCGGCGGCGATGGCCAGGTCACGGTCGGCGAGACCGTGATGAAAGCCAATGCCAACAAGGTGCGCACCCTGCGCGGCGGCAAGATTCTCGCCGGCTTCGCGGGGGCCGCGGCCGACGCGTTCACGCTGTTCGAGAAGTTCGAGGAGAAGCTGGAGCGCTATCCGACCAACCTGCCGCGCGCCGCCGTCGAGCTCGCGAAGGACTGGCGCTCCGACCGCGTGCTGCGGCGGCTCGAGGCACTGCTGGTCGTGGCGGACAAGGAGCACGGCTACGTGATCTCGGGCTCGGGCGAGCTGATCGAGCCCGATGACGGCGTGCTCGCGATCGGCTCGGGGGGCTCGTTCGCCCTCGCGTCCGCCCGCGCGCTGATGCAGGAGACGAAACTCGATCCCGCCGAGATCGTCAAGAAGTCATTGGAGATCGCGGCCGAGATCTGCGTGTACACCAACATGAACATCACGGTACTCGAGCTATAGAGATGGCTAAATCACCGGTTTCACCTCCAGAACCTCCACCCACCTCCACCACACCTCCACACCCTCCGGAGGCGGCCGAAACGGCCCCGTGGCTCGAGGAAATGGCGCCGCGCAAGATCGTCGCCGAGCTGGACCGCTACATCGTCGGCCAGGATGCCGCGAAGAAGGCGGTCGCGATCGCCGTGCGCAATCGCTGGCGGCGCTCGCAGACGCCCGAAGAGATTCGGGATGAGATCATGCCGAACAACATCATCATGATCGGCCCGACGGGCGTCGGCAAAACCGAAATCGCCCGCCGGCTCGCTCGGCTCGCGGGTGCGCCGTTCCTCAAGGTCGAGGCCTCGAAGTTCACCGAAGTCGGTTACGTGGGGCGCGACGTCGAGTCGATGGTGCGCGAGCTCGTCGATGTCTCCATCAACATGGTTCGCTCCGAACGCGAGGACGACGTGTATCCCACGGCGGAGCAGCGCGCAGAAGAGCGTCTCTTGGATCTGCTTTTGCCGCCGCTTCCCACGCCGCCCTCCGCCGCCGCTTCATCGGCCGCCCCTGCGAACACCGAGCAGCCAGGGCAACGACCGTTGTTCGTGGTCTCCTCCAAGGGCGACGTTCAGCCCAAGATCCCGGAGGCCGAGACCGAGGCGACCGAGCGCCGCCGCCGCACGCGCGAGAAGCTGCGCCAGCAGTTGAAAGAAGGGCAGCTCGAAGAGCGCGACGTCGAGATCGAGGTGCAGCAGCAGAGCTTCCCGATGCTCGAGATGATGCAGCCGCCGCAGGGGATGGAAGGCGCGGAGATGAACTTCGGCGAGATGCTGCAGGACCTGATTCCCAAAAAGAAAAAGCGCCGCACCGTGCATCTGCACGAGGCGCGGCGGATCCTGATCGACGAAGAGCTGAAGAAGCTGGTCGACATGGACGACGTCGTGAACGAAGCGCTCGACCGCGTCGAGAACCACGGCGTCATCTTCATCGACGAGATCGACAAGATCACCGGGGCGCGCGGCGAGCGCTCGGGGCCCGACGTGTCGCGCGAGGGGGTGCAGCGCGATCTCCTGCCGATCGTCGAAGGCTCGACGGTGCAGACGCGCTACGGGTACGTCCGCACCGACCACGTCCTGTTCATCGCGGCCGGCGCGTTCCATATCGCGAAGCCGAGCGATTTGATTCCCGAGCTCCAGGGCCGCTTCCCGATCCGCGTCGAGCTGTCGTCGCTGACCGAGGAGGATTTCGTCCGGATCATGACGGAGCCGGAGAACGCGCTGACCAAGCAGTACGCGGCGCTGTGCC
>Ga0207660_10001890_pt1 | contig 13955 bp, 7 predicted proteins | sample KBSC73BmetaG_FD_184335 | JGI IMG/M metagenome (GOLD analysis project Ga0207660, IMG submission 184335) | Corn rhizosphere microbial communities from Kellogg Biological Station, Michigan, USA - KBS C7-3B metaG (SPAdes) (version 2) | ecosystem: Host-associated > Plants > Roots > Rhizosphere ... | reverse complement strand
TGGCGGTGATGATCACGATGACGACCGCGAGTCCCGTCGCGCGCAGCACGCCGCCGCGGCCGCCCACGCCCGGCTCCGTGCGCTTCGCGAATGCCGTTGCCGCCAGCACGACAATGGCCGTGGTGAGCAGCGCCGCGAGCAACCGGTGGCTCCATTCGATGACGATGGTCGGGTGGTCGAGCGGCGGGAACCAGTGGCCATAGCAGCGCGGCCAGTTCTCGCCGCACCCGAGTCCGGATCCGGAGATGCGTACGATCGCGCCAAACACGACATGCGTGAGCGCGAGTGCGAGCGTGAGGTACGACAGGCGTTTGAGGGCGGTCACGATGCGAACCTCATGACCGGTGCTCGAACCGGGTGACGGGCGCTGCCGGGTTGACGCGCGGATGCATGGCGTGCCACGTGAACACGAGCACGGCGGCAAGCGCCAGGGCCGGCAGCACCGTCCACGCAATTTCAGTCAGGCGCCTGGGTCTCAGAATGCCGCTCTCCGACATGGAGCGATCCGTGCTCACTCGGAGAGTCGACCGCACAATGGCAATTTCCGCCATCACGCAGCACGCGACGGAGACCCAGAATATCAGATCAGCCAAGAGTCAATGAGTCGGGGAATGGGATAGCTCATGAAAAGTGACAGAGAGCCCGGCCGGACACCAGTGCCGGGCTGTTTCGCACGGCGATGAGCACCTGTCCTCGCCCGTGAGCGACTCGTTGCATCCAGCGGTTGGCCATTGCCCATTCGCACTCTCATATTGCTGCATGTCCGAATCCAGACTCCCTCGCCAGCTCGGCTTCCTGAGCACCACCGCGGTCCTGATCGGCTCGACGATCGGCTCCGGCATTTTTCGTTCGCCGGCGGGCATCGCCGAGCGTCTGCCGGGTCCGCTGCCGCTGCTGGCGGTGTGGACCACGGGCGGACTCTTCGCGCTGTGCGGCGCGCTCACGCTGGCGGAGATCGCGGGGGCTCTCCCGCGCACGGGTGGACTGTACGTCTATCTGCGGGAAGGGTGGGGCAAGCTCCCGGCGTTCCTCTTCGGATGGTCCGAGCTGGTGATCATTCGCGCCGCTGCACTCGGCGCCATCGCCACCACGTTCTCCGAGTATCTGCTGCGCGTACTGGGCTACGATCCCTCGGTGGCGCCGTACAACTGGTACGTGCACCTCATTGCGGCCGTCGCCATTGCGGTGGTCGCGATGTTCAACATACTGGGACTGAAGTGGGGTTCGCTGGTGCAGAATCTCACGACCGTCGCCAAGTACGGCGGACTGCTCTTCATCGTGCTCCTGGCACTCGCGCTTGGCCTGCCGCGAACGGGCGGACACTTCACTCCGGCCGCACCGCCCGGGAGCTTCAGCATCTCGGCGTTCGGTCTCGCGCTGGTGTCAGTCCTCTGGGCGTACGATGGGTGGGAGGACGTGAGCTTCGTCGGGGGTGAGGTGAAGAATCCGCGGCGCAATCTGCCACTCGCCATTGTCGCCGGGACCATTGCCGTCATCGCCATCTATCTGCTGGCCAACGTGGCCTATCTGGCGGTGCTGCCGGTTGACGCGGTGCGTCGCTCCCCGCTCGTCGCGGCCGATGTCGCCCAGCGGCTCATGGGTACGCCGGGTGTCATCTTCGTGGCGTCCACCGTCATGCTCTCGACATTCGGCACGCTCAACGGCTCCATCCTGACGTCGCCGCGCATCTTCTTCGCCATGGCGGACGACGGCATGTTCGTGCGCAAGGTCGCCTCGGTGCACCCCCGCTATCAGACGCCCTGGGTCGCGATCATCCTTGCCGCCTGTCTGGGTATCGCGTTCGTGCTCGTGCGCAACTTCGAGCAGCTCGCCGATGCCTTCGTCATCGCGATCGTCCCGTTCCTCGCGCTGGCCGTGGCGGCGGTGTTCCCGCTGCGCAAGCAGGCCGGGTACGATCCACCGTTCCGTGTGCCGGGCTACCCGGTGATCCCCGGGCTGTTCATTCTGGCGACGATCTGCCTGCTGGTGAACGCGCTGCTGGATCCCTCCAGCCGCTGGGCGACAGTGGCGGTGCTGGGCGGCGTGCTGCTGGGCATCCCGGTCTACTATGCGACGGTGGGTCGCCGCCGCGCGGCCAGCCCGGCCACCGAGCCGTAGCCGGCGGCGCGCTCCGCTGCGCGTCGCTGCGCCGCGGGGAAGCGTCGCGCGAAGCGCGACTGCGGGAAGCGCTGGCCTTCGGCCAGCTGCGGGAAGCGCGCGGCTCCCTCACGGGAGCGCCCTGCGGGAAGCGCCGCCGGGCCGGAGGCCCGGCGGCTGCGGTTTTACGCCCTGCGCACTACGCCCCATGCACTGCGCAAGACGCGCAACCCACCACCCACCACGGCCGCCGTTCCATTGGGAATCGTCGCCGCGCCGGCACGCCGCCACTGGGAATGGGCAGATGGGGAATCGGCCTCTCCCAACCGCCCTCCCCGTGGGAATGGGCGATGGGCAATGGGGAATTGAAGTGGCGGGCGTAGGGCGAGGTCGCGTCCCGCAGGCGATGCGCCGTCAGGCGCCATCGCCGCTTCCCGCAGCTGGCCGAAGGCCAGCGCTTCCCGCAGTCGCGCTTCGCGCGACGCTTCCCCGCGGCGCAGCGACGCGCAGCGGAGCGCGCCGCCTCGCTGCCTAGAACACCTTCACGTTGATATAGCGCTTCGGGTTCGCCTTCACGTCAGCCAGCAGCGAATCCAGGCGGGCAAGCGAGCCGCGCAGCTCGTTGTACACACCCGGGTCGTCGAGCAGACGGGCCACCGTGCCGTTGCCGGTTTCCACCTTGGCCATCACGCTGTTCAAGTGCGTGCTCGTTTCCTGCAGATTCCTGGTGAGCGCGTTCATGTTCGCGGACGCGGCCTGCATGTTGTGCACGGTCGAATCAATGGCCGCGCTGTCCAGCGCGGATACGCTCCGGCGCAAGGTGTTGAGCGTGAGCGTGAGTCCCCTGGACTGGTCGGCCGCCACCTGGTTGAGCTGCGCGACGAGCGCATTGGTGGACGCGATGGTCTGGCGCAGATCCTTGATTCCTCCCTGCTGCACCATCTGCAGGCGCACAGCCTGCACGACCGTGGACAGCGCCGTGCTCATCGAGTCCACGCGGCCGATCAGTTGATCCACGCTCGGCGACGGGACGCCGGCCGGAATCGTGTCGCCGGTGGGCATGAACGTTGAGGGATAGCAGAGCGGCGCGGGCGCACCCGGCTTGGGCAGCGCCGTCGTCCTGAGACACGGCTTGAGCGCGATGGACTTGTCGCCGAAGAACCCCTCGTTCTGCACCAGCGCTGTCGTGCCCTCCGGAATCTTCCACTGCTTGTCCACCGACAGCGTGACATCCAGGAAACCCTTCGGGTTGAGTGCCACCTTGTCCACGTATCCCACCTGGACACCCGCGAGCAGCACGGGCTGCCCCACCTTCAGGTTGCTCCCCCACGCGAAGCGCGCGTACATGGGGTAGCTGCGCGAGAATCCGCGGTGCGCCAGCCAGAGCGTGCCCACGATGCCGATGACGACGGCCAGGGTCACGAACACGCCTACGATGACTTCGTCGCGTCGCTTCATGCGGCCAGTTTGGGTGCGAGGTAAAGCGCGGTGAGCGCGTCGAGCAGCAGGATGACCACCGAGGAGATCACCACGGCCCGCGCGGTGGAACGACCCACGCCTTCGGCGCCCGTCTCCGCCACATATCCCTCGTACGAGCAGATGAGCGCAATGGCGGTGCCGAACAGGGTGGCCTTGATGAGCGCGTAGTAGATCTGGAACGGAATGAACGTGAGTCGCAAACCCGACGTGTAGTCGGCCAGACGCACCTTGGTGGCGAGCAGCACCGTGATGCCGCCGAACACGATGCCGGTGGCGATCGCCACGATCGTGAGCAGTGGCACCATGGTGAGCCCCGAGATGGTGCGCGGCACGACGAGATACGCCACCGGGTCGTACGCCAGCGTCTCGAGCGCGTCAATCTGTTCGGTGACACGCATGGTGCCGATTTCCGCGGTCATGCGCGCCCCCACGCGACCCGCTAGCACGAGCGCCGTGAGCAGCGGACCCAGCTCGAGCACGAGACTCTGGCGCGTGATCCACCCCACCACGGAGAGCTGCACGCCGGGAAAGAGCTGAAACGTCGTCTGGTACGCCGTCACCGCGCCAATGAAGGCGGCCACGATCCCGACGAGCGGTATGGAGTCCACGCCAATGGTTCGCATCTGCGCCACTGTCAGCGGCAGATACGTGCGTGGCTCGCCGAGCGCGCGGAAGATCTCGCGCAGGAAGTAGACGCGGCGACCGATTTCCTCGAAGAGTCCGGCTCCCCACCGTGCCATTCCCCGGAAGAAGTACACGGCGTAGCGCTGAGGCAGGGGCAACGAGCTGGTCGGACGATGGCGGTCGTCCCTGCGAAGCGTGGTGCTCACGCCGGCCGGGGCGTGGGACGAGTCACGTGCGAACCCTGGTGAGGAGCAGCCCACCGAGCGCGCCGAACAGGATGTTCGGCAGCCAGGCCGCCAGCGTGGGTGGAATCACGCCGCCCTGTCCGACGGCTTTCGTGATCTGGATGAGCATGAGAAAGATGACCGTCACCGCAAGGCTGATGCCCACGCCATACGCGGCGCCCCCGCGCTGCGAACTCGTGGCGAGCGGCGCGCCGAAGATGGCGATGATGATGCACGTGATGGGAATCGCGATCTTGAGGGCGCGCTCCACCTTCAGTTCGTTCGCGTCGGCACCGGATCGCTCCAGCGCGGCAATGTACCGGCCCAGTTCAAGGTAGCGCATCTCATCCGGGCTGCGCGGCGCGAGCGTGAGATTGGCCGGCGGTTCAGTGAAGACGTTGTCGCGCGACGAGTCGAAGTGCACGGCGAACGTGTGTGAGGAGTCCGGAATGATATGCAGGTCGCCCTGCCGCAGCGTCCACTTGTGCGTGGTCGTGTCCCACTGCGCGTTCTGCGCGGCCAGCAGATACGTGGGATAATCCGGGCCGTTGCCCTTCCGCGAAATCGCAAGGTTGTCAATGTAATGCCGGTCCACGTCGAGCGACGAGATCTGATAGACGCGCCCGCGCTGGCCCTCGAAGGCGAAGTTGAAACGGTCCGTCGTGGAGAACGTGTGCTCCTCGAGAATCTGGTTCCGCCTGGCGTCCGTGACCGGGACGAGTTCGCCCAGAAACAATCCGAAGAGGGCGGCCAGCGCGGCGCCGAAGAAGATCGGCATCACCATGCGGTGAAAGCTGATGCCCGACGCTTTGGCCGCCGTGACCTCGGAGTGTCGCGTGAGCGCTCCGATGGAGAACACCGTGGCAAAGAGCACCGCGGCCGGAAGCACCATGAACATCGAGTCGGGAATCCAGTACAGATAGCTGAGCGCGATCTGCCCGTTGCCGAGATTGCGATTCAGATAGGTGTTGAGATGGTCGGTGAGATCAATGATGATCGTCAGCAGCGGGAAGCCGAGTGCCGTGGCGACGAAGATCTTCCAGAACTCCGTGAGGACGTACCGGTCGAGCGGGCGGATCCGCAGTTTCACGAGGCCTTCTCCGGCGTGCCGGCGCGAACGCCGGTGCGGCGCAGCCGCTGCGTGACGCGCTGCCGCAGCGCGTCCCACATTTCGCTCGCGTCGGCGCCACGCGTGCCAGCGCCGTGGTGCTGGACCCGCAGCAGGAAGATCAGTCCGGCCGCCGTGAAGATCGCGTTGGCGGCCCACATGGCCCAGAAGGGGTTCATGATGAGTTTGTTCGCCAGCGTCTCGCCGGCGATCAGGCATACGTAGTAGAGCCCGAAGGCCACGATGCTCACGACGATCACCACACCGACGCCGCCCCGCGGGAAGCGCAGCGCGATCGGCGCACCAAAGAGCACGAACACGATGCACGCCGCGGCGAGCGCAAACTTCTTCTGGATCTCCACCTCGTAGCGGCTCACCGTGGACCGCGCATCCGTGATCCGGGCCCGGGCCACCTCGAGCTGCGGCACGCTGGTGAATCCGAGGGCCGGAGGTGGGTTCCGCTGGGCGGCCGACGTCAGTCGCTCCTGCGGAGGCCGGATCGGCGGCGCCTGCCGTGCGGGGAATTGCGGCTGCGGAACCAGCTGCGCCGACGGCTGCGCCCCGGGCTCTCCGGTTTGCGGCACGGCCATGCGCCGGATTCCGTTCCCTGCGGGCCCATGCGGCCTGCGCACCGGCTGCTGACTGGCCGGGTGCTTGGGCACCGGCTGCTGCCCAGCCGGCTGTTGCGTCACCTGCGCCGCCTCCGCCGTCTGCGCACCACCGAACACCCGGCTGATGAGATCACAGTACACCTGTCCGGAAGTGGGTCGCATCTTCCGTGGCGCAGCGCGCTGCATGAGCGGCTGCACGCCGGTGGTGAGCCACGTCGTGGTGTTCTCGATCATGGCCGCGAGATCGGCGCGCGCCACATCGAGTGAATACGCGCCCGACTGGTACTGCTTGCTCATCTCGCAGATGGACATCTCGCGTTCGCCCTTGTACGAGTCCTGATCCGCATTCTCGAACTTGTTCGCCACGCCGCGCACTCGAACGACATCGGTACCGAAGTACAGTCGCTGCAGCGAGCCCGGATCGTCGCGCGCCACCTCGAGGACGTAGCCGTGATGCAACGTCATCTCCAGCGTGCTCTCATCGCGCGTGAGCCCCATCTGCCCGCTGTCGGCGTAAATGGTCTTGCGCCGGGTCGGATCCTCGAAGTTGTAAATGAACACCTCGCGCAGCTTGTTCGTGGCCGGGTCAATGTGGCCCGTGCGCAGGAAGAGCTTGCCCGGAATCACCTCGTTCATGACCTGCTCGCGCAGCGCGAAGGTGGGCTTCTTGCGCGCGATGGCCGTCTGCAACGTGCGCAGCTTGTGGTTGGCGCGCGAGAGGACCTGATCGTTGAAGAGCAGCATGATCACGGCGAGCACCGCGCCCGCGCACAGCACCGGCGTGACCACGCGCCCCACGCTCACTCCGCTCGCGCGCAGCGCCGTGACCTCGTTGTCCGCGGCCAGTTGGCTGAAGGCGTACAGCACCGCCACCAGAACGGCCATGGGCAGCGTCATGGCCACGATGAACGGGAGCGACAGGTAGAACAGCTCCCCGATCACGCCCCAGCCCAGCCCCTTGCCAACCAGGTTGCCGAACTGCTTGGCCACCTGATTGATGAGCATGATGGTGGTGAGCGCAGACAGGGCAAAGATCAGCGGCCCGATGTGTTCCCGGATGACGTATCGAGTCAGAAGCTTCATGCAGCGCACGCCTTGGATGTCATGGGGTTCTCCGCGCGCGGCCGCGCCCGTTTCCGCATGATGAACGCGTGACGCGGCCCAGTCGTCACCGTTCGCCGGTGCGTACTACCAGACCAGCCGTCACGTACCCCATATTCCGTCTGCAAACCTCAAAATGTAACTCTCCCGCTGCCACCGAGCGACCGGGCGTGGCGCAGGTTCGCTCCAGCATCTACCCCTCTCGCCGCGATCGGGTGCGTATCTCCGGACCGTCGCTGGTCATCGCCCTCCTGCTGGGTTCCGCGACACTGACTGCGCAGGAGGTGCCACGCCTCGACACGGTCCCCGTTGCCGTAGCCGGGCCGGGCCTGCGACTGCCGCCGCGCCGCGATTCGCTCATCCTCACCTTGCCGCCGGAGCTGCAGCCGATGGGGCGCCTGGGCAACCCCGCCAAGGCGGCGGAGGTGCTCACCGCCGCTCTGGGCCGCGACCTCGCCGGGCAACGCAGCGCGCTCTGGCGCGACGTGGTCACGCGCCGCGCCCGGGCGGCCGCGGCGCTCGGGCGGGCCCCGGAGCAGCCCGGTGCAACGGACTTCTTCGGCCAGCACGCCGACCTCGGATTGCAGTTGCAGTCGCGCGTGGAAACCCGCTTCGAGCGCGACCGCAACGAACGCTGTCAGGCGACCGACCTGCTCAGTCCCATCGACAACTGCCAGGGCGCATTTCAGCCGCAATTCAACTTCCAGTTCGCTATGAAGACAGGCGGTGTCGTCGCCAACCGCCTCCATCTGAACGTGGATTACGACACGCAGCGCGAGTTCGACGCATCCAACAACATCTCCGTCTACTACGAGGGCAAGCCCAACGACATCATCAAGCGCGTGGAAGCCGGCAATGTTTCCTTCACGCCGCCTCCATCGCGCTTCATCACGGCCGGCATTCCGAGCGGGAACTACGGCATCCAGGCCGTCGGGCAACTCGGGCCCATGAACTTCCAGGCCATCGCGGCGCAGCAGCGCGGCAACATCGTGCGTGACCGCGTCTTCACCGTCGGCGACCGCACCGTGCAGAGCGTGGATCGCGTCATCGAGGATTATCAGCTCGAGCGCCGCCGCTTCTTCTGGGTGATCGACCCGCGCGTGGCGTTCCCCGACAAGTATCCCAACATCGACATCCTGGACCCATCGCTGCCGTCGTTGCTCGCGCGCATCCCCCCGGGCGAGCGTCCGCGCCGCGTGCTCCTCTATCGCTATCGCAGCCCCGCTGCCGCGGGGAGCGCCGCGCCCGTGATCAACGGGCCCTTCGCCGTACTCCGGTTCGCGAACAACACCAACGTGATCGGGCCGTTCGAGGTACTGCAGCAGGGAGTGGACTACTACATCGACCCCACCAACCTGTGGGTCGTGCTCGTGAATCCGCTCTCCGCCGATGAGAAGCTGGCCGTGTCCTATACGGTCACCGGGCCTGATGGGCGCGAAGCCGTCGTCGGCAGCGTGGGCGGCACCTTCCCCAAGCAGAAGGGCATCGCCGGCCGCGACACCCTCAATCTCCTGTGGGACAATCGCGTGCTGCCCGGGGATCCCGCATTCGATCGCGAGATCCGCTCGGTGTATCGCGTGGGTGGCGACGAGCTGCAACGGCAGACCTTCCAGGCCAGGATCGTGGTGGGGAGCGGGAACGACCAGGAGAAGCCGATTGGCGGCACGGTGGACACCTACCTGCAGCTCTTCGGACTCGCACAGCGGAACAACTCCTCCACCTTCGACGTCACCAATCGCCTCTGGCCGCGCGTCACCGATCCGAACCAGGCGCTCACGATCAGCGGCGGTCTCGCGGGCACGAGCAGCAAGCTCATTCGCGACTACTTCATCGTGTTCCCCTCGCTCATGCCGTTCGCGGACTCGGGGCTCGCTCACCCGCCCAACCCCGTGAATGATTCGCTCTATCGCATCACGGACGAGGACCTCAACTCCCCGCGCCGTCCGCCCACGCAGTACCGCATCCGCATCAGCTACTCCGCCGCCGGCAGCGGCGAGGCGGGCTCGCTCATGCTGGGCTCCGTGCAGGTGCGCCCGTTCTCGGAGCGCATTTTTCTCGACGGCCGCCAGCTCGTGCGCGACTCCGACTACACGGTGGACTACGAGGTGGGGCGCGTCACCTTCAATCGCCCCGATACGCTCTTCGCTACACCGCGGCAGGTGAGCGTGCAGTTCGAGGAGAATCCCGTGTTCGCCACCGCGCCGACGTCCATCCTCGGACTCGCGGCCGAATTCCCCAGTGAACACGGCACCGTGGATTTCACCGCGCTGCAGCAGTCGCAGCAGACCTCCTTCAACCGTCCGCCGCTCGGCTTCGAGCCGCAATCGTCGCTGCTCGCGGGCGTGCGCGGCGATTTCACCTGGGAGAGCGCGGCGCTCAGCAGCCTGCTCGACAAGCTGCCCCTCGTGGATGCGAGCGCGCCCAGCACGGTGAATTTTCAGGGCGAGTTCGCCACCAGCCGGCCGCAGGCGAACGCAGCGGGGGCGGCGTACATCGAGACCTTCGAGGGGGCGGGCGGCGTGCCCGTGGACCTGCGCGAGACCGCGTGGCGCTACGGCAGCCAGCCCGCGATCATCAACAGCGGTGTCCCCATCGATGGTACGCTCTACGACTTTCCGCTCGACAGCGCCGCCACCATGGCGTGGCAGAATCTCGGCACCGTGCTCGATCCGCTCACCGGCGCGGGAAGCGCGGTGCAGTTCTTTCCCGAACAGATTGATTCGAGCTTCGTCTTCATTGGCGGGCAGACCTTCCGCAGTCCGGAAACGGTGCTCTGGCTCGATCTCTATCCAGGCAGCGTGGGCGGTCTCCCCGACGCGCAGGGGCAGAACCGCTGGTTTCCGCACAGCGGCGGCGGGCGTCCCTGGCGCTCCATCAGCCAGTCGCTCAGCCCCAACGGCGTGGATCTGTCGCACGTGGAGACGCTCGAGTTCTGGACCCTGGTGGACACCGCCGCCGCCGCACGCGCCAGCAATCCCGCGCTCATCTTCGACTTCGGCGACATCTCGGAGAACACCGTCGCCTTCGCGCCGGAGACGCTCACCGTACGGGCAACCGGCGAGCAGGGGCTGGTGGATTCGCTCTTCACCGGACGCAAGCTGCAGGGCTTCGACAAGCTCAACACCGAGCGCGATCCCGTCACGCAAAGCTTCGACGTGGCGCGCAACGACATCGGACTGCCCGGCGACATCGTGGACACGCTGTTCGTGAACAACCTCGCGGGCGGCCTGCGCGACACGGTGTTCAACCGGCAGCTCTGTCGCCGCGGCGACCAGCCCGTGCTGGCGCTGGGCGACGCCACCGCCGACTGTACGGTGGGCAACCGCCGGCTCGACGAGGATGACCTCGACCGCGATGGCGTGCTCAACTTCACGAGTGCGCAGCGCAACAGCGAGCAGATTCTGCGCTACGTGGTGGACCTCTCGGATCGGTCGTCGTACAGCAAGATCGGCCGCTGCTATCGCAGCATGACGGACACGTCGTCCGTGGGCGTCGGCGTGCGCACCGTGTGCTGGACCAAGGTACGCGTCGCCTTTGCGTCGCCCACCGAACAGATCAACAACCCGCTCATCCGGCGCATTGTCTCCATGCGGCTCACGGTGGTCGCGGGGCGGGGACACCAGCCCAACGCCTTCACGCAGTTCGCGCTGGCGCGGCTCCGGCTCACTGGTGCGCCCTGGACCAAGCGCACCGATCGCGCCATCGCCGGCATTGGCGGCGAGAACGCGAATGGGACGGGCACCGTGATCGCCACGACCATCGGCACGCAGGACCGCGACGACCAGGGTGGTCTCACGTATCAGTCGCCACCGGGCGTCACGGACGAGCCGGACAGCAAGGGCGGGGTCTTTTCACCGGGCGTGGTGCAGGTGAACGAGCAGTCGCTCCGCGTGCAGGCGCTGAACGTGCCGCTCTATCACCGCGCCGAGGCCTATTTCCGCTTTCCCGATGGCGAGAAGAACTTCATGGGCTATCGCGAGCTGCGCGTGTGGGCACGCGGTCGCAACAAGGGGTGGGGCCCGCAGGGCGATCTGCAGTTCTACATCAAGCTCGGACGCGACGACGACAATTTCTACCTGTACCGGACGCCGGTGAATCAGGGCGGCACCAGCGATGCCTGGCTGCCGGAGGTGAGCGTGGATTTCCGCCGCTTCTTCGCGCTCAGGGCGCAGATCGAGAACGCCTTTCTGCGCGGCGGCACCGCGCTGGCGTGTCACGGTCTCGACTCCGCGCTCGTGGCGAACTCGCTCCTCCCCACCGCGCCGGGGACCCAGCGCTTCGCGGCGTGCGACAGCGGCTACATCGTCTACACGAGCAATCCCGCGATCAATCCGCCCAACCTGGCGGCGGTGCAGGAGCTTGCCGTCGGCATCGTGCGCGTGAATGACGCGGGGCAGGGGAGCGGTGGCTCCATCACTCCCGGCGACACGCTCGAGCTCTGGGTGGATGACATCCGCCTCACGAGTGTCGTCAACGATCCCGGCTACGCGGGACAGGTGGGCCTCAGCATCGCGGCGGCGGACCTGGGCACGTTCTCCATCAATGCGAGCCGCAAGGACGACAACTTCCGCCAGCTCGGCGAACAGCCATCGTTCGTGACGGATAACGATGTGAACCTTTCGTCATCCATACGATTGGACAAGCTCCTGCCCAGGTCGCTCGGCCTCCTGCTTCCCGTCACCGTGACGCACGATCGCAGCGGCGGCGACCCGCATTTCCTGTCAGGATCCGATCTCCTGGCGGACGCGGTGCCGGACGTGCGCACGCCGAGCAGTTCCACCACGTCGTATGCCATTGCGGTGCGGCGCGCCTCGCCGCTCGAGCATTCCACCTGGGCGCCGCTCGTGAACAATCTGGTGCTCACCTCCACATACGTGACGTCCAGCGCGCGCACGGAGCTGCAGACGGCGCACACCTCCGCGTTCACCGCCGGCCTCGACTTCAACCTCATCTCGCGCGCGCGGAGCGTGCGCACGCCCGGCTGGATGCAACGCGTGATTGAGCATCTGCCGGATTTTCTGCGCAACAGCGAGCTGCTCCAGTCGCTGCACGACGCCAGCCTGCGGTGGAATCCCACGCAGGTTCGCTTCACGAGCACCTATGCGGACAACGCGAACCAGCGCCAGAGCTTCCTGTTCCCCGTGCCGGTGACGCAGGACATCGGCCAGAGCGTGACCGGGCTGGACAATGTCTGGCGCAACACCGGCACGGTGGAGCTGCGTCCCTTCAATTCGTTGAGCGCGCGATGGGACATCTCGAGTCTGCGCGACCTGCGCGACTACGGGGACAGCACGGGCGTGGGTGTGGTGGCCGGTGCGGAGCGGCAGAAGCTGCTCGGGCTCAACATGGGGATCGAGCGTGAGCGCGAAATGTCCACCGTGATCAGCGCGTCGCCGCCGCTCGCGTCGTGGATCAGGCCGCGCGTGGACTTCACCAGCAGCTTCTCCGTCTACCGCGATCCCAACGCCCCCGACCTGATCACGCAGGACTCGCTTGGCCCGTACCGGCTGCCGCGGCGCATGTCCAACAGCCAGGGATTCGCCCTGGGCGCGACAGTGGATTTCGCGCGGCTCGCCTCGGTGTACTCGAACGATTCATCGAACGTGCGTGCGCTGGCCCGGGCGCTGTCGCCGGTGGACGTCCAGTGGCGTCGCGATCTGCGTTCCACTTTCGACGGTGTGGCCTTCGATCCGTCGGTCGGCTACCAGCTCGCGCTGGGCGGCGTGGAGGCCTTCCGCAACGTGCAGGGCGTGCCCGCCACGAGCGCGGGGGTGTCGCGGAACCTGATCGTGTCGCACTCGCTGTACCTGCCGTACGGCCTCACGGTGATCGACCGTTACAGCGACACGCACAGCACGTCGTGGTCGCAGCTCGTGAACATCCAGACCATCCTGGATGCGGAGCAGCAGACCTTCCCCGATGTGAGCGTGCGCTGGACGTACGCGCCCCGCTCGTTTCTGCGCGCGGTGTTCACGAATCTCACCGCGCAGGTGGGCGCGCGCATCACACGGGCGAACAGCTTCCAGCCGACCACGGCCGACGCCGGCGCGCTCGCTGACACCGGCCTCAGTACATCGCAGACACTCTGGCAGTATCCTATGACGGGGTCGCTCGTCTGGTCGCTCTTCGGCGGCTTCTTCACGGACGCGACGTGGAACCGGATTGACCAGAAGGAGGTACGCAGCGGTGGACTGACGCAGGGAAGCCAGCACGACCTCAGCCTGGACATCGGCAAGGCGCTGCCGCTGCCGAGCAGCTGGAATCTCAAGAGCAACCTGCTACGCACCCGGCTGGGGTATCAGAACACGCACACGCAGTCGTTCTTCGTGCAGGACACGGCGCGCACACGCGTCACCGACAACGGGCGCTGGGCGGTGACGTTCAACGCGGATTCCGACGTCTCGGACACGATGTCCCTCACACTGCTGCTGGCGCGCGTGCTGACGTTCGACAATGTGTTCGATCGGCGCTTTTCGCAGACCGTACTGTCAGTGGCGTTCCACCTGTCGTTCGCGGCGGGGGAATTACGGTAGGGCAGTCCTCGCCCCGCCGCCCTTCCCGTGGGAATCGGCAATCAGTCCCCACACCACAGCCCTTCCCGGGGGAATCGGCAATCGGGAATGGGGAATCGTGGGAATGGGGAATCGGCCTCCCCGCTGCCGCCACTCCCATCCGCGTGTGCCTGTATCGATTATTCTCCTAGTTGCCTAT
>Ga0207660_10001887_pt1 | contig 13975 bp, 9 predicted proteins | sample KBSC73BmetaG_FD_184335 | JGI IMG/M metagenome (GOLD analysis project Ga0207660, IMG submission 184335) | Corn rhizosphere microbial communities from Kellogg Biological Station, Michigan, USA - KBS C7-3B metaG (SPAdes) (version 2) | ecosystem: Host-associated > Plants > Roots > Rhizosphere ... | reverse complement strand
CTTCCACATTCACCCGCCACACGCGCAACGCGGCGAGCCGCTTCTGGATGTCCAGCAACGGCAGGCCATAGTCGATGCGTCCCATCAGGTAGAAGTTGCGCGCGGCGGCCAGGATGAACATCAGTCCGTACAGGTGCAGCAGCAGACCGCACACCAGCCAGTACGTGCTGTCGCGATGCGCAGTCCAGAACGCCACCGCGCCGGCGACCCACCCGATTCCGGCGACCACCTGCACCACCTGCCCCATCCACAACGGCCGCAACAGCCTGCTGGCCCGATTCAGTCGCGATTCGCGATACATCAGTGCGCCGAGGGCGTTCTGCCGCGCCATCCGGCTGTCGAGCGCCTGCCACGCCGTCTTGAGATCATCGAGTTCCATCATCATGCTCCTGCCAGTACGGGTTTCGAAACGGGCAACTGCCCGCGCAGCTTCTGCTTGATGCGGTTGAGTTTGGTCGCGACATTCGTTTCGGTGATACCAAGCACCTCGGCAATCTCGGCATAGCTGCGATCTTCGAGATACAGCAACACCAGCGCGCGGTTGAGTGTGTCGAGTTGCCTGATGAAAGCATGCAGCGTCGCGAAGCGTTCATCGCGTTCCAATGAGTCATGCGGCGCGCCGCCCCCGCTCGCGATGGTTTCGAGGTGCAGATCATCGAGCGATTCGAGCTGCTCTGCGCCCGAGCGTTTCGCATTGCGGGCATGTGAGATCGCCACGTTCAGCGCGACGCGGTACATCCAGGTGGTGAATTTCGCCCGGGCCCCATCGAATCTGCCGAACGATCGCCACAGCTGGATCGCTATTTCCTGGGCAAGGTCATCCCGGTCGTGCACGTTGCGCGCATACGCGCCGGCGATCTTGAACACGACACCACGGTGCTTGTGCAACAACGCTTCGAAACACTGCTGGTCGTGATCGCCGCGCATGCCCACTCCCCGAGACTCACCCATGATTCGCCGCCGCGCGGGAAAAGTCACACGCCCGGCGTGCCTAACCATCGCCTACAATGCCCGCACCTGGGGAACATCGTCGTGCGCATACCCGAACTCCATATCAAGCGCTACCTGATCACCGGCCTGCTGGCCTTCATCCCGGTGTGGATCACCTGGGTGGTGTTCAAGTTCGTGTTCACGTTGCTGGCTGGCGTGGGCGCACCACTGGTGTCGGGCATCATCGGGCTGGTCGGGCTCGGCGCGCCGCATGCCGCGCAGGCCTTGCACCGCGACTGGGTGGTGTCGATCCTGGCGTTCATCCTGACCCTCGTCGCGCTGTACCTGCTCGGCTGGCTGTCCACCCGCGTGATAGGTCGCCGCATCCTTGGACGGGTGGACCGGCTGCTGGAACGCTTGCCGCTGGTCCACACGATCTACGGCGGCGTAAAGAAACTGATGACGCTTATGCGCAACAAGCCGGGCGGCACCCAGCGCGTGGTGCTGATCGACTTTCCATCGCCGCAACTGAAGTCGGTCGGATTCGTGACCCGCACCTTCATCGATGCGGCGGGTCGTGAAATCGCAGCGGTATACGTGCCGACCACACCCAATCCCACCGGGGGTTACCTGGAACTGGTGCCCACGGAACGGCTGACCGCGACCGACTGGAGCATGGATCAGGCGATGGCCTTCATCGTTTCGGGTGGCGCGGTCGGCCCCGAACAATTGCCGGACGTCGCGGGCGCGCTGCCGCGCGCGGTGGCATCCGCGGACCGGATTGCGTCGTGAGTCCCGCGGCGACGCGCGATTTCACCGCAACCCTGCGCTGCTTTCTCGCATTGCTACCCGGCGAGGCCAGCCTGCGAACTTTGCGACGCGGCCGCGAGACGCTGGAACGCACCATCATCGGAGCCGCGCGCGGCGCGCGCTGGATCGAACCCACATCGCTGCACCTGACGCTGCGGTTTCTCGGCGACTCCGGCAACGCGCAAATCGAATACTTCAAGCACATGCTGCCGACGCTGGCGCCATCGCTGCCGATGGTCGCCACGCGCAGATACGGCATCTGGCCCAATCGCGCGCGGCCCCGATTGCTGGTGCTGGAGCTCGAACCGAACCCGCCGCTGTCGGCGCTCGCTGAAGAGTGCGAGGCGCAGGCCCGCAAGGCCGGATTTCCACCGGAAACACGCGACTTCAGGGCGCACCTCACGCTGGCGCGGCTGCGCCCCGGCTGCGCGTTCGGCATCCTGCCCATTCCGCCGCCTTCGATTGCCTTCGATACCGTCGCGCTGATGCAAAGCACGCTCGCGCAGCGGGCCGCGACCTACACCGAACTTGCGCGCGCCGAGTTGGACCGCGTGGCACGGTAGGCTTGGCCGGGCCCCGCGCGTGTTCCGGGGAAGCCCCACATCGGTGCGCGGCTGCAACGTTGGGCTTCTCCCGCCTGAATTCGGGGCTCAGCCCAACCCGCACACCTACACAGTGACACGCGTTCCCGGCATCGGCAGCGTCACCTTGCTGCCCCACTTCGATTTCAATTCGCCGGCCAGCATGGATCGGCCGGGATCTTCGCCGTGCACGAGGCAGACCGGCGGATGTCCCGCGATCTTTCCGTACCACGCCGACAGACCGTCCTTGTCGGCATGCGCGGACAAGCCGCCCACGGTATGCATGCGCGCGCGTACCGGAATATCGTCGCCGAACAGACGGACGTGTTCAGCACCTTCGACGAGGCTTCGCCCCAACGTGCCGACCGCCTGATAACCGACGAACACGATGTGCGCGGCCGGATTGGCGAGATTGTGTCGAAGATGGTGGCGGATGCGGCCTCCCGTGCACATGCCGGAACCGGCGATGATCACCGCGCGGTCGTGGATGGCGTTGATCGCGCGCGACGCCATGCTGTCTTCAGCGAGCGTCAGGTTCGGCAGGCGCAACGGATGCGGGCGCGTCGCCCACAACTTCTTGGCCGCTTCATCGAACAGATCCTCATGACGGTCATAGGCCGCCGTGACGCGGATCGCCATCGGACTGTCCAGGAACAGCTTGAACGCGGCGAGACCCCATGCCTCGAAATGTTCGGCAAAGAAGTACAACAGTTCCTGGGTGCGCCCGACCGCGAACGCGGGGATCACCACGTTGCCGCCATCCTTGTGCGCGGCCGCAAAAATCGACGCCAGTTCCGCGACGGTGTCTTCGCGCGACTTGTGCAGTCGATCGCCGTACGTCGATTCCATCACTACGAGATTTGCCGCAGGGACGGGCGCGGGATCGCACAGGATCGGCGTGCGGTCGGGACCAAGATCGCCGGTGAAGACGAGCTTGCTTGACGTTCCATTTTCCATCGCTTCGATTTCCATCGTCGCGGAGCCAAGGATATGCCCGGCATCGCGCAACGTGAGGCGCACGCCGGGAAGGATCTCCGTCGGCGTGCCGTACTCCACCGCGCGCATCAATTTCGCCGCGGCATCAACATCGTCCTGTGTGTACAGCGGCACGGAAGGTTTCTGGCCCGGCTGCAGATGCCGGTTGTCCCGCTCGGCATCCATCGTGGCGATGTTCGCGGAGTCGCTCAGCATGATGCCTGCGAGGTCGATGGTTGCCGGGTGCGTGAAGATCGGCCCCGAGAATCCGCGCTTCACAAGCAGCGGCACCCGCCCAGTGTGGTCGATGTGCGCGTGGCTGAGCACCAGCACGTCGATCGAGTCCGGATCGAACGGGAAAGCGGCAGCGTTGGGCTCGTCGGCCTTCCGCTCGCCCTCCGGGCGATTCGGCCGTCCTTGGCGCTCGCCCTCCGGGCGATTCGGCCGTCCTTGGCGCTCACCCTGCACCATCCCGCAATCCAGCAGCACGCGTTTGCCCGCAACTTCGAGCAGGTGACATGAACCCGTCACCTCGCCCGCCGCGCCGTGAAACACGATGTCCATGACCATTCCCCGCTTGGCCCAAAGTCGCCGCAGTATGCCGGCGGGCGGCGTGCGGACAAAGCGTCCCGGCTCGCCATGACTTTCGGCAGGGTGCCGTGCCACGACACGAGGATGCTGGCACAATCGACGGCTCTTGCGGCGCGCCGCGCCCGTTTCGCAACGTCAAGGGACGCATCCATGCACAAGCATTTGTTGACCCCGATCGCGCTGGCCGTCGGCGCGGCGCTGGCAGTTTCCGGTTGCAGCAACAATCAGAACCAGAACACCTCGGCGCCCGCCGCGTCGGCGTCGGCCCCCGCACCGGCGCATACCGCGTCTGCACCGGCGCCGGGCTCGACCGTTGCGATCGCCCCCGAGCAGTCGATCGCGTTCGATCTCGACGATCAGTACAACGCCTGCAACGACTTCGCCAATTACGTCAACGCGAAGTGGAACAAGGCCAATCCCATCCCGGCCGACCAGACGACCTGGGGCGCGTTCGGCATCCTGCACGAGCGCAGCCTGCAGCAGCAAAAGCAGATCCTCGAAAAGGCTGCGCAGGACGCCAAGGATCACAAGGGCAGCGAACTCGGACAAAAGCTCGGCAACCTGTACGCCGCCGGCCTCGACACCGCGACGATCGACAAGCTGGGCTACGATCCGATCAAGCCGCAGCTTGCGGCGATCGACGCCTTGAAGACGCCGGTCGACATCGCCGACTTCATCAACACCAGCTACGACAATGGCGACAGCTACGTCTTCAACTTCGGCTCGAGCGCGGACTTCAAGGACGCGACCAGGCAGATCGGCTACGTGTTCCAGGATGGCCTGGGCTTGCCGACCCGCGACTATTACCTGTCGCCGCAGTACAAGGGCATCCGCGACGCGTACGTGAAGTACATTGCCAAGTCGCTGGAACTGGTCGGCACGCCCCAAGCCGATGCGAAGAAGCAGGCCGACGAGGTGATGAAGTTCGAAACCGAACTCGCCAAGGCCTCACTGTCGCCGACCGAGTTGCGCAACCTCGACAACCGCTACCACTTCGTCACGGTTGCGGAAGCCGACAAGATCAGCCCGCACTTCAGTTGGGACAAGTTCTTCAAGGCCCAGGGTGTCGACATCGGCAAGGGCTTTTCGCTGTCGCAGCCGAAGTTCATCGCCGAGTTCGACAAGCTGCTCGCGCACGCGCCGATTTCGCAGTGGCAGGCTTATCTGAAGTTCCACCTCGTCAGCAATGCCTCGCCGGCATTGAGCCAGGCCTTCGAAGACAATCGCTTCGACTTCTACGGCAAGACGCTCAGCGGCCAGCCCGAGCAGAAGACGCGCTGGAAACGCGTGATCGGCGCGGTCAACGACGCCATGGGCATGGGATTGGGCGAACTGTACGTCGCTAAGTACTTCCCTCCGGAAGCGAAGCAACGCGCCGAGCAACTGGTCACCAACGTCCGCGCGGCCCTCAAGGAACACATCGAGAACCTCGACTGGATGAGCGAGACGACCAAGAAGAAGGCCCTGGAAAAATGGGCGCAGTTCCTGCCCAAGATCGGTTACCCCGACAAGGGCGAGTGGCGTGACTGGTCGGGCCTCACCATCCAGCCCGACCAGTGGTACGCCAACCTTGAGGCAGCCTCGAAGTACAACTACCACTACGACATCGGCAAGATCGGCAAGGCCACCGACCGCAAGGAGTGGCACATGACGCCGCAGACGATCAATGCCTACTACTCGCCTTCCACCAATACCATCAACTTCCCGGCCGCCATCCTGCAACCGCCGTTCTTCTATGCCAAGGGCGACGACGCGGTGAACTACGGCGGCATCGGCTTCGTGATCGGCCACGAATCCAGCCACGGCTTCGACGACCAGGGCAGCCAGTTCGATGGCCACGGCAACCGGCTCGACTGGTGGACGCCACAGGACAAGAAGAAATTCGACGAGCGAACCGCTGCGCTGGTGAAGCAGTACGACAGCTACGCGCCGATCCCCGGCAAGCCGAACCTGCGCGTCAACGGCAAGCTCACGCTCGGCGAGGACATCGGCGACCTGGGCGGCCTCAACATCGCCTACACCGCGTTGCAGACCGCGCTCAAGGCCGATCCCAAGGAAGCCGACCAGAAGATCGACGGCATGACCCAGGACCAGAGGTTCTTCCTCAACTCCGCACGTGTCTGGGAAGGCACTGCCCGCGAAAAGACCGCAGAACTGCTGTTGAACGTCGACCCGCACGCGCCCGCCAAGGTGCGCGCGTTCGCGTCGGCCGCCAACATGCCGCAGTTCGCACAAGCCTTCCAGTGCAAGGCCGGCGACAAAATGATGCATACGGGCGACAAGCTGGTGAAGATCTGGTAGTCGGTACCGTTTGCCCTGCTGCGACCGTTGCCCGGGCGTCCCGGGCGATGCTGCCGCCTAGGTGCATCGGGTAATCCAGATCCACGCCCATCCCCTTTTCGACGCCGCACATCGTGCGGCGTTTTTTTGTCGCGGCTGACGCCGAAGGCCCGAGCGGCGCTGATGGTGTGCATGGATTTCTACTCGCACATCCATTTGTTATTGCGAATCGTTCGCATTTGCTTTAGTATCCGCCACGCATGTTCGCGCGGTGTCCATCGCGCGAACGGGAAAATTCCCTCGGACACGCGGTTGCGGAAGGCGTTCTCGCCCGATCAGTTGCGCGACCGTACCGCGCGCACAAGAACAAGGCCTTTTCATGTCCGGCATCAAGCATCGCAAGCACGCGCCCAAGCGCGGCTACCATCGTCCGCTCGCGCTTTCCACCCTGGTGACCGGCATGGCGTTGAGTCTCCCCTCACTCGCCGCCGGTCCATCGCCGACCCCGGCTTCCGCAACGGGCACCCCGACTCAACTGCCCACCGTCAATGTCACGGCGACGCGCACTCCCTACAAGGTGAACGCCGTGCAATCGCCCAAGTTCACCCAGTTGCTGCTGGATACGCCGCAGACGATCAACGTGATCGGCAAGGAAATCATCCAGCAGCAAGGCGCCACCACGCTCACCGAAGCGCTGCGCAACAGCCCCGGCGTCGGCACCTTTTATGTCGGCGAAAACGGGGCCACCTCGACCGGCGATGCCATTTACATGCGTGGCTTCGATACGTCGGGCAGCATCTTCGTGGACGGCGTGCGCGATCTGGGTTCGGTTTCGCGCGACGTGTTCAACATCGAACAGGTTGAAGTCACCAAGGGTCCCGATGGCACGGAGTACGGCCGCACCGCACCGACCGGTGCCGTCAACATGGTCAGCAAACAACCTGGATTGACGGATCGCGTGTCGACTTCACTGAGCTACGGCAGTGGCGACCACGAGCGCGTGACCGCGGACTGGAACGACGCAGTCGGCGAGCATGCCGCATTCCGCCTCAACGTGATGGGTCAAAAGAGCGGGGTGGCCGGCCGCGACAACGTCGCCCACAATCGCTGGGGCATCGCGCCTTCGCTAGCATTCGGACTGGGCACGCCGACCACCGTGTACATCAGCTACCTGCACGTCAACCAGAACAACGTGCCGGACGGCGGCGTACCCACCATCGGGCTTCCTGGTTTCTCGTCTCCCGACCCCGCGCGCCTGTTCCTGGCTGACGCGCCACCCGTTGATCCATCCAACTTCTACGGCACCGATGCCGACCATGATCGGGTGAACGCGGACATGTTCACGGTAATCGCACGCCACGATTTCGAGGACGGCGCTACGCTGCACGACACGCTGCGCTGGGGAAGCACGCATCAAGACTATCTTTTGACGTCTTACATGGGGAGCTCCGACCGCCTGCTGACACCCGACCCGGATGATCCCTCGACCTGGACGATTGCGCGCAGCAATCCCACCTTCAAGGATCAGACCAACCGCATCCTCACCAACCAGACCAACCTGACCGCCAGTTTCGACACTGGCGGCATGAGGCACGATTTGAGCACGGGCATCGAACTGACGCGCGAGGAAATCGGCACCGGCGGTACCGGCGCGCTCGATGACAGCTCGTGGACACCCGCGAACTTGTACCGGCCCGACCCGAACACGGCCACCGGGCTTGTCATCGGCGACACCGGCGCATGGAGCCGCGGACGCACCGACACCGCCGCCGCGTACCTGTTCGACACGCTGCACTTCAGCGATCACTGGCTCGCCACCGTAGGCGCGCGCCTTGATAACTACAGCACCGATTTCCACAGCGTCCTTCCCTGTGGCACGTCGCGCCGCGCGCCAGCGTGCGGCAGCAACCCGATCGGCACGCCGGTGCCGGCGGTCGACGCGGACAAAGGCGGAAATCTTTACGGCTACAAACTGGGCGTCGTGTACAAGCCCGCCGAACGAGGCAGCGTGTATGCGAACTTCGCGGTTTCAGCCGAGCCACCGGGCGGCGACAACCTCGCGCTCAGTGCCTCCACCAGCAGCGTCGACAACCCGATTTTCGATCCGCAGCGTGCACGCACGACAGAGGTCGGAACTAAGTGGGACGTGTTCGACGGCCAACTGCGCCTGACCGCGGCGATGTATCGCACGGTCGTCACCAACCTCGTGGTGCAAGATCCGGTGGACCTGCAGTATTACCAAGTCGGCCGCCAGCGCGTGCAAGGCATCGAGCTGGGCGCGATCGGCCAGATCACGCGGCACTGGGCCGTCAGCTCCGGCTACACCATCATGGATGCAAAGGTCACCCGCGGTACCAGTCTTGCGCAAAATGGTTCGAACGACCTGCCTTACACGCCGAAAAGTGCCTTCACGGCATGGAGTACCTGGCAATTGCCGCATCACATCACGATCGGCGCCGGCGCGCGTTATTCGGGCGGGATGCAGCGTGGGTATGATGGCGCACTGGGCACGCCCGCCTTCACCGAGGCGTACTGGGTGTTCGACGCGATGGCGAGCTACGCGATCACCCGGCATGCGATGCTGCAATTGAACGTCTACAATTTGTTCGACAAAGACTACGTCGCTGCCATCAACAAAAGCGGCTACCGATACACCCCCGGCGCGCCGCGCTCGGCGTTGCTGACGTTGAACATCCGTTACTAGCCATGCTTCTGCACATCGAAAAGGTGCTGGACGCCGCGGCAGTCGCGCGCATGTGCGCGAAGCTGGACGCTGCCGAGTGGATCGACGGCCGCGAGACCGTGGGTCCGCAGGGCGCAACGGTCAAGCGCAATCGGCAACTTTCCGATGCTTCGCCGTTGCGGATGGAACTGGCCCGTGAAGTGCTGTCGGGGTGCGCACACCATCCTGATTTCCATGCGGCCACCCTGCCCGTCAAGATCCTTCCGCCACGCTTCAACCGTTATGAAAACGGCGGCGCCTATGGACCGCACATCGACGGCGCGGTGATGGCGCTGCCCGACGGCAGCCAATTGCGCAGCGACATCGCCTGCACGCTGTTCCTCGCCGATCCAGAAAGCTACGACGGCGGCGAATTGATCATCGACGACACTTACGGCGAACACGAAATCAAACTGGCCGCGGGTGATGCCATCGTGTATCCGGCCAGCAGCCTGCACCGCGTCGAGCCGGTGACACGCGGTGCGCGCGTGGCTGCGTTCTTCTGGATCCAGAGTCTGGTGCGCGACGAAGGCCAACGCCGCACGCTGTTGCAACTCGATACCGCGATTCGGCAACTTACCGGAAGCGGTGCCGAGGAGAATGCGGTCAAGCAGCTCACCGGGGTGTACCACAACCTGCTGAGGCAGTGGTCGGAGACATAATCTTTGCGATCATCCCTGATCGCCGCATCTCCACCTTCCCGGTCGCCCGACCTCGCCGCATCTTTGGAGACCAGAACGGCCTTTCAAGGCCTGACTTCCCGCGACAGCCACATCGGTCACTCGGCAATAAGGATCGCGACGCGCGATAATACGCGGCTTTCCGACAGCGGATTCGCGATGGACTACATTCCGGGCCAACGCTGGGCGTCAGAAGCGGAACCTGAACTCGGTCTCGGCACCGTGCTGCGTTGCGACGATCGCGCGGTGCAGGTGCTGTTCGCGAAGTCCGGCGTGGTTCGCAACTATTCATCGCACGGCGCGCCGCTCGCGCGTGCCGCCTTTCGCGTCGGCCAGCGCATCGCGGGGCGCGGCATCGCCTTCGTGGTCGAACGCATCGACCTGCGCGACGGCTTGCTGGTGTATTCGGGCGAGAAGCGCGAACTGGCCGAAGGCCAACTCGACGACGAACAATCGCTGTCACAAGCCGACGCGCGCCTGATCTCCGCGCGCATCGACAAGCCCCATCACTACGAATTACGCAAGCAAGCCTTGCTGGCGCGCGCGGCGGCGCGACGATCCGATGCCTGGGGCATCCTGTCGGCGCGGGTCGACTTGCTGCCCCACCAGCTCGGCGTGGTCGCGGCATGCATGGAACGCGAACACCCGCGCGCCCTGCTCGCCGATGAAGCCGGGCTCGGGAAGACGATCGAGGCCGGCATGCTGGTTGCACGCATGCTGGCCACCGGCCGCGTCACCCGCGTGCTGATCCTGCTGCCGGAAGCACTGCTGGTGCAATGGTTCGTCGAAATGCGTCGGCGTTTTCAACTCGCCTTCGCGATCATCGACGAGGAGCGCTGCACGGCGATCGCCGCGGCCGGCTCCGACCGCAATCCGTTCGAGGACGAACAACTCGCGATCGCTCCCCTTGCATGGTTGGCGCATGAGCCGCAGCGGCGGGTGCAGGCAGTGGGGGCGGGCTGGGACATGCTGGTCGTGGACGAGGCGCACCACCTGGAGTGGACGCCGGAAGCCGCGAGTGCCGAATACCTGCTCGTCGAGGCCTTGGCCGCGACCACGCCCAGCGTGGTCCTGTTGACGGCAACGCCGGAGCAGCTCGGCCGTCGTGCGCACTTCGCACGCTTGCGCTTGCTGGACCCCGCGCGCTTCGATGATCTCGAACGTTATCTCGCCGAGGCCGAAAGTTATGCGGCGTTGTCGCCGACGGCCGAGCGCATAAGGTCCGGCGAGCCTTTGGGTGAAAACGATCGCGCGTCACTGCGCGAGCGCTTTCCCCATGATCCGGCACTGCAAACGCTGGTGAGCGCATATCCGAAAAGCGCCGACGCACTGCTGACCGCGTTGATCGACCGTCACGGCACCGGCCGGACAATGTTCCGGAACCGTCGCGACAGCATCGGCGGATTTGCCGGACGCCAACTCGATCCGGAAGACGCCGCCGGGGGCGGTGATGCACCGGTGCAACCGGATCTGCTCGCGGAATTCGAGGACGATGTTCGAGGGGCCGGAGCGGAATTGCGCGCGCTCGATTATGCCAACGATTCCCGCCTGGAATGGCTGTTGCGGTTGCTGGATTTGCATCGCGACGACAAGTTCCTGCTGATCGCGACCCGCCGCGCCAAGGTCGAGGCCATCGATGCGGCGCTGCGCACGCGTACCGGCGCCCCGGTCGCGTGCTTCCACGAAGGCATGACGCTGTTGCAGCGTGATCGCGCGGCCGCGTGGTTCGCACAGGTGGACGGCGCACGCCTGCTGCTGTGTTCGGAAATCGGATCGGAGGGCCGCAACTTCCAGTTCGCGCACCGGCTCGTGCTGTGGGACCTGCCGCTCGACCCGGATTTGATCGAACAACGCATCGGGCGATTGGACCGCATTGGCCAGCGTCGCCCGGTGTCGTTGCACGTTCCGGCGCTGCCGGGTGCCGCGCAAGAGGCCATTCTTCGCTGGCACGCCGAGGGCACCCGCGTACTGCGTGAATGTCCCGCGGATGGACGCGAGCTGCTGCGCCGGTTTGGCGCCGAACTCACCCGCATCGCGCGCGCACACGCCGAAGCCGGCGAGTCCGACGACCCGGAACTGGACGACCTGGTAAGCGAGACGGCAGCCGCGCACGCCGAGCTTTCCGAAACCATCCGTTCGGGACGCGACCGCCTGCTTGAACTTGCTGCGCGGAATGCAGGCAGCAAGGCACTGTTGCACGCAATGCGCGCCGCTGACGGCGATGAGCCTTCGCACACGCTGATGCAACAATGCTTCGAACCCTTCGGCGTGCACGTCGAAGACCTGGGCGACGGCAGCATCCTGCTGGACCCGGAATTTCTGTCCACTGATGCCCTGCCGGGCTTCACCGATGGTCCGCGGCGCGCGACGTTCGATCGCCCGCTGGCACTCGCACGCGAGGAACTGGATCTGCTGAGGATGGATCATCCTTTGGTCGTCGGGGCCTTCGATTTGCTGCTCGCAGGCGAATTCGGCAATGCGTCGTTCCTGGTCGATCCCGCGTTGCCGGCGCGCAGCGTGCTGCTGGAAGCCTTGTACGTGGTGGAATGCGTCGCCGACCTGAGGCTGGACGTACCACGTTTCCTGCCACCGATGCCGCTCACCGTGTGCGTCGATTCACGACTGGCGTCGCGCGACTACACACCGTCCCTCCCGTCGCTCGCACGCGCCCGCGAGCGGACACTTGATGTCTCGCGCTATCGCCGCTACCTCGCGCAACTGGTGCCGCCGATGCTGGAGTCCGCCGAAGCGTTGGCCACCGAACGCGCGCGTGAGGCCACGGGCGCGGCGATTGCGGAGGCACGGGCAGCACTCGACGCGCGCCTGCAGCGATTGCAGGCGTTGGCGGAAATCAACGCCTCGGTGACGCCGGACGAAATCGCGACGGCGGAATCCACGCGCGACCAGACCCTGGCAGCATTGACTCGCGCCCGCCCACGGCTGGATGCCGTACGAATGGCGGTCAGCACGGATTTCCTGACGCTTCGGTAGATTGGACTCAACCCGGAGCGTGCTCCGGGGAAGCCCAGCATCGATGTGCGGCTATGAAGCTGGCGTCAGCCCAATCTACGGCCGGCGCGCAAGTTCAGGATTGTCCCTGGTCACCGGCATCAGGTCCTTCTTCGAAACGCCCAGCCACAACAGCATCGGGCTGGCGAAGAAGATCGACGACAAGGTGCCGACCAGAATGCCGATCAGCATGGTGATCGCGAAGCCGTGCACGGCAGTGCCACCGAACAACCACAATGAAGCCATGGTGATCGCGGTGAACACCGAGGTGATGATGGTGCGCGACAAGGTATTGTTGATCGCGCGGTTGAGGATCTGCGGCGTGTCGGCCTTGCGCGTGAGGCGGAATAGTTCACGCACGCGGTCGAACACGACCACCTTGTCGTTGATCGAATAACCGATCACCGCGAGGATCGACGCCAGTACGGTCATGTCGAACTCGCGCTGGACCAGTGCGATGATGCCAACCGTGATCACCGTGTCATGGATTTCGCTTGCCACCGCGGCGAACGCGAACCGCTTTTCGAACCGCACCCACAAGTAAACCATGATGCCGATGATCACCACGATCGCCGCATAAATGCCGCTGGTCTTCAGTTCCTGTCCGACTTCGGGGCCGACGAAGTCGGGCGGTTGCGCCAGCTTCGCCCCCGAGTTGGACGCCTGCAGTGCGCCCATCACGCGCTTGGATACCTCGCCCGCAATCTGATCGGGGCTTTCCTTCGCGCTGGTTTGCTTCGGCGGCTGCAGGCGAATCGAGATTTCGCGCGTACCGCCCATGCTCTGCACGACGGCGTGATCGAAGCCGGCCTTGCTCAACGCACCGCGGACGTCGCCGACATCGACGGGTTTTTCGTAGCTCACGTTGAGCAGGATGCCACCGGTGAAGTCGAGGCCGTAGTTCAAGCCCCTCACGGTGATGGCCCAAACCGACACGATCAGCAGGATCGCCGAGATGACGATGCTGACCTTGCGCATGCCAAGGAAGTTGATGTTGAGGTCGTGGTGGAAGATTTCCATGGATGTCGCTTTTCTCTTTGAACCCCTCTCCCTTCGGGAGAGGGGGCAGGGGTGAGGGTTCGGTCCGGTGACGGTGCTCACTTCGCGTGCGTACCCTCACCCGCCCCTTCGGGGCACCCTCTCCCGAAGAGAGAGGGAAACAATGTCGTTAAACCCAGAGCGTCTTGAGCTTGCGTTTGCGGCCGCCGTGGATCAGCGCGGTGATCGCATGGGTCATGGTCACCGAGGTGAACAGCGAGGTGGAAATACCAATGAACAGCGTGATGCCGAAGCCCTTGATCGCACCGGAGCCGACCGTGATCAGGCCCAGCGCCGCCAGCAAGTGGGTGACGTTGGCGTCAAGGATCACCGACCATGCTTTTTCGTAACCCGCACGG